>Ga0315286_10004305_pt1 | contig 13648 bp, 23 predicted proteins | sample YL17G10_0_MG_FD_205038 | JGI IMG/M metagenome (GOLD analysis project Ga0315286, IMG submission 205038) | Sediment microbial communities from Yellowstone Lake, YNP, Wyoming, USA - YL17G10_0 | ecosystem: Environmental > Aquatic > Freshwater > Lake > Sediment | place: USA: Wyoming | collected... | reverse complement strand
CAAGCCGCTGGTGCTGGACTACCTGGAGGCCTGCCGCGCGCGCGGCATCCGGGAAGTGCGGATCGTGCACGGCAAGGGCACCGGCGCCTTGCGCGAGACGGTGCACGCCGCGCTGCGCGAAGCGGCGCACGTCGAGGATTTCCACCTGGCGGGCGAGGGCTCCGGGGGCTGGGGAGCCACCATCGTCAGGCTGAGGCCGCCGGACTAGCCGGCCGCCTATCCCGGGTCGCACCCCAGGATCACAGAGGGGAGAACCGCATGCCGCAGACTCCCCACATCGAGCGCCACTTCACGGCCGAGCCCTACGAGTCCGAGCGGGCCCGCGAGGCCATCGAGGTGAAGGAGAAGCCGGACGCCGAAGCGCAGGAAGTGGAGGACGGGCTCGTCACCTACGGGCTGACCCCGGAGGAGAGCCGGCCGGTGGCGGCCGGCGCTGCCTTCGCCATCGCGCGGCTGGTGTCGTGAGCGGAGAGGTGCCGGAAAGGAGATGCGTCGCATGAGCGCAGATGCCGATCGGGCCATCGCCGGCGAGACCGTCGTCGCCGCGCCGGTGGAAGAAGTGTGGCGGGCGTGGACGACGAGCGACGGCGCGCAGACCTTCTTCGCGCCGCGCTGCCGTATCGAAGCGCGTCCGGGCGGGGCCTACGAGATCCTCTTCCTGCTCGACGCTCCGGCCGGCGAGCAGGGCTCGGAGGGCATGATCGTGATGGCCGTCCAGCCGCCGCGCCTGCTGGCCTTCACCTGGAACGCGCCGCCGAACCTGCCGCAGGCGCGCGGCCAGATGACACACGTGGTGATCCGCCTGGCGCCGGCGGGCGAGGGGAGCACCCGGGTGAAGCTGCGCCACGACGGCTGGGGCGAGGGCGGCGAGTGGGACGAGGCCTTCGCGTACTTCGACCGCGCCTGGAAGCGGACGGTGCTGCCGCGGCTCAAGCACCGCTTCGAGGTCGGGCCGATCGACTGGGCGGATCCGCCGGCACTGCCGTGACGGGACACGGGCCCCGCCGCGCCGCCATTGCGCCGGCCGGGGCCGGCGGTTTAGGCTGCGGCCAACGACGGAGAACCGCATGCCGCCCATGACCGTGACCGACCTCGTACCGATCCTACAGATGGCCATCGGCCCCGTGATCCTCATCTCGGGCATCGGCCTGCTGCTGCTCTCCATGACCAACCGCCTGGGGCGCGTCGTGGACACGGCGCGCGAGATGGCGGTCGCGGTGCGCGGCGCCGCGCCGGAGGAGAAGGCCAAGCTCACGGCGGAGCTGCGCATCCTGCTGCGGCGCGGACGGCTGGTGCGCTCGGCCATCTACCTGGCGTCGGTCAGCGTCCTGCTCGCCGCCGTCCTCATCATCGTGCTCTTCCTCACGGCGATCTTCGGGCTGCGCACCGCCCCGGTGATCATCGCCGTGTTCGCCTCCTGCATGGCCGCCCTGATCGGATCGCTCGTCTATTTCATCCGGGACGTGAACCTCTCCTTGGTGGCGCTCAAGCTGGAGATGCTCGCCAACGGGGTCCTCGACGTCTGAGCGGGGCGCGGCGCCGGGCGGCCCCGCCGCGCCGTCCCGCCCACGACGAGGCCCGCGATGAAGACCGCCACCCACCGGCTGCCCGGCCTGGTTCTCACCGACCACGTCTTCCAGGTGCCGCTCGACCACGCGCGGCCGCACGGCGACCGCCTCGAGGTCTTCGCCCGCCAGGTCGTGGCCCCCGGGCGCGAGGACGCGGCGCTGCCGTGGCTGCTCTTCCTGCAGGGCGGCCCGGGCTTCCCGGCGCCGCGGCCGACCGGGCGGAGCGGCTGGCTGAAGCGGGCCCTGGCCGAGTACCGCGTGCTGCTGCTCGACCAGCGCGGCACCGGGCGCAGCGCGCCGGTGACCCCCCAGACCCTGGCCGGCCGGCGCGACGCGCCGGCGATGGCCGACTACCTCCGGCACTTCCGCGCCGACGCCATCGTGCGCGACGCGGAGCTCATCCGCCGCGAGCTGGCCGGCGCGGACGCGCAATGGAGCGTGCTCGGCCAGAGCTTCGGCGGCTTCTGCGCCGCGCACTACCTGTCGGCCGCGCCCGAGGCCCTGCGCGAGGTGATCTTCACCGGGGGGCTGCCGCCGCTGGAGCGCTCGCCCGACGAGGTCTACCGCGCCACCTACCGCCGGGTGCTGGAGAAGAACCGCCTCTACTACGAGCGCTATCCGGACGACGTCGAGCGGGCCGTGACCGTGGCCGACCACCTGGCGCGCCACGACGTGCACCTGCCCACGGGCGACCGGCTGTCGCCGCGGCGCTTCCAGCAGCTGGGCATCAAGCTCGGCATGAGCGACGGCTTCGAGGCGGTGCACTACCTGCTCGAGGAGGCGTTCGTGGCCGGCGCCGGCGGGCCGGAGATCGGCTACGGCTTCCTGCGCGGCCTGGAGAACGTCCAATCGTTCGACACCAACCCCATGTACGCCGTCCTGCACGAGGCCATCTACTGCCAGGGGCAGGCGTCGCGCTGGGCGGCCGAGCGGGTGCGCGGCGAGTTCCCGGAGTTCGAGCCGGAGCCGGGCCGGCCGCTGCGCTTCACCGGCGAGATGGTCTATCCGTGGATGTTCGACGAGTTCCGCCACTTGCGCCCGCTCAAGGAGGCGGCGGAGATCCTCGCCGCCGACGAGGGCTGGCCGCGCCTCTACGATCCGGAAACGCTGCGCGCCAACGCCGTGCCGTGCGTGGCGGCGGTCTACCACGGCGACATGTACGTGGAGCTCGAGTTCTCCGAGGAGACCGCGAGGCAGATCCGCGGCCTGCGGTTGTGGGTCACCGGCGAGCACGAACACAACGCGCTGCGCGCCGAGGGCGAGACGGTGCTCGGCCGGCTGCTGGCGATGCTGCGCGGCGAGGCCTGAGGGACCGCGCGGGCCTCCGCTCCGCGGCAGAAAGGACAGCGATCCGCATGGACGACACCGTTCTCCTGATCACCCGCAACGGCATGGGCAGCGCGGAGGTCGAGCTCCAGCACCGGCTCCTCACCAACTACCTGAGGCTGCTGCTGGAGAACGGCACGCTGCCCGGGGCCATCTGCTTCTACACCGACGGGGTGCGGCTGGTGACCGAAGGCTCGCCGGTGCTGGAGCTGCTGCGCCAGCTGGAGGCGAAGGGGGTGCACCTCATCGTCTGCCAGACCTGCATCAACTACTTCGCGCTCGCCGACCGCGTGCGCGCCGGCGTGGTGGGCGGCATGGGCGACATCCTGGCCGCGCAAGCCAAGGCCGCGAAGGTCATCACCCTGTGAGCGCGCGCCCGGCGGCGGGCGCGGCTGCGAGGCACCCATGAGCTACTCCCCCAGTCCTCCGGAAGCCGGCGAGCACGCGGCGTACTACGCCGGGTACGTGAGCCAGGTGCCGGCCGGCGACGTGCTCGCGCACCTCGAGAAGCAAGGGCGGGCCACGGTCGCGGCCCTGCGCGCCTTGACGCCGGCGCAGGCCGGCTCGCGCTACGCCCCCGGCAAGTGGAGCGTCGCCGAGGTGCTCGGGCACGTGATCGACGCCGAGCGGATCTTCGCCTACCGGGCGCTGCGCATCGGGCGCGGCGACGAGACCCCGCTGCCCGGGTTCGACCAGGACCGCTACGCGCCGGCGGGCGCCTTCGACCGCCGAGCGCCGGCGGAGATCGTCGAGGAGTTCGAGAGCGTGCGGCGCGCTACTTTGACGCTGCTGCGCGGCCTGCCCGAGGCGGCCTGGCGGCGGCGCGGCACGGCCAGCGACCAGCCGGTGACGGTGCGGGCGCTGGCCTACATCCTCGCCGGCCACGAGCTGCACCACCTCGGCGTGCTGCGCAGCAAGTACGGTCTGCCGCTGGGCGCCGGCTAGGAGCGGGCGCGCCGGAGGACCTGCGATGGACGTGGTCGGCCACAACCGCAAGGCCTGGGACCACCAGGTGCGCATCGGCAACCGGTGGACCGTGCCGGTGGGCGCCGATGCGGTGGCGCGGGCCCGCGCCGGCGATTGGAGCGTGGTGCTGACGCCGACGCGGCCGGTGCCGCGCGCGTGGTTCGGCGAGCTGCGCGGGGCGCGCGTGCTCTGCCTGGCCTCGGGCGGCGGGCAGCAGGGGCCGATCCTGGCCGCGGCCGGCGCGGCGGTCACCGTGTTCGACAACTCGCCGGCGCAGCTGGCGCGCGACCGCGACGTGGCCGGGCGCGACGGGCTGGCGCTGATCTGCGAGCTGGGCGACATGGCCGACCTGTCGCGCTTCGGCGATGGGGCTTTCGACCTGATCTTCCATCCGGTGTCCAACGTCTTCGCGCCCGACATCCGGCCGGTGTGGCGCGAGGCGTTCCGCGTGCTGCGCCCCGGCGGGCGGCTGCTCGCCGGCTTCGCCAACCCGCTGCTCTTCCTCTTCGACGCCGAGAAGGAGGAGCGCGGCGAGTACGAAGTGCGCTTCGCGCTGCCCTACTCGGATCTCACGAGCCTCCCGCCGGAGGAGCTGGCGAAGCGGCTGGCGGCGGACGAGCCGCTGGAGTTCGGACACTCGCTCGCCGACCAGATCGGCGGGCAGCTCGACGCCGGCTTCGGGCTCGCCGGCTTCTTCGAGGACGGCTGGCCGGACCGGCCGCTGGCCCGGTTCACCCCTCTGTTCATCGCTACGCTGGCGGTCAAGCCGCCGGCGACTTAGGCGCGGCGCGAGCCCGCCCCGAGGTGCGCATGCAACCGGATCCCGGCAAGCTCCTGCACGCCATCGGTCTCACGACGCCGCTGGTCGGCTTCTACGACGCGCCGGACCCGGCGCCGTTCGCGCCGGCGATGACCCCCGCGTCCGACCGCCGCACGTGCATCTTCGCCTACTCCCGCCGCTGGTTCGAGGGCGCCTATCTCCACCTCACGAAGGAGAACTTCGGCTGCGGTGGCGCCGGGCGCTGCCTGTTCGGCGTCATGACCCGGACGCGCGACGAGTACATCCGTTTCCTGGCCGACGAGGAGGGGCTGAAGGCCTCGCGCGAGCTGATGGCGCAGTGGCTGGACGCGGCGCGGCCCTACCGGCAGGAGCACCCGCACCTGTTCTTCGGCCCGCTGCGCGCCGACCAGTACGACTACCTGAAGACGGTCACGTTCTACGTCAATCCCGACCAGCTGAGCATCCTGATGACCGGCGCGCAGTACCACAGCGCGCCCGGCGACGCGCCGCCGGTAGTGGCGCCCTTCGGCTCGGGGTGCATGCAGATGGGGCCGTGCTTCGCCGACCTCGCCGTCCCGCAGGCGCTGGTCGGCGCCACCGACGTGGCGATGCGCGGCTACCTGCCGCCCGATACCCTCGCCTTCACCGCCACCCAGCCGATGTTCGAGCGGCTCTGCTCGCTCGACGAGCGCAGCATCCTGTTCAAGCCGTTCTGGACGGACCTGCAGCGGGCGCGGCGCGGGACGTGATCGGGAGCGCCCTCCTGGCGGCGGCCCGGGCACGCGCCGGACCGACGGATCGTGCGGCAGAGGCGGGGGGCGACCCTTCCGGAGCGGTCCGGCGGGGGGAAGTGACGGGTCCGCAGATAGCCGTGGCGGCCGGCCCGCCGATGTGGCAAACTCATCGTCCGCAGGCTCTGGCCCCTGAGATGCGCGACACCCCGCTTTCGCGCGTGATCTCGGGGAAGCGGCCGGGCCTGGCGCGCTGCCGGCCGGTCGCCGCCGCCCAGCGACGTGAGAGCAACTGGGATCCGCCGACGAGGAAGGTGCCATGGTAACCCACTTGGCCGTGCGCGAATCCGTCGCTGCCCCACCCGACCAAGTGATGGCGGCGCTGACCGACTACGACCGCCTGCCGCACTGGATGCTGAACGTGGTGGGCTTCGAGAAGCTGACCGAAGGCCCGCTCGGGATCGGCTCGCGCTGGAAGCAGCTCCGCATGCGATTCGGCGAAGTTGCCTCGGACCTGAACGAGGTCGTGCGCCTGGAACCGCCGCGCTTCTTCGACGTGCACATCGTTTCGACCCGCGGGACCAGCGTGCGCGCCGATTATCTCTTCCGATTCGTGCTGGAGCCGGAGGCCGGCGGCACGAGCTTGACGGTAGGCCTCGAGGGCGAGACCACGGGCGTGGACTACGGGCCCTCCCCGGAGATGGTTGCGCATGCGGTGGCGGCCCTGGTCGCCGCCGATCTCGCCTCCCTGAAGCGCTACGTGGAAGGAAGCGCTTGAGGCCCGGACGGCGGGTCGCGGCGCCCGCCGGATCGTGGCAGCCGGGGGAAGGCGCCCCAGCTCGGACCTAGCCGAGTTGCTCGAGGTGGCGGCCTTCGCCGCCCACAAGCACCGCGCCCAGCGGCGCAAGGACGTGCACGCCTCCCCGTACATCAACCACCCTACCCCGGCGGCCCGCGTCCTCATCGCCTACGGCGGCGTGGCGGACGTGGGGGTGCTCATGGCGGCGATCCTGCACGACACGATCGAGGACACCGAGACGACGAATTCGCTACCTGGGGCGCGGCCAGGGCGGTAACCTGTGCCCTCAAGATCGGGAGTTTTGCCAGCCGCGTCCACCCCGCGCGGCGGGCAGCGCGAGCTCGTTTCGGGGATCGTCCGACCGGCGGCCGGCGGCCGCGGCGGTGAGGAGGAAGCATGCCGACCAACATCCGCAGGGTCGATTACTACTACGCCACCGTCGAGAACCAGCCGGGCGAGGGCTACGAGTTGCTCGGCCAACTGGCCCAGGTGGGCATCAACTTGCTGGCCTTCACCGCCGTGCCCATGGGCCCGACGCGCACGCAGCTGGCGCTCTTCCCCGAGGACGGCTCCCGCATGGCCGAGGCGGCGCGCAAGGCCGGGATCGCCCTCGACGGGCCGCACCGCGCGGTGCTCGTGCAAGACGACGACAAGCTGGGCGCGCTGGCGGGCATCCACGCCAAGCTCCACGAGTCGAGCGTGCACGTGTACGCCTCGAGTTGCGTGACCGACGGGCGCGGCAGCTTCGGCTACATCCTGTACATCCGCCCCGACGAGTACGAGCGGGCGGTCCGGGCCCTGCAGGTGTGAGCCGCGCCGCGGGGAGACGCGAGCGGTGATCTTCCTGCGGCTGCTTCCCGTCGTTCTCAGCCTGCTGGTGCTCGGCGCGCACTTCCTGCGGGCCGGCCAGGCGTTCCCCCTGGCGCTGGTCGCCGGGCTGCTCGTGCTGCTCTTCGTGCGCCGGGGCTGGGTGCCGCGCATCCTGCAGGCGGCTCTGCTGCTGGCCACCGTGGAGTGGGGGCGGACCCTGTTCGCGTTCGCCGGAGAGCGGCTGCGCCGCGGGGAGCCGGTCGCGCGCCTCGTCGCCATCCTGACCGGCGTCGCGCTGCTCACGCTGCTGTCGGCCCTCGTCTTGCGCGCCGCGCCGGTGAAGCGCTGGTACGCGGGCGACCGGGAGGAGTAAGCTCGGCCCCGTCCATGTCGAGACTCGGGCTCGCCGCCCACGCCGTTCTGTGCATCAATCCACCCTTCGGCTACCCGCGGGCCGGGGCGCGGAAGTTCCCGCTGCCCCGGTTCGCCGCTGTGCACCTGTCCGTGCCGCTGGAGGATCACCCGCATGACCGCGAACGCTGAGCTGCCCGAAGCGACCCCCGAGGTCCTCTCCGCGGCCGGGCTGGTGGACTACCAGCCCGGTTCCGTGGTCAGCCGCACCCTGGTCAAGAAGCCCACCGGCACGGTGACCGTGTTCGCCTTCGACGCCGGCGAGGGCCTGAGCGAGCACGCGGCGCCCTTCGATGCGCTGGTGGTCGGCCTCGACGGCGAGGCGCAGATCACCATCGACGGCCACCCCTACGCCGTGCGCGGCGGCGAGCTGCTGCTGCTGCCCGCCAACCACCCGCACGCCGTGCGCGCCACGCAGCGCTTCAAGATGATGCTGGTGATGATCCGCGAACCCCGGCCGAGCTGAGTCGGCGGCTCGCGAAAGCGCGGTCTCTCATGGCCGAGCGGCCCACCGGCACCTACCAGCGGATCTACGCCGTCGTCCGCCGCATCCCGCGCGGCCGCGTGGCCACCTACGGCCAGGTGGCCGCCCTCGCCGGCTTCCCGCGGCAGCCGCGGCTGGCGGGTTACGCGCTGCACGCGCTGCGCGACGAGCGCGCCGTGCCCTGGCACCGCGTGCTCAACGCGCAGGGTCGCATCAGCCTCATGCGCTCGGGCTCCGGCGCGGGGCTCACGCAGCGTTTGCGACTCGAGCAGGAAGGGGTGCGTTTCTCGGCCAGCGGCCGGGTGGACCTGAAGGTGTGCGGCTGGCGGCCGGCCGCCGTGGGCCGCCGCGGCGCTCCGCCCCGGCGGAGGTCGGCGTGATGACGGGCCGGCTGCGCGAAAGCGCCCTCCGCGTTCTGCTGCTGGCGCCTTTCGTCGGCGCGATCCTCCACCTGCACGCCGCGCACGGCGTGGCCTACGACGCTTTCATCTTCGGCTCCGGCGCCTGGGGATTCGCCGTCGCGCTCAAGATGCTGCTCCACCACGGCGTGATCCGGCGCCTGCCGCACGCGGGCGACTGGCTCGGCCGGACGGCGCTCGCCAACGGCTTGGCTTCCGGAGTGTGCGAGCTGGGGATGGCGCTGGCGGCCTTCGCCTTCCTCGGCGGCCGCAGCTTCGCCGAGCTGCTCGCCTTCGGGATCGGGATCGGGACGATCGAGGCGTTCCTCGTGGCGACCCCCGGCGATCCCCTGCGCGGGACGAGCCTCGGGCCGGCCGCGGCCGAGCTGCAGCGCACCGTGGACGGGCTGACGGGCGGCGCGCGGCTCGTGCACCGGGACCTCCTGCCGATCGCCGAGCGCTGGACGGCCGCCGTCTTCCACATCGGCAGTCGCGGCCTGGTGTACATCACGTATGCGGCGGGGAACCCGCTGCCGTTCCTGCTGGCTCTCGCCGGCTTCGTCTACACCGACGGGTGGGCCGGGTACCGCCTGCTGTACTCGGGGCGGCTCGCCGACCTGGCGGTCCTGCGCCGGTTCTACCTGGAGTTCGCCGGGCTGGCGGCCGGCCTGCTCCTGGCCTTCCTCTGGCTCTGGAGCCGGATGGCCGCAAGTCCCGCGCTCTCCGCGGCGGGGTAGAGCGGGCGGGGCGCGCACCGGAATACGATGGCGGCGGACGCCGCCGCGCAAGGAGGTCTGACGATGTCGGCCCGGGACCTGGTGGGACTGCTGGTCTGGATCGTGGTGAGCTTCGCGCCGGGCGCGGTGGGGGGGCGCTTCCTGCCCGGCGAATGGTATCGCGCGCTCGACAAGCCGCCGTGGACGCCGCCCGGGTGGGTCTTCGGGCCGGCGTGGACCCTGCTGTACTTGTCCATGGGCGTGGCCGCGTGGCTGGTCTGGCGCGAGCGCGGCTGGCAGCGCGCCGCGTTGCCGCTGGCCGTCTACGGCGTGCAACTGGTCCTCAACGGACTGTGGTCGTGGCTCTTCTTCGGGCTGCGGCGGCCCGATCTGGCGCTCGCTGACATCGTGGCGCTGTGGGCGGTGATCGCCACCACGATCGTCACCTTCTGGGGGGTGCGGCCGCTGGCCGGCGCGATCCTGCTGCCCTATCTCGCCTGGGTCGGCTTCGCCACCGCGCTCAACGCCTCCATCTGGCGCCGCAACGGGTGAGGGCGGTAGAGTGCCCGGCGAGAGCGCGGCCGCAAGACCCGCGCTCGGGAGATGCCGCCATGCGCAACCGAATCCTGTTGGTCGCGATCCTGCTGGTCCTGCTGGCGCTGGATTGGGCGGCGCTGCACGACATCCTCAGGGGGGAGCCCAACCAGTGGATGGAATGGGCGGTGGTGGCGCTCAGCGCCGCGGTCGTCGCGCTGCTCGTCATCAACCGCCTGGCCCGCCGCCGGGACGCGAGCCGATGAGCCGCCGCGCGCTCGTCGCGGGCGCGGCGCTGACGGCCGCGCTGTTCGCGCTGGGGGGTTGCAGCCGGCCGGACAGCGGGGCCGCGAACGTCTTCCGAAGCGGGGCTGCCGGCTTCCGGCTGGCGCTCCCCGAGGCCTGGGTCGGGCGTTCCCAGGTTCTGGAAGCCGCGGCGCAGACCGCGAGCATCCGGCGGCCCAGGGCCCTCCACATCGTGCAATTCGTCTACATGCCGGCCGACACCGCGCGGGCGGCGCAAGGCCTGCTGGACGTCACGGTGTACGACTCCGCCGATTGGATCGCGCTGAGCGCCGAGCCGGGCCCGCCGCCGGGAGAGGTCATCGCGGAGCGGGAGGGCCGCGTGTGGGTGGCGTCGCTGCCGCAGTCGAATCCGTTCCCCGGCGGCGCCGACAGCGTGCAGTACGCTGCCATGCGGATGGATCCCGAGGCGCTGAAGCGGGCCTTCTCGCTCTTGTGAGGTCGGCGCGCGTGCGGCACCTGCGGCGCCTCAGGCGGGCGGCAATCCTGACGGGATTGGCGGTGCTGGGCTGCTCCGGCCCGGCGCCGACCGGACGCGCTCCCGACTCCACGGGCGCGCCCGGCCCCGGGGCTCCGCCGATGGCCCGGGCCGAGGCCCGGGCGGCCGCGCTCGAGGCGCGGCGCGCCACGCTCGTGGCGCGCGAGGGCAAGCTCGCGCACGGCGACGCCGTGGCGTCCTACCGCGCCTTCATCTCCGCGGGCGGCGTGGAGTTCATCGAGGAGCGGCTGGATCAGGGGGACCACGGCTGGTCGCTGAACCGGTACTACTTCGGAGGCGGGCCGCTCTTCTTCTACCGCGAGACCGGCGAGCGCATGGAGGACCATCCCGACGGGGCCTCCGGCCGCCACGAAGTGGCACTCGCAGTCGCCTTCGACGCGGCCGGGGACCCCATCGCGTCGCGCCAGCAGATCGGCGGAGAGTCCGTCCCGCTAGAGAGCCGAGCGGCTCCCGCCATCGTGCGGCGCGCCGAGGGGCTGCGCCGGCTGGCGGAGGCCGCGCCGCCGGACACCGCCGTGCCGCCGGACCCCGCCGCGCTGCCGGACACCGCCGTGCCGCCGGACCCCGCCGTGCCGCCGGACACCGCCGTGCCGCCGGACCCGCGACAGCCCTAGCCCTGCTCGACGTCGGAGAAGAAGAAGATGCGATTCTTGGGGGGCTGCTTGGCGGCCAGCAGCGCCTGGTTGGCGCGCCGCCACAACTCCTCCGGGGTGTCCGCGTCGGAGGGGAACAGCGCGATGCCGATGGACAGCGTCACCTGCACGCGGTGGTCGCGCTGGTCGAGGCCGGTGACCGTGGCCTTGGTCTCGGCCACGGCGCGCCGCAGACGCTGGGTGATGATCTCGGCCTCCTCGCGTCCCACCGGCGCCGAGAGCAGCAGCGCGAACTCCTCGCCGCCCCAGCGGGCCACCGAGTCGAAGGGCCGCAGGCCGCCGCGCAGCTGGCGCGCCGCCTCGGCCAGCACCTGGTTGCCCGCCTCGTAGCCGAACTCCGTGTTGAAGCGCTTGAAGTCGTCGATGTCGGCGATGCACAGCGCCATCGACTTGCCCTCGCGGCGGGCGCGCGCCACCTCGGCGACGATCTCGCGCTGGAAGAAGGCGCGGTTGTAGAGGCCGGTGAGCGAGTCCACGAAGGCGATGCGCTCGAGGCGCGCCGCCTGTGTGAGGGTGGCCTCGAAGCTCTCCGCCAGCAAGTCGAGCAGCGCCAGCCGCACCGGGGTGAAGAAGCCCGCCGGCCGGGCGCGGACTTCCAGCGCGCCGCTGACCCCGGTCGAGGCCGACCGGATGCGGACCGCGGCCGCGGTCCCGATGCCGCGCGCCGCGGCGGCGGCCAGCGGCGGGCAGGCCGCCGTATCTTGGCAGATCAGGATGAGGTTGCGCTCGAGGACTGCGGGGCCCGTCCAGGCGCCGAGCAGGGCGGCGACGCCGGGTGGCGGCGCGTAGCCGGCCAGGGCTTCGCTCTGCGGGGCGGCGGGGAAGAAGGTCGCGTCGTCGCACCCGAGCAGCTGGCGGGCGGCGCGCGGCAGCGAGTCGATCAGCTCGGCGCGCCCCGAGGGCAGGCGGTTCTCCTCGTCGATGAGGCCGTGCTCGAGGGCGAGCAGCGGGCGCAGCTCGGCGGCCGGAACCGTGGCATCTCCGGAGAGGAAGGCGCGCGGGTGGGCCGCGAGCCCCGGCGGCAGGGGCGGAGTCTCGTAGCGCAACGAGAGGATCTCGAGCGAGCCCGGAAGCTGGAAGCGCAGCAGCCGCGCGCCGGGCTCCTCGCGGTCGGGCAAGCGCCGCACCGCTCCGAGCCGGCCCAGCCGCTCGAGATGATGGAACGCGAGCCTCTCCAGCTCGCCCGGGTTGCCTTCCGCCAAGGCGTCCCTTACCCGGGCAAGATCAGTGGGCGTCAGCTGGTCGAGGGGCAGGATCCGCTCCAGAAGCTCGCGGAAGGTGATGGAGATACGCTGCATGCGTGACCATCCCGCCGCCATGGGAAACCCCCGCCGCCGGGGATTTCCTCGACCGCATTTGAAATGTCTACAATAGTTTATCGGAAGCCGCCGGGGGGCACAAGGCGCCCCCGGCCGCACTTGACAGGCCAAGGCCCTGTGCTAGCTTGCATGTGCTTTTCGGGGCCAGCGGCTGGCCCCGATTTCTTGCCGACCGCGGCGGTTCGGGGCGGGGGCGGGCCGGAATCCTGGACCCGCCGGCCGCACTAGTCTCCGAGGCGCGCGCGGCCGGGTTGCGCGGGTCCATCCCGCGCGCGGGATTCGCCATGCACCTCTCGCAGTTGCTGAATCCACAGGCCGTCAACGTCCAGCTCCAGGCCAAGACCAAGCGCGAGGCCATCGCCGAACTCGTGGAGCTTTTGGAGAAGGCGCACGGCCTTTCCTCCGGGGGCGAGGTGCTCGACCGCGTGCTCAAGCGCGAGACGATGATGTCCACGGGCATCGGCAACGGCATCGCCATCCCACACGGCAAAGCGCGGGCCACCGATCGCCTGGCGGCGGCGTGCGGAGTCTCGCGCGCCGGCGTGGAGTTCGATTCCGTCGACGGTCAACCCGCCAACCTGTTCATCCTGCTCATCTCCCCTCCGGACATGGGGGGGCCGCACGTCAAGGTTCTCGCCAACATCTCGCGGCTGCTCAAGGACGAGAGCGTGCGCGAAGGCCTCAAACGAGCGGACTCGCCGCAGACCTTCCTCTCCCTGCTGCGCGAGGCGGAGGAGATCCACCTCTAGGCGCATCTCCCTAGGCCCATGGATGCCTACCTGGTGCCGGTGCTGGCCGCGTTCGCGGGGGCGTTCGTCACCGCCGCCGTCCTGGGTGCGGTGCGCCTCGGTCGCTGGTGGAGGGCGTTGCGCGGCCGCGCCGCGCTCCGGCGGAGCGCGGCGCCTGCGGCCTGCGACGCGCCGGCCGCGGCGGCCGGGCCCGAGTCGGGACCGGGCGAGGCGGCGATCCCCTCGGACCCGCACCTGTCGCGCCTCGCGCACCACTCTCTGGGCGCCGCGCTGGTCATCGCCCTGACCGCCTTCTTCTGCTTCGTCCCGGCGGGCGCGCCGGGCGCCGGCGGCATCGGCCTGCCGGCCACCGTGGCACTGCTCGCGGCCTGGGCCGTGGGTCGCACCCCGCGATGAGCCCCGCGCTGGTCGCCGCGACGGCCGCCGCGATGGCCGCCGCCGGGGCCGGGACGGCGTTCAGCGCGGCGATCGACAAGGCGCTGGGCGCGGCACTCGGCACGACCCTCGCCGGATGGCTAGCCCTGTGGCTGGCGGCGATCCCCGCCGCCGCGCTGTTGCTCGGGCTCATCGCCGCCGCCGCACTCGCCGCTGCGGCCCTGGA
>Ga0315286_10004304_pt1 | contig 13649 bp, 14 predicted proteins | sample YL17G10_0_MG_FD_205038 | JGI IMG/M metagenome (GOLD analysis project Ga0315286, IMG submission 205038) | Sediment microbial communities from Yellowstone Lake, YNP, Wyoming, USA - YL17G10_0 | ecosystem: Environmental > Aquatic > Freshwater > Lake > Sediment | place: USA: Wyoming | collected... | reverse complement strand
GGAGATCGTCGAGTATGAGAATCCGCTCGCCCGGCGACACCGCGTCGATATGCATCTCGATCGCCGCTTCGCCGTACTCGAGCGAATACCTCTCCTGAATCGTTTTCCACGGGAGCTTGCCGGGCTTTCTCAGCGGGACGAATCCGATCCGCATTGTGTACGCGAGAACGGACGCGAAGATGAATCCTCGCGATTCGACCGCCGCCACCTTGTCTATGGCCATGCTCCTGCAGTGCGCGTGGAGTTCGTCGCAGATCATCGCAAAGGCTCCCGGATCGAGCAACGCAGGGGTGATATCCCTGAAGAGGATGCCTGGCTTCGGAAAATCGGGGATTTCCCTGATGAATTCTTTCAGAGGTTCGTTCATCGACTCTCCTTGCGATCCTCGGACGCCTCCCGCGAGCCCCCGAGCAGAAGTCGGAGCTTGCGGAGCGCCCTCATCTCGAGCTGGCGAACGCGTTCGCGGGAAACTTTGACCGTTTCTCCGGTCTCCGCGAGCGTGTGCGGCTCTCCGTCGTCAAAACCGTATCTGATGCGAAGTATCAACTTTTCCCGGTCCGAAAGGCGCTCCATGATCTCCGCGAAGCTCTCGTTCTCCATCTGCTGGAGGATGATCTTCTCCGGATCGGTGCCGGCTTCCGGTTCGATCGAACGCGTCAGCTGCTCGTACGCGTCGATACTGCTTGCGAGATCGAGAGCCCGGATATTCTCGACGAGTTCCACGAGCGTGCGAAATCGTTTCGTGGAGATTTTGAGACGCTGCGCCTTCTCTTCCGTCGACAGCTTCTCGATCCCCGGTTCCTGTATAAGGGAGATATACCGCGTCATGAGCTGGAATATGTGGATGGGGATGCGGATTGTTCGCGAGGAGTTCGAGATGGCCCGGACGATCGATTGCCGTATCCACCATGACGCGTAGGTGCTGAATCGGAAGCCCCGGTCCGGATCGAACCTCCCCACGGCCTTGATGAGGCCCAGATTGCCCTCCTCGACAAGGTCGAGAAAAGGAACGCCGTATGTCGAGAATGTCCGGGCGATCGTTATGACGAGCCTGAGATTGGCGACAATGAGCCTTTTGCGCGCTTCGACGTCCCCGTCCCTCGCCTTGCGGGCGAGGTCGACCTCCTCATCGGCCGAGAGCAACGGATACCGGTTGATCTCTTTGAGATAGCGTCTTTGAAGCGCATCATCTTCGCGCCTGGAATCCATGGTCCCCATTATGAGGTCTACTCCACGCCGGAATCAAGCGAAAGGTGAGGCAGGGGATCGATCGGAGAGCCTTGGTATCTCACCTCGAAATGCAGGTGCGTTCCCGTAGCCTTGCCGCGCCTGCCGGCCCGGCCGAGGGTCTCTCCCGCGCCGATCGATTCTCCTTTTCTCACGCTCGCATAGAACAGATGGGCGTACAGGGTGCTCAGCCCGTTTCCGTGATCGAGGATCACGACAGTGCCGTATCCTCGCTTGTGTCCGGAGAAAGCGACCTTTCCGGAGGAGGCTGCGAGGATCTCCTCTCCCTGCTCGGCTTTGATGTCCACGCCGTCGTGCCGCCGGCCGGTCGATGATCGAATCCCGAAATGGCTGGTGATTCGCGCCGCGCTGAATCCCTTGACCGGAGGGTGCAACCTGAGTCCGAGGTCGGGGGTTTCAGCATCGCGCGAAGCGGTATCGCGAGGCGGCTCCTTGCGCGGCTCCTGATGAGAGCGGTATTTCGGCGCCGGAGCGCATCCGTTCATGGCGCACAGAGACGCGAGTCCGGCGGCGATGAGAAGCGGCAAAATGGAGTGATTCGCGTTTCGAGGCGTGCGTGGAAAATCAATGGTCGGGGCGAGTGGAGTTGAACCACCGACCTCCTGGTCCCGAACCAGGCGCGCTAACCGGGCTGCGCTACGCCCCGACCCAACTGTAAGCATAACATCTGGCGCAGAATATCTCAAAGGAATTTATTGCCCGCCGTCTCAGGGACGGCCCCAATGCCCAAGAAACAGATCGGCGCCCTGAATGACGCCGAGGCAAACAAGCGTCACCACGACTCCGGCGATAAGGATTCCCGCGAAGATCGCCGGAATCGAGTGGCGCATGGGAATTCGGAAAAGGTAGGCGGCGATGCATCCCGACCACGCCCCCGTGAGCGGAAGCGGCACGCCGACGAAAAGCGAGAGACCGATCGCCTCGAACTTCTCTATCGCCGAACTCTTGCTGCGCGTTCTATTGAAGGTCCAGGTCATCAATCGATTCAGGCGCGGATACTTCATGATCCGTTCCGTGAAACGTTCGAGGAAGAAAAGATAGGGGATCACGGGAACGAAATTTCCGAGAATCGAGAGGATAAAGGCCTCCCGCCAATGCATTTTCAGGTGGAAGATCGCATACGGTATGGATCCCCTGAGCTCCGCGAGGGGAAGCATCGCGATGAGAAAGGTCCAGAGCCGGTTCGAAAGCGCGGTCGTCAAAAGGAGGAAATCCACTTATCCTTCTCCTTTCAGCAGAGGGACGAAGGAACACCGGGCAAGACGCTGTTCCGTTACAGTGCCGCCCTGTTTCGTGAAAAGAACGATGCACTCGGCGCTCTCGCTGATGGGCGCGATGAGCCTGCCGCCGTCGGCGAGCTGATCGAGGAGCCTCAGCGGACGCTCCGGCATCGCCGCCGATACGATGATGCGGTCGAACGGAGCGTAGCTGGCCCAGCCGAGGGCGCCGTCGGCTACCTTCACGCGGACGCTTCCCGTCCTGATTCCGCCGAGGACGCCTTCCGCCTTCTTGAGGAGGGGGGCGAGCCGCTCGATCGAAAACACGTCGCGGGCGAGAAGCGAGAGTATCGCGGTCTGATAGCCCGATCCCGTTCCGATCTCGAGAACGCGGTTCAACCGCTTCACATCGAGCGATTGAACCATGAAAGCGATCGTATAGGGCTGGGAAATAGTCTGATCGTACCCTATCGGAAACGAGCAGTCGTCATAGGCCCTGTTTCCGATCGCGGCGTCGACGAAACGGTGGCGCGGCACGGCGATGAACGCCTTGAGAACGCGTTCATCGGTGATTCCCCGCGCGCGGAGCTGCTCGGTCACCATCCGGCGGCGCGCTATCGCGTAATGATTTCCGGATTCCATGCGAGCCCGTGTTCCTCCAGCTCGACGATGCCCTCGTTGTCGGTGAAATCGAGCCTGAGCGGCGTGATCGAAACATATCCCGCGCTCACGGCCGCGAAATCGGTGTTCTCGCCGGCGTTCCATCCGGGCTCCGCCCCGCCGATCCAGAAGTAGTCCTTTCCCCGCGGGTCCTTCTGCCTGATGATGATATCGTTGTATACGCGCGAGCCGAGCTTCGCCACCCTGAACCCCTTGATGGCGGGCGACGGAATGGCGGGGACATTCACGTTCCAGAGCCGGGCTTTGCCGCTCTTCATGGCGACGAGAGCGCGCGCGAGCTGGCGCGCGGCGCTCGCGGCACCGTCGAACGAAGCCCCCTCCCACGTCGTCAGCGATACCGCCATGGAGTTGATGTCGAGAATGCACCCTTCGATCGCGGCGGCAACGGTGCCTGAATAGGTGACATCCTCCCCCATGTTGGGTCCGTGATTGATCCCCGAGACGACAAGATCGGGCTTTCTCGCGAGGATTCCGTGAACGGCCAGAATGACGCAATCCGTGGGAGTTCCCGAAACGCTGAATCTCGACGGCGAATGCTCCTTGATTCTGAGCGGCTTGTCGAGGGTTATCGCGTGGCTCGACGCGCTCTGTTCCTGCTCGGGGGCCACGACGATGACGCGGCCGATCCCCTCGAGCGCGCGTTCGAGCGCGCCGAGACCCTCGGCGGCGATTCCGTCGTCGTTGGTTATGAGAATCGTTTTCTCAGTGTCCATGGATCGCGCTCCGCGAAGGATCGGCTTCCTGAAAAAGGGGATGCTACCAGAAAAGGCTCCTCGTGACCAGAGCAATGAACCGGAACGTGTCGCGCAGGGGATGGATCGCGCTCTTCTCGCTCCCGTAAATCGTGCTCACTGGAACCGATGCCACCCTTCCTCCCGAACGGCAGGCCTTGATGATGATCTCGCTGTCGATCTCGTACCGGGAGGTCACGAGCTCGAGGCGCGCGAGGAGCGAGGCGCGAATAAGCCGGTAGCCGTTCTGGCTGTCGGGGACCCGCTGCCCGGCCCGGAGGCTGATGATCGCCGAGGTGAGGCGGTTCGTGAAGACCCGGATCGCGGGCATCGCCCCGGCAGCCGCCATACGGTCCCCGACGATGAGATCCGCTTTCCCCTTCATGAATTCCTCCGCGAAACGCGGGATCTCCGCGGGATCGTGCTGTCCGTCAGCGTCGAGCATGACAACGGCGTCGATTCCGGGCAGCGAGCGCACGATCTCCTGCCCCGTCCGCAATGCCGCTCCTTTGCCCCTGTTCGCCTCGTGCCGGATCACGCGCGCGCCGGAACGTTTCGCGGCGAGCGCGGTTCCGTCGATCGACCCATCGTCGACGACGATGATATTGGGCGCCGGGATATGCCGCGAGATCGCTGCGAGAACGGGCTCGATGAACGCGGCAGCGTTGTATGCGGGAACGATCGCCGCGAAGCGTTCAAACATGTCTCCCTGCCTTCCAAAGGTGGTCGAATGCAAACCACTGTTCCGGGTGAGATCGCACGAACTCCTCGATCCTTCCGATGCATGCGCGGCCGATCGCCTCGCGGGAATCTCCCGATTCCGGGATGCGCACCTCCTCGCCGACGACGATCTCGATCTTCCCGTCGGGAGTATACCAGGAACAGCACGGGAGCAGCGGCGCGCCCGAGCGCAGCGCGAGCGTAACGTGGCCGTCGGGGAGAAGAACGTCGCTATCGAAAAATCTCGTCTTCATGCCCCTTCGAGAGAAACTGCGATCGACGAGGAGAACGATTGTATCTCCTTTTCCGAGGGCCCTCATGAGGCCCGTTCCGCACGAGCGGGACGAATAATCCCTGAAGCCCCAGGTGTTCCGTATCTCGCTCAGGAAGCGAGTCACGCGCGCCGACGGGTGCTCGAGCGCGACCGTATTCATCCGGTATCCGAGGCAGCTCATGCAGGCCCCCGCGAGCTCCCAGGGGCCGAGGTGCGGGGCGAAGAGAATCGCTCCCCTTCCCTTCTTCAGGGCGCGGTCGAGATTCTCGGTGCCCCGGGCGCGGCACAGGGCCATGAGCTCATCGCGGCTCAGGGACGGGAGCCGCAGGAGATCGGTGACGGCGCGCGAGAAGTTCCTGAAAACGGGAAATGTGGTCTTCGGACATATCCCGAGTTTCTCGAAATTGGTCCGCACGTTCTTTCGTATCGCCGGTCTGAAGGCATAAAAGAGGAACGCGAGGGCCGCGGCGATTCTCATGCAAAGAGCTTGGGGGAGCGAGCGCGCGAGGAAGGACGCCGTGCGATATAGGATATATGAGATCATGCTTTCACGAATAATAATTTTGGTCGGGGCGACTGGATTTGAACCAGCGACCCCTAGCCCCCCATGCTAGTGCGCTAGCCAGGCTGCGCCACGCCCCGACCATATCGATACAATATCATCGTTTCCGGGCTGAACACAAGGGAATTTGACGGAGCGAGGACGCCTTCCCGCCCGGCCATTCCGCCGGAATCGGAGATCGCCCCATGAGCGATTCAGAGCGTTTCAGCGAGTTCCTTGAGCTCCAGGAGGTTCTTCCTCAGAGAGGTGAGAATACGCCGCTTTTCGGGATCGGCGAACGGGATGTTCAGCTGCTCGGCGATGACCGAGGGATCGTTGTTGAAATCCTTGAGCTTTCTTCGAGCGCCGGCAATCGTATATTTCCGATCGTACAGGAGGGTCTGTATGGCGATCAAAAGCTTGATGTCGCGAACGCGGTAGGTCCTGTTCCCCGCCCGGTTCTTCTTCGGATTGAGAACGGGAAATTGCGATTCCCAGTACCTGAGGACATGCGGCTTCACCTTGAGGAGATCGCTCACCTCGCCGATCGAATAATAGAGCTTCTGGTTCGCTTTCATCATATCCACGCTTCCTTGCAGGCTGCGGGAACATCCCTCGCCCGCGGCGCTACATCTCCTTCTTCGCCTTGCGAATCATGAGATCCTTGATCGCTCTGCGGGGATCCTTCCCGCGGAAGAGCACGCGATGGACCTGCTCCGCGATGGGGAGCTCCGTCCCCGCCCGGGAGGCGAGCTTCACCGCCGCCTTCGTCGTCTTGACTCCCTCGGCGACCATGACCATCTCGCCGAGCACCTCGGGGAGCTTCTTGCCCCTGCCGATCTCTTCCCCGACGTGGCGGTTCCGGCTGTGCCGGCTCATGCACGTCACGATGAGGTCTCCGACGCCGGCAAGCCCGCTCAGCGTCTCTTCTCTTCCCCCCATCTTGCACGCGAGGCGTTTCATCTCGGCGAGGCCGCGCGTGATGAGGGCCGCTTTCGTGTTGTCGCCGAATCCGAGCCCGTCGCAGATGCCGGCCGCGATCGCGATCGTGTTCTTGAGGGAAACGCCGAGCTCGACTCCGATGATATCGGTATTCGTGTAGACGCGGAAATACTCGTTCATGAACAGCCCCTGGATTTCCCTCAGAACCTCCGGATCGATCCCGGCGACCACGACGGACGTGGGCATTCGCCTGCTCACTTCCTCGGCGTGGCTCGGGCCGAGAAGACCGACGATCCTCCGTTTCGGCGTCGGCAGCTCCTGGGACAGCACCTCGCTCATTCTGCAGAGCGTGCGCTCCTCGAGCCCCTTCGCCGCGTTGATGATGATCGCTCGTTTATCGAATGAGGGCGCGGAGCGCGCGATGCGGGCGACGCCGCGAATCGTGTGGCTCGGCGTGACGAACACGATGCGCGTCGCCCCATCGAGGGCTTCGTCCATTATCGAGGTGATACGGATCGATCCCGGCACCGGGATTCCCGGGAGAAAGCGCCTATTTTCGCCGTCCCGACGGATGATGTCGGCAAGGTCGGAGAAATATTCCCAGAGACGAACCTCGTACCCCTTCTCGTCGAGAAGGATCGCGAGCGTCGTCCCCCAGCTTCCCGCGCCAAGAACCGCGATGCAGGTCGAATGGGCGTGTTTTCCTGCCGTCATGAAGATTCCCGCCTAAAAGATCTTTTTCTCCGTGCCGCCCCGCAACCGCACGATATTCGAGCGGTGTTTCACGAATACGACGACCGCCGCGGCGACAGCGAGCAGGGCGATCGAATAATGCACCCGGGCGCCGAACAGCCTGTTGGCGATCGGTATGGATACCGGCAGGCAGGCCGCGCTCGCCATGCTCGCCACCGAGACGATCCGCGTCGCGAGCAGAGTGATGATCCACAGGACGACACACATCCCGACGGCTTGCGGCGCGAGCGCGAGAAACGCTCCCGCGGTGGCGCCGACTCCTTTCCCTCCCGAAAAACGAACGAACATGGAATAGTTGTGTCCGACGACCACGACAAGAGCCGCCAGCAGGGAGAATCCGGTTCCCGTTCCTCCCAATCTCGAGAGGTAGTGAACGGCGACGAAGCCCTTGCCGATGTCGAAAAGAAGAACCGGTATCGCCGCCTTGAGACCCAGCACCCGGAAGGTATTCGCAGCGCCGAGATTGCCGCTCCCGTGCTCTCTGAGATCGATGCCCTTCAAGAGCTTTCCCATGCAGTAGCTCGAAGGGATCGATCCGATGCAGTAGCTGGCCGCCGCGACGATAAGTACCCTGAGGAAAACGTCCATCATCTCTCCTTGGATTTGAGAGAGATTGTAATGATCGTCCCTTCGAAGGTAAACACTTTTCTTAGCTGATTGTTGAGATAACGTACATAAGAACGAGGAAAATAGGAGGATCTGTTTACAAAGAGCCTGAAGGTCGGCGGCTTGACCCCCGTTTGCGTCGCGTAGTATACCTTTCCCGTCCCCCCCGCATAGTGGCTCGGAGGGCTCTTATCGATGATTTTTTCGAGAGCGCTGTTGAGCTCGGAGGTTTTTATGGTGCGTTCGCGCGCCTCTCCGATTGCGACGGCGAGCGGGAATAACCTCTCCACGCGGAGCCCGGTAAGGGCCGATATGGTGACAACGGGGGCGTACGAAAGAAACGACATCGATTCCCGAACCTCCTTCACATAGCGTTCGGACGTGGTCGAATCCTTTTCGATGAGGTCCCATTTGTTGATGAGGATCATCATCCCTTTCCGCGCCCGGTGGCCCTCCGACGCGACGCGGACGTCCTGCCGCGATATCGGCGCCGAAGCGTCGATCATGACGGCGACGACATCCGCGTTCCGGGCGCTCGACAGGCTCTTCTGGCTCGTGATGGCGGCGAGCCCCTTCGTTGTTCGAGCGCGGCGTTTCACTCCAGCCGTGTCGATGAGGATGAATTCCCTCCCTTCCCTCCGCACGACGATATTGATGGAATCACGCGTCGTCCCGGGCAACTCCGAGACGATGTTGCGATCCTCGCCGACAAGGGCGTTCACGAGCGAGCTCTTGCCGACGTTCGGTTTTCCGACGATCGCGATCGCGATCGGCTCGGGCCCGGCGGCTTCGGTTTTCCGGGGAAGGCGCGACGTGACGTCGTCGAGCAGCTCGCCGATGCCCGTTCCGTGAATTGCGCTCAAAACGTGCATATCCTTGAAGCCGAGCTTGTGGAATTCATGCACGCTCCATCGATCGGCGTCGTTCTCGATCTTGTTGACGACGAGGATCATCCTTTCCCGCTCGCCTCGCAGATCGCGGAGCAGCGATTCGTCCTCTTCCGTCGTTCCGGTATCGATATCGGCGACAAAAATGATGACGGCGGCTTCCCGGGCCGCATTCTTGACCCGCAGCCGAATTTCCCGGGTGATATGGTCTTTCGTGCCGGCGCTGAAACCGCCCGTGTCGACGAGAACGAACGTGACGCCGTTCCAGGTGACCTTCTCCTCCACCGAATCCCGGGTAACGCCGCGTGTGGCGTGCATGATCGCCTTGCGGCGTCTGACGATGCGATTGAAGAGCGTCGATTTCCCCGCGTTCGGTTTTCCGACGATAGCGACGATGGGCGTTTTTTTCATTGCGCGCGTCCCTTCCGGCACATTCTCGCGACACGGTTTTCGAGAAACGTCGAATGAGCGACGACAACGGGAATGCCGAGCTCCCGTTCGATATCTCGCGCATTCATATCGTCGATGAAGCGCCCCTCGTGGTTGACCGCGTTGGGCGGAATCACGAGACACCCCTCGGCCCGGTCCCGCCGGGCCGAGCGCACGATATCCGCCCCCGACAGCAGTCCCGATACGGTCACCGCCGGCCCCAAAAGGCGATTGCGCACGACGAGGAGGCGGATCGACAGCGACGGCATCCGCTCCGCGATGAGGGGCAGCGCGTAGCGCCGCAGGAACCTCGCGCCGAGAACGCCGGTTGCGATCGTGACGCATCGCGGGTTACCCGCGCGCCGTTTCGCGCGTTCGATGTCCCGTTCGAGCTGCATCAGAAAGGATCGGCATGAGCCGACCCCGTTCGAAAGCTGCGGGAAATCCCCGTACTCGCCGGCGGAAGGAAGCACCCGGTTCGTCGCGAGGTAGAACTCGTCGGCGAGATGCAGGACGCAATCGCCGCCCGTGCGCCTTCGCAGGCGATCGCGTTCCCGCCCGGCCCAATCGAGGAGCGCCCGGGATTCGGCGACGGTGACTCGCCGCAAAGGCGGCAGCCCCGTTCGGTGGCGCGTTACGCCGACCGGAACGACGGCGATGGACGCGCAGGCCGGGTGGAGCGCGGCGAGTTGGCGCACGGTCTCCCGGAGCGCCGCTCCGTCGTTGACCCCGGGGACGAGGACGATCTGCGCGTGGAAAACGATGCCGGCGCGCGCGAGCCGCCGAAGATCCTCAAGGATATTCCTGCGCGCCGGACGGCCGAACAGGCGTTCGCGAATGCGCTTTTGTACGGCCTGAACGGAAACGTAGAGCGGTGAAAGACGAAGCTCGATGATGCGCGCGAGATCTTTTTCCCGCACGTCGTTGAGCGTTATGAAATTGCCGAAGAGGAAGCTGAGACGATAGTCGTCGTCCTTTTCATACAGGGAGGGCCTCATTCCCGTTGGCATTTGATCCATGAAACAAAAGATGCACTTGCTGCGGCATTGGATGAAACGCATCGCCTCGAAGACGACGCCTTCGCGGGTGAAAGCCGCGCCGGTGAGCGTGTGCGATATCAGTCGCCCGCGGCGGCGAAGGGTGAAGCGCGCCTTCCCTTCCCCCGCCGTCAGAAACAGGGCGTCGAGCTGATCCTCGATCCGCCGGGAATCTATCGCGACGATCTCGTCCCCCGGCCGGAAGAAACCGCGTTTCCCGTCAACTCTGTCGATGCGAACCGTCATCGCTGCTCGTGAAAAACCCCCTTCAAACGTCCGGCTCGAAGGGGGTTTCGGTATAAAATGGAGCGGGCAACGGGATTCGAACCCGCGACTCTCAGCTTGGGAAGCTGATACTCTACCAGCTGAGCTATGCCCGCATATACGCGGATAAGGCACCTCGGAAGCTATCAGGTTGCATGAGTAATGTCAACGTATTTATCCCGATCCGCGGCGCTCGACGAGCGCTGCGGCCCGCTCGACGAGTCCGCTTTCTTCGGCCGTCAGCCAGTGCAGCGCCTGCTCCTTCCTGAACCACGTCATCTGGCGCTTCGCGTACTGCCGGGTGAGCTCGGAGACCCTCGCCACCGTTTCGTCGAGCCGCGCCTCTCCCCTGACGTGCGAAACAATCTGCGGGTATCCGAGCGTTCGCATTCCCGGCCACCCCGGATCCGCTCCCTCGCCGAGAAGACGTTCGACTTCCTCCACCCACCCGCGCTCGAACATCCTCTTCGCGCGTTCGGCGATATTCCGGTGAAGCTTCACTCGCTCGAGATCGAGCCCGATCTTGACGAACGCGATCTCTTCGCGTGATGAATCGAGACGCTGACGGCGAACGTGCTCGCTGAGAGGCATCCCGGTGAGCGCTTGAACCTCGAGGGCGCGAACGAGTCGATAGCGATCGTTCGGATGGATGCGGCGCGCGCTTTCAGGATCGAGCGCCAGGAGCCGCCCGTGAAGGGTTTCGTTCGGGATGACCCGCAGCGATTCGGTGAAAGCGATCCGGTCCGCGGCTTCGAGCCTGATATCAAAAAAACCCTTCTCGATCGCCCGGAAATAGAGACCCGATCCTCCGACGAGTATGGGAATCCTTCCCCGTGACGCCGCGTCTCGCAGTGTCCCCTGAGCGAGCACCGCGAACGTCTGCGCGTCGCTCCTTTCCTCGAGATCGAAGATATCGATGAGGTGGTGCGGCACGAGGCCGCGCTCCTCCGTCGAGGGCTTCGCGGTGCCGATATCGATGCGCCGGTAGGCCTGCCGCGAATCGATCGAGAGGATCTCGCCGTTCATTCGCAGGGCGAGATCGATTCCGAGCCGGCTTTTGCCGGATGCCGTGGGACCGAGAATTGCGACTGCGGTTATCATTCCCTGTGCGATACCGATCGCGCGAAACGGCGTTCGAGCTCCGCGATGCCGACCCGCAGCATCGTCGGGCGCCCGTGGGGACAGGTATAGGGCAGCGCGGTGGCGAAGAGCTGGTCGGCGAGGCTTTCCATCTCCTCGCCCGACAGTTTCGTTCCCGCCTTGATCGCCGCGCGGCAGGCATACGCTTTGAGAAATTCGTCGATGCCGCTTCTTCCTTCGCCGCCGAGGATCTCGGCGAGCAGGCGACCGTCGTTCCAATTTCGAACCAGCGGCGGGATACCGCGCACGATGATCGACCTGAGCCCGAACGGCTCGCTCTCGAACCCGAGAGACGCGAGCGCCGGCGCGAGCTCCTCGTAGCGCTCGTATTCGTCCGGCGAAAGATCGATGGTAGCCGGAAAGAGAAGCGATTGCGCGACCGGCCTGCCGCCGGCGAGATCGGCTTTCGCCCTGTCGAAGAGAATCCTCTCATGGGCGGCGTGCTGATCGATAACGACCATCCCTCCTCGAATCTGAATGAGGATGAAGCTCTGGTGAAGCTGCCAGTACAGATTCCCCGATGCGAGAATGCCCGCGCCCTTTTCCTCGCTGAAGAGGGAAAGCGGCGCTTCGTGAAACTCGAAGGTCCGGTCCCCCTCCCCGATCTCCTGCGCCGCGCCCGACCAGGCGCCCCCCGATGCGCGGAAAAAGGCGTCGACGGCGCCGCTTTCGGAAAGGCTGCCCGATTCGCCGGGAAGAACGCCCCGATAGAAGGAATCGACCGTCTGCTCGATCGAGCCGCTCTTGTGCCTGAGCGCCTCCGCGAGAGAAGAATAAACGAGCCGGTGAATCTCCCCCTCGTTGCGGAAGCGCACCTCGGCCTTCGTCGGATGGACGTTCACGTCGATTTCATCGTGCGGGACGTCAAGGAAGAGGACAGCGGCAGGGAAGCGGTCCCGCGGGATGAGCGACTCATATGCCTGCGTGACGGCATGAGAAAGAACACGGTCGCGGACGTATCTCCGATTCACGAAATAGAACTGCATGTATCGGTTCGCGCGAGTTTGATCCCCGCGCGAAGCGTAGCCGTGAATATTCACGCGGCCCATCGCGAACTGAACCGGTATGAGATTGGCGAGCAGATCGCCGCCGAGCACGACCTCCACACGCTCGCGCAGGCTCGATGGCGGATACGACAGGACGTCTCTCCCGCTTTCCCGGAGGATGAATCCCGTTTCGGGAAAGGCGAGAGCGTACCCCTGGATCACGGCGACAATCCGCCTGATCTCCGACTGGCCGCTTCTCAGGAATTTCTTGCGCGCGGGAAGGTTGAAGAAGAGATTCTCGACGATCACTTCCGTTCCCTGGTTTCTCGCCAGGGGAGTATCCCCGATGAGCGTCTCGCCGCGAAACGCGAGCTCACGGGCCATTTCCTCGTCGCGGGCGCGGGAGCGTATCGTCAGCATGCTGACGGCACGGATGCTCGCGAGCGCTTCACCCCGGAATCCGAGCGTGCCGGCGAGCGCGATGTCCTCCACTCGCGAAATCTTGCTCGTCGTGAAGCTCTCGACGGCGAGCGGGAGCTCATCCGCCGGGATGCCGGCGCCATTATCCTCGATCCTGATGGAGGCCTTTCCCCCGTCGACGAGCTCTATCGTTATGCGCGTGGCGCCCGCATCGAGCGAGTTCTCGACGAGCTCCTTCACGGCGCTCGCGGGACGCTCGATCACCTCGCCCGCGGCTATCTTCGAAGCCACCTCAGGGAGCAATCTCTGAATGGGAGCCACACGTCCTCCGCGGCAAAGGCCTCCTGATCCGGACCCGTATCCCAGATTCGTCATTATTACAACGGGAAAGTAGCATAGGGCGCATTCGTTCCGCAATGCGGAAAAGCCGCGGGCAAAGCCTATGCGCGTATTTTCGCTTTCGCCTCGTTTATGAGCTCAGCGGTGCTTGCGGATGCGCCCGGGAAGACGGCGTAGCCGTTGGAAGGGAAGTATATGCCCGTGTCACGATACCCTTTTTCATCGAATTTCCTGGCTATGAATTCCTTCACGCGACTCTCGAGGTATCCCATGCGCTGATACCCTTCAACCGACAGAACGACAAACAGGTCCGGCTCGGTCCACGAGAAGAAGTCGGTTTTCCGCACCTGCGTCCGGATGCCCATGCTGAGCTCGTTGACGAGTCTCAAGCCAGCCTGATAATCGTCATTCAGTATCTCGTGCAAGCCATTGAC
>Ga0315286_10004302_pt1 | contig 13651 bp, 7 predicted proteins | sample YL17G10_0_MG_FD_205038 | JGI IMG/M metagenome (GOLD analysis project Ga0315286, IMG submission 205038) | Sediment microbial communities from Yellowstone Lake, YNP, Wyoming, USA - YL17G10_0 | ecosystem: Environmental > Aquatic > Freshwater > Lake > Sediment | place: USA: Wyoming | collected... | reverse complement strand
TTGTGAACAGGTAGGCGCCCTCGCGCGTCGTGGGCGGATCCCACGGTGTCGAACGCGGCGCCTGATCGTCCCAGAGCTCGCTCGCGGCGACGTCGAGGCCGATGCAGATGTCGCGCCCGGGAGTGTAGCCCGCCTTCTCGATCGCGACGAGCATCAGATCGACGGCCTGCACGTTGGTGGCGAGGCTGGGGGCAAATCCGCCCTCGTCGCCCACGCTCGTCGAGAGGCTCCGGCCTTTCAGGATTCCGCGAAGCGCATGGAACACCTCGGCCCCGGCACGCAAAGCCTCGCGGAAGCTCGGCAGCCCGAGCGGCAGGATCATGAACTCCTGGAAGTCCACGTTCGAGTCGGCATGAGCGCCGCCGTTCAGGATGTTCATCATCGGCACCGGCATCAGCCACGGGCCCGTATCGGGCTGGCCGGCCAGATCCCGGAAGTGGCGATAGAGCGGAATGCGCCGGCTCGAGGCGCACGCCTTCGCAAACGCCATCGAGACGCCCAGCAGCGAGTTGGCGCCCAGTCGGCTCTTGGTGGGCGTCCCATCAAGCGCGATCATGGACTGGTCGAGCCCGCGCTGATCCAGGGCCTTTCCGACCACCGCGCCGGCCATCTCGCCGTTCACGTGCTGGACCGCCTGCAGCACCCCCTTGCCGAGATAGCGCCGCTTGTCCCCGTCCCGGAGCTCCAGGGCCTCGCGCTCGCCTGTCGACGCGCCGGAGGGAACCGCCGCCCGCCCGAACGCGCCATCCTCGAGGGTGACGTCGACTTCAACCGTGGGATTCCCACGTGAATCCAGAATTTCTCGACCGTGGATGGCAGCGATGATCATGGCAGTCCTCAACCGTTTGGGCAGGATGAACCAGGGGCATGGTTTCCCGGAGATGTTACCATAGGGATATCGCCGCAAACCTTTGACAGCACTGAGGGTTGGGCCTATGATCCATGAAGAAGCCGGCCATCGAGGACGGCGAACCGGGAGTAGAGCCGCTATGCAGATTCGCCGATGGGTGCTGACGCCCCTGGTGTTCGCAATGCTCGCGAATGCCGCTGTGTCGTTTTCGCCCGTCCTTGCCCAGCAGAAGAAGGACCAGAAGCAGGACAAGGTTAAGCAGCAGGAACTTCAATCCGCGTCCAAGATGGCCGATGCCATTGCCGCCGGGCAGCCCGTGCCCAGTGACATCGGCATGTCAATACACGCCGACTTTCTCAAGGCCCAGAACGGCCTGACGTTTGTCCCCTTCGTGCTCTCGCTCGACCCGGCGCAGGTGCCGTCCAGGTCGATTACGCTCTATCTGCGGCTCGTCGCGAAGACGCCCGCCGCGGCCCCTGCCGCCCCTCCAGCCGACGTGAAGAAGGAACCAACATATGCCTTCCAGGGCATTCATTTCGTCGATCTGAAGACCCCGGCCGCGGGCGAGCCGTGCCGCCTGACGCGGGCATTTTCCGTCCCCGCCGGTGACTACGACCTCTACCTCATCGTGAGGGAACGGGCGTCGGCGGACGCGAAAGACAAGGCCGCGGGCCAGAGAGTCGGGTTCCTGAAACAACCCGTCACGGTGCCAGATCTCTGGGGCAACGACCTCACGACGAGCAGCATCATCATCGCCGACGAGGTGAAGCCGATAGAGACGCCGCCGACAGCCGAGCAGATCGCCGAACACCCGTACACGGTTGGCAACAACGTCGTCGTGCCGGCGGCCAGCACGAAGTTCCCGAAGACCGGCGGCCTGTCGATGGTGTTCCTGATCTACAACACCGGCCAGGATGCCAATCGGAAGCCGGATGTCGCCGTCGAGTATCTCTTCTATCAGCGGTTCACCGACAAGCCGAATAAGTTCTTCAACAAGACCAGCCCGCAGGCGTTCAACGCGACAACGCTGCCACCAGCGTTTGACATTGCGGCGGGCCACAATCTCCTCGCGAGTCAGTACGTGCCGCTTGCGAGCTTTCCGGAAGGCGAGTATCGTCTGGAGATAAGGATTACCGACAAACTCTCTGGCAAGGTTGTCACGCGGATCATCGAGTTTTCTGTGGCCGCCTGAGCGGCGCGTTTCCGGGGCACTGTCCGCCCCGGGTCGCGGGCGCCGGCGGCAGGGATCACTAGACGGGTGGGCCTATGACACGCGCATCCACATTCGTGGTCGTGGCGGCCGCCGCCGGTTTTGTCGTGGCCGGCGCGCCGGCGTCTGCGCAGTCCGTGCTGGTCCGCTCGCCACAGGCCGTCGTGGCGCGCGCGGCGACGCAGGGCGATATCCAGGGGTTGGTGGTCGATACCAAAGGCCAGCCGCTTGCCGGCGCCATGGTGTCGGCGCTCGGATCAACGGTCGTGTTTGCACTCACCGCTAAGAACGGCCGCTTCCACCTCGATGCGCTCCCAATCGGTGCTTACACGGTGCGCATCCATCTGGACGGCTTCATTCCTGCTCCCCGGCAAATGGTCGAGGTCAGGCCGAGCGTGCCGGCGCTGGTGTCGGTGGCGCTGCGATCGCTCACGGACAACGGTTCCTCACCACCGACGACACAGGTGCTCGAGGCCAGTCTGCTGCCGATCTACGGCCTGACTGGGAGCGCCGCGAGCGGTGCGGCCGACGTCGATCACGACCACACCGAAGCCAACTGGCGCCTTCGCCATCTTCCGCGAAGCGTGTTGAAGAATATCGACGCCGCCACGGGAGCGGCCGACGGTGACGTCGGCGCAGGGGCAGAAGCGGGGCGATCGTTCCTCGGCCGCGCATTTGATTCGTCGGCCAGGTTCGCGTCGGGGCTGTTTGATGCAATGCCGCTGACCGGTCAGGTGAATCTCGTCTCCATCGGGTCGTTCAACGGTCCGTCGGACGCATGGTCGACCAATGCCGTCGCGTCGGCTGGCGTGGCGTACATTTCGCTTGGTACGCCGGCTGGTAACCTCGGCGACTGGGCGTTGCGCGGCGCACTGTCGCAAGGTGGCCTGGGGTCGTGGTTTGTCGCCGGATCGTTGACGGCGAAGCGATCGGCCGAGCATCGGTTCGTGGCTGGCATCACGTACAGCGCGCAGCACTACGATCGGTCGAGCGCGCTGGGCATTCCCGACATGAGCGCCGGGTCGCGTTCGGTCGGCGTCGCCCACGGTTCCGACGAGTGGACGCTGTCGCCCTACGTCATGGTCGGCTACGGCGTGACCTATTCGTGGCAGGACTACCTCAGCGGAAACGGCTTGTTCAGCCCGCGTCTGTCGATCACCCTGCGTCCCGCCAGCAAGTACCGCGTCCGCGCCGTCGCGGCTCGCTACGTGGTCGCGCCAGGGGCCGAGGAGTTCCTCCCGGGAACCGGCAACGGCAGCCGCGCGATGCTGCCTGCGCAGCTGACATTCTCGCCCTGGTCGCAGGCCGAAGGGTTCCGCCCGCAGCGCACGGATCATCTCGAGGTCGGGATCGAACGCGATGTCGCCGCGTTCATCGTGGGGTTCCGCACCTTCTATCAGCGCGTCGGGGATCAGGCCGGCGAGGTGTTTGCGGTCGCGACGCCGGAACGAGCGATGCCAAGCCTTGGTCACTACTACGTCGCCACGCTCGGCGACCTGAATGCCCGCGGGTGGAGTGTCAGCCTGAGCCGGACAATCGTCGGCGGCCTGCGAGGCGCGGTGGACTATTCCCAGGCAACGACGCAGTGGGACCGCTCGCCCGACCAGTCCGTGACGGCCTTCTGGATGGGAGGCCGGGGCAGCGACCGGCAGCGCCTCCACGATTTGACCACGTCGCTTGAAACCGACATCCAGCCCACCGCCACCCGTGTCTACGTGCTCTACAAAGTGAACACCGGATTCACGCGCGAGATGGCCTCGCGGGGAAGCGCGGGCTTCGACGCCAGGTTCGACGTTCAGGTGAATCAGGCTCTGCCGTTCCTCAATTTCACCTCAGCCGACTGGGAGCTTCTCGTTGCGGTGTGCAACCTGTTCCGCGAGTCGAGCATCGAACGATCTCTCTACGACGAACTACTGGTCGTGCGGCCGCCCAAGCGCGTCGTTGGCGGTATCCGGGTCCGGTTCTGATTCCGGACCCTACGACCGTCACAAGTCGGGTGGCCCCGGTGAATTCCAAGACAAATCTCCATTCTGAACGCAGCCATTTTCGGTTGCGCCAGATCCATTTGGCTGGAGCGATCATCCATGTGGATGGATTTTCGCAGGGCCAAACGTCAGGACTTAGACTTAAGTCTTTACAGAATAAGGATTTATTCATTTGCGGCGTCGCCGGTTCTTGGTATGTTGATTGCTAAGGTAATCTAGGCGCGTTCCCGGTTACTAACTTGATGTACGACAATCAGATGCGGGCAGATGACTCCAGGAAGTTCGCGGTTGGGCACACGACGCCCAGGGCGCTGGGCTGGTTTGCTGCCCTTGCGATTGTCGCCGTACTGCTCGCTTTGGGCGCCGCGAACATCGTGGCTCGCGCGACATGGCACGAGGTCGAAGACGGCGTGCTCTGGGTGCCGCGGTCCCAGGGTGTGACGGCGGCCGACCTGGCCGGCGGTTCGGCCGCATCACGCGCCGGACTTCGAGCGGGCGACGTTCTGGTCGCGATCGACGGCCGGCCTGTGGACAGTCCGGCTGACGTCGTCGATTTCGCGCACCTGGCGAAGCCGGGATCGCTGGTGACCTACACGCTGCTGCGGCTCGGCACGCGCGAGATGATCCAGGTGCAACTGGCTCCCGTTCCGCAGGGCAACAGCGTTCTGTACTACGTGCTTGCCGCGGTGGGCGTGTTCACGCTCGTGGTCGGCGCGGCCGTCAGGCTGCGGCGGCCGGGCAATCAGTCCTCGCTCCATTTCTTCTGGCTCTCGATCGCGTTTTTCGGCGTGTTCGCGTTCTCGCCAGCCGGCCGGTTCAATCACCTCGACTGGGTGTTCTACTGGGCTGACGAGATTTCGATGCTGGCCCTCGGGCCGATGCTGTTCCATTTCAGCCTCGTGTTTCCTGACCGCAGCACCAGTTGGGCTCGCACTGCGCTGGGAGCCCGGCTGCTGCCGCTCATCTATCTGCCAGCGCTCCTGATGGGCACAACACGAGTGGTCGCGATCGGCGGGCTCGACCAGCGGTTGGATCTGTGGCGCGTCATCGCCGCGCTCGACCGGTGTGATCCGCTGTATCTGGCCATCTGCCTCGCCTGCGGCTTCGTCGTTTTGGCCAACGCATTGGCGCATGTGCGCTCGGTGACGGCGCGACGGCAGCTTCGATGGATTGTCTGGGGCACGGCGCTGGGCGGCGGACCGTTTGCCGTCGGCTATGCGCTGCCGTTTGCGCTCGGCGTGGAGCCGTCGGTGCGGATGGAGCTGCTGGCCATCCCGCTTGGGTTGATTCCGCTGGCCTTCGCGTCGGCGATCGTGCGCTATCGCCTGATGGACGTCGAAGTCATCGTCAAACGCAGCCTGGTGTGGGTGGCGGCGGTGGCGGCCAGCGTCGCGATCTACGCGCTGCTGTTGCGCGCGGCGGGCTGGCTGTTCCTGGAAAACGGGTCGCAGACCAACACGATCATCGCGGCACTTGCCACACTGGTGATGGTGCTGCTGGCCCGGCCGGTCAAGGACGGCATCCAGACGGTGCTCGATCGGGCGTTCTATCGCGACCGCTACGACTACCGCCAGGCGCTGGTCGGATTTGCCCGCGATCTCTCCACCGATCTCGACATTGATCGTCTCAGCGACCGGCTCATCGCGCGCGTGACCGAGACGCTCGTGATCGACCGGATGGCGCTGATGCTGGTCGACGAGGCCGCGGGTGCCTTCCGGGCGCTGCGCGCGCACGGGTTCGTGGGTCGGCCGCCGGAACTGCGCGTCGATTCCGGGATGGGAGCCCGTCTGGCGGCAGGGCATGTCATCGCGCTCGACGACCCGCTCTCGCAGCGGCGGTTTGCGATGGATGAGATCGGCCACTGGCGCGATCAGGGCGTGCACTACTTCATTCCCTGCGTGTCCAAGCAGACGACGATTGCGCTGCTGGCGCTGGGTCGCAAGGAACGCGCCGAGCCTCTGAGCAGCGAGGACATGGCGCTGCTGGTGGCGGTGGCGGCGCAGGTCGCGACATCGCTCGAGAACGGCCGCCTGTATCAGCAGCTCAAGCAGCAGGCGTCCGAAGTGGAACGCATGCGGCAGTTCAACGAAAACATCCTCGAATCGCTCGACAACGGCCTCGCGGTGGTGGATGCGGACGACCGCGTGGTGAGGTGGAACCAGTCACTGGAGCGGTTGTACAACCTGCGGCGCGACGAGGCCATCGGGCAACGCCTGGAGGACGTGTTCTCGCCGGCATTTACCGACGCGCTGCGTGCCGCCCGGCGCGACAGCCCGTCCGGGACGTCGCTGTACCGCATGCCGCTCGGGTCGCTCCGGGGCCGGGCCGACAAGGGCCTGCTCGTGAATATCGCCGTGGTGCCGCTGCAGGGCGACACCGCCGGCGCGCCGATTGAAGGATCGATCCTCGTGTTCGAGGACGTGACCGCGCGGGCGCGACTCGAGGAACAGCTGCAGATCTCCGACAAGATGGCGTCGATCGGCCTGCTGGCCGCGGGCGTGGCGCACGAAGTCAACACGCCGCTGACCGGCATCTCGAGTTACACGCAGATGCTGCTCGAGCGCGCGAATCCGGACGACCCCGACACGAAACTGCTCGAGAAGATCGAGCGGCAGACGTTCCGGGCGGCCAAGATCGTCAACGGGTTGCTGACGCTGGCGCGGGGCGGACAGGCGCCCACCGAGCATGCGCCCACCGACATCAACGGCGTCATCAACGACGTGCTGGCGCTGCTCGAGCACCAGTTGAAGGCCGTCAACATCCAGATGCGGCGCGATCTGTCGCCGGCGCCTCCTGTCGTGATGGGGATGGAGCACAAGCTGCAGCAGGTGTTCCTGAATCTGTTCATCAACGCCCGCGACGCCATGCCACGAGGCGGATGGTTGTCGATCACGACACGCACGCGCGGCGACGAGGCCGTCATCGAGGTCGGTGACACGGGCGCCGGGATCCAGGCCGAACACCTGGCGCGCATCTACGATCCGTTCTTCACGACGAAGTCGCTGGGAGAGGGGACAGGGCTCGGCCTGTCCATCACCTACGGCATCGTGCACGAACACGACGGCACCATCACGTGCGACAGCCGCGTCGGCGAGGGCACCAGGTTCACGGTGACCCTGCCGCTCGCGCAGAGCGCGTCGCGCGTCGCGGCAGGCGGCGCGTAAGCGGTGACCGCCGATCCCGTCACCCGCCAGGGAACCATTCTCGTCATCGACGACGAAGAGATCATGCGGGAGATCCTCGAGGCCCTCCTCAGGCGGGAGGGATACGAGGTGCGCCTGGCATCGAGCGGGGCCGAGGGCCTTGACCTGGTGCGGTCGGTGCCCATTGACGCGGCCGTCGTCGACGTCATGATGCCAGGGATGGATGGCCTGACCGTACTCGACGAGGTCAAGAAGATCGACGAGGACATCGCGGTCATCATGATCACCGCGTTTGCCTCCGTCGACACGGCCGTGGCCGCCATGAAGCGCGGCGCCTTCGACTACGTCACCAAGCCGTTCAAGAACGACGAAGTGCTCGCCGTGCTGCAGAACGCCGTCGAGCGGCGCCGCCTGGTGACCGAGAACCGCGTCCTGCGCCAGACCCTGCAGGAGCGCTATCACAAGTTCGACAACATCATCGGTCGCAGTGCCAGGATGCGGCAGGTCTTCGACCTGATCATCCAGGCCGCGCCGAGCCGGTCGACCATCCTGATTGCCGGTGAAAGCGGTACGGGCAAGGAACTGGTGGCACGCGCGATTCACACGCACTCGGCCCGGGCCGACCGGGCGTTTGTCACCGTGAATTCGGGGAACCTCCCGTCGGATCTGCTCGAGTCGAACCTGTTCGGCCATGTGAAAGGCGCCTTTACCGGCGCGGTCTATCCCAAGAAGGGCCTGTTCGAGATCGCTGACCGCGGCAGCATCTTTTTCGACGAGATCGGGAACATCCCGCTCGAGACCCAGCCGAAGCTTCTGCGCGTCATCCAGGAGCGCGAGTTCATGCGCCTCGGTGGGGTGGACACCATCAAGGTCGACGTCCGGATCATCGCGGCCACCAACGTGGACCTGCGGCAGATGATGGAGGACGGGCGGTTCCGCGAGGATCTGTACTACCGGCTGCACGTCATCACGATCCCGCTGCCGGCGCTCAGGGAGCGAAAAGAGGACATACCGCCGCTCGTTCACCATTTCCTCCACAAGTACGGCGAGGAAAACGGCAAGGGCGATCTGGATCTGACGCCGGATGCCCTGGATCTGCTGGTCGACTACGACTGGCCGGGTAATGTGCGCGAATTGGAAAACGTCATCGAGCGCGCAGTCGTCCTGTCGCCCGGCTCGCGGGTAGACGTCGACCTGATTCCCGAGCAGGTCAGGCGGAAGCCGACGTTTCAGATCCCGCAGGTCGTCGTGCCGCCGGAGGGATTGTCGCTGAAGGATGTGGTCTCGGATTTCGAGCGGCGGCTCATCGAGACGACGCTCGAAATCACGGGCGGCGTGCAGAAACGCGCGGCGGAACTGCTGCGCATCAAGCCGACCACGTTGAACGAGATGATCAAGCGCTACGAAATCCGCCCGCGGCGGAAACGCAATGGCAGCAGCGGACCTGCTGGTGATGGCGAGGACGGCGACGCCGAGACGGCCACGCCAGACCCCGCCGCGTTCTGACTGCATGTTTCTTGCGGCGTGCGTCCTGCCTCAGCCCTTCCCCCGCACCGTTGCCACCATCCGTTCGATCTTCGTCATGACGAGATCCCACCGGTAGTGGTCCTGGACGTAGGTGCGACCGTTCCCGCCCATGGCCACGCGCAGGCTGGGGTCGGCCACGAGCAGCGTCAGGCATTCCACGAACTCGTCACGATCGGCGTAGTACAACCCCGCGTTGCTGCGCACGCAGTGGTCGACCAGCACCTCGCTTCTGGCGTTCGCCAGGATGGGTGTGCCCACGGCAAACGCCTCCAGCGCCAGCAGCGACAGGCTCTCGTACGGTGACGGCACGATGACGACGGTGGCTGCCTCGAGCGCTTGCATGCGCTCCCGCTCAGACAGGAGCCCGGCAAAGCGGATATAGGGTTCCTCCGGCAGCGGCATCAGCTTCACGCCCATCAGCGCGAGGTGAGCCTCGCCGCCCCCGGCGTGATAGGTGCGGAAGTACTCGACGAGCTCCTCGCAGCCCTTGCCCTTCTCGATGCGTCCGCCGTAGAGCGCCATCGGGCCGTGGAGCTTGTGCCGGCGCCTGAACGCGGCGCCCCGCCCGCCAAACGACGACGGTGACTCGACCTCGGCCTGCGGTTCCTCGTCATCGGCGTCGGTGGCATCCTGGTGTCCGCCGTGACCGTGTGCCGGCGGCGGCAATTCCACCCCGCAGCCGACCGTCTCTTCAGCCACCGCAACGATCGAGAAATGTGACGCCACAAACCGTCGTTCAACCTCGGTGTTATAGGCGATGCCGGCCGCGCTGCTGAAGACCTCCTTGTAGATCCCGAGGCGAATGGCGGGTTCGTCATGGGCCGTTGGCACGAGAATGCTGCGCGCTGGCGCGACCTGGATTCCCATGACGGTCGGCGCGTACAGGTACGTGAAGAAGATCAGCGCGTCAAACGTCCGGTGATGGCGCTCGAGATGTTCGATCAGCGCCGGGCACCAGGGGCCCTGCTGGCGCAGCCACTCCAGCTCGTCCGACCGCGAATGCGGGTGGTTGAAGATCCAGTCCGAATACCGGTTGAACGCGTCGATGTCGCGCGTCTGCGCATTGGCAAAGCGCCGGACGGTCACGCCCCGGACACGATCCGCGCCCTCGGGGTACTCGTTCTTCCACGAGATGTAATCACGCGCGCACGTGGTCAGCACTTCGACGTGGTGGCGTTCTGCGAGTCGCTCGGCCACCAGTCTGCACATATACTCGGCGCCACCCAGGATGTCCGAGCCGTACCGTTGAACGATGAATGCTACTTTCACTGGAATCGGCCCACCAGCTGCCGCAAGTCGTTGTCGACGCGGCTGCCCAGAAAGTGTGTGAGACGGCGGCGCTGACCGTCAAGCACAGCGGCGCGCACGCCGTCGTCGTACGCCAGTTCATACAGCAGTTCGGCCGCCAGTTCGAAGTGCTTCGGCGCGAACTGGACGCCGGCGCCGCCGAGCGTCTCGGGAATCGCCGTGCACGAATACGCGAGCACCGGCACATCTGCCGCCATGGCTTCAACCAGCGGCACGCAGAATCCCTCGTGCTCGCTCATCGAGATGTAGACGCTCGAGGCACGATAGTAGGCGGCCAGCTCGGCGTCTGGCACCGGGCCCGTAAACAGGAACCGTTCCTGCAGCCAGCCGAACTCGGCGACCAGCGCCCGCAACATGTCGTAGTAGCGCGGCACGCCATCATACCGGCCGACGAAGATGAACCGGTAGTACGCGTCCACGTACCGCTGATAGTGTTCGGCGAGGCGGATGATGTCCTCGATCTTCTTGTTCGGCACGATACGGCCGACGAACAGGAAATTCGTGAATTCGTCGTCGAGCAGCCGCTCCAGCGTCGGCGTCCGGGGCGCCTCGATGATGCGATCGACATCAACCGCGATCGGCAGCACGCCCGTCTCCCGGAAACCCAGTTGCTCGAGTTCCTGCCGGTTGTAGTCCGACACGCCAACCGCGAGATCAACCTGGCCCGCCAGTGACGCCAGGTCCCGTCTGCTGCGCGTCGCGAGCTGGAACAGATCCGGGTCGTAGGGGGCGAAGAATCGCGCCGGCGTGATGTTGTGGTACTGCAGCACGCGGCTGCCGCGAAGCGTGGTGAACGCCTCGGTCATCGGCGAGGCCGTGGCGAAGTGAAGAATCGTCACATCGCCCCGGCCGGCGTCCGCGTCGGCGAAACTCCGGACCTCCGATCGCCTGTCGTCGTCAATGGCGATCGCGAAGACGTCCGAGCGATGCCCCATGGCCCGCAGCGCGTCGCGCTGCCGGCAGGCGCTGTCGCCGACGGCATCGCCACGATGTGCGGCAGGAACCCACTGGTTGATGACCATGGCGGATGCTGGAGGCCTAGCCCTCCATCTCCAGCCCGGCCCGCGCCTGGCGTAAGCTGAGACGCGCGCCGGGGCCGGATCCAGGCAGGCGAAGGTGACACGTGCTCATGGATGGTCCGGGCTACACCGTGATGCCGCTGGCGCGGGTCGCCGTCGGCAGCGCGCGATAGATGGCCGGCCGCACGAGCCGCAGCTCAGCCACTCGTTCCGTGGTGTCGAACTGCTGCCAGAAGTCGCGCGCCACCGCTGTCGGGGCCAGCCGCGGCCCGGCCCGGACCCGGTCCACCAACGACAGGAGCGTCGGGGCGAGATCCCTGGCCGCCATCCGCTCGAGCGCCGCGTCCTGCGTGCGCAGGATTCGCTCCTGGAGATCCGAGTCACTGACCACGAGATCGATCAGGGTCGCCACCTCGCCAGGGTCGGCATGCTCGTACAGCACGCCGGCGCCGTCCATGGTCGCGGGCACCGCCGTCTTCGCCCACGCCAGCACCGGGATGCGCTTGTAGAAGGCCTCGACGAGCGGCACGCAGAACCCCTCGTGCTCGCTGGCGCACAGGAAGACGTCGGCAACGTCGTAATAGGCCGCGAGCTCCTCGTTCGACACATGCCCCGTGAAGTGCACGTCGGACACGCCCAGCCGCCTGACCAGATCGAACAGCATCGCCTGGTATCGATCGAACTCCTGAGACGACCCGACGATGAGCAATCGCGACCGCGGGTTGAACCGCGTCTTGTAGAGCGTATAGAACCGAATCAGATGTTCAATGCGCTTGTTGGGGATGATCCGGCCGACAAACAGGATGTTGGTCCAGCCATCGTCGAAATCGCGCGCCACCATGTCGTTGGGCGTCACATCCAGGTGGGAGAAGTCCGCGACCACCGGCAGCACGCCGGTCCGCGCGAATCCCAGACCCTCGAGTTCCAACCGGTTGAACTCCGAGTCGCCCAGCGCGAGATCGCAGCGATCGACATAGGCGCCGAGTTCACGGCGGCCGTGGTAGCAGAATCTGACCAGCAGCTTGTGGATGTCCACGAAATACTGCGGCGGCGTGATGTTGTGGTAGACCAGCATCATCCGATCGGGCAGCGCATAGGCGACGCGCGAGGCCTTCGACCCGATGGAGAAGTGGTGGATCAGAATGTTGTCGGGATGGCTCTCGCCGACCAGCTCCCGGAAGTCGCGCGTGAGCGATTCGAGGCGGGGATCGGCGGTTTCGACGAAAATGTCGGACTCGTATCCCGCTGCTCTGAGCACCCGCTGGATCCCCAGGACCTCATTGCCAATCGCATCGCCGTAGCCCAGCGTGGCCAGCACCTGATGCACCGACGTGCCCCGGCGCGGACGATCGTTCACGACGGCCGCCCCCGCTTGACGGCGGCCCCAGACGGGAGGTCCCTGACCGCGTCGTTGGCTGGGCGGCAGTTCACGCGCCTTCGCGCCCACCAGCCCGGCAGCGGTTCGACACCGGCACTGGTGTGCCCGGACCGGTCCGCCTGCAGCAACTGATTCAGCATGTCCATGTACTTGCGTTCGATCACAGGCCAGTCGTAGTGCCGCAGGTAGTAGGCGCGGCCGTTGTCGCCAAGCGCGCGGGCCAGCGGCCGGTTCGATTCGACCAGATGCAGCGTCTCACGGAATTCCTCGTAGCTCGTGTAGTACAGTCCGCCGTTGCTCCGGATGCACTGGCCGGCCAGCACGTCGCAGCGGCCGTTGGCCAGCACCGGCCTGCCAAGCGCCCACGCCTCGAGCGCGACCATCGACAGGCTTTCGAAATACGACGGCATGATCAGCGCTTCGGACGCGGCAATCGCATTGAACTTGTCCTCGTCCGAGACGAATCCCAAATGGCGGATGCGCGGGTGATCGGGAATCGGCAGGATCGAGTTCCCCATCAGGACCAGCATCAAGTCGCCAGTGACCGCGCTCGCGTACCGCTGGAAGTAGGCGAACAGTTCCTTGCAGCCCTTGTTCTCGTCGATACGCCCGACATACACCACAAACGGCGAGTGGATGCCGTAGTGCTGGCGGAACCGTTCCGGCCGAGTATTTCCGGGCACCTCGGACCCGATGCCCACCACCACGTGCGGCACCTCGTGGTTGCCCGACACCTCCTGGATCATCGCCCGCTCTTCAAACGAGTTGTACATCAACGCCCGGACCGACCTGAATGTCGCCCCGAACATCGACAATCCGACCGCGCCCTCGCGCTCAGCGGTTGGCACCAGCAGCGACCGCGCTGGCACCGCGCGAATGCCGTGGTACGCATGGTAGTACCGGAAGCTGAAGAAGATGAAGTAGTCGTAGTGGCTCTGGTTCTGCTGAATATGGCGGATGAGAGCCGGAGACGTCGGACCCTCGCTGTCGAGCCACGCCAGTTCGTCAGAGAGCGAGTGGGGCTGCTCGAAGACCCGAATCGATCGCCTGGCGAACTGTGTGACGACGCGCTGACGCGACACCGGGAATCGATGAACCGGGACGCCATTCAGTTGCTCGCGCCCGGCCGGCAGGTCGTTGCGCCACGAGATGTAGTTGTGGGCGCAGGTGGTCAGCACCTCCACCTCGGCATGACGCGAGAGGTGCTCCGCGACGTACCGCGCGTGCAGTT
>Ga0315286_10004301_pt1 | contig 13652 bp, 13 predicted proteins | sample YL17G10_0_MG_FD_205038 | JGI IMG/M metagenome (GOLD analysis project Ga0315286, IMG submission 205038) | Sediment microbial communities from Yellowstone Lake, YNP, Wyoming, USA - YL17G10_0 | ecosystem: Environmental > Aquatic > Freshwater > Lake > Sediment | place: USA: Wyoming | collected... | reverse complement strand
TGGGAACCGTGCGTCGACGCGAACTTCTCGTACGACTACTGGTACGGCAACGAGATCACCTTCCACTACGACTTCCCGGACTGCCCGCCGATCCCGGAGTTTCTGCCGATCTGCGCGCTGGGGATCACCGTCAACAACCACGGGTGCATCGAGGTCCTCGACGACGGGACAATCCACTGGGGCTCCCCCGGGGGGTGGTATGAGACGCCCTTGGGGGGGAAGGCGGAAGCGGGCGTGGACTGCGCCTACTCGTGCTTCATGACTTGCGGGGGGGGCTTCCACTGCGTGGTGCAGCTCACGCCGGAGGAGCTGCACTTCGAGCTCGCGCCGGGACAGGTGGGCACTCAGGTGCTGCACCTGGCCACGGACTGCGAGGTGCGTTGGGTCTCGCTGGAGGCCACCGAACCCTGGGTGGCGTTCGATGTCACGGAGCACGGGGACCACGACGCCGACGTCCAGGTGACGGTCGACGCCTGGGGTCTGACGCCGGGGGAGTACACGGCCCAGGTGCTCGCGACCCTCCTCGGGCGGGATTGCAGCCGGATCACCCTGACGGTCATCGACGCGCCCGAGTCGGTGCCCGATGACCAGTCGCCGCCACCGAGTGGATCGACCCCCACGACCTGGGGCGGGGTAAAGAGCCTCTTCCGCGTGACTCCGACGCGCTAGCGGCTAGCCGCCCAGGTACGCCGCCTTCACCCGCGCGTCGCGCTCCAGCTCCGCCGCCGCGCCGCTCAACGTGATCTTCCCCGTCTCAAGCACGTAGGCGCGATTCGCTACCGACAGCGCCATGTGCGCGTTCTGCTCCACGAGCAGGATCGTGGTCCCGGTCTGATTGATCTCGCGAATGATCGCAAAGACCTCTTCGACCAGAATCGGAGAGAGACCCATCGACGGCTCGTCCAACATCAGGAGCCGCGGCTGCGACATGAGCCCCCGGCCCATCGCGAGCATCTGCAGCTCGCCGCCGGAGAGCGTGCCCGCGGGCTGATTCAAGCGCTCGCGCAGGCGTGGGAAGGACTGGAAGACGCGCTCCATGGATGAGGCGATCTGCCCCGCGCCCCGCACGCGGTACGCGCCGAGCCGCAGGTTCTCGCGCACGTTCAGATTCGCGAACGGCTTCCGGCCCTCCGGGACGTGCGCGATGCCCAGGCCCGCGATCCGATGACTCGGCAGGCGATGGATCGGCCGGCCGTCGAAAAAGATCTCTCCCGTGTTCGGCCGCACCAGACCCGAGATCGTCCGTAGGGTCGTCGACTTCCCCGCGCCGTTGGCGCCGATCAGGGTGACGATCTCGCCCGGGTTCACCTCGAGCGAGACGTGATCCAGTGCGTGCACCGCGCCGTAGGAGACGTCGAGGTCGCGCACCTGGAGCAGCATCAGCGCCTCCCCTCGGGTGGCGGTGCGGCAGGCGTCGCGCCCGAGCCCCCGGTGTGGACGCCCTTGCCCAGATACGCCTCGATCACCTTCGGGTCGTTCTGGATCTCGCGGCAGGTGCCCTCGGCGATGATCTCACCGAAGTCCATCACCGCCAGCCGCTCGCAGATGCTCATGACGAAGCGCATCTGGTGCTCGATCAGGAGCAGCGTGAGCTTGAAGCGGTCGCGGATGAAGTGGATCAGCTCCATGAGCTTCTGGATCTCGCCCGCATTCATCCCGGCCGCCGGCTCATCGAGCAGCAGCAGCTTCGGTCGCGCCGCCAGCGCACGCACGATTTCGAGCCGGCGCTGATCGCCGTATGGCAGATTGCGCGCCAGCTCCGGGGCGCGATCCGACAGCCCGAAGATCCCCAGCAGCTCGTGCGCCTGTTCGACGATTTCGCGTTCGCGGCGGTGGAAGCGCGGCAGGCGCAGCACCCCCTCGATCAGCCGGTACCCGGCGTACGGGTGGTAGGCGATCCGCACATTGTCGAGCACGCTGAGATCGTTGAAGAGCCGGATGTTCTGGAAGGTCCGGGCGATGCCGCGGTGGGTGATTCGATGCGGCGGATACCCGACCAGGTTCTCGCCGGCGAGACGGATCTCACCGACCGTGGGCGAAATCATGCCGGTGATGAGATTGAAGACCGTGGTCTTTCCCGCGCCGTTCGGACCGATCAGACCGACCAGCTCGCCCGGCCGCAGCTCCAGGTGGAAGGCCGCGACGGCGCGCAGACCGCCGAAGTCCTTGGTCAGGTCGCGGATCTCAAGGAGCGCGCTCATCGCCGCTCCTCGGGTTTCAGGAACCGGAACTCGTTGCCGCCGAAGAGACCCTTGGGGCGCAGCAGCATCACGACAATCAGGAGCAGCGGGTAGATCACCAGGCGCCAGTCGAGGATCTCGGTCGGCAGCACGACGCGCAGGCCTTCCAGCAGCAGCGTCCAGGCGCAGGCGGCGACGACCGTGCCGCTGATGCTCCCCAGACCGCCCAAGACCACGATCAGGAGCACGTCGAGCGACTTGAGGAAGTCGAAGTTCATCGGATGCAGGAAGGTGTAGAGGTGCGCGTAGAGCCCGCCGGCCAGACCCGCCAGCGAACAGCCCAGCACGAAGCCGAGCGTCTTGTACTGCGTGGTGTTGATGCCGATCGCCTCCGAGGCGATCTCGTCCTCGCGGACCGAGATGCAGGCGCGCCCGTGGCTCGAGTAGACGAAGTTCCGGACCAGCAGAACCGCGCCGATGACGCAGAGGAAGACCCAGGTCCAGGAGGTGAAGTGCGGGATGCCGGTCATGCCGCGCGAGCCGCCGAGCGTGGGCAGGACCGCGTCGGAGTTGTCGAAGAGCACCTTGACGATGATGCCGAAGCCGAGGGTGGCGATGCCCAGGTAGTCCGAACGCAGGCGCAGGATCGGCATGCCGATCAGAAACGCCACCAGCCCGGCGGCGACCGCGCCCGCCAGCAGCGCGGGCAGCAGCATCCAGCCCCCGGTCGCGGCGCTCTTGGTGATGAAGGCCGCGGTGTAGGCCCCGATGCCGTAGAACGCGGCGTGTCCGAGCGAGAACTGGCCGGTGTAGCCGTAGATGACGTTCAGACCCAGCCCGGAGACCGTCATGATCCCGGCGAACTGGAAGATCTGGAGCCAGTAGGGATTGAGCAGCCCGGTGCGCCCGGTGATCAGGACGATCAGGTAGAGCCCCGCGGCGCAGAGCAGCGCGATCCACCCCGCGCGCAGTCTCATACCTTCTCCTGCGTCGAGCTGCCCAGGATCCCCGCGGGCTTGACCAGCAGCACCAGGATCAGGATCCCGAAAGCGAACGCGTCGCGCATCGTCGAGGAGACGAAGGCCGCGCTCAGCACCTCGACCAGACCCATGATCAGCGCGCCGATCATGGCGCCGGGGATGATGCCGATCCCGCCCAGCACCGCCGCGACGAACGCCTTCAGGCCCGGCATGATCCCCATGAACGGGTTGATCTGCGGGTAGGCGATGCCGTAGAGCACGCCCCCCGCGGCGGCCAGCGCCGAGCCGACGGCGAAAGTGATCGAGATGATCAGGTCGACGTCGATCCCCATCAGGCGTGCGGTGTCCTTGTCGAAGGAGACCGCGCGCATTGCCATCCCGGTCTTGGTCTTCTGCACGAAGAGCTGCAGCAGCACGAGCAGCGCAATCGCCACCGCGAACACCATAATCTGGATGTTCGAAACCGTGACCCCCCCGAGGTCGAAGTTCCGGACGGCGAAGGGGCGAGGGAAAGAGCGGTAGTCCGGACCGAAGACGAAGCGCAGGCTGCAGAAGTACTCGAGGAACAGCGAGACCCCGATCGCCGTGATCAGCGCGGCAATGCGCGGCGCTCGGCGCAGCGGCTTGTAGGCCACCCGCTCGATCGTCACTCCCAGGACGGCGCAGCCGGCCATGGCCACGAGCAGCGCCAGCGGGAAGGGCAGCGCGAGGCGGGTGATGGCGTAGAAGCCGAAGTAGGCCCCGACCATGAAGACGTCGCCGTGGGCAAAGTTGATGAGCCGCACGATGCCGTAGACCATCGTGTAGCCCAGCGCGATCAGCGCGTAGACGAAGCCGAGCTGCAGGCCGTTGATGATCTGTTGAATCAGGATCGTCATCGCTCGCGACCGGTGCCGTCTGCGTTACGGGGCGATCGACGTCATGAAGGTCTGCTCGCCGTTCTTATACTGCAGGACCGCGACGCTCTTCACCGGATTGCCCTCCGCATCGAAGGTGATCGAGCCGGAGACGCTCTTGAAGTCGCGGATCGCGGCGAGGGCGTCACGCACCTTCGTCGGATCGTCGATCCCCGCGCGGCGGATCGCCTCGAGCATGAGCAGGGTGGCGTCGTAGGCGAGGGTGGCCAGGGCGTCGGGTTTGCCGCCGTACTTCGCCTGGTACTTGGCGACCCAGGTCTGCACCTCGGGCCGCGGGTCCTGCGGCGAGTAGTGGTTGGTGAAGACGCCGCCCTCGATCGCGTCGCCGGCGATGCGGGTCATCTCGGGCGAGTCCCAGCCGTCGCCGCCCAGCAGCTGTGCGGTGAGGCCCATCTGACGCGCCTGCTTGGCGATCAGCCCGACCTTGTTGTAGTAGTCCGGAATGAAGATCAGATCCGGGTTCTCCCCCTTCAGCTTGGTCAGCAGTGCGGAGAAATCGACGTCGTCCTTGGCATAGGACTCGTAGGCGCAGATCTCGCCGCCCGCTCCGCGGAAGGCGTCGCGGAAGAACTCGGCCAGACCCTTCACGTAGTCGTTGCCGACGTCGTAGAGCACCGCCGCGCGCTGGGCATGGAGCTGCTCCCGCGCGATCCGCGACGCGGCAGCGCCCTGGATCGGATCGGTGAAGCACGCGCGGAAGACGTAGTCCTTACGCGTGCCGTCCTCGCGCACGGTCACCTTCGGGTTGGTCGAGGTCGGGGTGATCATGAGCACGCGGTTCGATTGGGCGATCTCCGAAAGCGGGATCGAGCATTTGGAGGAGACCGAGCCGACGATGTAGTGAACGCGATCCTGGTTGATCAGCTTCGCGGCGGCGTTGGCGGCCTCGGTCGGATCGTTCTTGTCGTCGACGATCACGGTGCGGATCACGCGGCCGAGCAGCCCACCCGCCTGGTTCGCCTCCTCGATCGCCAGCTGGAAGCCGTTCTTGGTCGATTCGCCGAAGGTCTTGATGTCGCCGGTGAGCGGGGCGACGTGGCCGATGACGACCTCGTTCGACGTCCCGCCGCCACAGCCGGCCAGTCCGACGATCAACGCGATTGCCCATCCCGCCGCGATGACCTGGCGTGTTCGCATTCCGCCCTCCTTGCGCATGGCCCGAAGCGGGGATAGTAGCCGCGCGCGTCGGGTGGGGCAATGCGTTATTGGGCGTGTCGTTGACCGGGTTCGGTCCCGTTGTTAGGATCTCGCTCCAGCGGCCAGGGATCCGGCCGCGGCGAGGGATGCAACGCACCCAGGAGGACGCAAGGAATGCAAGACATGCTGCGCCGGGTTGGAACGCCGATCCTGGCCGTGTTGATCGCGCTTCTCGGTCTGCTCGCCTGCGGCCCCGCTGTCGCGCGGGCGTGGCAGCTCGAGGTTTCGAACCCCAAGGCGGTCTCGGCGATCCTGATCGAGCCCGAGACCGGCCGCTTGCTCTTCGAGAAGTACGCCGATCTGCCGCGCGCGCCGGCGAGCATCGCCAAGATCATGCTCGAGCTGATCGTGCTCGAGCGCGTTCAGAACGGCGAACTGCACCTGAGCGACTCGATCCGCGTCTCGGCCTGGGCCAGCCGAATCGGCGGCTCCCAGGTCTATCTCTCCGAGAACGAAGCCTTCACCCTCGAGGACATGCTCCGCGCGATCACGATTTCGTCGGCGAACGACGCATGCGTGGCGGTGGCCGAACACATCGCGGGCAGCGCCGAGGGCTTCGTCGATCTGATGAACCTGCGCGCGCGCGAGATGGGGCTGACCAACACCCACTACGTCAACGTCCACGGGCTCGACGACGAGCCGGGCGCGGGGAACGTCACGACCGCGCGCGACATCGCAACCGTGGCTCGCCTGCTGGTCACGATGCCTCACGTGCTGGACTTCTCCAGCACTGTCGAGGCGCCCTTTCGCGGGGGCGAGTTCAAGCTGCAGAACACCAACAAGCTGCTCGGCCACTTCAACGGGCTGGACGGTCTGAAGACCGGCTACACCACGAAGGCCGGGTTCTGCCTCTGCGCCACGGCGCAGCGCAACGGGATGCGCCTGATCTCGGTCATCATGGGCGCCGAGTCAAACAAGATGCGCTTCTCCGAAACCGCCCGGCTGCTCGGCGCGGGTTTCGCGCAGCTCCGGCGCAACGTCGTGCTCGAGGCGGGCGCGCCGATCGCGCAGGGCGTGCCGGTGGGCGGGGGCCGCAAGACGGTGGTGTTGGCGGTTGCCGCGTCTCCGCTGACGGTGATCCTGCCGCAGCGGGTCGCGCCGCCCGAGCCGGTGTTGGTGCCGAAGCGCGGGCTGAGGGCGCCGATCGCCAAGGGGGACACGATCGCGACGGTGGAGCTGCGCCTGCCCGAGGGGGACGTGGTGAGTGCGCCGGTCGTGGCGGCGGCGGCGATGAAACGCGCCACGATCTTCCAGGTGATCGGTCGAATGTTCGGGGGGAACTGAGGTCGGATCGCGGGACGCCGCGCGCGGTCCCGCCTACCCCTGCAGGTACCCGACGATTCCCTCGAGCGTCTGGCCGAGGTAGTGCAGCTCGCGCTGGCGGACGTCGGGTGCCAGGCGCTCGAAGTTGGCGTAGAGCTGGTCCTCGCGCTGCAGGCGCTCGTGCACGTGCGAAATCAGCACCGGCGGTGCCGCGGCGAGTTTCGCGGCGGACGGCTGCGGTCCCAGCTCCTCCCGTACTACCTGCACCCACTGCTGCAGCTGCGTGCGGCCCAGTTTGAGGATCTCCTGCGGCCCGTCGAGGGCGCCGTAGTGGGCGAAGAGGAGCGCGCGCGGTGCGGGCTGCAGTGCCAGGAGCCGATCGAGCGAGGCGAGCGCCTCCTCCAGGAAGAAGCGCGGCGGCGTCGCGGGACGCATGAAGAGCCGGTCGGCGTAGGGCGGCGGCAGCGGGCAGCGCAGGGCGACGGCCTCGCCGGCGATCAGGACGTCGCCGAAGACGAAGGAGAGGTGGTGCGGCGCGTGGCCGGGGGTCGGGATCACGCGAACGCCACGGGCCTCGACTTCCGCCATGGTCGCGATCTTCTCGGGCGGCACCGGCGCCGGCTCGCGGTAGACGCGCGCCACCTCACGCAGCACTTCGACCGATCCCTGCCAGAGGCGGGTCGGATCGACCAGATGGCGCACCCCTTTCTCGTGGCACAGGACCCGCGCTTCGGGAAAGGCGCGCAGCAGGGAACCGACCCCGCCGCCGTGGTCGATGTGGATGTGCGTGATCAGCACGTAATCGAGCCGCGCGATCCCGATCTCGCGCAGGCGGGCGATCAGGTGCTCGATGGTCGAGGTCGGGCCCGGATCGACCACGAAGGTGAGATCTGTCCCGGCGTAGGCCCAACTGCTCAGGAACTCCCGGTAGCCGGGCAGGGGCTGATCGAGATCGATCAGGTGGAAGCGCTCGGGTGTCATGGGGCGGGAGAATAGGGGAGAACGCGGCTGGAGCGATAGGGGCGATTCGGGAAGGAGCCCATCGCTCAGGTTGTTGCCCCTTGCCCGCGGCCGGTCCGCGCGGCTAGCCTCGCCGCATGCGCCGCAAGCCGTATCCGCCCGGCTCCGATCGCGCGTCGCGAACGCGCGGCTGGCTCGAAGAGATCCAGGACGCCGTGGCGCCGCGTCCAGGGCTGCGGATCGACCCGCCCCGATGTGCGTTGCTGGTCATCGACATGCAGCGCTATTTCGCGGATCCGCGCGGCCGCTGCTATCTGCCCGCCACGGATGACGCGATCCCCGGGATCCGCGCGCTCCTCGACGCCTGGCGCGGTATCGGCGGCGCCGTGGTCTTCACCCAACACGCCCATGAGGGCCGGCACGATCTGGGCATGCTCGGGAAGTTCTTCAGCGACCACATCCGCGCCGGGGAGCCGGATGCCGAGATCATCCGCGCGCTCGCTCCCGCGCCGGGCGAGCCGGTGCTGCGAAAGACGACCTACGACGCATTCCGGGAGACGCCGCTCGAGTCGATCCTCGCCGAGCACGGCTGCACGCAAGTCCTGGTGACGGGCGTCCTCACCCACATATGCTGCGAAACGACCGCCCGATCCGCCTTCTGCCGTGGGTTCGAGGTCTACGTCGCCGCCGATGCGACCGCCTCGAACAGCGAGGAGCGACACATCGGTTCCCTTCTCGCGATGGCCGACTGCGTCGCGATCGTGATGAGCGTCGAGGAGATCCGGGAGCGATGCGGGCCGCGCCGGTCATTGTAGTCGGGGCGGGCCCCGCCGGGTGCGCGGCCGCGGTTCAATGCCGTCGCCTGGGGCTCGACGTGCGCCTGTTCGATCACGCCGGGTGCGCGGGCGGGCTCATCCGGAACGCGCATTGGATCGAGAACTACCCCGGCCTCGAACCCCTGAACGGCCTGATGTTCGCCGCGCGGCTGGAGGAGCATCTGGCGCGCTTCGGGATCGACATCGAACCTCGGCGCGTGGAACGCGTTTGTGAGACCGAGCTCGAGCCGGCGCGCGAGCGGGTCTGGGCCATCGAGACCTCCACGCCCGATGGCGGGCGGGAGTCGATCGAAGCCGGAGCCGTCATCCTCGCCCCGGGCACGCGGGCTCGTGCGCTCGGCGTCCCGGGCGAGGCGGAGCAGGTCGGCCGCACGGTTTTCCATGAAGTGCGTGACCTCCTGGCGGTGGTTTCGCGGCCGCGCCGGGCGATCGTCGCCGGTGGGGGAGAGGCGGCGCTCGACTACGCGCTCACGCTGGCATCTGCGGGAGCCTCGGTTCTGGTCCTGATGCGCGGCGAGCGGCCGCGCGCCGCGGCGCGGCTGGTCGCCGCGGTCGCCGCACGGAGCACGATCAAGTTGCGGACCGGGGTCTCGCCGGAGCACATTCGTCCCGCGGACCACGGGATTGGTCTGGAGATCGCCTCCGTGAAAGGGCACGACACGACGCCGGCAACGTTGACCGCCGACGCCTTGCTGGTGGCGGTTGGCCGGGAGTCGCGGACGGATGAGATCGTGCCGGGTTTGGGTCCGGCGGATGGCGAGCTGGCTCCGACCAACCGCCCGGGCCTCTATGTCATCGGGGACGCGCGTCTAGGGTGCCTGGGCCAGGCCGGCATCGCCGTCGGGGACGGTCTCGCGGCGGCGATGCGCGCGGCGGAATGGTTGGCGCGCGTTCCCGGCGAGCGGCCGGTGAGGACGAGGTTTCCGTGAGGATCCTGAGCACGCACGGCGACGACACCCTGGCGCGCGTTTTCGTCGCGAGCACCGACGACGGGGCGCGGATCGAGTTCGTCGAATCGGTCCAGCCGCCGGTGCCGCGCGCGGAGAAGTGGGTGCTAATCGTCTCGACCCTGAAGGGATGTCCCGTGCGCTGCGCGATGTGCGACGCGGGTGGGGACTACCACGGGCGTCTCAGCGCCGAGGAGATCCTGGAACAGATCGAGATCCTCGTGCGGCGCCGCTTCCCTGACGGCCGCGTTCCGGTGTCGAAGCTCAAGGTCCAGTTCGCGCGCATGGGCGAGCCGGCCTTCAACGACGCCGTGCTCGAGGTGTTGCGGCGGTTGCCGGAGCGGATTGCCGCGCACGGGCTGATGCCTTGCGTCTCGACGATCGCTCCCGCCGGCCGGGAGCCGTTCTTCGAAGAACTGCGGGCCATCAAGCAGGAGCTCTATCCGGACGGGCGCTTCCAACTTCAGTTCTCGATCCACTCGACCGACGAGGAGGCGCGGCGGCAACTCATGCCGACGCGGATCTGGTCGCTGGAGGAGATCGGCGCCTACGGGCGGCGTTTCCACGCTCCCGGCGACCGCCGGGTGACGCTCAACTTCGCGCCGGTCGAGGGACTGCCCCTGGAGCCGCGCATCCTGCCGCGCTTCTTCCCGCCCGATCGCTTCCTGATCAAGCTGACGCCGGTCAATCCGACGCGGGCGGCGTTGCGGGCGGGTCTGCGCGGCCGGATCCGGCCCGGCGAGGAGACGGAGCAGCGGATGTTGGCGGATGCGTTTCGGTGCGCGGGCTACGAGACGCTGGTCAGCATCGGCGAGCTGCGCGAGAACGAGATCGGATCCAACTGCGGCATGTACGCGCACGCGGAGGCGGCGGCCGCCAGCGGCCGCGACGTCGCATGCGAGGGGAGATCGAAATGACGGACGCCAGCAAGGCCGAGCTGCCCGCGGTCGGCAAGATCTCGGCGGAGATCTTCACCGAGGTGATCTACCCCTGTCTCGGGCGCAAACGCGCGTCGGTGCTCGTCGGTCCCCAACACGGCGTCGACATCGGGATCGTCGATCTGGGCCACGATCAGGTGATGGCGCTCACCACCGACCCGGTCTTCATCGTGCCGCCTTACGGCTGGGAGCGCTCCGCCTGGTTCGCGGTGCACATTCTCTGCTCCGACGCCGCCACCTCGGCACTGCCGCTCGCGTACATGACGATCGATCTCAACCTGCCGCTCTCGATCGGGCGCGCGGAGTTCGAGCGCATGTGGCGGACGATCCACGACGAGTGCGAGAAGCTGGGCGTGAGCATCGTCACCGGCCACACCGGGCGCTATGAGGGCTGCGGGTACCCGATGGTAGGCGGCGCGACGGTGATCGCCATCGGCCCGCGGGACCGCTACGTGACGCCGGCGATGGCGCGCCCGGGGGATGCCGTGATCCTGACCAAGGGCCCGGCGATCGAGGCGACCGGTCTCTTCGCCGTGACCTTCCCGCAGCGCGTCGCCGCGCGTTACGGCGATGCATTCGCGCGAGACGCGGAGGAGGTCTTCTGGCAGATGACCGTGGTGGAGGACGCGCGCCTGGCGGCCGCCGTCGGGGTGCGGGATGAGGGGGTCACCGCCATGCACGATGCGACCGAATGTGGCGTCTGGGGGGGTCTGGTGGAGATCGCCGAGGCCTCGCGCGTCGGCCTGCACATCGAGCAGGATCGGATCCCCGTGCCGGAGACGGTGGCCGGCGTTTGCGAGCTCTTCGGGATCGATCCGTTCACCTCGATCAGCGAGGGGACGCTGCTCATCACCTGCCGCCCAACGCGCGCCGATGAGGTCGTGCGGCGTCTCACCGGGGCCGGGATCCGCGCGGCGGCGATCGGGGAGGTGCTTCCCGCCGAGCGCGGATGCCGGCGAGTGCTGCGGGGCAAGGAGGAACCGCTGGTCCACCCGCGGGTCGATCCCTTCTGGCAAGCGTTCGGCAAGGCGGCCTCGGAGGAAGCGCCCCGGGACTGAGGTCGCTCCACGCTGGGAGTGATACACTCAGCATGAATCTTGGCTCGCGGATTGGAGAAGACGCGCCTCATGGAAGCAGAAGAGCGAAACGGAATGCTGTTCCCGCACCCTCCGGCCCCGTCGGAGTTGCGACGCGGGTGGCTGCGACGGCTGATGCGTGATGACAGCCTGCACAATCCGTGGCATGTCCTGTTCATCCGCTGGGTCAAGCACGAGCGTGTCGCGGGGACCAATCTGTTCACCGACCACACATGGCTTCCGCCGCGGATCCCCTACTTCCCCTGCGAACGGCACCAGTTCGTTTGCCAGACCGCGCCCAGTCCGCGACCGATCGCCGCGGTGTTTCGTGAGCTGTTGGTGGATCAGGCGGAGCGGGCGGACCCAATTGCGGCCTACGACGCATTCGAACAGCGGATTTTCAAGGCGCGCGCCGACCTGCTGCACTATCTGTTCGATTCACCCGCGGCCTTCGTGATCTCACAGGCGGTGCGCTGGGCGCTGGACGAGAGGAACGTCCGCCGGCGGATCGAGCTGAAGGGAAAGGACAATGACCCGGCGGTCACGGGCTTCGAGGGCCGGGAGATCACCAACGGCGGCGGCCTGGTGATCAACCCGTTTACGGTCGGCCATCGCGAATGGGTCGAATGGGCGGAGAATCGGCTGATCTACGATTTCGTGCGCGGCGTCGAGATGCAGGTGCTGCGACGCGCCTGCCGGCGGGAGTGGCTCCGGCGCTGGATCACATCCACCTGGAAGCCGACCGACCTATGCAACGTGAACGATGCGACACTGCAGGCGGCGATCCATCATACGCTCTTCATCGGCTCGGCCCGCGTCGTGAAGCTGCTGAAAAACAGCGAGGTGCCCGGCGAGCTGGAGATCGAGTTGCCGATCCCCTTCCCGCTGCTGTACCCAATGGTGCGGCGATTCCAGCCTCTGGATCTCAAGGAGCCGTTCACCCGCGTCTTCTATCCGGTGATCTCCAACGTGCTCGGTCCCGGGGTGCGGCTGGGCAAACTGAACCTGCTCGATTACTTCGGCGTCCGCTGGAAGTGCCCGTGCTTCTGGACCGGAACCAGCTTGTTCCGGGTGGATCGTACGATCCTCTGGTAGCGATGGCGACGCGGAGCGCGTCGATCGCACCGGGTCGTGAAGGTCCGCCTAAAAGAGCGTGAGCTGATCCAACTCCGGGAGACGGGGCGGACGCCGCTTCCGGCGCGACGGCTTGGGCGCGGTCACGGCCCGCGCCGCGGCGACCCTGACCGGCGTCTCCAAAGGCAGGCCGCGCGCTGTCTCCGGGTGCTTGACCCCTCGCGGCGACGGGCGGTAGATCCCCGCCTGGCGCGCCCAGGCGAGAATCTTCTCGTAGAGCGCCTGAAAGCGGACCCCGTGGTGGAAGTACTTCGTGTGCGCCAGCTCGTGGCAGAGCGTATCGACCATGCTCGAGTACTTGAGCGGCCGGCCGGTCCGGACGTGAGTGAGTCGGATCTTGATGACGCCGTCGGAGTCGTAGGAGCCGTAGCGTGCTTTGACGCGGGCGTTCTCCGCTTCGAGCGCCTTGTAGGTCAGTTGGAAATGCTCGGAAATGCGCTGCGCATCCCGCCGCAATTGCTCGACGAGCATCTGCTTGTCGCGCGGCTCGAGCCGCGGCCGCACCTTACCACCAGACTTGCGCGTCGCCTTCATAGGTGAAGATCCGTTCCTCTTCGCGCGAGCTCTCCGCGCCGACCAGCCAATAGAGCGCGCCCTCGGGCGCCCCGGCGAAGGCCATCGGTGCATCGCCCGCCTCGGCCCGCCCCAGCGATACCCACGCGTCCCGCCAGTAGAACAGCTCATAGTCCCGCGCGGGTTCCAGGAACGTCGATTGCGTGCCGACCGTGCTCTGTACCTGCGCGTGACGCGTGGTTGCGGCCAGGATGAGCGTCGCCGCGGTCCCGTCGCGCGGGGCGAGCGGCCGCACCGTGGCATTCTTCTCCAGGATGAAGGCCGGCGCAGCGGGGACCATCTTCCCATCCATAAAGTAGGCCGGCAGATAGGCGATGTTGCGGCCCATGTCGCGGAAGACGGCCCGCCCCTGCTCGATTGCCGCCCAGTGGACCGCCTGCCATTCCCCGGTGTTGAAGACGCACAGGTAGGCGAAATGGACGCTGTCGGGAACTTCGCGGACCAGATCGACGGTCACATCCGTGACCGGCTGATACGCCGCGGTGACGTCGCAATAGTTCTTGCTGCCCAGCCAACCCGGGACCGCCTCGTTCTTCGCTTTGCGGAAGGCGAGGTTCTCCTTCTGCTCGGCGTAGGTCTTTCGGTAGATCTTCGCCGCGCGGCCGGAGAGCGCGTAGGAGCCGGGATCCGCCTCCGCGCCCATGAAGATGA
>Ga0315286_10004300_pt1 | contig 13652 bp, 11 predicted proteins | sample YL17G10_0_MG_FD_205038 | JGI IMG/M metagenome (GOLD analysis project Ga0315286, IMG submission 205038) | Sediment microbial communities from Yellowstone Lake, YNP, Wyoming, USA - YL17G10_0 | ecosystem: Environmental > Aquatic > Freshwater > Lake > Sediment | place: USA: Wyoming | collected... | reverse complement strand
CTTATCTTAAGAGGGGGACTTCTGGGCACTAATCACTTACCGCAGCAATGCTTGTATTTCTTGCCCGAGCCGCACGGGCAGAGGTCATTCCGCCCAACCCTTCTGCCCACCGGCACCACCTCCTTCTTTTTTTGCGGAGCTTCCTTGGCAAGCCCGACATGGTAAATAGTACGCGCAACATCGTGCCGAATGTTGGCTAAGAGGGCTTCAAAATAGGCATGACCTTCTCTCTTATAGACTACCAGCGGCTGCTCCTGGCCAACAGCCCGCAGACCTATCCCCTGACGCAATCGGTCCATTTCGGTAAGGTGATTCATCCATGAGCGGTCAATAGCCCAAAGCATTACCTCTCGCTCACGTCGTCGCATGTCACCAACGCCGACCTCCTGCTCTAGACGTTCATATAGATCCTCGGCGTGATGGGTCAACTCATCGACAGTCTGTTCAAAGGGCTGTCTCGACAACGTAGCGAGCTTGAACTGTGGCGGCAACTCAGGGAATATGCCCGGGATAATGATCTTACGACCCGGAACATCTAAGATCTGGTCAGTCAAGTGATTTTGAATCAGTGCTGGCATTACCAGATGTTCCACCAGTCTTGTACTTTCATCATTCGCCTCTGGATCCCACTGCTTGAACAGCCTTCTAGCGTGTCCAACTAATCTCTGAACGATTTCCTCAGCGCTGAGGCCAGACGACATGTCAGCACTTAGTCCATCCGGTATGGGGAAACAAGCGGACATGCTTTCGACCAAGGCTTGTAGATTTCCGTTGTTCCGGTTACGGGCAAAATGGTCATATACGCGGCCCTTGATTTCGTGCTCAATCAATAATTGGACATTCTCTTCACCAAAGAGCCCGCGGATTTCGTCTTTGACCATAGACAGTATATTCGCCTTGAGGTCGCCGCCAGTGAGGATTTTTTTTCTCTCGGCGTAAATCACCTCGCGGTGCGTGTTGACAACATCGTCATATTCCACAAGGTGCTTACGAATATTGAAATGGTAGCCTTCGGTCTGGACCTGCGAGTTGGTCATAGCCTTGGTGGCGAAGGAATGCTCAATAGGCGTATTCTCATCCATACCCGCCCACTGCATAAGTCCCTTAACACGGTCGCCGCCAAAGCGGTGGACAATCTCATCTTCCATAGAAGCATAGAAACGAGAGCTGCCGGGGTCTCCCTGCCTCCCTGCCCTTCCTCGAAGCTGATTATCTATGCGCCTGGCTTCGTGGTGCTCGGTGCCCACAATGTGAAGCCCGCCCAGCTCAACTACCTTGCTATGTTCTTCCTGCCATTCTGCTTGGTCACGTTTCTCAGCCTCAGGGTTGCCACCCAGTATAATATCCACTCCTCGCCCGGCCATATTGGTAGCCACAGTTACCACTCCCAGACGCCCGGCTTGAGCGATTATAGCTGCCTCTTTCTCATGGTGCTTGGCATTTAACACCTCATGGGGAATGCCATTTTTCTTCAGGAGGTCCGATAAATACTCTGATTTCTCAATAGAAGTTGTGCCAATAAGGACTGGCCTTTTCTGGTCATTTAATTGCTTGATTTCCCTGGCTACAGCAGCAAACTTGGTCTTCTCGTCTTTGTAAATCTGGTCAGGGTATTCGGTGCGAATCAATGGCTTGTTTGTGCGGACTACTACCACTTCTAAGTTATAGATCTTGTGGAACTCCTCGGCTTCCGTAACTGCGGTACCGGTCATCCCCGCCAGTTTTTGATACATGCGGAAGTAGTTCTGGAAGGTGATGGTAGCCATGGTAACTGATTCTCGTTGAATCTTTACCCTCTCTTTGGCCTCGATGGCTTGATGTAGGCCCTCGGAATATCTCCTGCCGAACATCAATCTGCCCGTGAACTCATCCACGATGATGACCTGCCCATCCTTGACCACATAGTCCTTGTCTCTCTTGAACAAGGCATAAGCCTTAAGTGCGCTCTCCATATATTGAGTGAGAAAGTAATTAGAAGGGTCATAAAGGTCAGGTGCCTTGAGCAAGCCTTCGTGCTTCAGCATCTTCTCCATCTTGTTCATGCCCATCTCGGTAAGGTGGATTGAGCGTGTTCGCTCATCAATGGTATAGTCTGCGTCTTTGCTAAGGCGGGAGACCAACTGGGCAAAGGCGTAATATTTCTGGGCTGCCTCTTCGGCAGCTCCGCTGATGATCAATGGTGTACGGGCTTCGTCGATAAGAATGTTGTCAACCTCATCGACGATGGCATAGGTCAAGGGACGCTGGACACATTGGGACAAATCCGCGACCATGTTATCCCTTAGGTAATCGAAACCAAACTCGTTATTAGTGCCATAGGTTACATCTGCCTCATAAGCCTGGCGGCGGGTGATAGGGCGGAGGAATTTCCACTTCTGGTCTTCCGACTCATAGCCGGGGTCGTATATATAGGAAGGGGCAGGTTGGCCAGTCGCCTGCTGAGCATTTATGCAGGCCACGCTTGCACCCAGAGCGTGATAAATAGGACCCATCCAGTGGCAGTCCCGCTTGGCCAGATAATCGTTAACGGTAACCAGATGGCAGCCTTGCCCGCTGAGGGCATTGAGGTAGAGGGGCAGGGTAGCTACCAAAGTTTTCCCCTCACCAGTCTTCATCTCGGCTATCTTCCCTTGATGAAGGACGATTCCCCCTATTAACTGGACATCAAAATGCCTTTGCTTTATGGTTCGCTTCGCTGCTTCTCTAACAGCAGCGTAAGCCTCGGGCAGAATCTCGTCCAGACTCTCGCCATCCTTCAGCCGAGTCTTAAACTTATCAGCTCTCGCCCGAAGCTCAGCATCGCTCAACCTTTCAAAATCGGGCTCCAGCGTGTTTATGTGGTCAACCAGAGGCTGAAAGCGCCTCAATTCTTTCTCGTTGGAATCAAACAGACTGCTAAGCCACTTAACCATCGCTCGATCAAATGCTGAATCCTAATCTCTAAGCCCTGAACAAATTCAAAATCTTAATGCTCCAAGCCCGAAACCTTCTCCGTTTTGGTGTTTTGAGTTTTGATGAAAGGAATCAAATTCTTCCTTTCTCTTGTTTAGTATTTCGTGCTTAGTATTCTGGATTTCCTAACCCCTCTGCTATCCCTGAAACATCGCTCCCACTGATAAACCGGTGTGGATGCGATGAATGGCTTCGCCGATAAGCGAGGCTATAGGCAAAACGGTAATCTTGTTCAGCTTCTTATCGTCATTGACGGGTATAGTATCGGCAACCACTACCTCTTTCACCGGACTGGCGGCTATCCTCTGGATAGCGGGACCGGAGAGAACGGGGTGAGTGCAGCAGGCATAGACTTTGGTAACGCCACGTTTTAGAAGAGCATTCACCACCCCGACCAGAGAACCAGCGGTATCAATCTCATCGTCAACCGTGAGGGCATGCATCCCTTCAACGTCTCCAATTACGTTCAGGGTTTCACTGGCATCGGCATTCCCCACGCGCCTCTTTTCCATGATAGCCAGGGGCGCTCCAAGCTTGGCAGCAACATCACGGGCCACCTTGGAAATACCAATATCAGTAGCAACCACTACCAGGTTAGCCAGAGCTTTTTCCCTAAAATACTGAGCCAGCATGGGTCGAGCAGTGAGTTCATCCACAGGTATGGTGAAGAATCCTTGAATTTGAGGGGCATGGAGGTCCACGGTCAGCAGTCTATTAGCTCCAGCAGTAGTGATCAGGTCGGCAATGAGGCGAGCAGTGATGGGAACTCTGGGCTGGTCTTTCTTATCAGTGCGGCTATAGCCATAATAGGGAACGACAGCGGTAATTCGCCCCGCTGAAGCTCTCCTGAAGGCATCGAGCATGATGAGCAACTCGACCAGGCTTTTGTTAACCGGAGAGCAAATAGGCTGAACGATAAAAACGTCTCGTTCCCGGACATTTTCCAGGATGCGCACAAAGATATTTTCATTGCTAAACTCGAAGACCTCAGCCTCCCCCAACGGTATGTCTAAGTAATCACACACAGCTTTTGCCAAGGCAGGGTGAGCAGTGCCGCTGAATACTTTTAATTCATCCATCATTACCTCTCGGCCATCCAATATTTCATCGAAAATCCTGTTTTTCAGAGATAGTTATGGGGATACTGAATTATAGCATGAAATCATCCTCGCTTCTTAGGAAGGGCCAGCAAAAGCAAGTAAAAAAACTAGGCGAACAAGAGACGTTTTATGCCCGCCCAGGAATGGGGAATCGTTGGCACATCTCTTGTACTTCCCGGCGGATCAGCTTTTGGGCACGCTTATCCTCTGTGGAAGAAAGCACTTTGGCAATGAAGGAAGCAACGCGCTTCATTTCCTCTGCACCAAAACCTCTCGTGGTCACTGCCGGCGTACCCATCCTGATACCACTTGTAATCACCGGAGGCTTGGGATCAAAAGGAATGGTATTTCTATTTACGGAGATACCCGTGCTCCACAAAGCCTGTTCAGCATCCTTCCCGCTCATCTCTTGCGGAGAGAGGTCAACAAGGACAATGTGGTTATCTGTACCCCCAGAAACAACACGCATCCCATATCCCTGGAGTTCGGAGGCCAAAACCCGAGCATTGTTCAGCACTGACCTCTGGTAATCGACGAACTCAGGCTGCATAGCTTCAAAGAAGCACACGGCTTTGGCAGCAATGATATGCATGAAGGGGCCCCCCTGCATCCCGGGGAAAACTGCAGCATCAATAGCTGGAGCCAGATCCTCAGGACACAAAATGAAGCCACCCCGCGGACCCCGCAGCGTCTTTTGCGTGGTAGAAGTGGTAACGTGAGCACAGGACACAGGGGAGGGATGAAGTCCAGCTGCTACGATCCCTGCTATGTGAGCCATGTCAACCAATAACTTGGCACCCGCCTTATCAGCTATGTAGCGAAGCCTCTGAAAATCGATAATGCGAGGGTAACTACTCGCCCCAGCTATAACGAGCTTGGGTCTATGAGCCAGAGCCGACCCTTCGATCTCATCGTAGTTGAGCATCTCGGTCTTAGGGTCGACTCCGTAAGGCACAATGTTATACCATCTTCCTGAGAAATTGACTTCAGAGCCGTGAGTGAGATGCCCACCATGGCTGAGACTCATCCCCATGACGGTATCGCCGTGTTCCAATAGCACTGAATAGGCTGCCATGTTGGCTTGAGCCCCGCTATGAGCCTGGACATTGGCATGTTCGGCTTCAAATAGCTTCTGGGCCCTTTCAACAGCCAAATCTTCAATTGCGTCGATATAGACGCAACCGCCATAGTAGCGATGTCCCGGGTATCCTTCGGCATATTTATCGGTTAGCACCGAGCTTTGGGCTTCAAGGACTGCCCGGCTGGCGTGGTTTTCAGACGCAATAAGATTTATGGTGCTTGCTTGCCTCGCTGCCTCCAGGCTTAGGATTTGAGCTACTTTGCTATCACGTTGTGCCAAGGAAAATGCCTTCGCGGTCTTCACATTTGTGTCATAATAGTACTTAATATTTCATTATCGGTCAATAAGAAAACCCCATTTCAATGGGCTCCGAAACCATCGTTGACAGAACGTGTTCATAGTGCTAGATTAATCTGTTTAGCAATCAAAGGCGGAGAGTGCTAAATGGCTTTGAGAGAGAGAAGAGAGACTGTCCTCAGGGTGATAATTGAAGACTATATCACTAGGGCAGCACCAATAGCTTCAAGCGCTATTGTGGAGAAGTATGGCCTGAAGATAAGCTCGGCTACCATCCGCAACGATACAGCATACCTGGAACGGGAAGGATACGTCGTGCGTCCTCATCGTTCGGCTGGAAGCATACCTACTGATAAGGCTTACCGCTACTATGTGGAATTGATAGGGGCGGAGATTGAACTACCCCGTGTTGAGCAGTATCTAGTTCATCAGATATCTCAAGAAGCAAAGGAAGAGCTAGGGCAATGGCTAAAGACAGTGGCGGCGCTTTTAGCGCGTCTTGTTCACAACCTGGTAGTAGTAACCACTCCCAAGGCGGTTCGTTGCCGCTTCAAGCACCTCGACTTGGTGGCTTTGCAGGACTTCATGGCTTTGCTGATCGTGGTTTTGTATGAAGCAAAAGTCAGACGCCAGGTCCTATCTTTTGATAGAAAGGTTAGCCAGGATGAACTAACGAAGCTAGCTAACAAACTTACTTCCGTGTACGGCGGGATGACCAGCAGCGAGATACTGGCTAAGCGAGAGGGACTATCTTCCGAAGAAAGACAGATATCTAAATCCTTAGCAGAAATTATGGCTGCCGAAGATAGGCTAGATTATGGTGAGCCTTATCTTGAAGGACTGCGTCTGCTGCTGAGTCAACCAGAGTTTGCCAATAGTCCTAGAATACTGGGAATTCTAGAAGTTCTGGAAGGAGAGGACTGGCTCAGAAATATATTTAGCCAAGAATCCAGCAGAGGAGGGGTACAAGTAGTCATCGGCGAAGAAAACCGGGAGCCAGCGCTACAGGACTTGAGCTTACTAGCCAGCCAGTATGGGGTACCTGATAAGGTCAGTGGAATTCTGGGAGTGATTGGCCCCAAGCGAATGGACTACGCTAAAGCTATCTCTTCGCTCAATTGCCTCTCAGCATTGTTGAGCAACTCAGTGGCTGAATACATCTAAAGGAGGTACGACGTTGGCTGAGGGTGACGAAGTAGTTGAAGCAGGAATTGAGCAATCCGAAGATATAGAGGCATTACAGAAAGCTCTAGCTGAAGAAAAGGAGAAGGCAGAGAAATACCTGGCCAATTGGCAGAGAAGCCAGGCCGACCTGGAGAACTACGTAAAACGCGCTGAGCAGGAGAAAGCAGAGACGGTTGAGTGTGCTAACCGGATGCTTATCCTGGACCTGCTACCTATCCTGGACGATTTTGAAAGAGCATTTGCTTCTCTGCCGGTCGAGCTTGACGAACAGAATTGGACTGAAGGCATGAGGCTCATCTATAATAAAATCAAAGCCGTTCTAGAAACGCAGGGACTGGCTGAAATTAGGGCCAAGGGAGAATACTTTGACCCTTATTGGCATGAAGCAGCGGGCCAGCTAGAAGGGGAAGAGGGCATAGTCGTAGAGGAAATTCGCAAAGGCTATAAATTCAAGGACAAACTGCTTCGTCCTAGCATGGTCATGGTCGGCAAAGGTAATAGGAGTAAGATTCAAGAGGAAAGTCCAGAGGAGAGATAATATGGCTAAGGCAGTAGGTATTGACCTGGGAACAACATTGAGCGAGGTCGCTGTTGTAGAGGGAGGAAAGCCGAAGCTTATCCCCAGCGCGGAAGGCTCTAACCTATATCCTTCAGTAGTGGCAATAAGCAAGAATGGAGAGCGATTGGTAGGGCAAGTGGCTAAGCGTCAGGGTGTTGTTAACCCCGAGAACACCGTTTACAGCATCAAGCGCTTCATGGGAAGAAAATGGGGGGAGCCGCCAGGGAGGGAGCTACCTATCGAGGAGGACGCGCGGCGCGTGTCGTATAAGACGAGTCGTGGTCCTAATAACGAAGTCAAGGTAGTCATGGGCGGAAAAGAATACACGCCGGCCGAGATATCGGCAATGATATTACAAAAACTGAAGGCCGATGCCGAAGCCTACCTCGGCGACAAAGTGACAGAGGCAGTGATCACAGTGCCAGCTTATTTCAATGATAGCCAGCGCCAGGCAACCAAGGATGCCGGGACAATCGCCGGCTTGAACGTTCTTCGCATAATCAATGAACCAACCGCTGCCGCCTTCGCTTATGGCGCAGATAAAAAGAAAGAGGGAATAATTGCAGTGTACGACCTTGGTGGAGGCACCTTCGATATCTCTATCCTGGACATAGAGGAGGGTACCTTCCAGGTCAAGTCCACGAGCGGTAATACCCACCTGGGTGGGGATGACTTCGACCAGCGTATTATCGAATGGCTGTGTAATGAGTTCAAGCGGGATCAAGGAATCGACTTAAGGAACGACCGCATGGCAATGCAGCGGCTTAGGGAAGGGGCAGAAAGGGCGAAGTGTGAACTCTCCACAGTACAGCAAACTGACATAAACCTTCCTTTTATTACCGCCGATGCCTCGGGACCAAAACACCTTAATATCGCCTTGACCCGCTCCAAGTTAGAACAACTGGTCATGGATTTGGTGGAACAAACTCTCGAGCCCTGTCGCCTGGCAGTTAAAGACTCAGGGTTGACTACAGCCCAGATTCATGAAGTCCTCCTTGTCGGTGGTCAAACTAGGATGCCTTTGGTTCAGGAGAAAGTGAGACAGTTCTTCGGCAAAGAGCCGTCGAAGGGAATCAACCCCGACGAGGTTGTCGCCATGGGAGCAGCCATTCAGGCTGGCGTGCTTAAGGGCGAAGTCGGAGAAATTCTTCTTCTCGATGTCACCCCACTCACTCTAGGGATAGAGACGCTAGGAGGAGTAGCGACGCCACTTATTTCCCGCAACACCACCATCCCTACAGACAAGAGCCAGATTTTCAGCACCGCTAGCGACAATCAACCAAGCGTGGAAATACACGTTCTTCAAGGGGAACGCCCTATGGCTGTCGATAATCGAACATTGGGACGCTTCATACTCGATGGTATTCTGCCGGCATCACGAGGCATACCTCAGGTTGAGGTGACTTTCGAAGTAAATGCCAATGGCATCCTTAATGTTAGCGCTCGTGACAAGGGCACGGGGAAAGAACAAAAAATCACTATTACCGCCTCCAGCGGATTGAGCAAAGAGGAAGTAGAGAAGATGAGGCGAGAGGCTGAGCAACACGCTGCTGATGATGCTAAACGCAAAGAGGAAGTAGAGATACGCAATTCTGCTGATAGCCTCGCTTACACGGCAGAAAAAACTCTCCGTGACTATGGAGATAAGATACCCACCGATGTAAGAAAGGAAGTAGACACTAAGATTGCCGGTGTAAAGTCAGCTCTTCAGGGAAAGGACATAAACGCCATTCGTAATGCGATGCAAGAGCTATCGCAGGCCATACAGAAGGTTGGGGCATCGGCTTACCAGCAACCAGGGCAACCGCCGCCGGGCGGAGAGAAACCTGGTGGAGAGGGACCCGGTGGGAGAGAAGAAGGCACGGTGGAAGGGGAATTCCGCGAGGTCTAAGCAATAAATATTAGCCTCTGATTCCCGTGAATTCGGGAACACGGAATTACATCTTTCTCAAGGAGCGTTATATTAATGTTTGAGCTGGAACAATTTGTCATAACTGCCGACAGAATCTGGCAAAAGGCGCGAGAGGAGACGCGGTTGACCCATAACCCCTCTGATGGGGAATTGAGAAAGCTTGTGGGAAAACAGCCGGGGATCAAGAAGACGTTGTATAGGAACTTTGTCGCCCAAAGTGAGCCCACTTCCAGGTCCGCAATGTTCACCAAGAACAGCGTTGACCACCGCTTCGGCGAGGATGAACTGAGGCTATTAGCTCAGTGTGAAAAGGTTTTGGGCACAGAAAGACTGATTTCCGTAGACAGAATTGTGGGCAATGAGAGCAGTAACACCACGGTCAGGTTGATCGTTCCTGAGCGGTTTGCCCATGTTGCCTATGGAGGCAAGAACCTGTTTATGCCCCCAAAGGGAGAAGTCAAGAAACCAACCTATTACATCTCATTCTTCGCTGACGAGGCTTTTGAAACTAACCAGTCAAAACCTCTCCCCGAGAAAGACATCACTATCAGACTGGCCATGCTGGATGATGGAAGGTTTGTCAAGATAATCAGGAATGGTAACTACATAGGTGAATATAAGAAGGGAGTTTTCGCCGCCGAAGATTGGGTAGCTAAGACGAGAAGGGGGGGCATCTTCATACATGCTGGCTGCCGGGAGGATTACCTTCAATCAGCACACGGGGACTATCGGCTCGCCAGGACGCTACTTGTAGCATTAAGTGCCAACGGGAAGACAAGTACAACCTGTAGAATCCTGGCCAGAAAAGGCAAGGAAAAATCCTGGCTCATTCAGGACGATGGTGGAACTCTCATGCCCGATAGTTCTTTTCATGGATTTGAAGCCGGGGGGGTATTCGTAAAAACGGAGGGCGTGAACCCCGGGGAGCAAATCGAAATATATTACGGACTGTTAAAACCAGAGACCGTCTGCGAGAATGTCTACGTGACCGAAGAGGGAGATTTTGATTTCTATAACTTAGATAGAACATCCAACGGCAGGGCAGTGATATTAAGAAGAGATTTCATGCATGCCAGTCGCTATATCGATGTAGATAGGATTGACAATCTGATTCTTATCACCAGGGGGCCCTTGATTCCGGCAATATCAAAGCTAACCCGGGAGCAAGCGGCGGCCCTGATGGTGCTGGGACAGGCAATGGAGTCCTCGGCTGGTGACCCAACCCAGGCCGGGAAAATCAGAAGCGAGTTCTTTTACGACCCCTTTGTCGCCGGCGACCTGGCTAAACATGCTAATATATTTTATGAGATAATAAAAGGCATCCGCCACTTGAATTACTATCTGATAAATACTGGAGGAATAGGGGAAGCAGAATATTACAAAGATATAAGACTCGAATCTACGATGGCAGTACTCGATTCTCTACTAAGGGGAAGTTTAGAAGATTGGGTGGATTCCCCCACAGGCTTTAAGGTGCCCGTGGCGATAAGATATGTGGACGATATCTACTTGCATCCTGAGAAACTTTACTCCCAAACTGAGTTCGCAGAAAAGCAGCGGGAACTTAACAAAATTAGATACGAATCCGTGAAAAAACTCGGGGATTCCTTACATCCTGATATAAGGAACGTTTTTGGCAAACCGAACATCGCATAATAGAACTGCAAGTCTCACGCTGTTCGTGTGGAATTTCGGTGTAAGATAGCTGTAAATCATCGGGAGGGCAAGAAGCGATGGAGTCCGCTGAACTTTACGAAAGATTGAAGAAAGAGAAAACAGACCTGTTAGAAAAGATAGAACAGTTGAGAGTTCTTGGTCAACCGTCGGCGGAGAGAAAGGAAGGCAGTCCATTCGGCAAAAGGGAGGAAGGAGCCGACGAAGCCTCGGAACTGGAGAAAAGACTAGCCCTCGAAAAAAGGCTGGAAGAGTCTCTCAAGGAAGTGGAGCATGCCTTAGAAAAGTATGAAGCCGGCACTTATGGATTATGCGATTCCTGTGGGCAATCTATAGAGCAAGCTCGCCTTGAAGCTATACCTCAAGCAAGCTTATGTATGAAGTGTAAGGCAAGCCAAGAAAAGGATGCAAAAGGGACAAGATAATGGATCTCCAAGTAAATTGGAGACCTGCAAAAATGCCGGATTTAGTGAGTGAAGATAAATCAGAAGTTTCTCCGGGCAAGTACAGAGGCAGATTAAGGCTGTTTCTGATTGTCGCTGTCCTGGCAGTTATCATTGACCAACTGATTAAGCTATGGATCGACGCCAACCGACCCCAAATTGAATTGCTGCCCGGATTTCTTGATTTACGTTACACTGAGAACACTGGCGCCATTTTTGGCTTGTTTCACAGCCATACCGAGGCTTTCATCGGCCTCGGCATAGCCGGTGTGATCGTTATTCTCGTATTTCTTCATTATTTCCCTCCAGCTACCACCCTGGGTGTGGTGTCCTTCGCTCTAATCCTAGGCGGCGCTGTGGGCAATCTTATAGACCGAATACGCCTTGGCTACGTAATTGATTTTGTCAGCCTTCATCTGCGAGATCTCTTCCGCTGGCCCGCCTTCAACGTCGCTGACACGGCTTTGACAGTAGGTATACTTGTCCTCATTTATTACTTCTATAAGTCAAGGGTATTCGGGAAAGCATATGAACGCAACGACGAGCCCCAAGATTAAGACAGCGCAATTCAATTCACATGTTTCCGACGTCCGCCTTGACAAGTATTTAACCGAGGTCCTTCCACAATTCTCTCGCGCCTACTCACAGAGATTAATCAGGCAAGGTCACGTTCTGATAAATGGGCAAACGGCAAAGGCAAGCCAGAAATTACGCAAGAGCGACAGGATAACAGTTGAGTTTCCTCCTTTACCAGGCCATCCTATGGCTGAACCAATCCCTTTGACTGTGATCTATGAAGATGAAGATATTCTGGTGATAGACAAGCCTGCTGGCTTGACAGTGCATCCTGCCCCGGGCCATCCCAGCCATACCTTAGTCAATGCCATCCTAACCCTCTGTCCTGGTCTGACCATGAGCGGCGACGTCACGCGCCCGGGCATAGTTCACAGATTAGACAAAGATACATCGGGCCTCATAGTCATTGCCAAAAACGACTTTGCCCGGGAATATTTGGCCGCACAGTTCAAAAGTCGCACTGTAGCCAAAAGATATCTCGTCCTTGTTAAAGGAAGGCTGTCCCCAGAACAGGGGATAGTCGAAGCACCTATCGGGCGAGACCCTCATCGCAGAAAAAGAATGGCGATAGTGGAAGCGGGAAAACAGGCTGTTACACAGTATCGAGTCCGAAAATACCTTGATAGCTACACTTTGGTCGAAGTTAGTCCCCTAACAGGGCGCACACATCAAATTAGAATACACCTGTCAGCTATCGGCTGTCCGGTCGTTGGTGACCCCATTTACGGAATTAAATCGGCTCACCTTGACAGGCAGTTTGTTCATGCCTACCGCCTTGGCTTTCGTTTACCATCAACCAAGCAATACCAGGAATTCACCTCTGCCTTACCTGCGGACCTTGAGCAGGCACTGGAGCACTTAGCTCGAAACGACTGACGGTCTCTTCGAATCGTTGGTCAGATGAAGGGGCACAGTTTCTTGCACAGAGAAGACTGGTTTGATATGATTAGCAAACCAGAATGGACAGAATAGAGTTGAAGGTTGCTAGCCGAGAGATTCTCGGCAAAAGAGTTAAGCATTTGCGCCGCCAGGGCATTACTCCGGTGCATGTTTTCGGGCACGGTATCGAGTCCCTGGCACTACAGTGCGACACTAAGGAACTTGAGCGAGTGTTAAGTCGAGCTGGGCAGACAAGGCTTATTGACCTCAAGCTCGCCAAGGAAAAGAAGCCCAGGACCGTTGTGGTTCGTGAATTCGATAGAGACTGGCGCAGGGGAGAATTGGTCCATGTTGACTTCTATCAGGTCAAAATGGAGGAAAAGATAAGGTTAGAGATCCCCGTTGTCTTGATCGGAGAAGCACCAGCCCTGAAGGCTAAAACCAATATGCTCGACCATGCGCTGGGGACTTTGACTGTAGAGTGTTTACCGGCAAAAATCCCCGGTAGCATAGAAGTGGACATCAGCTACCTCGCTGAGTTAGACCAGGCAATACGCGTCAAAGATATCACGCTGGACAAAGATATTACCGTTCTTAACAACCCAGATTTGGTTGTGGCGAAAATTAGTGTGCGACCTGTGGAAAAGGTAGAAGAGAAGGTAGTAGAGGAAGTAGTGGAGGCCGAGGCGAAGGCGGAGGTGGCAGAGGAAGCAACTGAAGCTCCCAAAGAGGCTGCGCCAGGCGGAAAGAAATCAAAAGAAACATAATGATCTGACTTGTTTGGCAATTGCTTCTGCACCTATACCAATATACGAGATTTACCCAGTTATCAAGTCCCTGATATAATATCCAGAATTAAGTATTAGCTCTCTCCGAGCTGTCTTGCCTAAAGAAAATCCAGGGCAAGCAGACGGTGGGCTGAAAGGCCTCGAGGGCACAGATAGAAATGTCTGTGCCTCCCATGCTTGGAAAGGAGGGAATATGAAGCTCGGTT
>Ga0315286_10004299_pt1 | contig 13653 bp, 24 predicted proteins | sample YL17G10_0_MG_FD_205038 | JGI IMG/M metagenome (GOLD analysis project Ga0315286, IMG submission 205038) | Sediment microbial communities from Yellowstone Lake, YNP, Wyoming, USA - YL17G10_0 | ecosystem: Environmental > Aquatic > Freshwater > Lake > Sediment | place: USA: Wyoming | collected... | reverse complement strand
AAGAATCTTATCCGATTGTGTGCTGAGCATTGGAGCAATGGTGGATCTCTCAATCCAATATTCGGGAAGGAGCCGAACAACGGCTACTCAGGCATTATGATCGGATACGGTCGCTCCTTCTGAAAAACGTGTTTTAATGTGAAACACGTGAAAATGAAGAACCGCACTCAGTGCGGTTCTTGCTTATATCTAACCTGGGGCGCTTACGTAAAAAAGGTTGTCAAACCTGGCATATTAGGGTAAGATTGGCGGCATGGAAAAAGCATTCGCAGTCGTGGTGATAATAGTGGTCACAACCGCTCTTATCATTTTGTTCACCGCCAATCTGATCCGGTGGCGTTGAGCCACACCATGAAGAATCAGGAGAAAATATGTTCAAATTCATAATCATACTTTTTGTTGTCAATTTGCTGTTTCATGCGTTCATCGGTAAATCCTGGATAAAGGCAACGATACTTTTTGTTACAATATTTGCTGGCATCTTTTGGGGATATCTAATGTTGATCGGCAACGGCGAGCATGCAACCAGCAGTGCCGTTGGCGATGCTGCATTGTTCACATTCTGCGTTGCGTTAGTTTTCTTCACAATATTCGGAATCTGCTCGTTTTTTATTTGGTTGGGACAGGCGGCGAACGAGCGCCACGGAAACATGGTGATGGCCGACCGGGCATCTGACAAGGCCGCCTACTTGAAACAAAGGACGACGACTCACTTACGGCCTGGGGTTTCTCGTGATTAAAAAACGCTCATTTCTTGACTAATCGGTTGGAATCGGATAGAATATACTCTATCAAGTGAAAATGAAGAACCGCACTGAGTGCGGTTCTTGCTTATATCTAACCTGGGGTGCTTACGAAATGAGACTTACTGAATGGGCCGATACGGTCAACGCTACGATTCGCCTTGATTACACAACAACTTCTCAATGGAGCGCTACGATCGGTCCTTGTCAGATTCGTAACAAAAGGGTATTCCTTGATGGCGAAGTTATTGACTCTACAATGTATTCTATCACTCCTAATGATGCACTCCAAGCCCTGTGCAACAAGATCAGTCTCAACTACGCAGCCTTCCCTATCTACGATGTTTCTGGTCGTGAGGTCGGAGAGTTTGTAGTGCGTATCCCAGTCCTGGACCTGCCTTTGGAGACCGAGAAGGAGCCAACACATCGCAAGCGCGCGGGCTGGTGTATGCTACAGCCAACCAACAGCCACGATGCCCAACGACAAGATCGGGAGCAACGACCGACCAAAGGCTCGGCCTTTCATCGCTATGAAGGCAGGTGCTCCCGGTAGCTATCACGTTACGGGCGGCCACTGGCATTGGCGCCCCGGGGCACCGGCATAGGTAACGCTACGGTCCACCGGAGGACTCGATACGAAGACCCTACCCTCGCCGCACGGGAAGCTACCGCACGGGAGCAAGTCCACACGGTGGCTCCGCTATGCAACAAGGGCGCATACCAGCTCATCACAGGTGACGATATCAAGACGGCCGGGCGGAAGGTATGATCGATTGGATTCCATTGGTCGTGATCATCTTGGTGGGCATCGTGGCTGTTGTGATAACTATCCTGCGGGTGCTGACTAAAGGTTGGCTGTAGCATACACCAGCCCGCGCATGAAGTATGCCCCCGGCAGGTTAAGCCCTCCGCCCTAATCGAATCGCCCCGGGCATTGATGCCCCGGTATGTTAATAGGACGCGTATGTATAGTAGGCGCGTAGTATAGGTTTGGTACTCTTCAAAATCCGTGTTTAAATTTTTTGACCCATTTTTTTCAGAAAAATAAATTCCTCGAATTAGGGTCCCAATATTCAGTAGTTCAGCCATCTACTTGTTTGATTTTACAGTGATTTGTCAAAATTACGCAAGTATGGTATGATTATAGGCTACTGAACCAGCATTCCTACGGAATACTACTGAACCAGCATTCCTACGGAATACTACTGAACCAGCATTCCTAACGATTCCTAACGGTGATTAAGATGAATGAAGAAGATAAAGACGAAACAATTTACGAAATGCGAAAAGAGATTTCTGATTTACGGACACGTATAACTTACTTGCAGGAAGAATTGTCTAGCACAGAGATGGAATTGGACCAACAACGGGCGCATTACGAAACGCAAATCACTCTCCTTGAGAGGATACTTACGCGCCTTTTCAGACCCACAATTGAAAAAGCGTGATATGACAATCGCCAATGAACTTACATCTACACTCAGGGTACACAGTCACAGGATGAATGTGTGCATGGATATTATTGGATATATGTTATCCACAAGTGGAGATTTTCCTTTACGAAATGTCCCAACATCTGTATTTCACAACCAACACAATTCTGATAATTATTATAGAATTGAACTAGTTAGTGTACCTTATAGAATTGAACTAGTTAATGCACCAACCAATCGCACCAGTCGTACAATGTACATTATGGGAAGCCTACCTAGTCCTGATCATGAAAACCACACAAATTTGTGGAAGGTACTTCATCGATATATTGAAACGTTCCACGTTGCAAAAAATTCTCACGTACGAACGTTGCTCAGGCTAGACGCATTATTGGATGAGATGCATCAACGGCCGGTACTGGTACAGTATACCCTATGAACCAAAACAAGATATTTAATGCATACCTGCACAGAATGAGTGTGCTACAAGACAATGTGTTGGACATGGTTGAATCTTGTGTACTTCCTATTTCACTTCATGAAACAAATGGAATTGTTGGACACTTCAAGCCTGGAAAAACTTGGGCAACTATCGGGTTGACCGATTTTATTGATATTGACTTAACACTTGATCGCGGCAGTGAACTATGTGCCGTTCGTATTCTTCATGTGACTGGTAAGTTACCACAACAGAATAATGAAGATTCTAACTATTTGTTATTATGCAAATATCATGAAGAGTTCCACAAACTAAAAGAAACTTTTGAATCTCAAAAGTTTTAATGGGGGTATTAACTTTTTGGAACAGGCAAAATTTACCGGGGCTTCCCATTGCTTTAAAGAGAGTGCCGTAGGCGAGCAGGTGCTCTTCTCTCCGATGTTGAAATTTAAGAAGTAATTCGCTACACTATTATTAAGAGATCTACCCAGATAGAGAGGATAACCATGATTAAACGTAAAAGTGACAACCAGATAAAGGCACCGATACTTTTTATTGCAATATTTTGTACAATGGCAGTTTTGATAATTACTATCGTTGAAATGTTCTTCAAACATACTACACCCGTCTCAAACGATGTTAAATCGTCCCTTAAGTTCGACCTGAGTGGCGTTGCGGGGTTAGAAGGTTGTACTTTATACAAACTGTATACAACGGCCGGTAGTGAATCAGTAATGCGGTGTGTGGATAAAAAATGAGCCAATCAAGTTGGGAAATTTGTAAAATCGTAGAAGAAGCATTGAAAGAGATTGGAATAGTCACAACGATTCATTACGAAGCACGACATCAGGATAAAATTGCTGCTGTAATTGAACGTGAAATTGCTAAACAACCCACTAAAAAGAATCAATGGAATAATTATGGAATTATGTAACTGGTCAACTGTGATTTTACTCCCAACGTTTTGGCAACGGTTGAAATTCCTGTTTTCGTGGAAGCCAGAAATTATGTTTTGTTGGGGTGATGATTTATATCTAATTCGTGGATGTAAAGGTTGGTCATGTTGGTCTGTGGGTGGAGTGCCAACGGCGATAGATACAAGAAATGGGATCACAATCCCAAGTCAACAAATCTGCCCCATACAGGAAACACCTGCTCCTTCCAAACGCCAGCGGTTATGGGTGCTCGCCGAGACGTCGTTTTTCCGAAGGATCCAAACGCCAGCGGTTATGGGTGCTCGACGAGACGTCGTTTTTCCGAAGGATGTGTGTGGTTGAAAATGAAAAATAAAATAGACATCAACCTTAATGTACTACCAACCAATATCCGTCGCTTCGTAAAAAAAGAAATACGATTGTGTAATGAAAATAATATTTCTGTTTTAATGTCACGAACTAGTGGTATTAAATTGGGGCAATTCGAACAGGACGGATTTTTTGACGATGACGATCAACTTCTTACCACTGCGTGTGGGAAATCTTTGAAGAAGTGGCTTCCCACTTTTGTCCATGAAACATGTCATCGTGATCAGTATGTGGAAGGTATTCCACTGTGGAATAAGACTGTAGAAAATGCTAGTCCAATGTTTTTATTTCACTTGTGGCTAGAGAATGTTATTGAGCTTACTCCACAACAAAAGTATGAATATATGATGCATGCACTGGAAGTAGAATTGGATTGTGAAAAACGAACGGTTTGCAAAATCGTTGATAATGATCTACCCATTCATCCATTTGATTATATTCAACGAGCCAATTCATATGTGTACTTTTATCATGTTGTTAGTCTTCGTCGTAAGTGGTATCAAGTCGAAAGTGCACCATATAATACTCCAGAGGTGTGGAACGCAATGCCAAATACATTCGATAACGATTATAGCATACTTCCAAAACAATATCTTAAGTTGTATAATAAATATTGTTAGTTGACCTTTTTGTTGAATGAGGGTACTGTAATTGTACATTTTAACCAAGTTAGGAGACACTGTCAATGAGTAACTTGTTTGCACTCGCCGATGAAAACGGCCACTTTTTTCTCAACGGCGATTCGCCACTCTATTTCGCAAATAAGCAGGATGCGAAGATCAAACGCCAGTCTCTCAATGGAACAGACAAAGACGGTAATGAGGTATTCACTTGGGTTGTGGCACGTGGCCCCGATCACGATGGTGGTCCACGTCAGAATGGCTATACTTCAAAGCGGGGATCGGGTGGAAGACGCTCCCGAAAGGCGGCTGAGTGAAATATCGTATTCCATGTGATGTAGTTGCCTTGTCTATTGCGGCACGGGCGATACCCAGATCGCGAACTCTAGTTGAAATTATCAGCATTTCTGTAAAAAATGATACAGGAGTGTTGATAGTTCCTGCTTGGGATCCAGATGTGTTACTTGACGTACAGTTGCCGGAAAATTATCCACATCCGAGCAAATATCCATTTCGATGTTTCGCAATGGTAACTCTCGGGGCAGATTACGAAGATATGCAAATTACTGATTGGGAGTTTGATGATGCAAGTGTTGGTAACAAATCGAAATGCAGTGCGGGAAATCAGTCCTCATAGTGAAGGGCTGGGACGAACTGTACTCATTCGAATCACTTCATACAGTAAATTTAAGCCGCTTCAGTTTCGTGAGCAGTTTGAAGACATCATGCATCGAAAGTTTGCTGATGTTGAGGATAACGATAATTTTATGTATGGTACAATATCGAAGACCATTCTTCCAATTACCGAACATGAAGCAAAACAAATTGTTAACTTTGTTCATCAACATGCGGATAAGGATTGTTTGATAGTTCATTGTGATGCCGGATTTTCTCGTTCGCCAGCGGTTGCATTGGCTGCGTGTGAAATTCTCGGATTAACGGATGAATCTCGTAGATTACGTGAGCTTGCTAGCAAAGGAATATACCAACCAAATCAGACAGTGTTCAATCGAATTACTGAGGCTGCTGGACTTCGTAAAAAGCGTCAGCAGGATCTAGAACATGTGTTTGGTGAAGAGGTGTTTGGAGATGTTAATAAATAGATTTTACATGTTGTTACTCTTATTTGTGAGCCAGTACGTGTTTGCTGGCTCACAAATATTAGTTATTGAAAATCCTCCTCCACCCATCGATCTAACGCTTGTGAATAGATTGTGGGAATATGCTAAGAAGGAGATGGGTGCTCCCAATAACATCGCTCCTCCGAAAATTACTCTTGATTGGAATGTACCAAAGTATGCACGGATGGGTACACAATTTCCAACAATTGAAATTCCAGATATGCCGATTCAAATTAGTATTGCTCCACGCACGATTGATTCTGAAGATCGCTTGATTGTTATTTGGGGATTAGGACATGAGATAACTCATTATCTTTTTGCACTGCAAGAGAATGGATGGGATCTAACACTGAAAGTGTTCAGTATTAAGCGAAGACATCATTGTGATCCAGAATTCAAGCGCATTACACGTGGAATGGCACAAGAACTATGGAATGTATATCACTCAGATGATATTCGTGGTAAAATGTTTGAAGAGGTAATTCGATCGTGTGCAAACTTCCCTCAGCAGTAAAACTTCGAAATATTGCAAAGCGTGTTCGCCGATGGGCTGAAAATAATTATAAAGCCTATAATGTCGCCGACGATTTATGTGGCATGTGTGGTGTTGCTGCTTACGCTACTGGCCGTATTTTGGCAAAAGAAAAAATCCCACATGAAGTATGTATTGCAGCTATGGGTGGTCATTGTTTTGTTGTGTGTGATGGATATTTGATTGATGTGACTGCAACACAATTCAACCAAGCAAAAATTATAGTTAGAAAGCTCAGCAACGATGTGATAGACGATCATTGGTTCTGGCGAGTTGATAGGCGTTGGAAGGAGGCTGATGAATTTCGCAACTATCTTCTCAATCGAGGAACGTGGAGTAAAACGTTATTGACGGTTTTCAACGGAGGGTATTTGTTCATATGAATTGGCTCCGATGGCGATCAGGGCGTCAAGAATCAAACAACATGTTGATCCGGTCGTTAAATTCTTAGCTTTGAATGGGTAATATGATGTATGCTATTAAAAATCTTCGGAGGGTAAGATGAACAAAACTGGTGAGATGGAAGAGCTTGCAATTAATTTGCATAGGGTTCTTGCTGCTGTCATTGATAATGATGTCAATGTTATTATTACACCAGGACGTGAAGGTGTGTCTGTTCGACTCGAAAGTTCAGAAAAGATAACAGCATTCTTCTTGCACACACAACGTGTAGCTCAATTCAATCAGAGTCTCAAGACTGTGTATGAGCCTCTCGAAAAGGCAAATGCGATGAATTCAAATAAGATGTATCTAATTGGTGTGGCCGTAGAGAGAGTGCTACGTGATCAATTTCTACTCTTTGAAGGACCAAAGTCGGAGATCGCATGAGCATCAAATTCAAAAATAAATCACTGCCAACTAAACAGGTTTGTGCCGAACCTCTTTCGGAACTTACTGTGTTGGAGGAATATCATGCTCTGAAGAAAGATTTTATAGAAGGTGGTGCTGTGGGAATTTTTGACGAAAGTGAGCTTAAAGAAATTCAAGGTTGGATCACTGCTCTTTGGGAAAAGATGTCCGCCTCTGACAAACTAGGGGTTAAGGAAGAAGATAAAAGCAGCTAAAATGGGGTCAATATCTACTGACAATGTTTCAATTTTGTTCGCTGGAGACAAAATGTTTGGTTCGAACCAAGAATACGAAGGTTCACTTATCGTAAAGATGTATGGAGGCAGCCATGCATATGGCACTTCTTTGCCAACCTCTGATATAGATTTTAGAGGCATCTTTGTGGCTCCTCCCGTGCGCATTCGTACCCCATTTTTTCCTATCAAAGAACAAGAAGACAGCAGTGAGATGGACACAAAATATTATGAACTAAATCAATTCATGAAGCTTGCAATGGATTGTAATCCAAACATAATCGAACTACTATGGACAGATGATAAGGATATAGTATTTCGGACTCCAGCATATGATCTACTTCGTGAGGCCGCACCGAAATTACTATGTTCAAAAATTGCTTTTACAACAAGCGGCTATGCTCTCGCCCAACTGAAAAGACTAAAACAAAGTAAGAAAAAAGTAAATTTTTTACCAGACCTTATAAAATTATGTGAACTTTTATCTCAAAGTTATAATAACGGTGAAATTGATGAGACTTTTATACAAACCCAATGTGGTGACGAAGTTCTTTCGTTTATGAAAGAACATAAGTATATTTAATAAATACCTTATCACAGTTGAAGCGATTTCCAGGTCAATAAGAATGAACGATCTAATAAAATTGGTTAAATCACAGTTATTCACTCGAACAGAAAAGTTGTGTTCACCACGAATTAGTTCAAAAAAATATAATTACATTATCAAACAGGTTGAACAACAAACATCATACTTACCCAACAATGCATCGTTTTCTCAACGATGGTGGCATTTGTTAAACGGTGAAAAATTACCCATATGTTTTTGTGGAAACATAATAAAATGGAACAATCATTCAAAATTTTATCCTTCTTATTGTTCACAACACTGTGCCACAACTTCGCCGGAAGCAAGTGAACGCACAAGAATACAATTTAAAGGGTCAACGGTTCCAAAAGAAAGAGCACAACAATCTAAACAAACACGAATACAACGTGGATATTATAAGGATAAACAAGCAACAGTAGAAAAATTATCTGTATCTAAAAAAGGAGCAAAAAATCCTCAATACGGTAAACCTTCGTGGAATAAGGGACACACAGCACATCTTTCCATTTCGTTTGGAAAAAAGTTTCCTGGTCGTGGACTTACCGGAAACAAAAACCCCCAGTTTGGAAAACCTCCATCCATAAAGGCTGGACGAGGAATAAAAGGAAAATACAAAAATATACATTTTCGTTCAAGTTTAGAAATGTTTTATTTGTTGTTTTGGGATAAAAACAATATTTTGTTTACAACAGCAGAAACAAAAGAATTTAGAGTAAAATATACAACACAAGACGGTAGGGAACGAACATATTCGCCCGATTTTTTTCTAACAGAAAGTAATACAATTGTAGAAATCAAACCAGAAAAACTACATCATAATACAGAAGTCCTTATAAAATTTAAGGCATTAAAAAAAGAGCATCCAGATAAAAATTGCAAAATTATAGGTTTTACAGAAATATCAAACTTTATTAAAGAGATAATTGTTAACAATACAATTGAACATCTAATTCAAACAAAACAACTCGAACTTACAACCAATCAATATCAACGATTAACGAAAAATTATGTTGACATCATTAGAGCAACTATTTAATAAACATGACGTTGAACACGTTCAACGTCATGTAATTAAAACAATATGCAAACCTCAACAAAAAGATTTTTTATCATTTGTTCAATCTTTTATTGAACAAAGTATGTTACCAAATCAATTTAAAATTGAAGATTATAACTTAGATCATAGATTGGTTCCGTATGGGCATAACGTTTACGGAATTTATCATAAAGTGGGATATCGACTTTATTCAAACAGCGGCTCACTCAATAGCACGTTTGATGAAAGCAGGGAACAATATAAACATCCATTATTCATTGTGAAGTTTAACAAGGAAGAATATATTACTTCAAAGAACCAATATGACAACTTTTGGGAATGGCGTAAAAACAGAAATCCTGACAGACTAAAGATGGAAGAAGAATTTTTCTTTGACGGGAAACACGCTATGCATTTGGTTCGACTACTTCGTATGGGTGTCGAAGCTTTAACTGAAGGTAAGATCATCGTACGTCGTCCTGATGCAGAAGAATTACTACAAATTCGTGCAGGAGCGTGGACATACGAACAGGTTGTTGCGTATGCTGAAGAAACAGATCGGTATGTTCGTGAAGATCTTTATCTTAAAACAAAGCTTCCGAAAACCCCCAACATTAAGCTAGCAGCTCAATTAATATTGGAAGTTCAAGATCTTATTTGGAACCAAAACAATAACAATGAACGATAATGAAACGTTAGAAAAAGATGTCAGTCATCTATTGCAACTTTTTGAAGAACGAGAGCAGTTATATACGGTAGGTACTGGAAGGATCATGGAAAGACTTGGTCCAACCGTTATCGCAGCTCTTTACGAATTTTTCAACGTATCATACGAATCAATAAATTGGCTTCATTTTGAAGTTGATGGTGGAATATTATTAATTGGTGCAGTTGTTTCATATAAAAACACAGACATTGTCCCAGAGATAATTAATCGCTTATCGCCACTGATTGGTGAATCGAAAGGTCACCTCACAGAAGTGCAGCGAGCTATGCGCATTGGTATTCCACTACATGTTGTATTTTTATCAAAGGAAGAAGTTCTTCAATTTCTAAACGATCATGTTGGAAAGCAACCTACACCGGAAGCACCCCCTCCGACGATTTTTGTTGATAAAGCAACTGGAGAAATAATAGAGGCAAAATTGGAACCACTTGCTAAAATAGTTCCGGCTGATTTTGATAATACCCAGTTATCACGAGAACAACTTACACAACTATTACACACACAACACCTCTTAAAAGGAACGAAGCACTGATGGCAGATGAACCGAAAAATATCTTTAAGAAACTTGAACCACGAGACAGTATCCAATTCAGATTATTACTTGAGCGATTTGCACAACTCGAAGAAGAATATACCGACGCTCGAACGAATCTTACGTTTAAGGGCAAAACATTAGCCCAAGCAAATAACGATCAAGCAGAGTGGCCAATATACACTGATGAGAGATTGGGTGAATTGAAATCAATTTGCAAACGTCTTGAAACCGTTGTTGAAATGGTTCGAGGTACTATTGTTCGAGAATTAAAAGGATCCGCATTAGATCTAGGTCGTGAACTTGCCCGGTATGTTGATCGCGATGATCGTTATTTGGATGCTCAAGAACGACTTTTAATGTTTGACGAACTTCGAGAAAAGTATGATGCTCTATCTGATGCATGGACCACTAGAGGGTATGCGCTCAAAAACAGGGTGGACATGTTGGTTCATCAGGTGAAAGACAATTTAATTTAAAAGAATGCAAATAAGAATTCGCATCTTAAATGAAGTTTCAGTTGTTGTTTTGGATCTACTTCCGGAACACGTCGATTACTTCTACGAAAAATATGCTGTCCACGCTCCTAATTATTTCTTCAATCCACGATATAAGTTGGGCCAATGGGATGGTAAGATTCGCTTCTTTCATAAGACAGGGAAAACATACCTGTATTTGTTAGAAGATCTCTTACCACGTATTGCTCAACTTGGTTACAAGGTGGTCCTAGAGGATCTTCGCACATCTGCAATCATCACACCTGTTGAAATTACAGCAGATATATTCAAAAATATTTTACATCCAGATGATAATCAACCAACTAAATTGCGTGAGCATCAAGTTAATGCTGTAAATTCATTAATCAAAGAAGGTTATGGATTGGTTGTGTCTTCAACAGGCAGCGGTAAGACTTTAATGTGCGCAGCCTTGTGTCATCAATATGGACAACACGGAATAAAGACACTTACAATCGTTCCTAACCGCGATCTAATTCACCAAACGCGAAAAACCTATCTCCACTATGGTCTTGATACGGGTGAATATAGCGGTGAGCGTAAGACGTTAGACCACCAACACGTTGTTTCAACGTGGCAAGCGTTGAAGAATGCTCCAAACGTAATCACCATGTTTGATATGGTTGTCGTCGACGAAGCTCATGGTCTAAAAGGACATGTTCTTTCAACAATTCTAACAGACCATGCTGCAAAAGTTCCCTATCGATTTGGGTTTACAGGCACTCTTCCAAAAGAAAAATCAGACGTATGGGCTGTACATGTTGCGGTCGGACCTGTTCGATACAAAGTACCGGCCGCTGAACTGATCGAAAAGGGACTTTTGGCAAAAATTAATATCAACTTGATTCAATTATTAGAAGACTTAACGGACGAATTTAATGCGTTTGTTGACGATTGTCCAACAGAACCTCCAACATATGCAGAATTTAAAGAAGGGTATTTTCCAGATTTTTCATCAGAAAAATCGTTCCTACAACATAAAGCAGATCGAATTACCTGGCTTGCGCAGTACATCGAAGCCAAGCGTGATGCTAAAAAAGGCAATGTGTTATGTCTAGTTGATAATATTGCATTTGGTCGCAAACTTGTTGCAGAAATTCAAGGTGCAATTTTTGTAAATGGACAAGACATTAAATCGGTTAAAGATCGCAAAACTGTGTATGACATGTTCTCAAATAATGATGATTTAGTAGTAATTGCAACTGTGCATATTGCGGGGACAGGGATTGATATTCATCGCATTTTCAACCTAATGCTGGTTGATATTGGAAAGTCGTTCATTAGGGTGATTCAAGCTATTGGACGAGGATTGCGTCTAGCAAAGGACAAAGATAGTGTGTTAATTTCAGACATTTCGAGTGATTTGAAATACAGTCGAAAACACATGCGTGAACGCATTAAGTATTATAAAGAAGCACAATATCCCCACAAGTTACATAAAATGAATTATGTGAAGCTTGTCCTTGAGGACTAACAACGCTATAATGACATCATGTTGATATTTGATACAGAAAATAAGCCTGTCCTTTTAGACAGCATTTACACACCGACTTTAACTGATCATATGTGGGTTCTTGATTTGAACCTCATGGATTTCACAATGTCTCCTTTACTTGTGTTGGAGGAGATCGTCTGTCCAGTTATTGTTGTGACGATTAAAGGATTTGAATTTCCTCTTCCTGCAAATTGGAACATTCTCGTTTATGACACTGAAACGTCACAATTAGATGTGATTGAACTTTCCGAAGCAGCTGGTAGAGAATTTACCGCCTTAATTTATGGACCACATAAAGGAAATTTCAGTCCGGCAACCGTTGCGGTAACAAATTATTTTCCTGAATTTCGAATTGTCGCTCCTTCGCTGAATAAACATCAAATGTTATGTCATCCGATTGGACCCGATGAATGGGTAACGGTATCCCCATCAGATTCATATAACAAGTACCTAAAAGATCGCATTGTTGGTGATTTAATTGGATTCTAAAGAATTTGTTACTCGATCGATGGAATAGTGGTATATCTGTCAAAAATAATTGTAAATAATATTGCTTATAGTAGCAATTTAATTGGATTCTAACATGGCTGATAAAAAAGATAAGAAACTCACAGTGAAAGAGTTCCGATACTGGTTGGAAGGTGTCGAGGAAATGCAGGAGGATGATTGGTCTCCTGATGTAAAACAGTGGAAACGCATTCGCGAAAAGATCGCCATGCTCGACGACGTAACCACAACCAATACTTTTGCAGAAGTTGTACCTGTACCACCCGTGATGGTTCCAGGCATGGTATCATTTCCAGCAAACGTCAATCCACACAATCCTCTCGAAAGTATGAATATCAACCCATCACAGTTTCCAGCACCAACAGGACCATCTCCCACCGGACCATTTCTTCATGATGACCTCGCCCGACCAGCCCGCACGCCAAATATCGACACCGGACCAGGCAAACCCTACAAGAGCTCATTTGCATAGTACTGCGATCAAAGATCGTACGCTATGGTTTGATGGCAGTTCGTCTTTCAATCCTGACAATCTTGTTGATTTGATGCAACAGTACGATATTCACTTTGTTGATTGGATGACCCCGTTAATTAATCAATACAATCGACAGGTTCAAAAAGAAAATGAGATAAGGGTTAAAGAAACTTGCGACCCGTTGATGTTTGATTGGACTATTCCAAAGAAATACACCAATCTAAATATTGTCGAATACGTTGCTGAAAAGCATTTGATTTTACTAGAAACATGTCCTGAACATGAGTGGGCATCACGTGAAATTCGCCTTGCAAAAGAACTATATAACTATCATACCCGTGAATTGGACGGTGTTTTGCGGGTGATCATTTACGTCATAAATACATTGACCGACAACAACATAGTGTGGGGAGTTGGTCGTGGAAGTAGTGTATCATCGTATGTGCTATACGTAATTGGTGTACACGATGTAGACAGTTTTTCAT
>Ga0315286_10004298_pt1 | contig 13654 bp, 20 predicted proteins | sample YL17G10_0_MG_FD_205038 | JGI IMG/M metagenome (GOLD analysis project Ga0315286, IMG submission 205038) | Sediment microbial communities from Yellowstone Lake, YNP, Wyoming, USA - YL17G10_0 | ecosystem: Environmental > Aquatic > Freshwater > Lake > Sediment | place: USA: Wyoming | collected... | reverse complement strand
CAAGCATCGCTTCGGCGCTCAGGCCGGTAAGTCGGACGAAGACGTCCTCCAGACTGGGACGCAGCGTATTGACGGCCACGAGGCGGTGCCCGCCGGCGTCGGCCAGGGCGTGCCGGACTGTCGCCTCCACATCGTCACATTCGATGCGCTTCTTCTCGCGACCACCTTCCGAGTCTTCCAGAACCACCTCGACGATGGTCTTCTGTTCCGCCCCGGCCTTCAGCGCATCGACCGTGTCCAGGGCGACGATGCGCCCGCGGACGATGACGGCAATCCGGTCGCACAGTCGTTCCGCTTCTTCGAGATAGTGCGTGGTCAGGAAGATCGTCACCCCCTCGTCTCGCAGGCCGGCGATCATCTGACGCAAGCCGCGGGCGCTCATGACGTCTAGCCCTGTCGTCGGCTCGTCCAGGAAGACCAGGGGTGGGCGGTGCGCCAAGGCGGCGGCCACGGTCACGGCGCGCTTCATGCCACGCGACAGCTTGGCGAACGGCGCGTCCCGCTTTCCACCAAGTCGGAAACGCTCTAACAGCGCCTCCGCTCGGGGGCGCCGTTCGCGGCGGGGGACTCCGTACAACTGCATGCTGAAGACCAGATTATCCAGTGCAGTCAATTCGTCATACAGGTTGGAGGCCTCGGGGACGACGCCGATGCGCTTCTTGATCTGGGTCACCTCGGCCGCCAAGTCGAATCCCAAGATCCTGGCACTGCCGGAGGTGGGCCGCGTCAGTCCGGTCAACATGCGGATTGTCGTCGTCTTGCCGGCACCGTTGGGGCCGAGGAAGCCGAAGACCTCGCCCGAGTGGACGGCGAACTCAATCCCGTCTACTGCCCGCAGGGGCGAACTGGCCTTGCCCGCTGGGTAGATCTTGGTCAGCCCATCGGCCTGGATAGCCTCATTCATCCACCATACTCCTTGAGCATCTTCGGCAGGAAGTCCGTATCCGGCAGCCGGCAGGCTGCGCGCACATAGGACTCCCTCCCGAAGAACAGCCTCTGCCGCGCTTCGGGCGCGCCCATCAGGGGCGTGGAGCTGCGCTGCGTAAGGTGGCAGGCCATGGCGGCCTGCTTGGCCGCCCAGGCAGAAGCAACATCCACAGCCAATGAGATCCGCTCATCGGGGATGGAATGGACCTGACGCATCTCCAGCTGCTCGGCCAAGCTGCGCGGCACGGCCAGGGTGTATAGGGCGGCAATCTCATTGCTCCGGGCGTAGGCCTCGGCGGCGCAGCGGCCGATGGCGATGTGATCGGGGTGTCCCGACAGCCCGTCGGGGCCGAAGGTAAGCAGCACCTGTGCATGGATTTCGGTCACGGCGGCCAGGATGTGCGTCGTGATCTCCTCAGGATTGACCTCGGTCAAATCCCCATCCTGGTAATCCAAGAGCCGCGGCGGCTCCAAGCCCAGGGCGGCGCAGGCACAGCGCAGTTCGCTCTCCCGCACGGCCGGTAGTTCTTCCTGCGTGCACAGCGGCGGATCGCCGCGTGACCCCGCCTGGCCGCGGGTAGCTGTGAGCACATGGACGCCCACCCCATGCCGGGCAAGCAGGGCCAGCGTCCCGCCTGGGCAAAAAGTCTCGTCGTCAGGGTGGGCGAAGACGGCCAGAAGGCGCAACTCCTTCAAGGCTGCTTATCTCCCATTCGTCGGATGCGCGCCTCGGCCGTGCCCAGATCCAGCGGCGCTTCGCCGCTCAAGCCCACACCCTGCTTCCAGACAATCTCTTCTGGTGTGTCTGGCAGGGCCAGCGCCGGCTGGCCGTGCAGCTCCAAGGGCAGGCGCAGCGCTTTCACTCCCAGAACCCGCACGGCTCAACAGAGCTCGCGCTCGCGCAAGCAGGCAGGTCTTCGGGCGCGCACAGCGGTGGAACGCCATATGGTCCTGCCTCCCCACGCCTTGCAGCCAGCACCTGCGCCGACAATCCCAGCCCGCTCAGCAAAGTCAGCCTCCGGCCTGTGCGGAAGCCCTCGTCGATGGGATACGGAGAGACCGCCGGCAACACCGGTTGCACTGCTGTCCGATTTCCTATTGTGAAGGGCAAGGCACGGTCCCTCGAAACCACCTACACACCCACTTCGGTTCTCGGTGCCGGCATGAGGCCAAGCATTGCCTGCACCAGCCCCTCGATCTCTGGACGCATGACGGACTCGATCTCGCCCGCGTCGCACATCGCCGCCAGTGTGGGATCGATGGCTAGCCTGGCCAGAACCGGTGCGGCGGCAGCCGCAGCCAACTCGTCCGCGTGGCTTGGCCCGAAGATCTGGTACTGCCTCCCGGTGTCTGGTGCGACGAAGCCAGCCATGTTCTCAACAATCCCGAGGATGGGCACACCCACGGTCTGGGCCATGCTGACCGCCTTGCGGACGATCATGGTCGAGAGTTCTTGCGGTGTGGTTATCAGAAGGATCCCGCGCAGCGGGAGGCTCTGCATCACAGTCAGCGCCGCATCGGAGGTGCCTGGCGGCAGGTCAACCAGAAGGTAATCCAGCTGCCCCCAGCGTACATCCTGCCAGAACTGCTTGATGGCGCCGGAAATGATCGGTCCCCGCCAGATGACGGCCTGTCCCTCTTCCTCAAGCAGGAGGTTGATAGACATTAGCTTGATCCCGCCCCGGCTAATCGCCGGCTCGATGCCCTGCGGCCCGCCGGTCAGTGGTCCTCGGACCCCGAACAGCTTGGGGATGCTCGGGCCGGTGACGTCGGCATCGAGCACGCCTACTCGCTGGCCGGCTTTCGCCAAGGCAACGGCCATCAGGCTGGTGACCAGAGACTTGCCCACCCCACCCTTGCCACTCATGACCCCGATGATCCGCTCGACGCGGTTGTGCCCGGCAGCCGCGCCCGGTGCGTCGGCGCCGAGCGCCGCCTTCCTTTCCGTTTCACTCATGGCTCCCACCCGGACCTCGACGCTGTTCACGCCGGGCAGGCTTTCGACCGCAGCGCGCGCTTCTGCCACCAGCTGATCGCGCAGCGGGCATTCCGGGATGGTGAGGGCCAACAGGAAATCCACCTGCTTGCTCTGCACCCTGATCTCGCGCACCATGCCCAGGTCAACAATGCTACGGTGCAGTTCGGGGTCCATCACGCCCTGCAGGGCCGCAAGAACCTCAGTCTCAGTTGCCATTCCTTCTCCTCTCGGCCGGCATTGGCCCGGGCCCTTCCTTGAACATCGGTAGGAGGGCCGTGGGCAGGCCCTCGCGATTCATCTCGTCGCGGATGCGCCCGGCCACTGTCATGCCTCCAACCGTGTTGCCAGCGCCTCCACCAACGACGGACGGAGCGAAACGAGGGCCAGTCGGCAGCCCGGCCGGCGCAGCACATCGAAGGCGTTCGTCAATCCCATGCCCTGTTCGATCTTCAGAGGCACGATTTCGTCAATTACCAGCAAGTCGCAGGCCGGGAGCAAAGGCAGCACACATCCTGCCCCCACGCCAGTGCTCTCTGCTCAAAGAGCCAGATGCCCTCCTGCCGCCCCTGGCTTTCACCGTGCGCTCGCGCCAGGGTCCGCCACCTGAGGCCATGTGCCTCATGGGGCGCTATGGAAGCCTTCACCCCCCCCTGTACACCCGCAGCGAAAGAAGGCGCGCCACGCGAAACCGCGCCGTCTTCGCTAACTGGACGCCGCAACGGCAAGCCGCGGTTTTCCCCATCCCCGTTGGCACAGACAGGATGACAATGCTCATTCCCCTAAGACCCGTCTTGCCGCGTCCTCGTCCACCCGACAGACGCCTCGGTGGAGTACTTCGTAAGGGTTGACGCTAGCGCCATTGATCAGAATTCCTGGTGACGCCCGGAAGTCGTACCTCTCCGCCAGCGATTGACCTTGCGCCGACTCCAGTTCAATGGTCTGAAAAGGCACCCCGTGCGTCTGCAAGTACTCAAGAATCTTCTGGCTGCGCCGGCAGCCACGCGCAGGGAGGATCGTGATCCCGTGGGCCGTCATCCCGCCTCCAACTTGACCTGCAACCGGTGGGTCTTCTCCATCGCGCTCCGCGCCGCGTCATAAAGCACCTGGGCGAGCTCGGTTTCGTCCACGGTCTCCATCGGCGTCAGGGCTTTCAGTTGCTCGAAGGCAAGATCGGTCTGCAGGACGAGCGAGGCCGTACCGCGCATGGCCTGCGCCGCCACGATGCGGGCATCCGCGGGGGACAGCCCCGCCTCCATCCCCGCCCGGGTCATGCCCTCCAGGACTGGAAGGAGCGAGCGCATGGCTGCGCCGGTGAGCCCCACACACCAGTTCATCTGGTCATCCCGGACCTCAACGGAGCGGCCCAGCTCTGCCAAGACCGCCTCCACCCGTTCTCGCACCCGAGGCTCAACCGAATCTCCGTACACGACCGGATTCATCCCCTCGCCGACAAGTGATGGGGCGTTCGGCATCACCCGAGCCACCGCCACACCAGGCGGCACAGCAGCCTCGAGCCGCGCAAGCGACACGGCGGCCGCGAACGAGATGACGGCCTGGCCAGGGCGCAGTCTCGCTTTCAGGGCGCTCAGAGCCCGCAGTACAGCGCCCGGAGGTGTAGCCAGGAGAAAGACATCCGCGGCGCACATCGATTCGTCCCCCAGAGGCGCCGCCCGAACGCTGAACCGTGTCGAGGCGCGCCCAGACCGTCCCGCGTCCTCTTCGGATACCAGGATGAGATCCGCCGGGACGCCCGCCGCACGCAACCGATCCAGCAGGATGCAGCCGATATTCCCGCCTCCGATGATCACCCAGCGGCTATCGCCTAAGATGGCCACCGTCACCGCCCTCCTTACCAGCGACTACTTGCCTCGCGGCGTACAGCACCCGCCGCTCGGCGGATGCGGCGTCCCGACCACGACGGCCACAGCCTCGAACGTCTGCCGCGTATCTTGGCTCCCGCACTTCGGGCAGAGCGGTCGCCAGCCAGACTCCTTCTTGGCGATCAATGCAAAGGCCTCGAAGCGTGCGCCGCCCGTGTCACATGCATAGGTGTACGTCGGCATCGCGTACGTCTCCCATCAGACAGGTTCAGGGGCGCGGGCGGCGCGTGCAAAAGACGCCGTATTCGCGCCGCAGTGCGGCCGAATACACGGCCTCGATGCTTGCCTGGTGGGGGATGTAGTTCTGCGCGCGCACCATCCCCACCAGCTCCTCCTCGGTGACTGCCTCCGGGGTTCGCCCCATCGCCAGCAGTTGCCCAAAGATACCCTGCAGGCCCACGATCCCAACCGTGACACCGTCCTCCGAGAGGCGCAGCTGTGTAACGCTGGAATCACCTTTCGGGCAACACGCCCCGGTCATGGTCGGTCGGTCGCTCACGGCAACGTGTCCTTCATCTGGAGCGCCGGCTGCAGGCTCTGCGGCGTCAGGACAGCCATGATCACCGCCGAGGTTAGGCACCACGCGCAGACCGCGCCGATCACGCATGGCTCACGCGGCGTCGGTGTTGTCGGCCCCGGGCTCGGCGAAGCCAGATCCGCCAGGCCCGCTTGCAGGCCGGGAGGGACCCACCCGGACGTCGCGGCCGGTCCGGGGGATCCGATGTCCGCGCAGCCTGCGCCGACCTGCAAGCCTAAACCCCTGAGCAGCAGGTCGAGACGGATGGCGGGTGGGTTCATGATCCATCCTGTCAGATGCAAACTGCGTCAGTGCAGCCTCTCGCTGTGGTCGACGATCTCCCCAGAGATCACAGCCCGAACCGCCCCGTCGATCTCTGGGATATCCGTCACGATCGGGCGGATCCCGGCCTGGCGCATGCTCTCGTAGGCGCCGGCGCCCATGCCACGGGCCAACAGCACGTCACAGTCGGCGATGGCGGCAGCCATGCGACTGTGCCGACTCTGTGCAGCTGGGTCGAATCCGTGACCGCGTGCGTCAGCCTCCTGCCCGTGCTCTTCGTGGGTATCCCCGGCGAACTGGGCATGACCCATCTTGTCACGGGTCTCGCGCGCCGTGACCTTCCCGTCCTCGACGGTAACGACGACGTAGAACGGGGCGCGGCCAAAGTGCTGGCTGATGGTCTCTCCATCTTCAGATACAGCAGCGATTCTCATGATTCCTCCTTGGCTTCGGTTGCCTGCGCCAGAGCGGCGAATTCAACACCCAACGGCAGGTTGATTTCGTCGGCGATCTCGGCGAAAAAGGGCTTGACCTGCATTGTGGCGGCATCCCGATCGGAGATGCGCGGGTGCTCGTGCACCTGCCTTCGCAGTGCATTGAGGGCCTCGATCTCGCTGCGCGGCAGGATTTCGCCGCGGTGTTGACGTGCGGTCAATTCTGCGTACAGGGCGAGCAAGCGATTCTCCAAGCCGACTGCTCCGGGATCCGCTTCGCAGTCGGCCGACGCCTTCAGATACTTCTGCACGGCCCCGCTGCCGTGTAAGGCTTCACCCAGGGCGCGGGCGGCGGTTCGCAGTTCTTCAGTCAGCATGGTTGAGTCTCCCGTTTGGTGGCTAGCCGCCGCATCCGCAGCCGCTGCGCCTAGCGTTCGGGGCGAAGGGAAGCCCGGCGGCCTGGCCGATGGCTTCGTCCACGTCGTGGAACAGTCGGCTGACGGTCTCTTCCGCCTCTCGGAGGCCGCGGTAGGATGGCAGCGAAGCGAGATCCGCTTCCAGCGTCGCCAGCGCCGCCTGCTGTTCCAGGGCATCACCTTTGCCCCACTGCAGCGCGCTGGTGCACTCGCGGATCCTCCCCCAGTGCCGCTGCACATCGGCATCATGATTGACATCCTTGAGCGCCTGCAGGTACGCCTGGTATTCCGGCGTGCCGAGTAGGAGTCTTCCCAACGCCTGCGCGCGGTCGGCCGGCGTCCGCTGCGTTGCGGCAGGCAATCCAGGGGGGATGGGGATGACGGATGGTTGTGTGCTCATGATTCCCCTCCAAGTGTCTTAACTGCTGGGTTCCAGGAAGACCATGTGGCTTTCGGCAGCCGGAAAGATGTTGGCCTCGACTTCCAGGGCTTTGAGAATGGCTGCCGGCACGACACAACTGTTACGGCAGAGGTGCTCGGCCGCCAAACGGTACACCTTTGTATCCAGGAGCGAGGTGCTCATCTCGTGGGCAATATCCAGGGTCTTAAGCGCTTCGGCCATCTTCTGGACGTGCTCGCAAGTCGTGACGAATTCGACTGCGACGTGCGTCATGTCGGTGCGTCGAGTCTCGATAGTGGTCTCATGGTTACACTGTCCGGCCTTCACCCAGATCATGCTCATGCAGATCCCTCTAGCCCTGCAGCAAGCGTTTCATCTTCAAGAGCGCCTGAACGTTCGGCGGGCACAGGCTGCCTTCCTGCAGCCAGGCGTACAGGAGCTGGAGCATGCGCTGAGTCACTTTGAAGAAAGTCCCGGTATCCTGCAGCCGTGCCAGGTCGAATGCGGCCACAGAGACCGACCCCCAAGCACGCGCCGATACTCCCAAACGGTCAGGCCGCATCCAGGTCGCCCAGCCGAAGGGCTCGCCTGGCGCGGTTAACTCGGTGGTGCTCTCCCCGCTGCACTGCCCTGTCTCCGTCACCATGGTTAACTGCAGTACCACCTGGCCTTGGCGTAGGATAAACAGCCTCTCGTCCTGACCATCGGCTTGCACAATCGACTGGTCGGGGGCATAGGCGCAGATGTTTCCGCAGTTCGCCAGCATTCTGAGTTCCGGTTCACTCATCATGGTCGCCAGTGAACTGCTGCGCAGCGTCTGAATGATCTTGCCGCTCATCTCAGCATGCCTCTGCTGTTGGTCGAACCCATGCCCTGTACTCCCTCGGGCACAGGCAGCGCCCCGCCGAGCCACGGAACCGACGACGGCCCATCGGCCATCTCAACCGAAACCCCGCCCCGGTCAGGCTCCAAGCTTCAACCTTCTCCGTCGGGCTACGTTGTACCGATCCCGCTCATCCCGCAACGGATCCTTCGACTGGCAGAGCGCCTTGTGCCTTCGGATGAGTTGGCGGATGTAGCCCCTGGAGGGGAGCCCGATCGCGTCGTACAGGCATAAGGTGGCGCAGGTCGTACAGCCGACCATGCACATCTCGGGTGCAACCACCACCGGCCGGTTGATTTCGTAGTCAAAGACATAGACTCCACGGCCGCAGGAAGTGGCGCACATCCCACAACCCACGCACCGCTCGGCGACGAGTGTAGGTTGCCACGCGATCTGCTCCCGCGGCATACCGTGCCAAGCATGGTTATCCGACACAGACTTCGCCTCCGCCCTGACAACAGGCTGAGTGACTCTGTCCCCCGGCGGCCCGCAGAGGGTGCACACGCTCTCCCGGGTGTCCTTCAGGGCGACCGGGTTCAACTGGTAGCGGATACTCGCACCTTCCCGGCGAGCGACCACCACGCCGGCTCGCCGCAGGATACCTAACTGCTGGGAGATGTAGGGCTGACGCCGCCCGATGAGCAGAACCAACTCGTTCACGCAAACGGGCCCTCGCATCAAAGCTTCGAGGATGCTCAACCGCACAGGATGGGCCAGTGCCTTCAGGATCTCCGTCTTCGATGGACCCTCGCCCACGGGCCCCACCCCTCTCCATTAGCCGGACTAGCGGATCATCCCCCGGATAAGCAGATCGACCGCCTCTTCCTCGTCGAGACCTCGCGCCAGGAGCGACTCGAGCTCCCGGCGATTGACCGTGCCGATGGCGGCCTCATGGGTTACCTGCGCCTGGTCGTTGCGTACAATGACCAGGGGCATGTTCTCCGCCCGAGCGCCATCACGCACGACTTCCGAACAGTCCATGTGGCCGCGCGCCCCGGGGGCGTTGCCCTCCATCGTGGTGAACACCTGGCTGATCGCCGACCCGCGCACGGCGATACGCGTTTTCGCCAAGCCGCGCGCACCCGCTCCACTGAGCCGTACAGCCTCGTGAACCGCGATGCGATCTTCGCCCCCGCCGTAGGCCTTCGTGGTCAACTGAGCCAACCCATCTTCACCGACATCCACGTCGTAGTCGATGTCGAGCAGGCCGATGCGCCCGCGCGTCAGGCTGAAGGTGCTGAGGAATTCGGCACCTCGCCCGACCACGACTTTCGCGCGAGGACGCACCTCCACGCCGCCGCTGGGGCCGTGGTAATGCTCCTCGGTATACGTTAGGTGGGCTCCTGCGCCGACCTGGATCCGGGCCTGCATCAGGTGTTCCACCTTCACGGCGTTGGGAAACGAACAGTGTGCCAGAAACTGCACCCGCGCTCCCGGGCCGATCTGATAATCCGCTTCGATTTCCTGCCGCCCTTCGCTCGGAAGCAGGCCAAAGCACAGGTGAACCGGCCGCTCGATCTGGGCGTCTGGCTCAACAACAATCCGCGCCCGCACACCCTGCTCAAGCGGCTCGGCCTCGAACTGAACGCCCGGGATGCCGTGGGCTGCCAGTACTTGGTTGGCACTGATCACCAGGGTGGCAACATCCGGTAGCTGCAAGGCCTGGGGGTCGCCTCCGGCCTGCCTGTATGCCTCCAGCATGGCAGCCATCTCGCCTGCCCATGCGGGGTTCTCGCCAGCGACCGTTCGGTGGGTCACGCCTGTTGCAGTCATGCGGATACCCGAGGCGTTGCCATCATGCAGACGCCGGGGAACGAGCCGGGCCGTTGCTGGCCAGCGCGGCCTGCACTTCGGGATCAGCTTCATCCCACGGCTGCGCTCCCAGCGATTCCAGGTGGGGGCGGCAGCGGGCGCTGTAATACTGGCGCGCTTGGTGAGGCTGACCTGTGAAAAGGATCTGGCCGGCGCACATGAGCGAGGCAGCGTCCGCCGTTGCCAGAAGCTCCTCGCGGTGCGTGATCAACAACACGGCGGTGCCCTCGGATCCCATGCCGCGGATCAACTTCTCGATCTCGACGAGAGAGAGCACGTCGATGCCCGAGTCGGGTTCGTCCAGGATTGCCAGGCGAGGGCGCATGGCATAGACGGCAGCCAACTCCACCCGCTTACGCTCGCCGCCCGAAAGCGTCTGGTCGGCAGCGCGGTAGCCGTAAGTTTTGGCTGGCAAGGCCACTGCCTCCAGCGCAGCCGCCGTCCGCTGACGGTCTTCTCCATCGACGCCCAGGCCGACATACTTGCCCACCGGGATCCCCTCGAAGCGAGCCGGTTCCTGCCAGGCCAAGGTGATCCCAAGCCTTGCCCGCTCAGTGATTGAAAGGCCAACCAGGTCGCGCCCGTCGAAGAGCAGGCGACCCGTGTCGGCGGCATAGCCCTCACATCCCATGATGGTGTATGCAAGGCTGGACTTCCCCGAACCATTGAGGCCTACCAGGGCATGAACCTGACCGGGCTCGACCATCAGATCAACATTCCGCAAGATTTGTCGGCCGCCTCGAATTAGAGAAAGGCCTTCAACGCTCAAGATGGGTTCTGCCATTGGCACTCTTCGCACCTCCCAACGCATCGCACCGACTGTGCGCCATCTCAGACATAGCTTGCTTTGAGCGTCTCCTAAGTCTCTGCACAAACCCGCGACGCCGAAGCCCGAGGCGGAGAGAAGCGCTCATAGCTGTGCTCGACTCTACACGCCGAGCCGCTGGCTCTGGCCGGAATGCGGCGTCTCACGAAGCCCCCCCGCCGGTCACCCACTGATGCCTCATTCAGTATTCCGAATATAGCTTATGGCAGACCGCTCTCAAGGCGCAGTGACGTTGGTCAAGGCGCCGGGATGACATCTGTAACCGTTTGACGGAGTCTGTTCCGCGCATTCACATGGAGCACAATCCGCCCCGTCACTTCCACGAAGGCCCTCCATGCCCTCCCCTGTCAAGTGTCAAAAGCTGTGCCGTCGACCGCCTTTACCGCAAGCCGTCCCCCGTCACCGGTAGCTCATCGCTTCACTTGAGGCTTGGGGGAACGGGACCATCCGAGCCCGCGACTGTCGGGCCGGGGATGACACTGGGCATTGCGGTCGTACTCGGCATCAGCCTCCGCACCCGTGCGGGCCGGCGGCCATTGACACCCCAGCAGGGTCTGAACCGTCGTCCAGATCAATCACGCATTGAACTTCAGGCCAGCGTTCATTGGGGTGACTGGTGTCACCCCTGCGAGAACAGGGCCCATTGAAGGGGGAAACACCAGATCGGAGCAGATAGCTAGAAAGCACACGGCCACGGCGATCGCTGGCTCGAGGCGTGAGGCCACGGCCCGCCGAGACGCCGGATGGAGCAGCCGCGCTCAGCCATGCGCCGGATCCGGGTGGCCCACCATCCGACGATTGGCGGCAACACCTTCACCGCGCACGCATCCAGGCAGAAGACGGCCCAGGTTCGTTGCACCAATCCATGCCAATCGCTCATCGGCAACGCATTCGTCATCCCGATTCTTCCCCGGGCACCGTGTTCGGACTGCCACCCTTCGCCTCGGCGGACATCGTCTGCCCCTGGCTACAAGCCGAACATTCACACTGGATTGTGGTGTGGCGGATTTCGAAATCCGTCAGCAGGGTCTCTTTCAGAGCCGCCATGGTTTGCGCCGTCTGGCTGAGCGCCTGATCCTGCAGGACGATGTGCGCACTGAGGGCGATGTATCCCGGAGCCACGGTCCAAACGTGCAGATCGTGCAACTGGGTAACGCCAGGGATACGGCGCATCGCATCGGCGATAGCGCCGGCGGTCATGCCCGCGGGCATGCCTTCGGCCAGAATGTGGATGGACTCTTTCAGCACCCGCCCGGAACTGAACAGGATGAGTAGACCGATTAGCACGCTGACCAGTGGATCGAGCCACAACCAGCCGGTCAACAGGATGGCGATCCCTGCCACAATCACACCGACGGAGGCCAGTGCGTCGCCCAGGACGTGCAGGAATGCCGAGCGAGTGTTCAGGTCGGCATGGTCATGCTGTCGCAGGAGGAGGGCGACGACCAGATTGACCCCCAGCCCAAGAACCGCGATCACCAGCATGGGTCCAGCAAGGACCGTTTCCGGGTTTTGGAAGCGGCCCCAGGCCTCGCGCAGGATTTCGAAGGCGATGAGAAGAAGGGTCGCACCGTTGGCCAGCGCGGCCAGCACCTGCAGGCGATGGAAGCCATATGTATGGCGATCATCAGCCGGGAGAGCGGCGGCGCGCATGGCGAGGTAGCTCAGCCCCAGGGCGAAGACGTCCATGAACACGTGCGCCGAGTCAGACAGCAGCGCCAGGCTGCGTGTCCACAAGCCGCCGGCCAACTCGGCCAGGAAGATCAGGCCCGTCAGGGAAAGCGAAAGCAGGAAACGGCGCTCCTTAGATTCTTGATCTGGTAACGAACTCATGAGGCCTCATTTCTTAGCGAAGATGTCGGTCGCGTCACGTCGCCCAACCCTGGGACGGGCTAAGCCGAAGTACTCGTGGCATGCCAGCTGTCCTGCTTCCTCTTCGGGGTTGCCCGGAAACGGCGGCTTCTGACTCGCATGGCATTGCATGGCGCGCACCTTGGTCACACGGTAAGCCCCAACGTCGATGGCTGTCACAGGCCCACCGTCCGCGTCCTCTGAAGAGGGACTCCGCTTACGCGGAATTCCCAGGTAGTCCTTGAGTCCCTCGGCAGTCTCCATGGTCTTGTACGACTCCTCTCGGGGTGTTCCGAGGTGGCGGATGCCTCGTGCGGGCCCTCCAGACCAGGCGGCGAGCGCTTACGGCCGGGCCCTCGACGGCCTGGATGTCCACAACACACCCGACGCACCTTGGGGGGATACCCGTGGCGCATGGCTCAGCTCCTCGCAGGGCTCGTCTTGCCTGGCTGAGGGCAGCCTGGATGAACGGGTTGCTCAACCACCAGCGTGCCCTGAGGTGTCAGTCCGTGGATGACCGTGTTGGTCACCGTGCCCCACTTGACGCACAGGTCGTGCAGTTCTGCCAGTTTGTCAGGCGGCTCGGCGCTGGTGAGAATCAGTTTGTAGCGGATTTCTGTCAGCGCGGGCGGTTCGTCGAGGCGGGCAGCCTCGAATTCGATGCGGGCATCGTCGATCTGCAGGCGCATCTTCTCCCCGATGGCGTTGACGTTGGTCAGGATGCAGGCGCCCAGCGCGGCAAGCAACGTCTCAGCGGCATTGAAACCCGCTTCGCCCGCGCCCTTCTGGACGTTCAGCGTCAGGCGGTGGCCGCGCGTTTCGGCAAGGGCGCGCCCGTCACCTTGGCGGATGACACTCACTCGGTAACCCTGGACTGCGTCGTCGTTCTCTCGACTCATATTGCCCACCTCGCGACTCTGAAGCAGCTGACTCGTCCCCATTTCAATGCAGCAATGACGGCCTCCAGCTCTGGCAGCGCCCCTTCTTCGATCCTTCCTGCGTCGCACGATGCGATCACCTGCGGATCAACCGCCGGTCACTACGGCGCCCTCACGCGCCCTTAGAGTTTGTTCTCGCTGACCAGCGTCAGACCATTGCGCCGGATGAGATCGCGCACTGCGGGCAGGAAGTCCAGGATGTCTTCTTGCTCGGTCGAAGTGACTTCGAAGGACATGAACGCCGGCGTCTTCTGCATGGCACCCTGCACGGTGGGCACTTCCAGGCGCAGGTTGACAAAGTCATAGGGTTTCTCTTTGACCATCTCCTCCATCTGGACCAGGAAACGCTTCTCGCCAAATTCACCAGCCACTTCCAAACGCACACGCGTGGTCAGTCTGGCCACCGCGTCCTCGGCGGCGGCGCGCGCCTTGAGCGCATCTTGCTTGGCCATTCTCTCTTTGGCTTCCTGGCGAACGACCTTGAAGATCTTGTGTTCGCGTTCCAGCTTC
>Ga0315286_10004297_pt1 | contig 13654 bp, 11 predicted proteins | sample YL17G10_0_MG_FD_205038 | JGI IMG/M metagenome (GOLD analysis project Ga0315286, IMG submission 205038) | Sediment microbial communities from Yellowstone Lake, YNP, Wyoming, USA - YL17G10_0 | ecosystem: Environmental > Aquatic > Freshwater > Lake > Sediment | place: USA: Wyoming | collected... | reverse complement strand
CGCCGAGGCCCACCACCCGCTCGTTCTCCTTTTGGAACTTGGACTTGTCGATCTGCTGGCCGATGATGAAGGTCGTGTCGCCGACGTCCTCGATCTCGAGCTTGCGGAGCATTTGGCGCACGATGACTCCGATGTGCTTGTCGTTGATATTGACGCCCTGGAGCCTGTACACCTCCTGTATCTCGTTCACGAGCCAGCTCTGGAGGTTGTGCTCCCCCTGCACCTGGAGGATGTCGTGCGGGTTGATGGGGCCGTCGCAGAGAGGGTCACCCGCCTTCACGAGGTCGCCGTCGCGCACCGAAAAGTGCTTCCCGAGCGGGACGAGGTGCTTGTGCTCCACGCCGTTTTCATCCTCGGCGATGATAAGACGCTTTCCCTTGGTGATCGCGCCGAACCTGATGGTGCCGTTCACCTGCGAAAGGACCGTGGAGTCCTTCGGCTTGCGGGCCTCGAAGATGTCGGCGACGCGGGGGAGGCCCCCCGTGATATCCTTCGTCTTCGCCTGCCCCCTCGGCATCTTGGAGATTACGTCCCCCCCCTGCACCTCCTGGTTGTCCTCCACCGTGATGTACGCTCCGCCGGGGATGTTGTAGCTCTCGAGCTCGTTCCCGCTCTCGTCCACGATGACGATCTTGGGCTGGAGCTCCTCGTCCTGGAAGTCGAGGATGATGTTGTTGATGACGCCGGTGACCTCGTCCACCTCCTGCTTCATCGTCGTGCCGGGGATGATGTGGTAGAGGTGCACCTTCCCCGTGTGCTCGGTGAGGATGGACTCCGAGAAGGGGTCGAACTTCGTCAGGGCCTGCTTCGCCGGCACGATCTCCCCTTCTCCCGCGAGCATCTCGGACCCGATCTTCATCGAGATCTCGTAGGCGTCGCCGAGCATGAAAAGCTTATCGTCTTTGATCCAGATATGGGCGCGCTCCCGGGCCTCGATATCCACGTTGTCCTTCTTCGTCTTCGCGATGACGGTCCCGGGCTCGACGATGTAGCCGTCCTCCACCTGAGCCGTGATGTCGGCGAGGTTGTACTGGTGGAAGATCCTGTTCACCGTAAGGGTGCCGCGCCTCGGAATGACCTTCTTTCCGTTTTCTTTTTCGATGACCTTCGCGTCGATCTTCGCGACGATCACCGGGTAGCTGAGTTTGATGGCGTTCTCCTCGGCTTTGCGGGCCGCCGTCCCGCCGATGTGGAAGGTGCGCATGGTGAGCTGCGTGCCGGGCTGGCCGATCGACTCGGCGGCGATGATCCCGACCGCTTCCCCGATGTCCACCGACTTCTTCGTTGCAAGGTTCACCCCGTAACACTTCACGCACACGCCGTGCTCGGACTCGCAGGTGAGCACGGTGCGCACCTTCACCCTTGTGATGCCGCAGTTCTCGATCCGTCGGGCGATCTCCTCGGTAATCTCCTCGTTTGCGTCGATGATGATATCCTTCGTTCTCGGGTCGCGCACCCGATCGACGGTGTAGCGCCCGACGATCCTGTCGTAAAGGGACTCGATGATGGTGTCCTCCTGCTTGAGGGCCGACATCTCGATCCCGTTGATGGTGCCGCAGTCCTCCTCGGTTACCACCACGTCCTGGGCGATGTCCACGAGCCTTCTCGTGAGGTACCCCGCGTCGGCGGTCTTGAGGGCGGTGTCCGCGAGCCCCTTGCGGGCGCCGTGGGTCGAGTTGAAGTACTCGAGCACCGTGAGCCCTTCCTTGAAGTTCGATTTAATGGGGAGCTCGATGATCTCGCCCGAGGGCTTGGCCATGAGGCCGCGCATCCCCGCGAGCTGCCGTATCTGGGTCTTTGAACCCCTGGCTCCCGAGTGGGCCATCATGTAGACGGGGTTGAAGCCGCTCTTGTCCTTCTTGAGGTTCTCCATCATGACGTCGGCGATCTTCTCGTTCACCGCGGTCCAGATGTCGATGATCTTGTTGTACCGTTCTTCGTTGGTGATGAGGCCGTTGCGGTACTGCTCGTAGACCTCTTCCACTTCCTTCTCCGCCTTCTCGAGCAAGTCCCTCTTTTCTTTCGGGATCTTTATGTCCTCCATGCCGATCGTGATCCCGAAATGGGTCGCGAAGTGGAACCCGATGTCCTTCAGCGCGTCGAGCATCCTGGCCGTGACGGCAGCCCCGTTCTTGCTGTAGCAGGCCGCGACGAGGGCGTTGAGCTCTTTCTCGCCGAGGGGGTAGTTGACATACTCGATCTCGGGCGGGAGTATCGAGTTGAAGACCGCCCTTCCCGCCGTCGTCTCTATCCTCTCCCCCTTGTGCCTGAGGTATATCTTGTTGTGGTAATCGATTGCCTTGTTCTCGAGGGCGGCCACCACCTCGTCGATCGACCCGAATCCCTTAGGTTTGCGGGTCTCTCCCGCCGGGTCGTCTTTCGTGAGGTAGTAGATCCCGAGCACCATGTCCTGGGTCGGCCCGACGATGGGCAGCCCGTTCGCGGGGTTCAGGAGGTTCTTGGCGGAGAGCATCAGGATCCAGCATTCGAGCTGGGCCTCGAGGGAGAGCGGCACGTGGACCGCCATCTGGTCTCCGTCGAAGTCGGCGTTGAAGGCGTGGCAGACGAGAGGGTGAAGCTGGATGGCCTTCCCCTCGACGAGGATCGGCTCGAAGGCCTGGATGCCGACTCTGTGAAGGGTGGGCGCCCTGTTGAGAAGGATGGGGTGCTGGGACACCACCTCTTCAAGGACGGCCCAGACCTCGGGGGCCTTCATCTCCACCATGGTCTTCGCCCGCTTGATGTTGAAGACGATCCCTTTGTCCACGAGCCTTTTCATGATAAAGGGCTTGAAAAGCTCCATCGCCATGAGGCTCGGCAGACCGCACTGGTGCATCTTGAGGCGCGGGCCCACCACGATGACCGAGCGGCCCGAGTAGTCGACACGCTTACCGAGGAGGTTCTGCCTGAAGCGCCCCTGCTTTCCCTTGAGCATGTCGGCGAGGGACTTGAGCGGCCTGTTCCCCGGGCCGCGCACCACGCGCTTCTTCCTGCTGTTGTCGAAGAGGGCGTCGACTGCCTCCTGGAGCATCCGTTTCTCGTTCCTCACGATGATCTCGGGTGCGTTCAAGGCGATGAGCCTCTTCAGCCGGTTGTTCCTGTTAATGACGCGCCGGTAGAGGTCGTTCAGGTCGGAGGTCGCGAAGCGCCCCCCGTCGAGCTGAACCATGGGCCTGAGCTCGGGCGGGATCACCGGAATCGCGTCCATGATCATCCACTCGGGGCTGTTTCCCGAACCCCTGAAGTCCTCGATGATCTCGAGGCGTTTCAGGAGCCGTTTGTCCGTCTTTTGCCCTTTTTCGGTCATCTTCACCCTGAGCTCGGCAGCGAGGTTTTCGAGGTCGAGACCGGTCAGCAGGGTCTTTATGGCGTCGGCCCCGAGCCCCGCGGTGAACCCCATCCCGTACCGCTCCCGGTACTCGTTGTACTCCTCTTCCGTCAGGAGCTGCATCGGCTTCAAGTCCGTGTCGCCCGGGTCGATAACGATGTACTTCTCGAAGTAGAGCACGCTCCTCAGCTCGGTCATGGAGAGGTCGAGAAGGAGGCCCATCCTCGAGGGCACACTCCGGTAGAACCAGATGTGGGAGACGGGGGCCGCGAGCTCTATGTGCCCCATCCTCTCCCTCCGAACCTTGAAGTGGGTGACCTCGACGCCGCACCGGTCGCAGACGACCCCCCTGTACCGGATGCTCTTGAACTTGCCGCAGTAGCACTCGTACTCTTTCGTCGTCCCGAAGATCCGCTCGCAGAACAGACCGTCTCTCTCGGGACGAAGGGTCCGGTAGTTGATCGTCTCGGGCTTTTTCACCTCGCCGTACGACCACTTTCGGATGAGCTCCGGGGAAGCGAGCTTTATCTTGATCGTAGCAAATTCACTGAGATTCTTCATGAATTTACCTCGTGTTTAGTTTTTTATGAGTTTGGCGTTCTTGTTCATCTGGATGATCTCCTCATCCTTCTCGGTGAGGGGGATCTGATCGTCACCATCGTTGTAGACGGTCATGTCGAGCCCTAGCCCCCTGAGCTCCTGGAGGAGCACGTTGAACGACTCGGGGATCCCTGACATGGCCACGTTCTCCCCCTTCACGATCGCCTCGTAGATCTTGGCCCGCCCCGTCATGTCGTCGGACTTCACGGTGAGGAGCTCCTGGAGGTTGTTCGCGGCGCCGTATGCCTCGAGCGCCCACACCTCCATCTCCCCCAAGCGCTGGCCGCCGAACTGGGCTTTCCCGCCGAGCGGCTGCTGCGTCACGAGGGAATAAGGTCCCGTGGACCTGGCGTGTATCTTGTCGTCCACGAGGTGCGCGAGCTTCATTATGTAAATGATTCCGACGGTGACCTCGTTCTCGAAGGGCTCACCGGTGAGGCCGTTGTAGATCACCGTCTTCCCATTAGCGGGAAGACCGTTCTGTTTCATGAGATCCACGATCTGGTCGGCCGTGGCGCTCTCGAACACGGGGGTGTTGACGAAAACGCCCATCTTGTCCGCCACCCACCCGAGGCTCGCCTCGAGGATCTGCCCCAGGTTCATCCTGGAAGGCACCCCGAGGGGGTTCAAAACGATGTCGATCGGCGTCCCGTCCCCGAGGAAGGGCATATCCTCGGCCGGGAGCACCTTCGCGACGACCCCCTTGTTCCCGTGACGGCCGGCGAGCTTGTCGCCCTCCTGGAGCTTTCTCTTCTTTGCGATGAAAACTTTCACCACCTCTTCGACCCCCGGGGCCAGCTCGTCCCCGTCCTCCCTGCGGAGGCGCTTTATGTCTATGACCGTTCCCTCGGTCCCGTGGGGGACACGGAGCGAGGTGTCTTTCACGTTTTTCGCTTTCTCGCCGAAAATCGAGTTCAAAAGCTTGTACTCCGGGGTGATGTCGGTTTCCCCTTTCGGGGTCACCTTTCCCACCAGTATCGAGCCGGAAAAAACGTTCGCCCCGACCCTCACGACCCCGTCCTCGTCGAGGTCCTTGAAAGCCTCGTCGCTTACGTTGGGGATGTCGCAGGTTATGCTCTCCATCCCGAGCTTCGTCTCCCGCACCTCGACGTCGAACTGCTCGATATGGATCGAGGTGAAGAGGTCCTCCTTCACGATCCGCTCGCTCATGAGGATGGCGTCCTCGTAGTTGTACCCCATCCAGGGCATGAAGGCGACGAGGACGTTCTTGCCGAGGGCGAGCTCGCCCATATCGGTGGCCGGGCCGTCGGCGATCACGTCCCCCTTCTTCACCTTCTCGCCGACCTTCACGATCGGCTTCTGGTTAAAGCAGGTATCCTGGTTGGTCCTCTTGTATTTAATGAGTTTGTAGACGTCGGGCTCTTTCCCGTCCTCGGGCTGGACATGTATCTCCCGGGAGGAGACGTAGGCGACCTTTCCGCCCGTTTGCGCCCGGACTCCCACGCCTGAGTCGAGAGCGGCCCGCCGCTCCATGCCGGTACCGACGAGCGGCGCCTCGGGCCGAAGGAGCGGCACCGCCTGCCGCTGCATGTTCGATCCCATGAGGGCCCTGTTCGCGTCGTCGTGCTCGAGGAAGGGGATCAGGGCGGTGGAAACGCTGATGATCTGTTTGGGGGAAACATCGATGAAGTGGATCTCCTCCGGCTGCGCCATGAGGAACTCGCCGCGGTGGCGGGCGGCCACGTAGGCCTCGGTGAAGTGCGCTTTGTCGTCGAGCTTCGCGCTCGCCTGCGCGATGTTGTACTTCTCCTCGTCCATTGCGGTGAGGTACACGACATCGTTGGTCACCTTGCCGTTTCGCACCTTCCGATAGGGGGTTTCGAGAAACCCGTATCTATTCACCCTGGCGAAGATCGAAAGCGAGACGATAAGCCCTATGTTCGGACCTTCGGGGGTCTCGATGGGGCACATCCTCCCGTAATGGCTGTAGTGGACGTCCCGCACCTCGAAACCCGCTCTCTCCCTGGAGAGCCCTCCGGGTCCGAGGGCGTTGAGCCTCCTCTTGTGGGTGAGCTCGGACAGCGGGTTCACCTGGTCCATGAACTGGGAGAGCTGGCTCGAGCCGAAAAACTCCTTTATCGCCGCCGTGATCGGTTTTATGCTGATGAGATCCTGGGGCCTGATCGTGTCGGCATCTTTTATGGACATCCGCTCCTTGGCGATCCGCTCCATCCTGGCGAATCCCACTTTCAGCTGGTTCATGAGAAGCTCGCCGACCGAGCGAACCCGGCGGTTCCCCAGGTGGTCGATGTTGTCGACCGACCCTTCGCCGATGTAGACCTTTATGAGGTACTTCATCGTGTTGATGATGTCCTCCCCCCGCAGAACCCTGTCTTTGACCTCTTCGCTGTAGTCGAAGCGTTTGTTGAGCTTGTAGCGGCCCACCTCGCCCAGATCGTACCGCCGCGTGTCGAAGAAAAGGGTGGAGAGGTCCCTCTCGGCGTTTTCGAGCGTGGTCGGCTCACCCGGGTGAATGATCGAGTAGATACGGGTGACGGCGTCCTCCCTCGAGGGCTCGTCCTTGAAGGGCTTGTCGGGGTTCTTGACGAAATCTTCCTTCTCGAGGCAGTTGATGATCACCGTGGAGTTCAGACTGTCCGCAGCCTCGAAATCGATGATCTCGAGCTTGTTGTGTCCCGCACGGAGGAGGGTGTCGAGGGTGGTGGGTATGAGCCGTTCCCCCGCCTTGACGAGCTTCTCGTTCTCCTCCTTCCCGAAATAGGCCTTGGCCGTGTGCTTTCCGTTCAGGATTCCCTGGACGATGACGTCTTCGCTCAGGGAAACCTTCTTGGTTTTGTAGAAGAGCTTGATTATCTCGTCCCTCGTCTCAAAGCCGATTGCGCGGAGCAGAAGGGTCGCGAGGATCCTCCTCTTTCTGTCTATTCTTATATAGAGGAGCTCTTTCTTGTTCTCCAGCTCGAACTCGAGCCACGACCCCCTGTCGGGGATGATGCGCGCGGTGTGCATCCCCTCCTTCGTCTCGTAGTTGAAGATGACGCCCGGCGAGCGGTGGATCTGGCTCACCACCACCCGCTCGGCCCCGTTGATGATAAAGGTCCCCCGGCCGGTCATCTGGGGAATGTCTCCCATGTAGAGCACTTTCCGCCGTATTTCGCCCGTCTCGGTGAAGATGAGGTCGATCATCGCCTTGAGGGGGAGCGCGAAGGTAAGCCCTTTTTCCTTGCACTCGATTTCGGTGTATTTGCATTCGTCGTAGGTGTAATTCTCGAACTGGAGGATCATGTCTCCGTTTTGGCTCTCGATGGAGAAGGTGGACTCGAACACCGACTGCAGACCTTCCGATTCGAGGGGTTCTCCCTGGTCGAGACGCTTCTTCTGTAGAAAGCGCTCATAGGAGTCGAGCTGGATCTCGATGAGGTCGGGAATCTCCAGGACCTCTTTCGACTGCTGGCCTATAAGCGTTCTTTGTCTCACTTTGCTCATTCGTTGCCTCGCATGCGTACTTAGAGTGCGGTTTTTCAGGGAAGGTAAAAGGAATTATTTCACAAACCATTATTTTATGTTCGGTTGGCTCGCGCACGCGAAATCCGAAAAGAACGTATCTCGAAACCTATAGGGGCCTCGAGCGCCGTTTTGTGTCCCGCCTCTGGCCCCTCACCCGCACCTTGTTCGACGAATCCCTGCGAATTTCGCTCTCCCGCGCTTACTTGAGCTGGATCGTGGCTCCCGCCCCTTCGAGCTTCTTCTTAATGTCTTCCGCGGTCTTCTTGTCGACGTTTTCCACCACGGGTTTCTGCATCGCTTCGACGAGGTCTTTCGCCTCTTTCAGCCCCAGGTTCGTGACCGCGCGCACTTCCTTGATCACCTGGATCTTCTTGTCGCCGATCGCGGTGATAAAGACGGAAAACTCGTTTTTCTCCTCCTCCGCCGCCGCGGCCCCGGCGGCGCCGCCCGCCGCGGCGCCCGCGGGCATCGCCATCATGGCGGGCGCGGAGGCCGTTACCCCGAACTTTCCCTCAAGGTCCTTCACCAGCTCGGCGAGCTCGAGCACCGTCATTTTCTCGATCGCCGCAATCATGTCCTCTTTGGTCATTTTCTCGTTTGCCATATTATCTTCTCCTTCCGTTCCTTCAGGCGCGGATGCAGGCAAATCTGTTCGAAGACATCCAGCCCCTGGTAGTTATGCTCCGCCGCGACCCCGAAAGGGGGCGCCGCGTTTCAGCCTCAGTTTTTAGTTTCTTTTGTTTTTAATTCTTCAGTTTTTAATTCTTCAATAGCCTTCAGGGTTCGCAGGAACTTGGACAGCACGCCGCCCAGCACGAGCACATATCCCGCTATCGGTGCGTTGAGCAGGCGGACGACCTGCGCGATGAGCACCTGCTTCGAGGGAAGCTTCGAGATCTTCACTATCGCGTCGGAAGTGAAGAGAGCCCCTCCGGCATAGCCGCCCTTCAGATGCAGCGGCGTCTCCTTCGCTGCGTCGACGAGGGTCTTGCTGATCTCGGAAAGCTCGACGTTGCCGTACACGAGAGCCGTCGGATTCACGAGAAATTCGTCCACCCCTTGATGCCCGAGCTCATGCATCACCCGTTTTACGAACCTGTTCTTCACCACGTGGAACTGCGCCCCTTTGGCCCGCAGGGCCCTTCGAAGACCTGACATCTGCTCGACCTTCATACCGCGGTAATCGGTGAACACGAAGCTCGAGTATTCCTCCAGCTCCCCTTTCAGCTTTGCGATTTCGTCAACCTTCCATTGCTGTGCCATCGTCTTCTCCAGTCACGAATGCCGAAAAATTAAGGGCTGCTCACGCGATCTGCTTGTAATCGACCTTTATACCGGGACTCATCGCGGCGGACAGATAGATTGATTTTATAAACTCGCCCTTCAGGTCCGTAGGCCGCTTGTGGAGAATGCCGTCGAAGAGGATCCTTATGTTTTCGAGCAGGGCCTCGTCGTTCATCGAGAGCTTCCCGACTCCCAGGTGGATGATACCCGTCTTATCCGCCCTGAACTCGATCCGCCCCTTCTTGAGTTCCTGGACGGTCCTCTTTATATCGTTGGTGACCGTTCCGGTCTTCGGGTTGGGCATGAGCCCCCGTTTTCCGAGGAGCTGGCCGATCTTTCCCACCGATTTCATCATGTCCGGGGCGGCGACGGCCACGTCGAAATCGAACCAACCCTCTTTTATCTTCTCGATGAGGTTGTCATCGCCGATGAAGTCGGCCCCGGCCTCCTCGGCCTCCTTGGCCTTGTCGGCCTTCGCGAACACGAGCACGCGAACGGCCTTGCCCGTCCCGTGGGGGAGCACCACGGTGTCGCGCACCGTGTGTTTCTGAAGTATGTTCAGGTTGATCGACATTTCCACGGTCTGGTCGAACTTCGCGTAGGAAACCTCCCGAAGGAGCTTGATCGACTCGGGCAGCGCATAGGCCTTCGACCTGTCGATTTTTTTCTCCGCTTCCAGGTATTTCTTCCCTCTTTTCACGCTATCACCCCTGTTCAACCTGCGATGTCGACGCCCATGCTCCGAGCGGTCCCGGCGATGATTTTTTTTGCCGCCTCGATGTCGTTGGCGTTCAAATCGGGCATTTTTGTCTTCGCGATCTCTTCGAGCTGCGAGACGTTGAGCGCCCCCACCTTGTTCTTGTTGGGCTCTCCCGAGCCCTTCTCGAGATTGAGCGCCTTTCTGATGAGGATCGCCGCCGGCGGCGTCTTGGTGATGAAGGTGAAGGACTTGTCCTCATACACCGAGATGATGACCGGTATTATCGTCCCCTTCATCGACTCGGTCCTCATGTTGAAGGACTTGCAGAACTCCATGATGTTCACGCCGTGCTGACCGAGCGCCGGACCCACAGGGGGAGCGGGGTTGGCCTCCCCCGCCGGAACCTGGAGCTTGACAGTTGCCTTCAGTTTCTTTGCCATCGCAATCACCCGTTGAATTTCGACCTAAAAAGCCCGCAAACACTCAAGATAAAATAAAATAGAAGAACCGTCAAACAAATTTACAGCCCTGCATCTTTTCGTGCGCCTCCGGCGGTTCGGCCGATGTGAAAAAGGAAACACCCATGCCCTGTTGAGGGAAAATCAGATCTTTTCGACCTGGAGAAAGTCGAGCTCGACAGGCGTTGCCCTTCCGAAAATCTCGATCCTTACTTTTATCTTTCCCTTTTCGATGTTTACGTCCTGCACCGTGCCCGTGAAAGATTTGAACGGACCGTCGGCAACCTTGACCGATTCTCCCTGCGAATAGGAAAACCTCGGGGTGATGACCTTCTCCCCCTTGATTTCACCCATCCTCTGAAGTATCGACTTCACGTCCGTCCCCGACAGGGGTACGGGCTTCTTGTTCCTTCCCGAACCGACGAACCCCGTGACACCCGGTATCTTCGTGATGAAGGAGAGGATCCTCTTCCATTCATACTCCGGTTCGTCGGGGATGTTCATCTCGAGGAGTATGTACCCGGGAAAGTATTTCCTCTTGGAAACCCGCTTCTTTCCGTTCTTGATCTCCGCCACTTCTTCCGAAGGAACTTTCACCTGGAAGATGATGGTTTCGAGGCTCTCGTTCTGGATAAGGGTCCTTATCCCCTTCTCGACCTTGTTCTCGTACCCGGAATAGGTGTGCAGAACAAACCAGTTCTTGGCCATTGCGCTAACCGCCGATAATCGAAAAAATGATCGTTTTTATGACATAGTCCATGAGGGCAATCACTGCGGCGATGATGAGTATAGAGATGATGACCACCCGTGTCGAGGTGAGCACCTCCTCCCTGGAGGGCCAGTTGACCTTTTTCAGCTCCAGCCTGGACTCTTTAAGAAACTCGATGATCTTCTTCAACCCGGGCTCCTTGCACACTGATATGGAATATGCAGGCCAGGCAGGATTCGAACCTGCAACATCCGGTTTTGGAGACCGGCGCTCTACCAATTAGAGCTACTGGCCTGTGTCACAGCGTAAAGTAACGCAGCGTCAATCGCGAAAAACCGCTCCCCTTTCGGTCCCCGAGAACAATCAATATGCGATCAGCGGCCTTTTTTTCAATACCCAAAAGGCCGGTCCGCGCCCGGAGTCACTTCAGGTTCGTCTCTTTGTGCACCGTGTGCTTTCCGCAATGGGGGCAGAATTTCTTCATCTGAAGCTTCGAAGGGCTATTCTTTTTGTTTTTATCGGTCGTGTAGTTCCTGATCTTGCACACATCACAGGAAAGCGCGATAAGCTCTCTCATCTACCGATCCTCTCTCTCCGTCGTGTTTAGCCCACAACCGGAGTTGAACCGGTGACCTCATCATTACCAATGATGTGCTCTACCAACTGAGCTATGTGGGCGCGCTCACCAATATACCCAATAACGATAAAAAGTCAAGAAAAAAGGACGCCTTCAGCGATCGATCCTCCCGGTTTTGACGGCCTCTGCGCTCTCCTCTTCGACGATGGGAGAAAGCCGCAAGTCCCGCTTCGGGGATTCCTGCTCCCGCACGGCGGACGTCACCATCTCGCACTTCCCCTCGAACACTACCCCGTCGGCCATTTTGAGCTTTTTCGTTTTTATGTTGCCGTACAGCTTTCCCGTGGGGAGCAGCTCGAGGCGCTCGGCGGCATCCACGTCACCCTTCACCTCTCCCGCGATGACGATCGAGCTTGCCTTGATGCTCGCGTACACCTTTGCCGTCTCACCGACGATGAGATGCCCCTTAGAGACGATTCTTCCTTTAAAGAAGCCTTCAATTTTCAGTGAAGTCTCGTATTGCAAAACCCCGTTGAACGCGGTAGACTCGCTGAACACCGTGTCCACGCGTTCGCTCTCTTTAATATCAGAATATTCGCTTTTTTTTGTCATTTCGTCGTCATCTCGTACACCCCGTCCCAGCCGGGCGAGGGGGGATTCTTGCTGAGCTCGGTGCACCGCGAGATATACAGCTTCGTCGGCCCGTCCTCAGGTTCGTAGGCGAGCGCCTTCCTGAACTGACCAAGGGCCTCTTCGAACTTCATCGCCTTGTACAGCTCAAGCCCCTTGTTGTAGGACTCGAGCATCTTTTTCTTGTTTTCGGTAAGCATTCCCTATTCCTCTTATAAGCAATACCTATAAGTGTAATACCTGTTACGATGAAAAGGCAAAAAGATGTTCCCGCGGCGCCGCCCGAGCTCTCACTCAGTTATCGGCGGACTGCGGTGTTTCCTCTCCATTTAAGGCGAAAAACCTCCCATAGGAATTCTGGAGGGCTTTCACGCTTTCAAGAAGCTCCTTTGAACGCGCGAGGACCCGGTCGAACTGCTCATCCCGCTTTGCCCTCAAAGCCTCGAGGGAGCTCAGGACTTCCTCTGCCTGGGCCGGGGCCCTCGCGAGGAAATGCTTCATCGCGACGTCGAGCTCCCCGAGGAGCTTCGAGTCCTTCCTCCTCAGCTCGACCTCGCCCTTGAGGGCTTTCGCCTTCATGATGTTGCGGATCCGGGCGATGATCTCGATGAAATTGAACGGCTTCGTTATGTAGTCTTCTATGCCGATCCCGAGGAGATCGACCTTCTCCTTGACGTCACTCACGGCCGAGAGAACGAGGATGGGTATCTCCTTCGTCTTTTCTTCTTTCTTGAGGATCTTGGCGACATCGAACCCGCTGATCTTCGGCATGAGCAGGTCGAGAATGATGAGATCGGGGGAGAAGGGCTCTACCTTGTCCAGAACTTCCTGCCCGTCGTACGCGACCTCCACGTCGAAACCTATCTTCGAGAGCATCACCTTGAAGAAATCGACGTTTACCTTTTCGTCGTCTGCGACGAGGATCTTCCCCTGGAGACCGGAAAACTCTTTCATAGCTTACATGATATGGTTCTTTCTTTTCCTGTCAATCACTTTTTTCGCGACGACAGCCAGGAGAGCCGCGCCCGCGAGGGACAGCACGACTCGGGCGGGGAGATCCCCGTGCCGAGCGTAGAAGGTCTTGCGCCCGCCGCCCACCGGGACGTCGCACACGAGCATGGAGCTCGTGAAGAGCTCTATGGAGCCGGTCACCCTCCCGCAGGTGTCCACGCACGCGCTCACCCCGCCGTTTGCGGCCCTCGCCAGCCCCACCCTGCTCTCAACGGCGCGGAAGACCGATTGGGAGAAATGCTGAACCTCCGCCTTCCTGCTGCCACTCCACGCGTCGTTGGTGACGTTGACGAGAATCCCCGGCTTCCCGCTCCCGCTCATGAACCTCCTCGTAAGGTCGCCGAACACGTCCTCGAAGCAGACGAGCGCGCTGAACCTGAAACTCCCCGCGTCGAACACCGTGAATTCGGTCCCGGGGACGAAATCCCCGGTGCCCGCGTCCTCGAGGATCTTTTTCACGAACGGGAAGACGCGGTCGAAGGGAAACCACTCCCCGAACGGGACGAGGTGGATCTTTCGGTAGGATCCCTGGAGCCCCTCGCGGCCGTAGAAGACCGCCACGTTGTACCAATCGCCGTCGTATGTCCCGTTCTCGTAGGAACCCTCGAACTCCAGGGTGCCGATGAGAAAGGGCTTTTTCACGGAAACGATGAAGTCGTGGACCAGCCTCGCGTACCTGTTGTTCCGTTCCAGGTAGAACTGGTAGGGGAAGGGGACCGAGGATTCGCTCCACACGATGAGGTCAGGGTCGCGCGCAAGGGCTTCGCGCGTGAGCTCGATCTCCCTGTCGAGGTTCTCTTTGAGCCGGGGGCTCCAGGGGTCGAAATTGGTCTGGATGAGGGCGACCCTCTTCGTATCATACCCCGCCTTC
>Ga0315286_10004295_pt1 | contig 13656 bp, 11 predicted proteins | sample YL17G10_0_MG_FD_205038 | JGI IMG/M metagenome (GOLD analysis project Ga0315286, IMG submission 205038) | Sediment microbial communities from Yellowstone Lake, YNP, Wyoming, USA - YL17G10_0 | ecosystem: Environmental > Aquatic > Freshwater > Lake > Sediment | place: USA: Wyoming | collected... | reverse complement strand
GGTCTGTGCGGGCAGAACCCGCGCCGGCATCGATGGCGTAGCGGTAAAAGCAGTGACCACAGCGCGCATTGCAGCGGTCGGTGACAAAAAAGATCAGTTCGGTCGGCGTCTCGGGCCGCGAAATGCCGGGAGGCCGACGGAGCACGCTCTTAAGAACCTGGTGGGCTCTGCCCACACGGTGAGCTGACACAGGCAGATCCTATCGTGATGGCCGCGGCCGCGAGCCGGGCGATGGTGCCAACAGCAGGCAGACGCCGGCGCCGGCGACTGTCACCACAGCCAACAGGGCATACACCGCCAGCGAAAGCACCAGGGCATCGGCCGCACGCACCCCCAAGAGGCCCAGCAGGAACACGTACGAGCCCTCGCGCACGCCGAATCCGCCGAGGCTGATGGGCAGCAGGGCCGCCAGCGTGGCGAGGGGCAGGCTGAGAAACAACTGCCAGGCCGTGATGGGCAGGCCCAATGCTTGCGCGGCCAGGAGATTGATTCCGACGGCACACACCTGGATGGCAAGTGCCCACCCCAGAGCTTCCAGCAGACGCGACGGGCCGAGGCGGTAATCCCGCAGCCGCGCGTGCCAGCTTGCCCACCGCTCGGGCAGACGCCGCATCAGGGCGACTGCCGGCGCGCCGAACAGAAAGGCAGTGCCGGCGGCGGTGGCGATCAATGCGCCGCCGGCAAGTAGCAGCAGGGGGAGAGCCGGGCCGGCGCCAATGCGGGCCGCGTGGATCAGGGCAGCCACAGCCGCCATCAGGGCGATGCTCCACAGGCCGGCAAGGCGAGACATGAGCACCGAGCTGACCGCGACGTCGGCGCGGCCGGTGGCTCTGCGCAAGGCAATGGCCCGCACCGCATCGCCGCCGACGCCGCCGGGCAAAAAGTTGTTCCACAGCAGGCCCAGCAGGTAGTGCGCCAGCAGGTGGCGGAACGGGATGAGGTTGTTCCGGGGGATGAGGATGCGCCACAGCCAGACGCTGAGGAGCACGCCCACCACCGCGCCGCCCACCGCCAGCCCCAAAGCCGGCGGTTGCGCCAGGTGGAGCTGAAGCGTCCCGATCCGGTCGTGCAGGCGCCAAAGCAGGTAGGCCACCAGCGCCACGGTGACCGCGGCGCGGCCCCTCCACAAAACACCCGCACGCGCGCGGCCCTTGTCCGGGAACCTGGCGTCTTGCGGCATCTGCTCCAACAGACTCGACATCCTCCTACACCAAGTCGCTGTCGCCCATGGAGAGTGACCAGGCCTTTACCTGGACGGCCAATTGGGCCTGCCGCTCCGGGGATAGGTGCTTCGTGTAGGCGATTACCTGGTAGAAGAAGCGGGCCAGCGCCGGCCGGCGCTCCGCCAGCTCGTGCAGGCGCCATGACGATACGAATCCTGCCCGGCGCAGACTGGCATGGTGGGGTTCCCAGGCGGGCGCCCATGCGCTCAGCAGGATGCTGCCGGCGTTCCGCGCGCGGGCGATTGCCGCCGAGAGAAGGCCGGAGACGACATCGGTGCGCTGCGGTACGGCCAACAGGTCGGCGATCTGGCTGCGCAGCCCGGCGTGGCGCATCACCACGCAGCCCAACAACTGGTCTCCCTCCTCGGCGACGATGACGGGGTACAAGCAGGACGCTCGCGCCCGGTAGCGCCAGGCGAGGTAGCGCGCGTTCTTGCATAGCCCGAGGCCAATGGTGTCGCCCGTGCTTGCCCACAGGGCATCGAACCGCGCGTCAAAGCCGTCCAGCGCGCGCAGGACCAGTCGATCGCAGCGCGGCTGCCCTGGCCCTCTGGGGGCGGCCAGGTGCGGAGTGCTGGCCCAGCTCGCCGCCAACAGCAGAGCGCGGCGCAGCCGGGTAACGCGCGCCACCGCCGTCGGCGTCCAGGCCGCCTGGCGGCGCATAGCCCACAGTGTGCCCAGATCGCCTGGCAGACGGCTCAATGCCAGCGCCAGGGCGCGCCGCAAGCTCAGCACCCGCACCATCTCGGGCACAAAGGCCACGGATCGGTAGCCGAGCTGCAGGTTCACGTCCAGCGACAAGAGCCCCGGAAAGGCGTAGATCAGCGTGACGCCGGCATCGATGGCCCGTCCCAGCGCCTCACGCGCCAGCGCCGTGAACATTCCGCGGTGGCGGTACGCCGGCAGCACACCCGCATCCACCGCCTGGGCAGCCCGCACGACCTGACCACCCCACCTGGCCTCCACTGGCAGCAATCCATAGTGGCCGACGATCCGCCCATCGCGTTCGGCCAGGACGCTGTCGAGCCGGAAGGGCGCGGGCGGGGCCTGGTGCTTCCACTGCCAGTCGTCCAGGCTGCCCCACGCCCCGAATACCTGGTTGAGAAAGTGGACGACGCTGGGCCCATCTTCGGGCCGCACAGGGCGGATGTGCTGCCCCTCCTTACAGAGGTCACTCACCTGTGCAGAGTTCCTCCATCCCTCCGGCTGCGAGATACCGCACCACCTGGCGTTGAGTGGCTATCCAGACTGGGCGCGCCTGCACCGCGTCGAGCAGCCGCTGCCAGTCGGCCGAGGAGCAGAAGTAGGGATAGCCCACCGCGTTCTGCTCGGCCACCAAGTGAAACACGGCGATGAGCCAGGCGCGAGCGGCGCGCGCTCTCTCGAACCATGCGGCCATATCCTCCACCGTCATCCCCGGACCGAGCGCCACGGCGCGCAGCGCCAGGAAGTCGCGCGGCGCATGGTTCAGGCCTAGGTCCAGCGTCCGGGCCGATTGGAAGCCAGCCGCGGCCACGGCGCGGCGTGCGATCGCACTGTGCCGGCCCGCCGGGTAGGCGAACGACTCAGTGGCGGCGCTGCCGAGCGTCTGGTCGATACGCTGGCGCGAAGCAGCCAGATCGGACACGGAGGGCGCGGCCGGTCGGCGATCATTCCCTGGGGAAGAGGCGGCCTGCCACCGGAGAAGGGCGCGGGCCGTAGCCAGCACCTGGCGGGCGTAGGCGCGCCGGTCAGGCGCAGCGCGCAGGTTGGCCAGCAGGCGCCGCACATCGCTCAGCGGGCCGGCCAGAGCTGCGTGACGGCTGCCATGTGACCCAATCTCGTGGCCCAGGCGGGCCGCTTCCCGCCATTGCGCCCAATTCGCTGTCGGCAGGCCGCCGCAGAATGCCCCGACCTGGCCGGTGACGACGTGATAGGTGCCGCACAGGCCACGATGGTGCAAGGCGAGCACGGTTTCCTGGTAGGTGGCAGCAAGACCGTCGTCAAAGGAGAAGGTGAGCGCGGCCTCAGCGCCGGCAGGCCACCGCAGAAGCGGTACTCCGCAGGGAATTTCCATTCGCTTGAGGTGTGCCTTACCCTGAATTCCTGACAATCAGTGGCAAATAGATGTGGAAGGGCAGCTCGGTTGGTACCACCTCCCGGGTATGGATGGCCAGTCCTTGCTCAACCGGGTAGAAGGTTAGATCGAAGAGGTCACCCGGCTGAAGGTCAAAGGGAGCCAGGTCTACTTCTGCCTTGCCGTCGGAGTCGAGGGTAACCTCACGCCAGACGGTGCCGGTCTGTTGCGGGGCGCCTGCAGGGCCATTTCCCGGGTGTCGCCCCTCGACGTGCACCACCGCGCCCCTTGGGCCGGTAAGGGACAAACGATCGGCAGCGGCGCTCGCCTCCATGCCAACGAACCCCACAAAGAGCTCCTGGCGGTATTCGCCCGCCCTGGCGACCACGACTTGCGAGGGGGCGATGTCCACGGTAAGGCCATTCGACAACACGGTGGTCGAGAAGAATCCCGTGGCATCGGCCAAAACGGTCGCCGTGCCCAGGACTCCCACCGGAACCGAAGATTCGAGATGGTCGTACACCGTGATGACGGCCGTGGTGTCGATCGTGGTATAGCCCCACACCCGGTCATCGGCGATGCTGGTCCCGAGATCGAGCCCCCAGCCAAGAGCGGCCTGTTGGCTACCATCGTCGGCTGTCGCCCAGACGCGGATCATGGTGGCTGCCGTTATGTCCACAATGTTGCTAAAGTCGGCACCGTATTGGCCACCTGGCCCAATCCAGACATACTGGGTGTACCAACGCTTCTCGGTCGGGCTCCATACGTCGACGCGTCCCTGCGCACCCTCCGCCGGAAGGCTCATCCCGTAGACCGTGCCATAGACCATCTCGTTCCATGGCAGCGCATAGCTAACGTGGCGCATGTTCAGGATCATTTCGCGCACGTGGCCGGGCTTGATCACGGCTACGTGATCGCCGAGAGCGAAACTGACCTTCTGGCCGTCTGTGAAGACGCCCGTGCTGTAGTAGCCGGTGTCGTCGGCCGTCGTCTCGGCCTGCCCCTTGGCACCGTTGATGTCCCAGGCCAGGACCGTGATCTGGCTATTGGGCGTGGTGACCCCTTCGATCCGGCTCTCATCGATCAAGGCTCGTGGGTTCAAGCCTTCCGGGTAAAGGAGTTGGACCACATAGTTGCCATTGGGGTCCTCGTAGACCACTTGGGCCAGATGGTCATAGCCGATGTCGAGTTGGCCACCAAATGCCACGCCAAAGCGCCCAGTGCTGTCAAACCAGGTCTTGCCGGCCACAAAGTTGAGATCGGCAGGCAGCCGCACACACACATCTCCGAGGGCGGGGAGGGAAGCACCCGATACCTGACCGGCAACGCTATCGGTAGTGACGTCGAGGCTTCCCACGATCTCCGGGATGGCGATCGTTGCGCCGAGACCGCCTCCACTGACCTCCACCTCGTCGCCCACCAGGATGTCGACGTGGCTGCCTTGGTCCAGAAACTCCAGGGAAAACCAGCCCGTGGAATCGGCAACCGTGCTCACCGAGGCGATTGGAGACCCGCCACGCTTCAAGGTCGCCTGAACGGTAGCATCAGGGTCTACCACCCCTTCCAGCCAGTCCCACGGCTGGTTGACAAAAGCAAATGGGGCTGTGTCGGCGGGAATACAGGTATGAACTGGTTTGCGGCACGGCGGGCAACCAGCAGACGCTTCCTGGTGAATCGTGGCGTTGGCAGCCAGCCCCGAGTCCTGTCCGGTGGCGGTCACCACGACGTCGTCGGAATCGCCGGCCTGCGCGGAGCAGGCAACGGCCACGGTGCATTGAAAGTCCAGGCTACTCCCGTCGGCGATCGGCCCCAGCGTGGCTGGGCACTCCACCAGCCAGGTGCTGCTGACCATGATGTCAAAGGTGTCGGCCTGTCCGGCCTGATTCAGCAGGTTCAGGCCGTAGGGCTGGCCAGTGCCGGGACAGCCTTGCCCCGCCTGGTATTCAGGCGTGAGCAAGACCTGCGGCTCCGTGAATGCACACGGGTCGGAAAGGGCATACTCAAGGTACTGGTTCGTGGGCGAAACAGGGAAACCGGTCACGGCATACAGGGCACCTTGTGCGTCGAGCTGGGCGCTCTTGAGGAAGCCGGTCGCCATACCAATCCGGCCCGTGGGCATGCTGTTGGGTAGGGTGGTCCAAGACGTACCACACCAGCGCTCAACGCTGCTGATGGGAGTCCAAGAATTGCCACCACCAAAGGCATGGAGGCAGCCATCCGAACCTGCCTCCAGGCCGGGGCTTTGCCGCCCCGTGCCCATGCTCGCGATGGTGGCCCAAGTGTTCGTCGCCGGGGTGTACTCGTAGCAGGCCGTCTCAGCAGGCCATCCACCGCACACATAGATCTTGCCGTTCAGCGACTCGGCGGCCGCGTATCTCATGGTGCCAGGCATGGGCGCGACTGTGGTCCAACTGTTTTGGGCTGGGTCGTAGCGATATACCGTCGCGACACCGCCGGTGCCGTCATTCCCGCCAAAGGTGTAGACGAAGGAGCCGTCGCTCTCCATGGCCGCACCAGAGAGCGTTACCGGCAGGTCGGCCCCCATTGACCAGGTGTCGCTGGTGACGTCGTAGATGTCCAGCCAGCTCAGGTAGAGGGCGCCGTCGTAGCCGCCTGCAATGTAGACGCGGCCATTCAACCACGCGGCCTGGACGTTTGCAGCGGCGCGGGGCTTGGGGGCCAGGGTCGTCCACGTGTTGGAGGCAGGATCGTACCGCTCGTTGGCACTCAGAGGCACACCGTTCAGCCCTGCAATGACATACAGGGTACACTGATCCGGATCCTCGATGCCTGCGGCACGGTATCGCTCGGTGGGGGCCGGCGCGCCCGTGAACCAACCCTGTCCGGCCGGTACTGAAGGCGCCGCGCCCTGCTCCATCGGGGGGCTGGCCGGTGCCGCCTCGGGATCTATCCCATCAGGCGGGGGGAGCTGAGCTGTGACGCTGATGGGAATCAGCACTCCGACGACAAGCAGTAACAAGAGCAATCGCCCTCGAGCTTTCACGTTCGCACTTCCTCCTCGACTGCCAGACGGCCTGACGCTCGCAGACCCCCTTCTTCGGCGCGGTGGCCAGTCACTCCTCACCGTTGTGACGAGCCCACTATAGCACAGGCCCCTCCGCGAGTCAAGTCATCCAGTTCGACGTGCAGAAATTCTCAATTTGGACGACCATCGGACCTCGGCTGTCCGTTTGCTCGGCCTGGATTGCCAAATCCAGGCCCCGACCGCCGGATTTGGCTTTCCGGCGGGAGCGACAGGGGGCGCACCGCAACCATATTTGGAATTGCTGGTTCGACGTGCAGCAGTTCGCCATGCGCTTGTTTATGTTATCCAGAAAGCCGGAATCCGCCATCGAGACCCGAGGAGGTGCCAGATGGCGCAGGCTGCTGATCCAAAAGGGCAGCCGTGACGCGATCTTCGCCCCTCGTGCCACATGGTTGTATTGGCCAGGCCTGGACCGTAGCAGAGCTGCCGCGGGTGCAGAAAGAAACAAGGGACTGCTAGGGATCGGGAGAGACGCCAGGGTGAGGCACAAAGTATACGTCAATTTGACTAACTCATTCTGTTTCCGACGGTATGTTACCGAACCGCTTCCCCGACGAGGGCCAGGCGCCTGAGCGCAGCGGATACAACACGCTGGATGACACGTTGTGCTACCTTGAGGCCATCCGCGCCGACCATGAAGCCACCGGCGACGAGTCCCTGCTGCGCGACCTGTTCCCGGTACTGCAAGAGATCGTGGACTGGCATGTACGCGGCACGCGCTACCAGACCCACGGCGACCCGGCCGACGGCTTGCTCTACGCCGGCGAGCCAGGGGTGCAGCTCACCCGGGTGGACGCCAAGGTGCAGGACTGGGTCGTCACACCGCGCATCGGCAAGCCGGTGAAGTCAACGCCCTGCGGAGTACCGCCGACCGCAGGGACCGTCGTTCAGTCCAGAGCGAAGCGATGGAGTGCGGTATGGTACGATGCGCTGCGCACCATGGCCGATTTCGCCCGCCTCCTGGGTGAGTCGCCAGACCGGTACGAGACGCTGGCAGAGCAGGCGCGCGGAGGCTTTGCGCGTTTCTGGAACGCTGAGCTCGGCTACTGCTACGATGTCCTTGATGGACTGGATGGGAACGACCCCGCGCTGCGGCCCAACCAGCTCTTTGCTGTGTCGCTACTCCCTGCTCCCTGCTCCCAGCTCCTCTTCCCCCTCAATGCGCCGCTGCACGTACGGCGAAAATCGCCCGGCGTAGCGCCGCCACAACTCCGGCTTACGCCAGTCGTCGCCGGGATTGAGCCAGCGGGAGCCCGGCGCGATGTCGCGCAGGGCCACCAGCACGACCTGACCATCGAGGCCGGCGTTGGGGTCGCAGGAGTGGTTGAACCAGTCCTCCGGCCCTTCGCGAGACGGCGCCAGGTAGAGATCCTCTTCGATCTGGACGCCGAGGTGCTTCAGGTCGGGGTCGACGCCCTCGAGCCCTTCCGGGCCGACCACCTCCCCGCCCCAGACCGACAGCCGTTCGCCGGCCTGCACGGGCTCGCGACAAAAGACGCCGCGGCCGCCCTCGGCGTTCAGCCGGCCCCCCAGCTTGGGGGAGAGGTAGCAGGTGGGGCGCTCGCGGCTCTCTTCCAGGCTGCCGACCTTTTGCACGATGGCGATCATGCGCCGTGAAGCGGACGAATTGTCCAACGGCTGGTCCAGGCGAAAATCGCCGAACCAGTCCACCACCTGGAAGGCCCCCGAGAGCTCGGTCAGCAGGCGCAGCTCCTGGGCGGAGAAGGCCCGTTTCTGGATCAGGTCGCGCACCACCCTTTCTTGGCCCTGGTCCACGATACGCAGCTCGACCTCAACTTGGGCCACGCCGGTCACCACGTCGTAGGAGGGATTGTTGATCGCCCAGCGCAGCTCGGCCATGACGCCGTCCTGGGAGCCCGTGTAGTGAAAATGGCCATAGTCCTGCACATAGGAATCGCGGGGATGGGTACACTCGATCAGATACAGGCCGCCGGGGACGAGGTTGGCCTCCACCATGCGCAGGTGTTGGGCGATGTCGTCGTCGGCCAGCAGATTCTCAATGCGATCGAACATGCAGATGGCCATGTCGACCGGCGCCTCGAGCTGAAATTGGCGCAGGTCGGCCACCATCCAGGTTACGTCGAGCTGATCGGCGGCGGCCTGGGCGCGAGCATACTCCACCATGTCGGGATTCGCGTCCACCGCGGTGACCTGCACGCCGCGGCGGGCCAGGGCGCGGGCGTAGTAGCCGGGACCACAGGCCAGATCGAGGACCGATCATGGCTCGCGGCCGCGCGTGCGGCGGTAGAGGGCCGTGATAAACTCCACTTCGCGGCCTACGTCGTGCCGGGTGGCAACGTCATAGTACACCGGGAGGCGGTAGAGCGCTTGTTGTCGGGCCATTGCGCCTCCTGAGCGTGATGCGTGACATCGAGAAATCGGGTTCAGACCGGTCCGTTCCGCCAAGGCCATCGATCCGGCCGTCCTGAAGGGCGGCGCGCATCAAGATCGATGGCCACCCGGGCGAAGGCAAGTATAGCACGACACCCTACTCTTGCCAAATCCCCTAATCGGGGCTATAATGCGATCAGCATAGACGAGGAGCCGCCATGTCACCCATTCCCAGAGCGAAGGCCTTGAAGCTGGCCAGCGCCGCCCACGAGATGGGCGCCGAAGCGCTGCGCGGCCGGCTAGAGCGCAACGAAGCCGGACGCTGGATGGTCGGCTACATCGAGATCGAGTCGTGGCTGTCCAGGCATGCCGGGCTGGAGATCGTCCTGGCCGTGGCCGCCATCGACGACGCTGCCGCGCCGGCCTACAAGCGCGTGTGCCGCACCTGCGGCGACGAGTTCGAGGGCCCTGCCTGTCCTCGCTGCGAGACGGTCCGCCGCCGCCTGCGAGGGAGGTGATGGCGAGGTAGGAGGTTGAAGGGAGGAGAGCAAGATGAAAGCGATGAAGGGGATTGCCTGGCCGGGCGCCGTGAGCCTGGGGCTGACCTTGCTCGCGCTGGCTGTCGTGGCGATGGCCCCAGCAGCCAGCGCCGCAGCGCCGGGCGCCAGCGCCGCCGGTCCAGGTGTGGGCGCCGGGTGTGCGCCCGATTGTGTGACCTTTCTGCCCCTCATCCGCCGCGAAGCGGCGCGCAATGTGTGGCTGGGCGAATACTACGCCAACCCGGACCTCAGCGGCGCCCCGGCCTACACCCTGGTAGAAAAGCGGGTGGACTATGATTGGGGCGCCACGGGCCATCCGGCCGGTTTGCCGGCCGACTTTTTCTCTATCCGCTGGACGGGCTACTGGAACCTGGAGATCGGCGACTATACCTTCCTGGCCTATGCCGACGATGGGCTGCGCCTGTGGCTGGATGGGCAACTGCTCATCGATTTGTGGCAGCCGGGCATGGGCTCCTACGACGCGACGGCCTTTGTATCCACGGCCGGCCCGCACGAGCTGAAACTGGAGTACTTTGAGGAGACGGGTGGCGCAGCCATCCGCCTGCAGTGGCGCCGCACCGACCACTTTCCCCGCTGGCAGGGCGACTATTACAGCAACCCGTGGCTGAACTCTCCCCGGCTCTACTCGCAGGTGGATCCTGTCCTCCAGTTTGACTGGGACGTAGGCTGCCCGGCGTGGCTGCCCGACTGCGACGCCTTTTCCATCCGCTGGAACGCGACGGCGCTGTTCCTGCCCGGCACGCAGCGCATCTACGCCTACGCCGACGAGGGCTACCAGCTCTTCGTCGACGGCACCAAGGTCAAGGAGGGCGGCTGGCTCGACGGCCAGCCGGGTGGCGCCGTGGACGCGTACTATGACTTGGACGTGAAAAAGCTGGAGCATCACCAACTGACCTACAACGTCCACGACCGGGGCGGCCCTGCCGAGGCGCGCCTGTGGATTGAGAACCTGGACGACCCGTGGTGGGACGTGCAGTACTATGCCAACGACAAGCTGCGCGGCAGCCCCGTCCGGACGGAGCACGACGCCTCCATCTTTCACGACTGGGGGCTGGGAGTGCCCCACTCCGGCGTGCCGGCCGACGGTTTCTCCATCCGCTGGAAAGGGCAGCGCTATTTCCATGCCGGCTGCTATCGCTTTGGCATGTTTGCCGACGACGGCGTGCGCCTGTGGGTGGATGGTGAGCTGCTGATCGACGAGTGGCACGACGGCCGGACGACGTACGCCAGTCCGCTGACCTACGTGGACAGCGGTTTCCACGAGGTGACCGTGGAGTACTACGACGGCGGCGGCGAGGCCGAAATCCGATTCTGGTGGGAGTAACCCAATGTTCTTCGACGAAGCCAAGATTTATGTCAAAGCCGGCGACGGCGGCGACGGAAGCATCGCCTTTCGCCGCGAAAAGTACGTGCCCTTTGGCGGCCCCAGCGGGGGCAACGGCGGCTCGGGCGGCAATGTCCTCCTGGTAGTGGACCGCAACCTGAACACGTTCATCCCTTTCCGCAGGCGGATTCACTTCAAGGCGGAAGCGGGCGGCCGCGGCAGCAGCAAGAACCAGCAGGGCAAGAGCGGGGAGGATCGCCTGGTGCGGGTGCCACCAGGCACGGTGGTCACCGACGCCGGCACCGGCGTGGTGCTGGCCGACCTGCTGGAGCCCGATCAGCAGGTGTTGGTGGCCCGCGGCGGGCGCGGCGGGCGCGGCAACGCGGCCTTTGCCACCCCCACGCGCCAGACTCCACGGCTGGCCGAGCACGGCGAGCCAGGGCTGGAACGCTGGCTGCGGCTGGAACTGAAGCTGGTGGCCGACGTGGGCGTAGTGGGCATGCCCAACGCCGGCAAGAGCACCTTACTGTCGGTGGTCAGCGCTGCCCAGCCCAAGATCGCCGACTATCCGTTCACCACCTTGCAGCCCAACCTGGGCGTGGTGACCGTGGATGGCTACGACAGCATGGTGTTGGCTGACATGCCGGGCCTCATCGAAGGCGCCAGCCTGGGCACCGGGCTGGGACACCAGTTCCTGCGCCACGTGGAGCGCACCCGGCTGCTGCTCCACCTTCTGGATGGCGCCGCGCCTGACCCCCTGGCCGACTATGAGACCATCAACCAGGAACTCGCCCAGTTTAGCGAGGCGCTGGCCTGCAAGCCGCAGATCGTGGTGCTGAACAAGATGGACTTGCCCGACGCCCAGGCACACTGGCCCGTGGTGCGCAAGGCGATGCTGGACCGCGGCCGCGAAGCCTACGCCATCTCGGCGGTCACGGGCCAGGGGGTGCGCGAGCTGCTGCGCCGCGCCTTCCACGTGCTGCGCAGCCTGCCCCCGCCCGAACCCTTGGAAGTGGAGCCCACCGTGTTTCGCCCTGCCGAGCGGGAGGACGCGTTCACGGTCGAGCGGGAAGGCAATGGCTGGCGGGTGCGTGGGGTGCGCGCCGAGCGCACCGCGGCCATGACGCCCTTTGGGGTGCCCGAGGCGGCGGCTCGTTTTCAGCGGCAGTTGCGGGCCATGGGGGTGACCCAGGCGCTGGAAGCGGCGGGGGTGCGGGCCGGGGACATGGTGCACATTGGGGACAAGGAGCTGGAGTGGCAGGAGTGACCCAGCGGCTGGGGATTCTGGGGGGCACCTTCGATCCCATCCACCACGGGCACCTGGTGGCGGCGCAGGAGGCGTGGCACCAACTGGGCCTCGACCGGGTGCTGTTCGTGCCGGCCGGGGCCCCGCCCCACAAGCCGCGGCGGCCCATCTCCGCCGCCGAGCAGCGGCTGCGCATGGTGGAGCTGGCCATCGCCGGGCACCCCGCCTTTGCAGCCTCGCGGGTGGACCTGGACCGCCCGGGCCCGTGCTACACGGCCGACATGCTGCGCTTGCTGCGCACCGAGTGGGGGCCGGAGCCCGCTTTCTATTTCATCGAAGGGACCGACTCGCTGGCCGACATCCTCACCTGGTACCGGCCACAGCAGGTCCTGGAGCTGGCAGACCTTGCGGTGGTGGGCCGCCCGGGCGCGAGCGTGGACTTAGCCCGCCTCGAAGTGGTGCTGCCAGGGTTGGCGGCGCGCATCCATTGGGTGCAGATGCCGTGGCTGGACATCTCGTCCAGCGACCTGCGGGCACGGGTGCGCGAGGGGCGGCCGATCTCGTACCTGGTGCCGCCGGCGGTCGAAGGCTACATCCGCGAGCAACGGCTGTACACAGGATAGACAGGACCACGTCAAAGTCATTGAGCCCACCGACAATGCTCGCGCGGGATCGCTGTTTGGGTCTTATGACCCTTAGGTGGGAACTGGAGGAGCACTGACTGCGACTCCCCCCAAGTGGGGATTGGCGGCCAGGATCTCCGGGTGATGCTCTTTGACAATCTCCACGTTGGAGCCTACGAGCCGGCGGCTCAGAGATAGTATAACCGAGATCTCCTGGGGCGCAAAGCCACGGTCCAGGAGCTTCAGCACGTTCTTGTAGGCCTGCGCGTATCGTTCCACCGAACGCAGGTCGTGTACCGGCGACAGCTTGCGACCGATCTCGGGTTCGAGACAGCCTGCCTCTAGCAGTCGAGCCACATCCGCCTTGTGGCTTAGGGTGGGGCCGATGTCCTGTACCGAGCCGCGATAAGGTAAGAGGCGCTCTTCGGTCTTGTGGACTTGCTGGATATCGCGCCGTACCTGATCCTCGCTCGCCAGGCTGATGGCACTCAGGTCGCTTTGGGCGAGGACGCCACCCTGGGCCAGCGCCTGATCGAGAACCCGAGTATGTCGACGACGCCGCACGTTGAGGCAGGCTTCGCCCTCAGCGAGGGCCTGCAGATCCTCGTCAGTTACCAGATCAAGGACCACGGGCACCTTCGGAGTGTCCTTCATCGACTCGAAGGTGTGCTTGCACCGGTCGCGGCGCACGGCCATCCACACCAGCTGTCCTGGCTTGAGCAGTGGCAGGGGCTGGAGGAACGTTTCCAGGGTCTCCAGGATGCGTTCGATCATCACCTCGGCGAAGATCACCTTCTTGTCATAGCCAAACTCGGTGACAAACAAGTGACGCAAGACGCTGGCCAGGGTCTTGTCCCGCAGGGGCGAGAAAGTTCGTTCATGTTTGGGGCGAAGTTGTCTCATGAACGCCCCCCTTTTTGGCCATCTGGCGCTGGCTCATTCAGCGCCTCTGACCCGCTTTCTGGCTCTGTAGGCGGAGAGAGGAGGGTGGCTTTGAGTCCTTCCAGGGCGCGTGCGTGCTCCGGGACGTTCAACTCGGCGTACAGGACGCGGTACTGCCCGATCAGGTTTTCGGAGATGCCGATCACGCTCTGCATCCGGGCGGGCGTCAGTCCCCGGTCTTGAAGAACCATGACCAGCGCAAAGTGCCGCAAGTAGCGGGCCATGCTCGAGATGCCATGCTTGCCCAGCGCTTGTGAGATCCAGGAGAAGCTCAGATCCTGCAC
>Ga0315286_10004294_pt1 | contig 13659 bp, 12 predicted proteins | sample YL17G10_0_MG_FD_205038 | JGI IMG/M metagenome (GOLD analysis project Ga0315286, IMG submission 205038) | Sediment microbial communities from Yellowstone Lake, YNP, Wyoming, USA - YL17G10_0 | ecosystem: Environmental > Aquatic > Freshwater > Lake > Sediment | place: USA: Wyoming | collected... | reverse complement strand
CAAGTTCACTCTTCGGCTGAGAGATTTGGGCGGATTAGTCAGGGCGGCCGGAGACATAGCCATAACACAAGAGGCTAAGACAGTCACGAGAGCGCATGTCATAGATGCTAAGAAACTGGCCAAGACATTGGAGCAGCAATTGGCAGATAAACAGATACTGATGAAGAAAGAATATGAGGTGTTCATGACTAAAGGCTACAAGGTCGGCAGGATTAACGGCCTGGCTGTAATGGGCTCGGAGAGGGGCAATTTCGGCGGGATGCTGCTGCCTATCGAGGCGCAAGTAGCAACAGCCCTGTCGTTGCGCGAGGGGAAAATCATAGCCACAGGAAAGCTAGGCGAGATAGCGAAAGAAGCGGTCCAGAACGTCTCGGCCATAATCAAGAAGTACAAGGGCACAGACATATCCAACTATGACATACATATCCAATTCCTGCAGACTTACGAGGGCGTTGAGGGCGACTCGGCGTCAGTGTCAGTGGCAACAGCAGTCATTTCGGCTCTTGAGAACATCCCCATAGACCTGTCCGTCGCGATGACCGGCTCGCTTTCCATAAAAGGCGAGGTTCTGCCGATAGGAGGAGTTTCTGCGAAGATAGAGGCGGCGATAGAGGCCGGGGTCAAGAAGGTCGTCATACCCATGGCCAACAAGGATGATGTGACTCTGGAGAAAGAGAAGCTCAAGAGGGTAAAGATAGTCCCTGTAAACAACCTCTGCGACGTCCTGCGCGAGGCATTGAAGCCCGGGAAAGAACGAGATAAGCTCATCAAGGACATAACCAGAATAGTCTCTTGCTAGGCCCTGATGACCACATAATCCTTTACTAACAATATCCTGCTGAAAGGCACGCTGATTTTCTCCTTGCCATCGACTATAATGCTCTTCTTCTTCTTGTTGACCTCGGACAGGCTGCCTATCTTGTTGCCTGACTGGTCGAACACTTCAAGGTCCTTCTTCAATCTGGCCGATATGTACCTTCTAACCCAGATGGCCCTGACTATGCTGAGCCCGGCTATGGTCACAAAGAAGGCCATGAGGATATAGGCCAAAAAGTCTATGACGAGTATCTGGCCGACTATCAGCTCAATAGCCCCTATTATCACCAGCAGCACCGTAATCGAGGTGACTATGGTCATGGCGTATCTCCTGACCTTGAGCGGCTCGCCGAGATAGTGCATGTCTCCCATCCTGCCCATGAAGAAGACTATCAGGCCTATCGTGAACAATGTCATAAAGCCGTTCATGAAAACTGCTACTTGCTTTATAGGCTCCATCACTCCGCTGGTCGTCAGCTTGTCCGCGCCAGCCCACATAGCCAGTATGAATATCAACAGCGTTCCTACGTATAGAGGAAACGAGGCTCTTTCGGCGCTCGTTGTCTCTCTAAAGCCCCGGACAGCGTTCAGGACAGGCTCCTCTATGCCGAAGCCCTTGAACAGGAGATATAGGCCGATCAGTAACACCATTATCTTGAACCCTAACTCTTGTAGGAAGGCCACCGTAAGAAGGACTAATCCAGGGAATCCGAATATCAGCCTGGCGAAGTGCGGGTCCTTGAGCACCTCTTTCAGGACATAGTAGCTCTTCTCAAGCTCTTTCGCCTGCTTTATTATCAGCGTCTTCTTAGAGATTATCTTCTTCCTCGACTGGATTATAGGGATTACCTCGTCGTCATCCGCCCCATCCGTGACTAAATATATCCCGTCGATCTCCTTGTGCTTCGCCAAAACAGTATCCAGCTGTTGCGAGACCGCCTTGTCCGATTTATAGCCGCGGGACGGATGCCCTGTAAGAGTCACTATCTCAACAGCGTCTTTTTTGAGCTCATCAAATATCTTTACGGCCTCGAAGATAGTGTTTGCGTCAGCCTCGCCCGGATCGGCCATTATGAGCGCTGTGCCAGCCTCTATATTCTTCTCTCTGCCGATAACGGGGCCTTTAATCTTGGCCTTCTTGCCCAAATCGTCGTCCCTGTCTACGCAGAGAACCAGCACTTTCATGATGATACCTTAAAACGGGAGTATTTATATATATTTACCTCTGAATAAAAACATTAGGTATATAATCTTCAGAGGAATAGTGATATCATGCCGTCAGAAGTCGAGATGCAGGCCACAATCTTTCTGCTGTTCGTGGCGATAGTCGCGGCCGGCCTAATAGCCATATGGTACTTCAACCTGTATCAGCCGCTCTATTTCCTGTTAGTGGTCCTTTTCGCGCTTATACTGTTATACACCCAATCAAGCAAGTTCTTAGCCATACTCCAAGAATACGAAAGGGCAGTGGTCTTCCGCTTCGGCAAGTTCAAGATAGTGGCAGGCCCAGGATGGATAGTGCTCGTGCCTTTCGTGGATTCTTTCGTCAAGGTCGACCTGCGGGTCCAGACGCTCGAGATACCCTCGCAGACCGTCGTCACCAGGGACAATATCAAGCTGACTGTGGATGCGATAATCTATCTCCACGTCAATGATTCTAAAAAGGCAATAATAAACGTCGAAGATTACAAAGATGCTGCTGTATCGTTCATCCAAGCGAACCTGAGAGACGTCATGGGCAAGCTGATTCTGGAACAGGCTATTTCCAACATTGACCAGATAAACATAACCCTTCAGAGGAATCTAGCCAAAACAGCCTATAACTGGGGGTTCGAGGTCGACAAGATAGAGATACAATCGATAGACCTGCCCGAAGAGGTCATGTCGGCGATGCATCGAAAGAGGGCGGCTGCGGAAGACAAGATGGCCCAAGTCCAGCGAGCAGAAGGCCAGAAATTGACCATATCCGCGCTAGAGGAGGCCGGCTCGAAATTGACTAATCCTACGCTCCACTATATGTACTTACAGGCGCTGCACAAGATAGCCGAAGGCAAATCGACCAAGATAATCTTCCCCCTGGAACTGTCTAGATTGGCAGATAACCTATCCGCGAGAATAGGGGTTCCGTATTCCAAAGCCCAGCAGGAGGTCGTCGAAAAATACCAAGAGCTGGCCAAGGAAGGCGAAAGGCCTAGCTCTATTATAGAGGAATTGAAGCGCGAGCTAGGCTATAAGGAACCGGTCAAGAAAAAGAGACCTGACTTTGACTAGAGCGCCGACTCTATTATAGCGCCCAGGAAAATCATCCCTACTGCTATCCCTAAATACATCAGCGAGTCTATCAGGACGCGTTTATACTCTGATTTTATCCTTTCCTGGATTATTGCCGCAGACAGAATGCCTCCGGCTACAGCGCCGAAGAAGTAGCCGCCGAACTCGAATATCCCATGCGGTAGTATCTTTATCAGTATGAACGGGTCGAGACGATAGCCGATCAACACCCCTATCACGCTGGCGTTCCAGGATATCAGCCATATGGAGCCGGCGCCCAAAATAAAGGAAAATATGAACAGCAGGAAGAGCACCGAGACGTTGTTCAGGAAAAAGCCCTCCCAGGTCCTATGGGTCACAGCCATGCCAGTTATAGCCGAGCCTTCCGTGCCGCAAGCTGGCAGATTAGTCTCTCCTATAACTCCGATGTTAGTCAGCGTGGCCAGCTGGTCGCTAAACAGACATTTAGCGCCCTTGTCTACATATAATGCGTAGAAGAACGAAGTGGCTATTATCACGCCGAGAAAGAAATAAGCATAATCCTCTATTACAGGTAAATGTCTCTCTATCAGGTTGCCTTTCCTCTTGTGCTCCTCAATACAGAAGACTCGGACAAAAAGCGGGGCCGCTGCTATCGTTATGAAAGAGACTAGGAGATAGCCCGCTCCAGAGCACACAGTGAACGCCTCTATCACGAAAGTGACCAGGGCAGCAACGATAGTAAATAGAATGCCAGCTGCTGCCATCTGCCACGGTTTCCTCTCGGCAGTGCTCGGCGAGATGATGGACTCAATCATGATATACTAACTTATTATTGCTTAAAAAACCTTTCTGAAGATAACTTTTTTATACTTGCCTTGCCTATTCCTATCATGGCAGAAGCCCAAGGCGCGTTGGAGTACCTAATCATAATCTCAGTAACCCTCGCGATCGTGGCAATCATAACTATGGTTGTTGTAAACTCCTATTATGCCCAATCATCAGATTATGCTTATAACGCTTGCAGAGAGGCTGCCTCCAGATGCAAGATGGCCATATCCGGCAATCCTTCGGAACCCTGTCTTTTCTGCAACAGCGCCTGCAACTATAGCAACGGAACGGAGATATTCACCAACGCCGCGAACTGCTGCAAACGCGGAGAACCAGATAAAATCTATTCCAATGCGCCGGGCTGTGTCTCTCCATACTGCGGAGACGGCAGCACGTTCGGCTCGGAGGCCTGCGACCCACCTGGCTCCTCATGCGGCACAGCTGGAACGTGTTCATTTAACTGTCTGACCTGTGTGGAACCGCCCCCCACTATCATTTGCGGTGATGGTAACATAAATTCTCCAGAGGTTTGCGATCCACCTAGCTCCTCCTGCGGCACGGGTGGAACATGCTCATCCAACTGCCTGACCTGCGTAGAACCGCCCGTCCTCTGCCCCAACGGCGTAATAAACTTGCCAGAACAATGTGATCCTCCGAACGATTGCGCTTGCCCAGGCCAATGCAAACCTGATTGCACATGCCCGACGATTTCTTTCCAGGAGTCGCTAATAGGCAATACGTATGATATACAAGGCTCCATTATGTCCGTGGCGATAGGCGACGCGGACAACGACGGCACTAGCGAGCCGGTCGTGTCTGTCAATTATGGTTTCATGCAATCGGTCAATGGCATAATGATATACAACCTAGCATACACGGGACATAATTTCATAGCGTCAGACGTAGAGAGAGGGGTGTATGGCGGTCCGGTCGCGGTAGGGAATGCGGACAATCAAATAGGCAATGAAATAATCGCAGCAAGCGCATCGCGCAGTTCCATTACGAATTATACTCTGAAAATGTACAAATACAGCGGATCTTGGATTGGAACTAACATAAGCACCGTTAGCCACCCAATACTGTCAACCGCCATAGGAGACGCGGACAACGACGGCAAAAACGAGACCGCCTTAGTGACCTACGTAGCGTCACCAGTAATACCTGAAAACGCGACCAGGATATACGACTATAATAGCAGCTCAGGAAAATGGATAGAGACTAATATATCGGTAACCACCTGTGGCTGTTCAGTCACCTCTGTCGCGATAGGCGACGCGGACAATCAGCCAGGCAACGAACTGGTCACTGCCAGCGAGAACGGTGCAATTGATATTTATTCATATTCTGGAGGCTGGACAACGAAATATCACTTTTTTACAGGTACATACGGGGATCTCTTTTTGGCGATAGGCGACGCGGACAATCAGCCAGGCAACGAGATGATCATAGGAGCATCGGGCCAATTGTTCATGTACAAATACAAATCAGGGGCCTGGGTTAAGACAACCATACCATCAACCGCCACAGGCATATTCAACTCCGTGGCTATAGGCGACGCGGACAACGACAGCTATAATGAGATAGTCCTAGGCACATCGAACAACCAGCTCAAGATGTACGATTACCTGTGCAGCCAGTGGAAAGAGACAACCATAAGCGGACCGGATAGGTCAATCAATTCTGTGGCGATAGGGAGCATAGATAGCGAGCTGGGCAACGAGATAGTGATAGGGCTGAACCAGGGCGCCCCATCGTTAGACAACTCACCCAGGATGTATAAGAGAGTTTGATTTGACTAATCGCGCTTCCTAAGAAATCTTTTTATAGTCTATACGCCTATTCTATTCATGCGCGCGCAAGGCTCTTTGGAGTACCTGATCATACTGGCTATTGTCATCGCGGTAATGGCAGTCGTAGCCAGTTTTGCCATCGGCTATTTCTCAACACAATCGGACCAGTTCCAGTACGCCTCGTGCAGCAATGCGGCGGCCATCTGCAGGGACACGCTCATAGTCAGCCAGAGCGACCAGTGCCCGATGTGCGACAACGCCTGCAACTACACCAACGGGACGGAGATATTCACCAACGCCACTGTTTGTTGCAAGCAAGGGCAAGCATCAGAGATTTATACCGGCTCGCCGGGCTGTGGCCCGCAGAGCTGCTCAGATGGCACTCTCGCTAGCACATGTTCTTCAGTAACCCTTGGGAAGTACTGTGTTGGACCATATTTCAGAGACTTGTGCTCCACCTGCGATTGCCTATCTAGCTTGAGATGTAACGTCGGTAACAACAAATGCGGAACACTCTCATTTGAGCCAGGGAAAAGTATATGGCACGCAAATCCAAGCGGTTCCTGGGCCGTTGCTATCGGAGACGCAGACAATGACGGCAGCAATGATGTTGTTGCTGGATTTTATTCGCTCTCTGGTCTCAGCGTTAAGCTATTCTCTTTTAAAACCGGGATTTGGACCGAGACAGTTTTGCCAGCCGGATCCAGCTATGGTGTCCACTCTATAGCCATAGGAGATATAAACGCCGATGGAAGTAAAGAGGTGGTTGTCGGATTTGAACTTGGTGGCACTGCTGCAACTCTGTCAGCTTTTAATTTTACCGCGGGAGCCTGGGCAAAAAGCGATGCCGGTGTAGGATCCCCAGTTGGCGCTGTAGCGATAGGAGATATAAATAAAAACGGAAAGAATGTGATAGCTGCTAGCATCGGTGTTAATGCCTATGTTATGATATTTGAACCGCGTCCCCTCGTCTTGTGGAGTTATACGACTGTAGATAACGTGGGTGAAATTGTTCCATCTGTTGTTATAGCAGATGCAGACAACGATGGGAATATCGAAATAGTTGCAGGAACGACAGGATCTAGCAATCAGCTCATCGCTTACAGCAACAAGAGCGGAGCATGGATAAAGTCGGTTATAGGTAGTCCAGGCCAGGTCACGTCCATTGCAGTGGGAGACGTGGACGGAGATAATAAAAACGAAACAGTTGTAGGCACGCAGTCTAATGGACTGAATATTTACAAGTATGTTGATGGAAGTTGGTTACAAACGATTATACCGGAACCAACGAAAATTAACTCTGTTGCTATCGGGGATGCAAACAATGATGGCAGCAATGATGTTGTTATTGGACTCAAGCCCACTAATAATGAGCTAAGGATGTACACGAATACGAGCGGGAGATGGGTTGAGACACTTATGCATGATGAGCCGTTATACGAAATTGCTTCCGTTGCAGTAGGCAATGCGGATAATCAACAAGGCATTGATGTCGTAACAACATTGGGGTCCTTTTCTTCAGGGTACGTTGACATGTATACGGGCTCTTGGACATACGCCTAGCATCTCGTATTGATAAAGCTTTACACCGGCACGTGGACGTTCCCTTAGATGCCCAGTAATCTTTTTATAGTCCATAAGCCTATTTTATCCATGCGCGCGCAAGGTTCGCTGGAATACCTGATTATAATAACCGTGGCCATAGCGATACTGGCAGTAGTCACCAGTTTTGTCATCGGTTATTTTAGCACGCAATCGGACCAGTTCTATTACGCCTCGTGCAGCGATGCCGCATCTCTCTGCAAAAACACGTTAATCATGGATTACAGCAACGAATGCCCAACGTGCGACAACGCCTGCAACTTCAGCAACGGGACGGAGATATTCAACACGGCAGCGCTGTGCTGCAAGCAAGGCAAGCCAGAAAGCATATATAGAGGATCCCCAGGATGCACAGCTCCACCGGCGCCAATTTGCGGAAACACCTTCAGAGAAGGAACAGAGCAGTGCGATGATGGCAACACAGCCGGCGGCGATGGTTGCAGTCCCACCTGCCAGATTGAAATACCAACCCCAATTTGCGGAAACACCTTCAGAGAAGGAACAGAGCAGTGCGATGATGGCAACACAGCAGGCGGCGATGGTTGCAGTCCAACCTGCCAGATTGAAATACCAACTCCACCGCTCTACTTCAATGAACTCAATATCTCAAACCTTCCCGTCGCGGTTCTGTCCGTTGCGATAGGGAACGTAGACAACACTGGCAGTAATGAAATAGTTATAGGGATGGCTTCCACGCAGGACGAGCTTAGAGTCTATCACGTAGACAAAAACGGAAACTCTTACGTTATTCGTGAAATTGCCTACTATGATTTACCGACCTCTGTTCAGTCTGTTGCAGTCGGCGACGCCGACAATGACGGGGGCAATGAGATTATTGTCGGATTAGACAATAATGTCCCACCGGGCAATAATATCCCATATGGACTAAGAATGTATAAATATTCGAGCGGGAGGCTGCTGGAGACAAACATAACTAATTACACATACCCGAATTGCGACATAACTGGAGTAGCCGTTGCAAATGTTGACGATGTGGCTGGCAATGAGATAATAAACAGCGGATGGTGCGGGCTCAATGTCACCAACAAAACCGCGTCTGGCTGGAAAACAACGAACCTTATGGGGACTGCTGAAAGGGTTTCAATTGGGGACTTCGACGGTGATGGAGATAATGAGATAGGTGCAGTTGATAATGGAGGGGCGCGAAGCATATTTTATTATAACTCCGCATCTAAAACTTACCAGTTATGTGACCGCAATGTTAATTCGATGGCTGGGCCTTTTGCCATCGGAAATGCAAAAAATACTCCCAAAGGTACGCTGATTTATCGCAAGGGGGGATATCCCTCATACGTACATATTTTTGAATCCATCGCCGGTTGGTGTAACGGCGGTGGCATAACAACCCGCGACTTAGACACAGTCAAATATTTGTCATGGACCGGCGGTGCTGATGTCATCGTTATAGGCGACGCCAACAACGACGGCAAGAACGAAGTAGTTTCTGATATTGGCTCATGGAACGGCACTAACTTAGTAAATAACTTAAGAAAGCAAAACTACGATGCTGGAGCTTGGATTGAGACGAATATAAGCCGTGATTTTGACGGTGATGTTTATGCCATCGCCATTGGAGACGTAACTGGCGACTATAAAAATGAAGTGGTCGCAGGCCTGGGCACAACCGAATATCCGCTTAGGGTGTATTTTCCATAATTCTCAGTAGCAGACGCTAGTTTTTTTCTATCCTTAGCATTTCTTTAAATACTCGGACTAACACAATTAGTTCACGATTTTTATGAAAGTATTGCCAGGAGACCGCGCAGGAGCGATAGAGGAATACATGCCTGCAGAAGGGACGTTCTCTGCGGATGAAGGAGTCTATTCATCCAATATAGGCGATTTGCAGCTAGATGCTAAGAGCCATTCTGCGAAAGTGTCTGTATCAACGAGAGTGCCTAAATTGCAGGGCGTAGGGACTATCGTCGTGGGCGATGTGGCCGAGGCGTCCGAGGCCGTGGCTATAGTCGATTTGGTCGAGATGGAGATAGGCAAAACCAAACTGGTGCCTAACGGGGTATCTGCTGTTCTGCATGTGTCCAATATCAGCCGCGACTACGTGGAAGACCTGCGCAAAGAGGTCAAGATAGGCGACATAGTCAGGGCGAAGATAATCGGCGTCGACCCAACCACTACTAAATTGACTATTGACGGACGAGACTTAGGCGTCATCAAAGCTTTCTGCACAAGATGCCGCCAACCTTTAAGAATGTCGGGCACCAAATTAGTATGCGACAGATGCGGGAATGTCGAGCATCGCAAGACAGCTGAGGATTACGATTCTGGAAGGTTGAGGTGAAGATATGCAGTTAGAGGTCAAGAGCGAGAAGAAGAACGAGATGCAGTTTGTCTTGAAGGGCGAGGACCATACTTTTTCTAGGTTGTTAGTAGATGAACTATTGAGAGACGATGGCGTAGAGATTGCCCAGTACGACATAGCCCATCCGTTGACAGGGCAGCCGCAGTTCTACATAAGGACTAAAGGCGAGTCGGCAAGAGAGGCATTGAAGAAAGCGACCAAGAGCCTCAAGAAGCACATAAAGGACCTGCAATGAAAGACGAGATAAGGGTTCTGGGCATAGACGACGGCTATTTTTTGAAACACGGGAAAGGCAGAGTTCTGGTTGTCGGCGCGGTTCTAAGAGGGAACAAAGAATTGGAAGGCATTCTGTCATGCTCTGTGGAGAAAGACGGCAGGGATGCGACCAAGCGCCTGGTTAAGATGATAAACACATCAAAGCACAAGCGCCAGCTCAGATACATAATGACAAATGGCACGACTCTGGCTGGCTTTAATGTTCTGGATATCGCCGAGCTGCACAAAAAGACCAGACTGCCCGTTCTGTCAGTGCTCAGGAAAAAGCCGAATTTGGAGAAAGTGGACAAAGCCTTGGACCATTTCCGCGACAAGAAAGCGAGATTGGCTATTTTGGAGAAAGCGGGAGAGATGAGCCAGTACAGAAAGTTATGGTTCCAGACAGCTGGCGTTAGCCTATCGGAAGCAAAAGAGTTAATAGACAAGACGCTCAGAAAGAGTAACATACCAGAACCAGTGAGGATAGCGCACATAATAGCTTCGGGTGTGACCTATGGCGAATCGACCAAACGGGCGTGAGATTAACCTGCTCAAAAGGATTAAGAGCTTTCTAAGTTTGGACAAGAAGATAGACGCAAACCAGGAGGTCAAGGACTGGGCGGTGTCTTTCTTGGTGGCCGCAGTCCTCTATTTTATAATACTGCCGGCCATACTGGGCACATCATCGCCCGGAGTTGTTGTCGCATCATGTTCCGAGCGAGGCTATCTGAACATAGGCGATATACTGGTCGTTCAGGGAATCAGCATAAAGGACATTAAAGCGCCTACAGTCGAAGTGGATAAGTTCACCGATTTCATTCCAATACCGAACGATAACGGGGAGATCACCCAAATAGTCGTCTCGGGCAAGGCCGTATCGCTCGACAGGAGTAACGACATAATAGTCTATAACTCCTACCCTGCAGGGGTGCAGATAATCCACAGGGCCTTCGCCAAGATAAAAACAGACAACGGTTATTTCCTTCTGACCAAGGGCGATGCCAACAGCCTATTGGACCAGATGACGCAGACCGGCGATGTCTGCATCGATGAGAATATCGGCTGCATCTCCACCTCTATCTCCCAGAACATGCTGGTCGGAAGACAGGTGTTAATCCCTATACCGCTGCTAGGCCATGTGAAGCTGTTTTTCTGCGACCTGACGCTGGGCAAAATCTGCGATGGCCACTCGAACCTAGGAACTAACTACCAGTACAGCCTGTCTTGCTAGCAATCTTTTTATATACCTCCCACCTAATCCATTCATGAAGCGCGCTCAGGGTGCACTGGAGTATCTCATCATAATCGCCGCGGTCATAGGCATAGCGGCGGTAGTCGTCTATACTCTATCCGGCGTTATGTCAAGCAAGTCTTCTTCTGTATCGATATCCTCTTGCAAGCAGGCGGCGACCAACTGCAAGGCCTCAAAACTGCTTTCCCCTAATGATCCGTGCATCGCCTGCGCGTCGGCCTGCAAGAACCAGGTGACTGGCGTAGAACTCTTTTCAGGCGCCGCAACCTGCTGTGCGGCTGGCGAATCGAGCAAAATATACGCGGGCTCCCTGGAATGCGTCCCCCCAATCCCGATTAATCTAGTAATAAACGCGCCGGCCGCGGGAGTCTGGACAGGAGCGTCGGTTCTTCTTACCGCAGCCACCGATGTCTCAGCAACCTGCTACTATGGAACCGCATCCAACCCGACGACCCAGATGAGCAACACTGGAGGCATTTCCCATGGCCAATCGTTGACCGGACTCACGGAGATAGGCACCACCCAATACTTCGTGCGATGCACCGCAGGCGCAACGACAGAAGAAAAAAGCGTAACGTGGAGCGTCGACACAACTCCGCCATCAGTTTCCATCACAAGCCCCTTAGGCGGTACTGTCAGCGGAACTACTTGGCCAATATCCGCGTCAGCAAGCGACTCTAGATCCGGCGTTGGCAACGTGAAACTTTACATAAATGGCTTTGTGCCACTGGGTAGAGTGCCAGATTTCGCCTCGCCGTACTCATTTTCTTGGGACACTACCACCTATAACGGAACCGGAGCCCGTGCGGTAGTGCACACGCTGAAGGTCGAAGCTACTGACAATGTGGGCAACAGCCAATTCTCTTCAACCGTCACAGTCACTGTTTCAAACCCCTGTGGGGGAGGTTCCAACAAATGCTCCGAGAGCTGCGTCTTTTATGATCCACTAAACCAACTTTGTTGTCACGACACTAGCTGGCGTTGGTATTCTATGGTTGGCGCATGCCCGGTTTAGGAATTCTTTTTAATCCCACTTTTTTATATAAGAAGCAGACCTTAGTTTTTTATACCTCTCCTCTCTAATGTAATCATGGCGTCTGCGCAAGGGGCGTTGGAGTATCTCATCATAATCGCCGCGGTCATGGGCATAGCGGCGGTAGTCGTCTATACTCTATCAGGAGTTATGTCAAGCCAGTCTTCTTCCGCATCGATAGCCTCGTGCAAGCAGGAATCCCAGACCTGCAAGCTTTCTAAGATGTCCAGCCCCAACGACCCCTGCTTGTCCTGTGATACTGCATGCGCCAATCCAACGACTGGTCAAGAAATCTTCCCCGGCGCGACATACTGTTGTGTAAACAGCGAAACCAATAAAATTTACGCAGGCTCAGCTGAATGTTCCTCTCCTGTGACAATAATTTCACCGTCATCCGACCCCACCGCTAGTTCGCCAAACCTTGTTGCAAGAACCGATTCCAATGCGGTATGTTCATACAGAAGCTCTACTGGCACCTACCAGACCATGTCCACCACCGGAAGCACCACGCATTCCCAACTCTTGACCGGCCTGATTACCGGACCTGTTACCTTTTATGTCAGATGCATCGATGCACAAGGAAAATCTGGAGAAACAAGTAAGAGCTGGACCGTAGATGCGATCCCACCGACAGTTACTCTCATCCAGCCGACAGCGGGCGCAACAGTGAGCGGGTCAGCAACCCCACTCATGGCACAGGGAACAGATTTGGAGAGCGGTATTTACTCTATCTACTTCGAGATAAATGGACTCCCACGCTTTACCGGCGATTCATCTTGTAGTGTAGCTACCAGCTGCCTAAGTTCGCCCTGTAGTCAGACCATGGACACCACGCATTACAACAACGGTCCGCTAAAAATTAAAGCAGTCGCTAGGGATAAAGCACAAAACGCTATGTATAGCACAGAGATAACCGTTACTGTGAGCAACACGTGTGCTGGCACATGCTGCGGCTCCAGCGCGTTCCAATGCGGTCCTTACACTTGCTTCGCGTGCCCCGGTGGTTACTACCGCTGCTATTAGGCTTCTCCAGATAATGTTGAATATAATGCCCTTTTTATATCAGTAAAGACATAACTATATCAGGCAACGTAGGTGATTCTGATGTTCGAGATTGTTTTTGATAACGCGAAGATTTTCAAGGACTGCGTCGACGCCTTAGTGACATTAATCGACGAGGGCGAGTTCCAGATAACGAAAGAAGGGATAAAGCTGAGAGCGATGGACCCAAGCCAGATAGCGATGGTCGACTTCAACTATCCAAAGTCAGCGTTGGAGAAGTACGAAGTGCCCAACGAGACTAAAATAGGCCTGAACCTAGATGACCTGTCGAAAGTCACGAGCCGGGCCAGGGCAGGCGAGAAATTGATCTTAAGGCTCGACAAAACAGGATCGCGACTAGAGCTGGTTTTCAAAGGCAAATCCACCAGGCGGTTCAACCTGCCTCTGCTGGACGTTTCTGGCATGCCTACCCGAATGCCGAAGATAG
>Ga0315286_10004293_pt1 | contig 13662 bp, 12 predicted proteins | sample YL17G10_0_MG_FD_205038 | JGI IMG/M metagenome (GOLD analysis project Ga0315286, IMG submission 205038) | Sediment microbial communities from Yellowstone Lake, YNP, Wyoming, USA - YL17G10_0 | ecosystem: Environmental > Aquatic > Freshwater > Lake > Sediment | place: USA: Wyoming | collected... | reverse complement strand
CCTGGGCACGTCATTGATGAAAGTCGCATCGGTGCAGATGCCCGATTTCTGCACAACCTGCGGCAGTTCCGATCTAGCCATCTCAAAGACAGGAACGAAGTGCAGGGATTGTGGAGTGACCAAGCAGGCTGACAAGGTTCTGATGTCACTGCCACAAGAGGTAGACACACTAAGAGACGAGTTGAACTGCCCACAGTGCGGTTCCGAATGGAACGGCATGGTGTGCCTCAACTGCGGTTTCGAACTTCCTCCAGAAGGACTCGGAGACCCCAACACGGACCCACAGGCTGCCATGGGCATGCCTGGACAGCCCGGCGCTGGGGGACAAGAGGACGAGGAGGATGACCAGGCTGGGCCTCCACAGGCTGAGGATGACGACTCCAAGTCGAAGGACAAGAAGAAGGACGATAAGTCTGATTCGAAGTCCAAAGACAAGAAGGACGATTCCAAGGACAAGAAGGCACCAGCGAAGTCCAAAGAAAAGAAGAGCGGACTAGAGAAGGAGGAACGTGTGAGCAGATTCGATGACCTGCGCAAGCAGGCAACGCTCCCACAGGACCCGCCTTACCGCCAGGACACCTCACCCGCCAACTCGGTACCCCCGTATGGTCAGGCCCTCCCCGGAGGAAACCAGCCAGAGGGCGTCGAGCAGGCTCTTGAGCCCGCACCCGCAGCACCCGCTGTAGTGCAGGACCTGGACGCTCCAGATGTTCAGGCACCAGTCGGACAGTCGGCTGTCACAGTAGTGGCAGAACCGCCAGGTCCGGTTGATCAGGCACCGCCCGGCCCTTCGGCTGGCGAGGCACTGAACGGAGCAGGCAAGGCTGCGTCTAAGGAGGAGAAGCGGGCTGAGTTTTACAAGGCCCGTGCTGCGGCACTGCGCGAGCGTGCTGAAGAGTTCGAAAAGAAGGCTGAGGTCGTAACACAGACCGACGTTCGTGCCCTAGACGAGCCACCGGCCGTCGATGTGGGTGCAGACGCAACAATCGACCTTCTGAAGGTAACCGACGAGTCTGAGCAGCTAGCGCTGGCTGACACGCCGGATGTAATCAACGACGGTTCGGAGACCGGTGTCCCGGCTGTTCGTGATCGCCTGCCACAGCAGGTAAACCCGTTCAACGACGCATCCCTTCGGGGATACGAAGGTCCCGCAGGGGGTTCAGCCGTGTCTTCTAAGGAAGCATCGGATGAGAACGGAGAAGCAGTAATCGACGAGGCAGCAGAGCGTCAGGTCCGCGAGGATCAGCGCGTTGCAGCAGCCAAGACGAGAGTGCTTCGCGTGGCGAACTTCGTAGACGAGCGGATCGAGTTGGGACTAACCAACCCGTCTGACAAGTATACGGATGTCGCTAGGTTCGAGGAAATGAGTGACGCTACTCTGGACGGTTTCGTTCAGGCCACGAGGGAGTTCAAGGCGAAGGAGATTCGCACGGCTTCCAAGAGGATCAGCGTTGCAGCATCCGCCGACAAGGGTGCCATCCGTATGCCATCGCTAGGGAGCGTTTCAGCCCCGGCAGTGGAAGAGGACGACATCGCTGATGACTACGTGGCATTCCTGTAATGCCCATCAAGACAAACTGAAGGAGGAAAACGAATGTTCAGAGTATCTCTAGCAAATGCCTTCGCTAAGCGAACCTGCACGCCTCTCTACGAGAAGCACCAGGCAACGCCGTTCGCGGGGACGCTAAATGCTACTGAGGTCACCAACCTCCGGATTTACTCCGGAATGGTAGCTTCACTGAACTCCAGTGGTGAGTTCATCGTCCAGAGCACGGGTGCTACAGACCAGCCTTTCGGCTTGTTCGCACTCGACTGCAACGCGACGATCAACGACCTGGACGGTCAGCCGTCCGGCACCGCACCGTTCGCAGTCTGGACCGGTGGACCTGATGCACTATTCAAGGTAAGCACGCTTTCGAGCAGCAGCGCTTTGGGTGCATTCGAGGACACAGGCACCTTTGCAGTTGGAACCGTGATTTACGGCGGCGACGACGGCACGGTTGCTGAAGAGGGTCAGATCACCGACGAGGACCCAACGGGTCCGGCAGTCATTGGACGTGTAATCCAGGTTGTTTCGGCAACCTCGCTTATCGTTCAGGTCAGCCTACCCGCCGACTCTGGCCTCTAAGCCAGTCTGAGAAATCGAGAGGAGTGACAACCAAGATGACGACAGCAGCCAGCCCCGCTCCATTCGTGGACAACGCTGATCTTCTGCCCCGTGTATCGAAGAAGTCAGACGACTACGTCGCTGAAATCCTTCGTGCTCAGGCGAAGCTAAAGCAGGCACGCGGGACGACAGTAGTCTCAACTCGGGAGAAGCAGCGTCGCCTAGCGGCCATTCTGTCCGACAAAGAGAACTACATGAAGCGGCTTGGACAGGGAATGATTGGTCCCATCCAGCTAAAGCTGCGCTACCAGGGAATGGTCAGGAACGTACTACTTGAGGACCCGCTAACCCCGGGAATCCCCGTAGAGTACGACATCCTGGACGACCTTGGTCAGGCATACATCCTTCATGGCAATGAGGGCGAGGTCCGCGTGACCCCGTTCGAAGGCAAGAAGGCTCCAGTACGCCTGTTCCGTATTGCTACGTTCCCACAGATCAAGAAAGAGGATTTGTGGTATTTGCGAGTCAACATCGTTGAGTACGCACAGGACGAGAGCAAGCAGGCCATCATGAAGCAGGAGGACGCACGTCTAGTCACCGTACTTGACGCTGCTATCACTGCTTACGGTACCGCTGGTGACCACACGGTCTCCACTGGTGCTCACGAGGTCAACGAGCTATCCGGGTACCTTACACCGGACAGCCTCTACGACCTAGTGGCCAAGATCGACGTACACGAGTTGGAGGCAGCCAGGATTCTTATGAACCCTGCTGACTACAGGGACCTCTTCAAGTGGGACCTGAACCAGGTCGGATTCGCGTTCAAGGACCGTGTCGTAGCTGGAGAAAGGATTCTCACCTTCGGTGAGTTCCAGATTCAGCGTTCGATCCAGGTTCCTGCCGGAACCGTCTACCTGACCCCGGCACCTGAGTTCCTAGGTGTCTTCCCGGTCATGTACTCGCTGGACGTAGAAGAGAACCACACTGTGGAGAAGTTCCACAAGGGTTGGGTCATGGACGAGCTAGTCGCTATGTCCGTGCTGAACCCCCGTGGTCTCGGACGCATCATCAAGAGCTAAGGCTCTTGGTAAAGGGATCGGTATAGGTCCGGGGAATACCTCACGGGTTCCCCGGGCCTTCCGCCCAAAGATGTGCTAGAAACAGAACAGCAAACTGATGAGGAACGCCCCCCTTGACGGGCGAACCTCCATGTAAGGAGGGAGACAAATGCCTAGGAAGCCAAAGCGGCAGCCAGGTGCTCCCCTTGAGAGACAAGGAGCAAGAATCATGGCATCACCGCTAGACCTCAAGAAGGACGATCAGAACGTCTGGGTCGAGAACCTGAAGACCGGCGATTCTGTATACCGTTCAGCACGAACCAACGATCCCTACCCCATGACCCCTAACGGCGTGGTCGGTTCTGTGATCTCAGTCCCCGTGAAGGTAGCGAAGGAAGCCTACTTCCGTCGTGCCATTTCGCGTGGAGCACTCAAGCTCTTGACCGACGATGAGGCTTTCGCCCGCGAAGAGGACCTAGTCCTTGCCGAGGATGAGGCTGGCAAGGAAGTCGAGCGCACCATGGAAGCCCTTGAGAAGGGTGCCTCTGAGAGTGGTTCGCGTTACAAGAACAAGAATCTCTCTGATGATGGTTCTGAAGGAAAGTCGGTAACGGCTCGCGAAGTCTGGGAGAACAGGAAGCCCGCAGAGGCTCCTGGGACAGTCCGTCAGTCGAAGGCAGCCACTGCCTCCGATCGCGCTGCTAAGGACATCACTGCTCCTGCCATCGCATCCGACGAGGTGCCTGACGGTCCCATCGAGGCCGTCATCACCGCGCCGGTGAAGGAAGGCGAGTGGCAGAGTGACACCGGACTCTAAGGAGGAACCATGCCCAGAACACCTAAAAGGGATGATGAGATGGAAGATTTCCCGCTAGACGAAGAAGCCGTCCAGGCTGCTATCGCTGAGGTTGAAGAAGACCTTGTGGTCGAGGAGGTCGCGGCTGCTTTCTTTGCAGCCGAGAAAAGTGACGAGGCAGAAGAAGAAGCAGAATCAGGAGAGGCAGAAGTCGATGAGGGATCGGCTGAACCGATTCTCGCAGGAGAGGACGGAGTCTCTGATGGAGGGTCCGCCGACGAGTCTGGAGAAGAGGGAGAAGCAGATTCAGGAAGCGCTGATGAGGAATCAGCACGAACTGAGGAACCCTCCCAAGCCGAGGAGGACCCCGCCGTCGTAGATGTGGATGCTTTGATAGACCACACCAAGACGGCTGCCGAAAGGCGTCCAACCACCGCTGGAGGTCTCACAGTCCTCACCTCGTAAGGCTATACATGCTGTACCCAAGGAGCCTGGTCGTCATAAGTGGTGACCAGGTTCCTTCGCGTTTGGAGGTAAGTGAGTGGCTACTAAAGCGGAACTTTTGACAGAGGCACAGGCTCTCGACATCGAGGGTAGATCAGAAATGAATAAGGCTGAGCTAGAGGCTGCCATCGAGGCTGCCAAGGCAGAAAGCCCAGAAGTTGAAGAGGCAGTAGAGGCAGTAGAAGAAGCTATCGTTGAACTCGCAGTAGAGGCATCTCCAGAGGCTCCAGAGGCTCCAGAGGCTCCAGAGGCTCCTGCCGTAGAAGAGGCTCCCGTAATCGAGTTGGTAGAGGGACCGGTGATTTCTCGGGGAGAAACTCTTCAGGGTGGACTGACGTTCCTAACTGATCGGTCTCAGTAATGGCTAAGGTCACCGTCCTAACCAACGTGGGCGAGGAGTGGGCCGCAGGTCGTCTCGCTGGAACCGTCACCACAGATGGTAAGTATTTGGGATGGGGTACTGGCACTGGCACTGCTGCTAAGGGGGACACCACCCTCGCGACTGAAGCATCGGAGAATCGTGTGAGTGGGGTGGTGTCTGTTGAGGGTTCCGCAGCCTCAGCCAAGTATCAGGTTGAGGGAACAATCACGGCTGATGCCGCCAAGACTATCACCAATGCTGGTAACTTCAGCGCTTCGACTTCAGGCACTCTGATCCTTCACTCTTCATTCGATGGACTAGTTCTATCTGAAGGCGACACACTGACGCTAACTTTCACACTGAATCCCTCCTAAGGATGGTCATGGAAGACTCATACCCAGAGGAACAAGACGAACCTCGCGGACACCTTACGCTGAGCGCTGTTATCACGCGCAAAGATGGCACCGTCGAGGACCTGGGAGTCATCTCAGAGGGATGGGTCGAGGGCTGGCAAGCTGCTTCGGACCCATCGTAAGGAACCCCCGAAGGGAGGGATAGACGTTGGGCGAGATCAGACACCGCAAAGAATCGGACATTCCAGAGAACACCACTGATGCTGCTGGCATAGTTGGTCCTACAGACTGGAATGATACCCACAGCTTCGACATCTCCCTCCCTGAACTCACCGATGTCGATCCTTCACTAGACACTGGAGCCTCTACCGGCGACGTACTCGCATGGGATGGGGCTCAGTGGGTTGCCTCCACTCCATCTGGGTCTGTGGGAGCCACAGGTGTCACTGGAGTAACCGGAACGACGGGCGTCACAGGTTCGGCCGGTGCTACAGGGGTAAGCGGAGTCACCGGAGCAGGGGTTACCGGTGTCACGGGAACTTCAGGTGTTACCGGAGTCACCGGCACAGTAGGGTCTTCTGGAGTTCAGGGTATCACTGGTGTCACAGGTAGTGGAGGTTCACCTGGTGGTCAGGTCTACTACTACGTAGACCAATCTTCTCCAGACATCCTAGGATATGAACGACTGAGCACCACTCCTGGGGCGGGAGTTGAACAGGATGATTCCGTGGCGCTCTCGTCACCCGACACCGAGTTCCTCGTTGACGCGTACGTAACCGATCTAGGTGTGCCTGGAATCGTCCACGTTCCGATGGGAACCTATGGATTCCATAGCTACTTCTACGTGGACAACGCTGGTGGCGTTACCAAGGCTGTTTACAGGGTCTTCAAGCGAGCCCTAGGAGGCTCTGAGACCGAACTTTTCAATGTCACGTCGGTCGAGATCGACGCTACTTCAGTTACTGAGTACGATACCGACTACACCGTCAACACTGACATCGCCCTGCTCTCAACAGACCGCATTGTAGTCAAGATTTACGGAACGACTTCTGGTGCCTCCAGAACGCTTCACTTCCTTCACGATGGTTCGGTCAACACCTCTCACATCGAGACCACGAACCCACCCATAGGTGTGTCTGGTCCCGAAGGACTGCCTGGTCTTGAAGGTCAGGCAGGAACAACTGGAGTAACTGGCGTCACGGGGACTGGTGTAACCGGAGTTACAGGCACGACAGGGATAACTGGTGTCACAGGAACTCAGGGTATTACCGGGATCACAGGCGTCAGCGGTATAACCGGAATCACTGGTGTCACCGGAATCACTGGTGTCACTGGAACCGGGATCACAGGTGTCACTGGTGTCACGGGTTCTGAGGGACTGCCTGGACTTGATGGTCAGGTAGGTGCTACTGGTGCCGGTGGTGGAGCAACAGGACCTACCGGCATCACAGGCACGACCGGTGTTACTGGTGTCACTGGAACTGGTGTTACTGGAGTCACTGGAACTGGCGTCACGGGAGTTACGGGTACTCAGGGAATCACAGGAGTCACAGGAACTCAGGGCATAACCGGAATAACCGGCACAACAGGGATTACTGGCGTTACTGGTTCCGGTGTCACTGGAGTCACCGGTTCAGAGGGCATCCCAGGAATGGATGGACAGGTTGGTGCCACCGGTGCTGGTGGAGGTGCTACCGGAGTAACGGGTACAACTGGCGTCACGGGAGTTACGGGTACTCAGGGAATCACCGGAGTTACAGGTACTGGTGTCACAGGCACGACTGGAATCACTGGTGTCACCGGCACAACCGGGATCACGGGTGTTACTGGTGTTACTGGTCCTCAAGGGCTCGATGGACTTGAGGGTCCAAGCGGCGACAGGGGTGTAACAGGAGTAACCGGTACTACCGGAATCACTGGTACGACTGGGATCACTGGTGTCACCGGAACAACTGGAATCACTGGAGTCACAGGTACAGGTGTTACAGGAGTAACGGGAACAACCGGAATCACAGGTGTCACAGGTACTACCGGGATTACTGGTGTAACTGGCACAACCGGCATAACCGGAGTTACCGGACTTCAAGGACTTGATGGTCTGGAGGGTCCTTCGGGTGATCGCGGCGTTACCGGAATCACCGGTGTTACCGGAACGACAGGCATTACAGGCGTAACAGGTACAACGGGAATCACCGGGGTGACTGGAACCACTGGCATCACTGGTGTTACTGGTACAACCGGCATCACAGGTGTTACCGGAATCACAGGTGTTACCGGCATCACAGGTGTTACCGGCATCACAGGGATTACTGGTGTTACTGGACCTCAGGGTCTAGACGGACTAGATGGTGCTGGCTCAACCGGACCCACAGGGATCACAGGTGTCACAGGTACTGGTGTCACTGGCGTAACCGGAACAACGGGGATCACAGGTGTAACTGGCACCACTGGAATCACAGGTGTTACCGGCATCACAGGTATCACCGGTGTTACCGGCATCACAGGTATCACCGGTGTCACAGGACTCCAAGGACTCGATGGACTTGAAGGACCATCAGGAGACCGAGGCATCACTGGAGTAACCGGAACCGGAATCACAGGAGTAACGGGTACAACCGGAATCACAGGGGTCACAGGTACTACCGGGATTACTGGGATCACTGGAACCACTGGGATCACAGGTGTCACCGGAACTACAGGAATCACAGGAGTCACAGGTCTTCAAGGACTCGACGGTCTGGAAGGTCCTTCTGGTGACAGAGGAATCACAGGCGTCACCGGAACGCAAGGAATCACAGGAGTCACAGGTACTACTGGCATCACGGGTGTTACTGGAACTACTGGGATCACGGGTGTTACTGGAACTACTGGGATTACGGGTGTCACCGGTACTACTGGGATTACGGGTGTCACAGGTACGACCGGGATTACTGGTGTCACAGGTACGACTGGTGTTACTGGTCCTCAGGGACTAGATGGACTGGATGGAACTGGTTCAACCGGAGCCACAGGCATCACTGGAGTTACAGGAACTGGTGTCACTGGAGTAACCGGTACCCAAGGAATCACAGGAACTACTGGAATCACAGGAGTCACAGGGACTCAGGGCATCACTGGAGTCACCGGTACTCAGGGAATCACAGGAACTACCGGCATCCAGGGATTCATGGGCGACTTCGGTCCTCCAGGAGATCAGGGAACTACTGGGATCACGGGAGTAACCGGAACTGCTGGAATCACGGGCGTAACTGGTGCTAATGGAATCACTGGAGTCACAGGTACCGCTGGCATCACAGGAGTCACCGGAACTCAAGGAATCACTGGAGTAACTGGAGTAGGCACCACCGGTACAACTGGCATCACAGGAGTCACCGGACCTATGGGAGATTTCGGTCCTGTCGGTGACCAGGGCATCACTGGTGTCACCGGAACGAACGGAATCACAGGAGTTACTGGAACTGGTGTTACTGGTGTCACCGGAACGAACGGAATCACAGGAGTTACTGGAACTGGTGTTACTGGTGTCACCGGAATCGAGGGTTTGCATGGACTCGATGGCCAAGGAGGTTCCACAGGGATCACAGGCGTCACAGGTACAGGTGTAACAGGAGTAACCGGTACCCAGGGAATCACAGGAGTAACCGGTACCCAGGGAATCACAGGAGTTACGGGTACTGAGGGAATCACAGGAGTTACTGGAACTGGTGTTACTGGTGTCACCGGAACGAACGGAATCACAGGAACGACCGGTATCACTGGTGTTACTGGTGTCACCGGAATCGAGGGTTTGCATGGACTCGATGGACCATCAGGAGACCGAGGCATCACAGGCGTCACAGGTACAGGTGTAACAGGTACAACTGGAATCACTGGAGTGACAGGTTCGGGTACGGCTGGTGGAGATGGATTGGATGGTATCGACGCCAACCCCATGGTGATCTATCTAGCAGGAAACACACTAGGATAAGAGCATGCCGAGCGCACTTACTGGAACGTGGACACTGGCTGGGGGCAGCAACATCACGCTGTCTCAGTCTGGCAACGCCGTGTCTATCATCGGCTCAGCCCCGAACCAGATAGATGGTATCGACGCTAACTACGGGAACATGGATACCAGAGCATATGCACAGATCATTGATGAGCTTTTCTGGAACGGGAACCCGAACTCTGCTCCGATGGCACTTGCTCAGAACACTTCGTACATGCAGCCCTTCCTTCTTCCCTATCCGATGTCCATTGCCTTCATCAGACTTCCTGGATCGCTGAGCCACGGAGCCTCTACGACAATGGGTACCACCAACAACACAACGGTATCCATGTCCTTAGTAACCACCTTGAACATCCATTTCTACACTGACGGTACGGGGGCCAACTCTTTGTCGTTGCAGCAGGTGGTATCTACCTCGGCTGGTTGGACCTACCAGATTTCCATTCAGGAGGGCGCTGGACAGTCTTCGGCTTCGTGGAGCATGAGACTCACCTATCCGATGAGTACCAACAGCGCTGCCGCATCCTCTCTGAAGGAGACCAACGCCACCACTAACTCGATCCAGCTAAGCACCCAGTCCAACACAGCCTTCACTGGACCTAAGGTTATCGACATTCCCTTCGCGACATCCCTTCCAGCCGGTTTGTACTGGCTGGGTATCGGATCGAGCACGAACAAGGGAACCGGAGCGGCTGCGATGGATGTCCTAACGACTCAATCGTCTCCTTTGAGCTTCTACAACTTCACACAGTCGAACATCGCTGCGGTGGGGGAGTTGGGTGCTGCCACCAACTCAAGCATCCAGTTCCCGATGGGTTTGGGTTCATACTCTAATGCTGGAGCAGGAAGCACAGCTTCGGTGGGCTTCACGAACATATCGGTGTCCTCCAGCCTGCCGCAGATCGCATTCGCTTTCCACAGGACGGCCTAAATGCCTACCCCTCTTTCTCAAAACGTCACTCTCCTTGGTGGTGCCAACATCACCTTGTCTCAATCGGGCAACAGGGTCTCGATCATAGGACGAGGCGATGAGCCCATGCTCGATCGGGTGGCACCTGGGAGTCTGGATTCACGCGGGTATGCACAGGATGTCGAAGAGTACTACTTCAATGGAGTGCCGAACGCCGCACCTATAGCGTTCGGACAGACTACTTCCTACATGGTCCCTTTCGAGGTGCCATTCCCTATCTCTTGGAACTTCATCAGGATGGGCGTGTCGTTTGGCACGCTTGGGTCTCAGACCTATGTAACCGCTAACGGTAAGACCATCTCTCACTCGTGGTTCACGACCTACAACATCCACATCTACTCCGATGGAACTGGTGCGAACTCTCTGAGCCTTCGGTCGATCATGTCCACCTCTGCGGGGATGACCTACAGGCTGAGTGCAAGCTGTTCCGCTAACCCGAACGCCAGCCTCCATCTGTACACATGGCAGTACACATACCCGATGAGTACGACGGCTCAGGCTGCCTTCACTACTCAGGCTACGGTAAGTAGTGCTTCGATAGCCTTCAGCACCAACTCTATGAGCAACTTCACCGGACCAAGGGTTATGGACATCCCCTGGTCTTCTTCCTTGCCTGCTGGCATTTACTGGCTTGCATTTGGCTCTAGTAGCAACAGTTCTTCAGGAAACACCAACATGACCTCGATGTCACAACCGCCAACGAGTATCCACGTCAGTTCTCAGAATGCCGTGTCGTTCGGTGAAGTGGGTATCGCCTCCAACGCTAGCATCCAGTTCCCCATGGGACTTGGTAGCTTCACGGCTGCTGCTGGAGCGACGACTGCCTCGGTGCCATTTGCCAACATCTCGGTGTCTGCCAACGCTCCTGTCCCCATCTTCGCCTTCCATAGGACTGCATGATGTCTATTCCTTGGATTGGGATTGGCAACATGGTGGTAACCCCTGGGTTCACTCCTGACCAACTCAGTGGTCTTCAGGTGTGGCTCAAGGCAGATGCTATCACCGGGAAGAATGATGGCGACGCGATTTCTCAGTGGGACGACTCATCGGGTGGGGCACACCACTTCACTCAGGGCACTGGTGCCAACCAACCCCTCTATAAGGCGGCTCAACAAAATGGACTTCCGTCAGTCAGATTCGATGGGTCGAACGACGTTCTTCAAGGAGGGAATCTCAGCGCACTGTGGCCGAGTGCGGCGACGTTCTTCGTTGCATACAAGAACGATCAGACGGGCAGTTCGTACAACCTCTTCGGAATCTCAGGCGTAGATCAGTGGTGGCTCTATGATGACGGTACATCATATATGGGATTGTTCCGTACGGGACGAATCAACAACTTTCCCGACGAGGGGATGCCGTCGTACGGCCCTCGACAGACGTGCATCGTATCGAGCGCATCACGTTACGATTACTACAACGACGGGCACATGTCCGGAACTAGCACCGCCAGCTACAGCGCAGGTGACCGAACTGATCTCGGACTCGCAGAGAGTCGCGCAATGAAGGGGGATGTATATGAGGTCATCATCTACAACAGCGCCCTTTCAGACACTGACCGCAATCGTGTTGAGGCATACCTCGCGACGAAGTGGGGCATCAGCCGCGCTGCTTCTAGTGGCACGCCAACGAGCATCAGTGGGTGCCGTCTGTGGCTGCGTGCTGACGCCATCACGGGACTAAGCGATACTAACCCCGTTGAGTGTTGGAAGGATGAGTCGGGCTATGCGCACGACTTCGATATGCGTCGAACTACATCAGTCACCCCTCTCTACCGCACGAACCTCTACAACGGGCTTCCTGCTGTCAGGTTTGATGGCGGCAATGACACCCTTAGGTATGGAAACATGGGTGCTATGGATTTCCCATCAGCGGCCACACTCTTCGTTGTATTCAAGCCGAACAGCGATAACGACTACTCCATGTTCAGCAACACCGCAACGAACGACCACTGGCAATGGATTGACGGTAACTCATATCTCGGTACGTTCCGATTGCCACGCATCGACGGTTATCCGACATCGGGGAACTTCGGGACTACGAACACCCTCATGCTTGGCACGATCAAGTCAAGTGCCAGTACGTATGTTGCATACAAGAATGGGACATCGGCAGGGGCACAGGCGGCGAGCTATCCGTCATCGTGGACGACCCTCTGGCAGATCGGCAACGGCATTTCTGGCTTCAATGGAGACGTTATGGAAATCATCGCCTACAACACTGCGCTCAACGACACCGACAGGGGCACCATCGAGTCTTACCTCAACGCCAAGTGGGTGATCTTCTAATGGCTGAAAGAGGACCTACCGCCTTCCAAAGTGATGCCTTCCAGCTTGATGCCTTCCAGATAGGTGAAGTCAGTCCTGTCGGACCTCAGCCATTGCCCTATCCCTATCCGTTCGACAGGACTCCTCATGGGGTGCCCATCGCCACGGCTGCCTTCTCTAGGCGTGGTTCACTAGGGGGCAGCAGGGTCTTCAGGAGGCGCGGCAGGGGCGAAGACCAGGACCAAACGACACCGACCAGAGAGTGAGGTAGGCCAGCCTGGGACCCGCCGTAAGGGGTGACTAGGAGGTCTAGGAAGAGACATGGCTAGGAACGACTCATTTTCCCAGTACAACATCGACACGATCGGCATCGGAGCCATGGAAGATGGCGGACTGACCGATGCCGATGCCGATGTGACTGTCACCATCGTTCGTGAGTCTGATAACACCACGGTCGTCTCGGCTGAGGTTGCTACGCACGATGGAACGGGACTGTACTCCTATATCCTGGTGCCCAGCAAGGTAACCTCCATCAAGGGAACCTATGCGGCTACTTGGGAGTACCAGGTGGGGGGAGATGACCGAGCTTTCGTCTACACATTCGACGTGGTAGACCCTCAGCCCTTCTTCGATGGACTCAATCAGGCACAGAAGCAGATGGTAGAAAACGTCTATCACCATGTCTCAGATGGCTTCGATTCCACAGTAGGTGGACCGTACCTCTGGGAGATGCCCCAGAGTCGATTCAACTTCGAGACCGTAGCCAAGCTCATGGTGGTTGATGCCATGACCTATCTCAACTTCGGTCCACCCAAAGCCTTTATGCCTCCCTATCAGGTAGGCAATGATGTGCCACATCCTTTCCCAGGAGATTGGTACGGGATGCTGGAGAGGGCTACCGTTTTCGAACTGTACAAGCACCTAGCCACCTCCTACCTAGAGATTCCAGCACCGGTTGGCGTAGATGTCGCTTACCTAGACCGTCGTGAGTACTACGACAAGTGGATGCGCCGTGCTGAGATCGAGAAGGAAGAGCTTGATCACATGGTGAAGATGATCAAGCGTGAGCGCTCTAAGCTGGGTGTCAAGTCTCGTTCAATGCTCTTGGCTGGAGGAATCTTCCCTGTCAGCTACCTCAACCCAGCAAGACCGCGTTGGCCTTATGTGTTGACTAGGTTCTACTAAACCGGAGATGAGATGACAGAACCCACCAACGGAGGAGTGCGCATCACCAACCGTGAGATTTACGACATGGTCGTCA
>Ga0315286_10004292_pt1 | contig 13662 bp, 11 predicted proteins | sample YL17G10_0_MG_FD_205038 | JGI IMG/M metagenome (GOLD analysis project Ga0315286, IMG submission 205038) | Sediment microbial communities from Yellowstone Lake, YNP, Wyoming, USA - YL17G10_0 | ecosystem: Environmental > Aquatic > Freshwater > Lake > Sediment | place: USA: Wyoming | collected... | reverse complement strand
CGTAGATGAAGAAATCGTTCACAGAAAGGGCGGACATTTTCTGCATGAGGATCTCCGCCGCCCGGATGCTCTTCTCCGTAAGGACGGGATGCGAGCTTTCGAAGACCGTGATTCCGTCCACGGTGGCGCCATAGTTTGAAACGACAAGGCCGTCCGTCAACCGATCTCCCAGAACCGCCTTGACGGCCCGCGCCGTCTCGACCGAGGCCTTTCCACTCCCGAAGAGGTGAACCCCGCTGTAGTCGTCGAGGCGGTAGCTTTCCCCTTCGATCGTGAGGACACCCGCCTCATACCGCAGCGTGTCCCGAACCAGATTCCCCGGAAGCACCGAACTCAGGGCGTCCTGGAAGACGGTCATCATCTTTTCCCTGTTCGTCATCTCTCCTCCTGATCTGCTATCGTAAGCTTCATTATTCAGTCACCCCGCTGCGAAGAGGGAAACGTGTTCAAAGAGGTTCACATCGACGAGTCCCCTGTCGGTCAGCTTCAGCTCCGGAATCACCGGCAGTGCGAGGAAGGAGGGCGCCCATCCGCCCGCACGCGGCCCTCGTTGTCTCTTCGCCGGTAAAGCCCCCTTCGTCGAATACCTTTCTTCCCCCCTTGATGACGCTCCGCACCCGGACGGGCGCCAGCGACGGAAGAATCAGCAGATCGGCCCGATACCCCGGGGCAACGGCGCCGACGTCCCGGAGGCCGAAGTACTGCGCCGTGTTGCACGTAACCATCCGGACGGCCTCCACCGGCGCCATCCCCTCCCCCACCGCGATGTCGATCAAGTGGTCAAGATGACCCTTCGTGAGCAGGTCGTGGGGATGGAGGTCGTCGGTCACCAAAGAGCAGTGACGGCTGTTCCAGGGGGTCGCCAACGGGAGAAGCTCCTTGAGATTCTTGGCCAGTGTCCCCTCGCGGATCATGATGTGCATCCCCAGACGGAGCTTCTCCTGGGCCTCCGTCCGTACCGTGCACTCGTGATCCGAGCGGATGCCTGCGGCGATGTACGCGTTGAGATCCTTTCCGGAGAGAAGCGGGGCGTGGCCGTCGCGGATCCCGCAGCGGAAGGCGATCAGTTTTTCGACCACGGAATCGCTCCCGCAGAGGACCCCAGGGTAGTTCATCATCTCGGCAAGGCCGAGAACCCGTTTCTCCCGCCGGAAGGTCTTCATCTCAGTGACCGACGCGGCCCCCCTTCAGGACCAGATCGGGCGCCTGCTTCCCCCGCGCCACGCGGATCAGATTCTTCAACCCGTCAATTCGCTTCATTACCCGCCTTCCGCTCGCCCCGGCATGCAAGAACCACCGTTGCCTGTGCCCCCGAATCAGGGGCGACCATTGCCGTCCCTGCAAAACTTTTGCGAGTATAATATCAAAAAGCAAAAAAAGGAAAGGCTTCCATTTGGCACCCCCCCTGCCATCAGAAATGTGTCGTGAAATCAGGGTATGATTGTCTTCCGATGTGCGAAAGAAAGTGCTGCAACGGCATCGGAATGGTTATAAATCATAGGATTTGCCTTGTAATTTCAGGATACGATCATTAAGATAACCCTCGACAGGTTTGGCAGAAGGCGTGGGGCAGCGGCATGTATAACCCGGGATTTGGCGGCAGCTATGCTGATCTGGATGCGGACCTCGCGGAAAGATTGGAGGTCGTCCTGTAGCAGGAATAAGCCCTATTCTCAAACGCTTGATAATCCTCTTCCAATCAAGTATATCTAAGATCAATGAAGAGTATCCCCCTTCAATGAATCGGGAGGGCCGTCGGCACGATGTCCGATATCGTTCTGCGCACCATTGATCTGACCAAGCGCTACAAAAACAGATTGGCCGTGGACCATCTGAACATCGAGGTCCGGCGGGGCGATGTCTTTGGATTTCTCGGTCCCAACGGCGCGGGGAAAAGCACCACGATCCGGATGATCCTGCATCTCGTCTTTCCGCTGGAAGGAGACGTGGAGATCTTCGGGGCGTCACTGAAAAAGGCCGGCCACAGGGCGCTGGAGAAGGTCGGCGCTGTGGTGGAAAAGCCGGCGTTTTACGGCCACCTCTCCGCGCTGCGCAACCTGGAGATCCTGGGGGGGCTGCAGAAACCCGTGACCCGCCGTCAGATCATGGAACAGATGGAGCGGGTCGGGCTCGCCGACCGGGCAGGCGACCCCGTGAAGACCTATTCCCACGGGATGAACCAGCGCCTCGGCCTGGCCCTGATCCTGCTCAACGATCCGCAGTTGGTGATCCTCGATGAGCCCACGACCGGTCTCGATCCGCAGGGGATGAAGGAGGTGCGGGAGCTGATCCTGGAACTTGCCCGCGAACGGGGGGTGACCGTATTCCTGTCATCCCACCTGCTCTATGAGGTCGAGCTGATCGCGAACCGGATGGCGATCATCCACCAGGGCAGACTGCGTGTGGAGGGGAGCGTCCAGGACCTGCTGAAACGGGGGGAGTCGGCCGTGCTGATCAAGACGGACCGCCCGGAAGAGGCCCTGCGGTTTCTCCAGGCGAACGAAGCCTATCGGTCCGCGGCAGTCCACAGCGACGGCATCCTCGTGGAATTGGATCTGGAACGCATTCCGGAGCTCAACCGGCAACTGGTCAACGCCGGCTTCGGCGTGAACGCCCTCGTGCCCCGGCGGACCCTGGAAAATTATTTTCTGAACCTGATCGAGGGGCGTGAGGCCTGAGAAACGGGGATGACGGGAAAAGTGAAGGATAAAAAAACGCCATGATGCATCTCGTCCGGTTTGAACTGGTCAAGACGTTTACCCGCTGGCGCACCTACATCGGTTTCATCGCCTTCGGCGTCATCGTCCCGCTGGTGGTGGCGGGGCTGAAACTGGGCGGGCAGCAGTCCTTTGAAAGGCATCTCCTTTCGCTGCTGCAGAACGATTTCGTGATCGGCGGCAACGTCCTCAACGGCTGGTTCTTCGGCTTTTTCTTCATGGGCGCCCTCTGGGTTCATATCCCGATTGTGCTGACCATCGTGGCGGGAGACCAGATCGCCGGCGAGGGAAATGCCGGAACATTCCGTTTTCTGCTCACACACGCCGTTTCCCGGACCCGGATCATTGCGGCCAAGTTCATCGTCACGCTGATCTATACCGCGGCCATGGTCCTCTTCATCGGCGGGCTGACGCTCGGCCTGTCGCTTGCGGCCTTCGGCAGCGGCGATCTGCTGGTCATCCGCCGGGGAATCCTCGTCATCCCGGAGGCGCAACTGCCTTATCACTTCCTGATGGCCTACGGCCTGGCCACCCTGGCGATGTTCGTCGTCTCCTCCCTCTGCTTTTTCTTTTCGGCCTTGACCGACAACTCCATCGGTCCGATCATTGCCACGATGGCGGTGATCATCGTCAGCATCATCATCATCACCCTGCCGTTCGAGCTTTTTCAGGCGATCCGCCCGTACCTGTTCGTCAACTATTTCGATGCCTGGCAAAAGGTGTTCGACGATCCGATTCCCTGGGATATGATCCGGACGAATGTCCTGATCCTGGCCGGCTTCATGGCCGCCTTTTTCCTGGCGGCGATGATTTATTTCGCCAGAAAGGACATTCTTTCATAAATGAAATCGCTTGCGATCTTCAGTAATATCATAATGTTAACACTTCTTTTTCCCCCGGCGGCGCCAGCCCAGGGGGCGCCCGGCGCAACGCCCGGACCCGATCCCCGGCAGGTCTTTGCCGAACTGGTGAAGCCCTATCGGAACCTGAACGACTATACCGTAACAATCCGCGCCAAAGTCAGCCTGCCGACCATCCGGGTGCCGGATTTTACCGCCACCCTCTACTTCAAGAAGCCCGACCGGTTCCATATCGAAACGAAGAGTTTTGCGCCGATTCCCCGCAACAGCGGCGTCTTCAACCCTTCCCAATTCGATCCGGAGAAAAACCGGATCACCTACCAGCGGGCCGAGAACCTGGACGGCACTCGGGCAGACCTATACCGGGTGGAACCCCTCGACGCCAAAACCCAGGTCCGGTATTACAACGTGTGGGTTGGGGGTGTACCCGGGCGGATACTCCAGGTGGAGAACCTCTCCTTCCGGGGGACCAAGGGGCTGGTGAAACTCTCTTACGGCACCGTTGTGCAGGGCGCCGAGAAATGGCTGCTGCCGGAAAAAGTTCATATCCATCTCACTTTTCCCGAAGGGGTGCAGAACCCCGATTCCTCATTCACCACAAGAGACAATCCCGTTTCCGGAGGCATGGGCCGGCTCGACGAAATATCCGGGGAGGGGGATATCCGGATCGCCTACAGCGACTGGCTGGTCAATACCGGCCTCGACGAGAGCCTGTTTAAGAAATGACAGGCCGCTGTGTTTATTGGCTTTTCAGGCCGATTCTTCCGGCGATCTGACTCGGTTTCCCTCGCGCAGGCCAGCGCAGGGCGAGGCTCAGGCTTGATCCGCCAATGATCAGCATGCCGATTGTTGTGAGCAGATCCGCCAGATGGCCGAAGGCGATCCAGCCGAGCAGCGTGGCCCAGACCAACTGGACGTAAAGCAGCGGCGACAGTGTGGAGGCCATCGTTTCGCGGAAAGCACGGATGAGCAGGAAGTGACCGGTACCTCCGAGGAGACCAAGCGAAGTGATGATCAGGGCCTGCTTCAGCGTGGGGATTTCTCCGGTCCAGTACGTTGGAATGACGAAGGACATTGCTATTGTACCAATCAGCGCGGTGTAAAAGAGCTGGCGCATTGCCGGTTCCGTGACCGAGAGCTTGCGTGTGAGTATCTGATAACCGGCATAACAGAGTGCGCAAGCAAGGGCATAGACGACACCCATGCCGAACACTGAGCCCCCCGGTCGGGCGATGAGCAGTACGCCGCCAAATCCGGATATTGTCGCCAGCCAGCTTTTAAGCGGGACCTTCTCGCCGAGCAGAGGGCCGGCGAGCAGGGCAACGAGCAGCGGGGTGCTGAAGACCAGCGCCGTGGTTTCTGCAAGCGGCAGCGTGCGGAAGGCGAGCACGACGAGCAGGGAGGAGCAGACCAGCAAGAGTCCGCGGAAGATCATCAACCACGGACGTTTTGTAACAACAATCTCACGGCCCATGCCGGGTGCGATGCCCACCAGCATAAAGACGAGGTGAACGAAATAGCGTGCCCAGACAATCAGCGGAACGGCAAAGAAAGCGGTCAGATACTTCGAGAACGTATCCAGTACGGCGAAGAGGAAGGTCGCGATCAATATGAGGATGATGCCATAAAGTCTATGTTGCACGATGAGTTGAAATCCATAAGTTGAAATAGAAACGGGCACTGTCGATTATCTTGCCGGCGGCGAGGCCGACCGGGCCGCAGCCCTGAACAACAATATGGTCGGCGGTAATGTCGTACAGTTGTACGGCGGAAAGTAGCGCTTCGAACGGTGGCCAATGCCGTGATTTCGGCGGCGAGCAGTTCTCCGTTGACAAGGCATTGCTTTTTCGCGGAGGGAACATAGGACAAGACGACCTTGTATGTCAATGAAAAACTGGCCGCAAAATATGGGATGCTGTCTCAGCCTACAAACAGCAGGTTATGCTTTATCAGGCTTCTTCCCCCGTTGGGACCACCAGAAACCGTATTGCCTGGAGACCGGGTTTGCGACGTTCGTTTTTACATCCTATTGTCGGCGGAAGGTCGCAACGATCGTGTGAGATGCATTCGTGGATCTGCTCAAAGTATCAAGTGCTTCCGGTCTGCGGAGACTCTACGCTCCGTCGGAGCAATTGGGCAAGGGGAAGAGTGACAAGGACGACTGCGGCTAAAAGCGCCAGTGTCACAGGCACGCCGGCCGCGTCTGAGAGAAGGCCGAATAAGGGCGGCGCTAATGCGCCCGAGCCGATACCGATCGTGTAGAACAAACCATAGACACGCGCCGTGCGCTCCGGCGCCACCAGTTCTGCCACCGTGCCGTACAGGACTGATGAGGTGCCGTTCAGCGCGATCCCCAGAACCGGGAGGAGGACCAACGCCGGCGTCACGGGCAGCGCCAGCAGCACGAGGATGCCCAGTCCCGTCGCGGCTTCGGTGACGAGGACCGTCCGGATGATGCCCAGACGCTCGGCCAGAATTCCACAGACGAATTTCCCTGCTGCTCCCCCCGCAAAAGTCAGACCCAGGGCAAGCCCGATCAGATTCATCCCTGCGCCCTTGCCGAGCAGGAGGAACGGCAAGTACGTGAGGAAGACGGTTCGCGACCCGTTGTCAATACCGTGAATCATGGAGAGCAGCGAAAAGCCCCGCGCGTTCCGGATTCCCCACCCATTGGCCTTGCGCCCGGCTGCACGGCGCGCCTGAACTTCTCCGCGGTCCGGTGCCAGCCATGCGAGGACAAAAAAAATGGCAACCGCGGTGGCAAAAACAACCAGTCCCATGCCCTGCACGGCCCAGCGCCAACCCACCCAGGCCGTGATGAAAGCCGCGCAGGCCGGCCACGTCACTTTGCCCAGATCGCCGGAGAAGTTATAGATGCCGAGGGCAGCCCGCCGCGGACCCTCCTCGTAAGCCCGGGAGACCAGAGAAGACGACAACGGATGCTGTGTGCCCGACCCGAGGCCGGCGATCACCAGAAAAACGAGGAGTGAAGCGAAACTTCCCGCCGTCCCAAGGCACAGAAAACCGGCCGCCGTGAACAACGTCCCGGCTGCCAGAACGCGCGGTTCGCCCCAGCGTTCGGCCAGGAATCCCGCCGGAATCTGGAAGAGGGCCAATGCGCCGGAATATCCGGTCCGCAGGAGACCGACTTGAGCAAACGAGAGGGAGAACTCACGCGCCCAGACCGGAAAGAGCAGGTACAAGAGATCGGAGCAGCCGTCGTGCAGGAAGTGGATGAAGCAGCTCGCGGCGAGCGTCGCGCGAGGCCGGCGTTGGTTCATGTGAACGATTCTTTCCGATAAGACATTGACCCCTCTTCCTCATAGGGGCCAAGAAAGCGTTCGCCGTTGAAATGGATGAGGTGCGTGGGAGACTCGGCCACCCACACCTCCGTCTCCCAGGAGATATCGTCGAGGTATTTCATCATCTTATGCCGATCATGGAACGCTGTGACAAAAACAAGACCGGACTTCGCTCCGGCAAACAGGGCCTTCAGTTCCTGGTGCCGCTTGGGGTTGACCGGCCCGTGGCTCGTAACCGCCTCGATCAGAACCAGCCAGTTTCTTTCCACATGATACACCACAACATCGGGCATTTTCCCGTGTTCTTCGATCTTGGCGCCTAACCCCCGCAGGATGGCAGCATCGAAGTACGCCCATTTTTCCCCGGTATCGCCAACGTACACAATCCGACCGGCCGGCGTGAAAATTGGGCAGAATTCGTCAATAATCTTCTTGACCAAAGCATTATGCCCTCCAGGCGAGAGCCTGAGCGCCTGTCCATTCGCTAACGTCACGGGGATACGCTCAATATCCCGTTCCCGGGCATAAAGCTTATTCAGGGACTCAACCGTTTGCAAATACTCCCGGAGCCTTTTCTTCCAGCCCCGCTTTCCGTATTCCCGCAGCAATTTTAACACCGAAGGTTCGATCTGATACACCGCCTTCGGGCTGTTCGTCGGCCGGGAAGGCTTGTCCGGATTGGGCACGATCAGCGCCGCCTGCATGAATTGGTGGACCATTTGCCGGCGCACCGTTTTCCGCGTGTTCGGCGCATATCGCTTGCCATAGTTTTGTTCGAAGAATTCCATCATCGGGGTGATGCCGATCAGGGGATTCCCCGCGTCCTGCCAGCGGTCCGCCGGTTTGAGATCAAGCAAGGAAAGGAGCGTCAGGGCAGAGCGTTCGTTCTGCTGCTGCCGGGCCAGGCCCAGGGCCATGATGACTTCCAGGGCTTCCTGAATTTTTTGTTCACCGTTGTCTCGATCCGCTTTCTTGATCATGATTTTTCGCAACCCTCATCCAGAATCGTATCGATCATCTCCTGTTCCGGCATCCGGTTTTGAACGTGGCGGCCGAGCCTCATCAACTGCTCACGGTTCGGGTAGGTCATTTTCTTGAGATCCGTGGCGTTGACCTGCGTATGCCCGCTAAACAGACGAAAGTGGCGGTCGAAAAGCGAGGAGTTGAGATACAGGGCCAATCCCTTTGCCATCTGCTCCGGCAGGCCCTTTCCCCCGGCATGAAAGTAATTCAGGCGGTTTTCAAAACCGACGAGGGACGAAGCAATCCTCCGGGGATCGTATATGGCCGCCACGACACGCCGCCTCTCCTCCTTCGACGAGAACCGTTTTGTGAGCACATAATAGCCCGCCGCCACCAGCAAATCCTGCGTTTCCGCCGAAAGTGCGATGGCGTTGGCCTTTTTTCCGGAAAGCGTGGGCCACTTTACGAAACCATCCTGGAAATGGCAGGAGTAGACGAGGGGCGCGGCGCCCTCTTCCGGCTTCGGGCGCAGATGCTCCCGCGCACGAAAATCGACAACGCGGCCCGTGGAAACGTCCAGGCCCAGATCGAGGAGCGTCGCCTTAAAGTACCGCATCCTTTCCACGACACGGTCGTCGGTATGGTTCATGGCCAGGTGAATAAAGGCATCCCGGTCTTTCGGCAGGATCACTTGATCATAAGGGATGGAGCGGACCGTTGCCCTTTCGAAATCGAGGCCTTCGGAGGATGAAACGATGACCAGTTCAGGGTTCTTTTCCTCCCGGATGGCATGATAGATGACGTTTTCCTGAAGGACATCGTCGTCGCCGAAGGCCTTCTTGCGGGACTCGAAGACGTGGATGCGCCGTAGGCTCATCATTTCCAGAAGGGCAAAACGGAACCGGCGGAAATAGGGACCGTTGCAGAAACTCCGGGGGGTGATGGCCGACATCTCACCGCCGGGTGTGAGCATGCGCGCCGCCAGCCAGACGAATGCCGCATAGAGGTTTGATACCTCCATGCCGGCGGCATTGAGCCGTTTGCGCGTGGCCGATTGGCTGTTGATCTTCTTGTAGGGCGGATTGAGGATGGCATGGGTGAACCGCTCGCCCGGTCCGGAAAACTGCCCTTCTTCCGTCCGGGCGATGGCCGCAGCGACAAAATCTTCCGCCCGAATCTCCCCGTAAAAAGCGATGCTCGCCTTTTCGCAGACAGATTCACAATGCGCCACCGTTTCAGTCAATTCCGGAAGAATGCGCCTGTCATTTTCATAGGCGACGACCTCAATGGAAAGAGGCCTCTTCGATTCCGAAACCAACCTCTCCACATAGGCCGAAAAGAGCACGCCAGCCCCAGCCCCGGCATCGAGAATCCTGACATGATCCAACCGATTCGGTGTAAACAGCGACGCCATGAAGCGGGCAATCGCGACCAGCGTCAGAAACTGCCCGATGTCCGCACGTTCGGCCCGCTGCGTGCGGCCGTTCACGGCTCGGCGAACATGATCGAGGATATTTAAATATTGTTCCGTCATTAGCCTATCGGGTAAATCAAACCGAAATAATGAAACCGCACCATTTTCACCCCTTTGATGAAGAGCGCTCGCGGGGATTTTCTCTTTGCCACCGGACTATCCAACCTTGTTATGGATTTGATGTCAATGAAATTCTGCGGGTGCTACAACAGATCAACAAGGGGGCTGTCGGGCCGGGATGCGGTCCTGGCCGTAGAGAATCTTGCCGCTTCCGGAATCGCCGCGGAAGTTATGTGCTTCACCAATTATCCGACGGAAAACGGCCGGGAGGCGTTAATGATAATAAATGTCCTAATATAGTGTTGCTCGAATTTACACAGCATTTATTAAACTGAGTAAAATAAACATCTTGAAAAATATGCTGGCTTTTTTGTATCAATCTAATCCATTCTGGTTTTTTTCTCAGAATCTCTGATTCTTTATGAAAAAAATTAACCAGTACTAATTCACACAGCAGGATAATATCCATAGGAGGAAAGTGAAACCTCGGAACCTCAATTTGCTTTGGAAACCAGCAATTTTCATCAGGTAAAGTTTGCCCTCCTACTTGCAAATGATAAATCGGTTCAGGTTTTTCAACTGAAGGTGCTCGGCGATCAAAATGATAGCGTACCATCACGCGCTTTTTATACTCCTGAAACTTATTTTTAAATTCCGCACAATCTATTCCGTCCCTATAACAGAGCGCTTCATCTAGGGACCAAACGCGCAATCGGGTTTTAACTTCCGTAATATCATCTCCTACACCGCAAATTATCCCCGCAATATCTACTTGATATTTCTCACTGTTCTCCCTAAATACCAAAGGCTCATCTCTTGAAATGGAAAATTCCCAACTCTTCAATTTCCTTTTTCCTTTTTTCCCCTTTTTCCCTGCTTTTTCTGTATTTTTCTCTAAGGAATATATCCGTTCCAGTATGATTTCTTTACTACGCGGCGCCAAATACTTCCCCGCGTAGGCTGGATCGACCAACATCGTCAAATGCGTTGCGTATTCAGCGATCAACACTTTTTATTCTCCGTCGATCTTTCGCTTTGGAGTTTTGCGGATTTCAGATATCAACTCTCGCCCTAGAGGATCCACAAGTCTTTGATCAAAATCATTTGAAGTTTTAACTGCTTCAAATGACACCCTGGCTTCCTCCATTACTGCTGGCCGCGAGTCAGGTTTATATGACAGTGAGTATTTTATCATAACTGGCTGGTGTAAAATATAACATACCCATTCAGCCGGTGCCTCTCCACTAAAGACACACTTTGCTTTTTCTATTGTTGTTTTCCTATCTCTTTCCCATGCCATGGGAAATGCGATTCGTAATGGCAAACCCTTCTCTTTTTTATTCATTATTGAATAGGCGACACTACGTAATTTTGATTTCCACCAACGTTCCTCTGTCGATTGGAAAATTCCTGAATATTTAGCAGAAGTGAATAAGGGCTGAATTGGTTCAGAGGCAAAAGCCTCACTAGAAATGCCTAAAAATGTAGCTGCGTGCATTGAATCATATAATATTCCGGGATACTGAAAAATAACTTTTCTTATCCACGTAGCCACAGCCACCGTTGCCCAACTTTTCCTATATGTTATTGGTGGGTCAGCTAATTTTAGTAACCCTGCATCGCTTTGTGAAGCGCCCATCAACTTTAATAGTTCATCCCACCCTTTATTCTTTTGGTTTCTCATTAATTTGAATCCGATAGCTAAATGAAATAGCTTCTCGATGGTCGATGAATCGATCTTGAATAGATCCTGCTTGTATATTATCTCGTCAATACTAGAAAGCGTTTCGCTAATTTTTGCATAGTCTTGAAGTCTGAAAACGCTCTTTCGGGTAAATAATACAATTGGAACTTCCGGGAATTGCTGCCTAAGTTGTGTTGCTAATGCAATACCTTGAAAACCAATTACCTGACCATTGTCATCAGGAACGCTTAGATCATAGTCAACCATTAATAGCTCTGGATTTTCAGCAGATATGCGAGCGTAATCATCCGATAACTTGGGTGCATTATATGTTACAATTACGAACCTTTCTTTTGTTCTGTCATCGTTTTCAAATCTTGATTTGTATTTAGATCGCTCCGCTTTATCGTCATCTATATACACACTTTTTATTTTCATGTTATTCCTCCGTTCCCAAGGTAATTTCTACACAAGTTGACCAGCCCTCAGGAGGATCACAGAATTGAGCATCTCCATTGTAAGATCTGGCAATATCTCTTACTATCTTCAAGCCAAGTCCAGTTCCAACACCAAATTTAATATCAGGTTCACTGTCGCTTTCGAATGGCTCAAAAACTGTTCCCCATCTTGTCTTGTTTAATCCTTTGCCGGAGTCTAAAAACTTGATATATACATTCCCAAGCTCAGTAGATCCTGTAATCTCAATTTCTCGTTTGTGCTCACCTTTAACAGCCTTGAAAGCATTTGTAAGCAAATTTTGCAGGATAGAAACTAATTCCGATCTATACATTCGCGGCGTTCTTAAATCCTCTGGTACCGTATTACGGTGATTAATACCATTTTGATTCAGATACCGTTTAAGAGGACGAAATATACTTTCAACTATTGGGTATACAACCCAATCCTTTTTTTCCGCTCTACTCTCAGTTCCTATAGTAACGCCAAACAATTCACCCAATTCTTTCACCATTTCAGTACGATCGCTAAATGATTTCAATGTGAGATTAAATTCCTCCACCTGCGATTCAGGCATTTGCTTTAAGATTGATGAAGCACTACTTATCATTTCTTCCATATCATCGATTAATGCTTGTAGTTCGTGTTCAAAGATAAGGATTAGGGTTCCAGTAGAGGCGAGTACCCTTAGCAGGGTATATTCTTTACGGAATTTTTCTTCTTGCCGTCTGAGTGCGTCTTCCTCAGCTTTTCGCTGCACTTCTTCAGCTTCTCTTCTCTTATCTTCAGCTTTCTTTACTTCATCATCCGCAGAAGCTCTCTTATCTTTAACTTTCTCCTTCACTTCCTCGGCATGCTTTACAACGTGTACTTCATTCTCGATAGCCAGTTTTTCGGCTTCAATAAACTTTTTTTCCTCCCTCAATAATGCATGAACTATAGCCCAATCATTTTTACTTCCTGTTTGTCTAGCTTTATTCTCTGCGCTACGCCTTTCTGATTCGGCTTTCCGTCTATTCTCTTCAGCTTTTTTTCTATTTTCATATGCATTCGCCACATCATGATCAGCTTTATTAATTTCCTCTTCATTGCGTCGCTTCTCTTCATCTGCTTTTCTTGCTTCTTGCTCTGCTGCACGTCTCGCTTCCTCTGCGTCGCGTCTTGCTCTCTCTGCTGCCTTGGCTCGTGCTTCTTCTTGAGCTTTTTTCTTTGCCTCTGCTTCTTGTTGCTCTTTTGCAACTTGATTTGCATATAATACAGTGGCAAAATCAATCCCAAGACGTGCAAATTTTCTCAGTTCTTCAAATGCCTTGCTGCTTGTTATCCTCTCTCTATTTACTGTAATCTCAAGCAACTTGTTAGTTTCGCGTGAGAATTGCACATGTCCGAAAAGGTTATTGTTACGAAATAGCGCTAATCCGGGTCGTCCGCCCTCATCGACGTACGGATTCACTTCTTTATCCAGCATTATTATAGATCTTGCTCTATCGTAATCTGTCCTAAGCCAATCATCGCCTTTACTTCCGTATCCAAATACTCTGAAGTTATCTGCATATACCTTAATTCCACCACGATCATTCCCGATTAGCTGAGCTTGCCGCAATCCAAGGTCAGAATATTTAAAAAAATCTGCCCTATAGCTGAAAATGTGTGTTTCCATTCGCACATCACGTAAGTACTTAAAAGCTTCGTCCCTCTGAAATTTTTTTTTCAGGTTCTTGCCTTTTTGTATTTCGAGCTCATAAGATGCTATCCCTTTTTCGTCAACAGTGCCTATAATTCTGGCCCAAGCATTCTTAAAAAATGTCTTATCTAATGGTTCTACTTGCATCGGGAACTCAGGACAGTCAAACTCAACATTGAAACCCGGATCGTGAGTATGGGTGCGTAGTTCTTGTTCTCCCCGGAAGGTAGAAGGTGAGATTAAGTCATGAAGTTCGTATCTCATTCTCTTGAAATCATCGGCAGTCCATGGTTCTGATGTATCTACCAAGATTAAAGTCGTACCGGTTGGTGTTTGAGGATCCGTAGAATTGGTGGAACATATTATTGGAGTTTTATTGACATCAGAACCGGGAACAAAGTTAGACCATTGAAAAGACGCTTTTAGTTTTTCTTTTTTATTATCAGCAACTTCATATATAGA
>Ga0315286_10004291_pt1 | contig 13662 bp, 9 predicted proteins | sample YL17G10_0_MG_FD_205038 | JGI IMG/M metagenome (GOLD analysis project Ga0315286, IMG submission 205038) | Sediment microbial communities from Yellowstone Lake, YNP, Wyoming, USA - YL17G10_0 | ecosystem: Environmental > Aquatic > Freshwater > Lake > Sediment | place: USA: Wyoming | collected... | reverse complement strand
TGATAAATAGGGGCACGGCCGTTGCCCATTGATTAACACAGCTATCGTCCATTATCAATGCGGTGGTTAGTCCTCTGCCTCTCCATCCACTCTGTAAGGTTTCAGCAGGGGGGTCACATTGCCGGATCAGTTGCTATCGTGTTTCTCGGTTTCTTAAACCCGAAAGTATTTTGTCCGGTGTAGCGGGAAGCGCATAGATTCGTACCCCGATGGCATCGTAAATCGCGTTCAGGATGGCTGGTGTAATGGGGACCGTGGCTACCTCAGAGATTCCCTTGGCCCCAAAGGGGCCATGAGGTTCCGGGTCTTCGATGATCAGGCTTTGAATCTCCGGAGCATCCAGAATGGTAGGCACCTTGAGTTGGCCGAACGTACAGGTCACAGGTTTTCCTTTTTCCAGGAGATAAGCCTCGGACAAGGCATATCCCTGCCCCTGGAGGCAACTGCCTTCGATCTGGCCTTCGATCTTCTGGGGATTGATCGCCCGCCCGCAGTCATGGGCAGCAATGATTTTCAACACGTTCACTTTTCCCGTTTCTGGATTCACCTCGACGACAGCCACCTGGGTCGTATAGGCATAGGCAGGGTAATTGCGATATTCGTCGGCAGGCACGGTCCGTTTAGCTTCTTTATCGGCCAGGGCATAGGTCTTCGGGGCGACGTAATAGTGTTTCACTTCCAGTTTCTCTCCCGAGGCATGGAGACGGGCCCCGAGATCTGCCAAAGAAATGAGGGGAGTTCCCTCTCCATCGACTACTTTTTTTCCTTTCAGGCTAAGGTCCTGCAACAGAGTCTGCGTGGACTCGGCCGCTTTCTGCAAAATGGCATCTCGAAATTCTCTCGCAGCCAATTCCACCGCCTTTCCGCTGATCAGGGTCTGCCTCTCCCCGACAGCCCCCCCATGTCGAATCGTCAGCGCCGTGTCACCCGTAATGATTCCAAAGAGGTCCTGGTCGATTCCCAGGACCTCGACCGCTACCTGAACCAGGGTTGTCCGGATGCCCTGCCCCATATCCACCGCCGAGGCCCGCAGGAGCACCCGTCCGTCCGGGAGAAGAGAGAAGATGGCCCCGGCATCGTCGATCTTACCTTTGCCTGCCCCGACGTTCTTGAAACCGCAGGCCACACCGATTCCAATACACTTGCCTGCCTCCCTGAGCCTTTTGATCGCAGCTAATTCTTGTCGTAATGCCTTTTGAGCAGCCAGAAGCGTGGCCCGCGTTGCCACACTGACCCTTAGAATCTCTCCCGAAATCGTCTTATCCCCTGTCGTCAAGGCATTCCTTAAACGAATCTCAAAGGGATCCAGTTCAAGCTTCCGGGCAGCTTCATCCAGGAGCGATTCCATGGCTACGGCCGGCTGATTGATGCCAAAACCTCTAAAGGCGCTGCCATTCGCATTATTGGTATAAACCGCCCAGCCTTCCACCCTTAAATTGGGCACCCGGTAGGGCCCGCAGGAAAAGATGCAGGCCTGGTCAATAACCCGGGGACTCAAGGTCGTATACGGCCCTGCATCCGACAAGAGTTTCGCGTCGACCGCCACCAAACGCCCTTCGCTGTCAACGCCTATCCGATAATCCATCCAGTAAGCGTGGCGTTTGGTGCTGAGCTTGATCGATTCTTCCCGGGTGAGCGTGATCTTCACCGCCCTGTGCAGGTGGTAAACTCCCAGGGCCAGAAGGGCCTCCACCGTATTATCCAGTTTGCTCCCGAAGGCCCCGCCCAGTGGAGTGGCGATCATTCGGATGCGTTCCTCCGGCAGATTCAACAGGCTGGCAATCTGCTTCCTCATCTCAAAGGGAAATTGCGTGGGGGAACAGATCGTGATCGTGCCGTCCTCATCGACGTAACCGACACCGGCTTCCGGCTCCAGGTAGGCATGCTCCACAAACGGGGTCTCAAAGTGGCCCTCCACCACGATCGCAGACTGGCGAAACCCTGCTTCGATATCCCCTTCCTCGTGAATTAGATGCTTGCAGATATTCCCTTGAGAGTGCAGTTTAGGAGATTCCGGTCTCAGGGCCTCCTGTGGAGAGAATATTCCGGGGAGCTCACGGCACTCCAGATTGATCCTCTTCACGGCCGATTCAGCGATCTCCGGGGTCTCTGCAAAGACCACCGCGACAACATCGCCCACAAACCTTACCCGATCCTTGCAGAGCACAGGCTGGTCTGGATTCAAGGATCCCATCCCATTATGGCCTGGAACATCGTCTGCGACCAGAACCGCGTGAACTCCCGGGACTTCCCGCGCCCTGGAAACATCGAGATGCGAAATCTCGGCATGGGGATATGGGCTCCAGAGGATCTTGCCAAAGAGCATGCCTTCCCTGTACAGGTCGTCGGCAAATTTCAAAGACCCCTTCACCTTGGCAGCCCCGTCCAGGTCCGGAACGGACTGACCCACTCCCATCCCCTGGGTCTCGCTGTGCCTCCCTTCGGGGTGTTGCATCCAGCGCGCTGCAAGCCTGACGGCATCGATGATTTTGACATAGCCGGTGCAGCGACAGATGTTTGGCTTCAGGGCCTCACGAATCTGGGCACCTGTTGGGTCCGGGATCTTCGCAAGGAGGGCCTTTGTCGCAAGGATCATTCCGGGTGTGCAAAAGCCGCACTGCACCGCCCCGCTGGCCAGGAAGGCGGCCTGAATGGGGTGCAGTTTCCCTTCCCGGCTGAGCCCCTCGACGGTCTCTATAGTTTTCCCATCTATGGATGATAGCTTTAACAGGCAGGACTTGGTTGGCTGACCATTGACGAGAACCATGCAGGCGCCGCAGTGGTTGGTGCTGCAGCCGTTTTTTGTCCCCGTAAGCCCGCGCCTATCACGAAGGTAACGGAGCAGGGTCATCTCCGGGCCTTCCCGGGCCTCGATTTTTTCTCCGTTTAAAATAAAACGGACCATACGCCTGCCCTCCATCCGCGTTCCACCCATCAGGGATCGATCGCTCTTCCCGGCTCGGGACTCTTTGAAGTCTTAAGCCGATACCATTGCGACAAAGTGACCGCTCCAACCATCAGGACTCCGAGGATGTCTGTCCATCCTCCCGGATCGATCAGGAATACCCCTCCCACAAATAGGATGAAACGCTCGACAAGGCTGCTTCGTCGCAACAGATATCCTTCGATGCTGGCTGAGAGAAAAAAAGCGCCCGCGAGGCCGGTTACGAAGGTACGAATGATCAAGAAAACTCCCCCTTCCATCAATAAGGAAGGGGCATACATGAACATGAAGGGCATGATATAGGCAGAGATGCCATAGACAAAGGCCCTCCATCCGGTTTTCGTCGGGGAAGCCCCGGCGACCGCTGCAGCCGCATAGGCGGTCAGGGCCACTGGCGGAGTAATGGTGCTGATGCATCCAAAATAAAAGAGGAAGAGATGAGCGGCCAGGGGAGAAGCCCCCATCTCGACCAGGGCCGGGGCATTGATGGCGGCCATCATCACATAGATCGCTGTAGCAGGCAGACCCATCCCCAGGATCAGGGAAGTCACGGCGGAGAGGAAAAGGCCGAAAAAAAGGTTTCCTCCTGAGAGAGAGATCGTGAAACTGGTCAACTTGACGCCCAGCCCGGTGACACTGATCACGCCGAGGATAATCCCTGCGCAGGCACAGGCTGAAGCCACGGAGACAGCGTTTTCGGCTCCCTGCCGCAGGGACCGGGTGAGGGTCTTTGAATTAAGCACTCGGCGGTTACCTATCAGCACGGTTCCGAGGAGGAGAAGTATGGACCAGAATCCTGCAACCATGGGCGACCAGCCCATGCTGATCCAGATGACCAGGGCGATTAAGGGGATAAGCGCATACCACCCTTTGATGAGGCTGCCGAGCAGGGTGGGAAGGTCTTCTTTGGCCAGCCCCTTCAACCCCATCTTTGCGGCTTCGAAATCGACCATGAAATAGAGGCAGGCATAATAGAGAATGGCCGGCAGCGCTGCTGCCTTGGCCACTGCAAAATAGCTGATGCCCAAGTTCTCAGCGATCAGAAAGGCCACCGCCGCCATCACAGGGGGCATGATCATTCCCCCTGTGGCTGCAACCGCCTCGATGGCCCCGGCCACATGGGGACGATATCCGGCCTCTATCATCAGAGGGATGGTGATGGTGCCCGTGGTCGCCACCTCGGCCAGGGGAGAGCCTGTGATCGTTCCCATCAGGGCGGAAGAGACCACGGCTACCTTCGCCGGACCTCCCCTCCGTTTTCCGGCAATGGCAAAAGCCAGATCGACAAAGAGCTTGCCGGCTCCGGTGTTGCTGAGGAACGCACCGAAGATCACATAGAGGACTACAAAGGTCGATGAAATGCCGATGGGCAGTCCGTAGATTCCCTCAGTCGTCGTGTACAGGAAGGAAACGATGCGGCTCATGGAATAACGTTTATGGGAAAGGAGCCCTGGCAATTGATCCCCTACAAACGCATAAGCTAAAAAGACCATGGCCGTGATGGGCAGGGCCAGCCCTGAAGTACGCCGGGCTGCTTCCAGAACAACAAGAATCAAAATAAACCCGAAGACCAGGTCACTCAGGGTTGGGATAAAGGCCCCTGTATTGCTCTCCCATGTAGCCAGCAAGTGGGCGCTGGAGGCGATCGCGCCTGCCATCAAAAGACAGTCCATCCATTGCAAACGTTGAGCGGAGTTTCCGTTGGTGGAATAAGTGATGAAGGCTAAGGTCAGCATCAGCAACAGGTGAATCCCGCGCTGATCCAGGGCTGAAAGAAGGCCAACGCCAGCCGTATAGAGATGAAAGAGGGAGGTAAAAATGGCGATACCTCCCGTAATATAAAAGAGCACCCCCGTGACTTTGCGTCTGCCAATTTCCATCTCCGCCATCGATAGAGGTCCTCCGGTCAATAGGGGTTTCGAACTTTATAGGCTTTGAGATATTCTTGGGTAAAGCGAAAAAAGGGTGATCTACTTGATCACCTTCTTCTCCTGGAAGTATTTTTCGGCGCCCGGATGCATCGGAAGGTACTTCACGGGGGCTGACTCCAATTTCATTGTTTTGGCCGAGGGATGGGCGTCGTACAACATTTTCAGGTTTTCAAAGATCGCCTTCGTGATTTGATAGACCAGATCGTCGCTGAGTTTGGCGCTCACCACAGCGATGTTGGTTGACGCGGCTCCTTTGGCTTCATAGCCCAGTCCATACATATCCGGAGGAACGGTGACGAGACTGTAAAAAGGGTAATCCTTCAAGAAGAGCTGGGCCTTGTCCATCTCGATCGATGGGATATCAAAGGCAAACTTCCCAAACGTGGCCATCTGCTTGACCGCGGCAAGGGGCATGGATCCCACAGCCATCGAGACGTCGACCTGGCCGTCCTGGAGCGCCTGCATGCCATCCCCGTAATTCAGATAGGATAAGCGCATCTCCGTCTTTTGAATCCCATAATACTTCAGGATCAGAAAGGCCATATAAGGGGTAGCTCCTCCTTGAGGGCCAATGGCCACTTTTTTCCCTTTGATCTGCGCGTAGCTCTTGATGCCGCTCGCCCTGGGCACAACCACGTGGAAGAGTCCGCCATCAATGCCTCCGAACAGGGCACGGATGTGGGGAAGTTTCTTCCCGGCGTACCGACCGGTCCCGGAGTATGCCTCGTAGGCGGCATCCCCATTCGTGATGCTGATGTCGCTTTCCCCGGTGCCAATCAAGGTGGCGTTTTCGACCGCTCCGGCTGAATTCACCACGTCCACCTTGATTCCGGGTATATTCCTGCCAATGGCACCAGCCATTCCGAGACTGAGAGGATAATAACTTCCCCCGGACGGGCCACCGGCAATAGAAAGACTTGCAGCTCTAACTGTTTCCACCTGCATCATTCCCACCCATACGAATAAGATTCCCAATAGGGGCCACCACGTTTCTCTAAGAATCCTTTTCATTTTGTCCTCCCTCTCTCTCTTAGGTTATTTCCGGTTTTTCGTAAGCGCCGCGCCAGCCATTGGGGGTTGGTGCTCTATGAAAAAGCATCGTCATTTCGTCTTCTTGGTTATCCCGATGATATTCGGAATGGGACGGGCGCCGGGCCTAACAGGGTTTTCATTAAGACCGGTTTCATAAATCCCGCTCTGATCCAACTCGACCCCATGTGCGGAATAATAGAGGCTCGCCTCGGGGCCTCCTTCCAAATACATCGCATTGTAAATGGAAACGGGGAGCGATAATAAAAGAGTGTTAAAATCGTGGCCCGAATAAGGACCCTCAGAAAAGATGAACAGGGCATTTCCGGCCTTATCCATGCCTAAAACAGCCAGGCTCCACATCCTGTCCTGCTTCGCCCAAACATTCTCCTGGGTGCAGCTGATCATTCGAATATTTTGAACAAAGGTCTGGTATCTGGATTTCACCGCATCAAAGTCATGGCACTTCAGGTCAATGATCTGGATTTCCGGAACGGCAGGCTCCACCCTGTTAAAGGCTAAAACCGCCTTGTAAGCTGAGTTTAACCTTGGATTGTTCACATGGGAAAAAGTCTTCATGTATCCCACATTGGTCAGCCCGTCCTTTTGATACATTCCGGCATTGATGGCAGAAAGGAGACCGTATCTCCTGCACCACTCCTTGGCTGTCAGCCTGATCTTTCCGAGCTCCGAAGCACACAGGAGCTTGAACGAGTAATACTGGGGATCAATTTTGAGGATGACAATTTTTGAGTCCTTTACGAGGGGTTTTTGAGGTGGATCGAATTCTGCCAGAGACAATCCTTCATTCATCCTTTTCCAGGGGCCATCCTGGGATAACCCATCGGCAGAAAGAAACACGACCCAAAGGACTGGGAGGAAGATTGAAGTAAAAAAGGCTATTCTTCTCATTAAAACCCTTTGGATTTTCGATTCCTCTGGTTTTATCCGTTCCTGTGTGCCGTTTAAGTGCGTGTAGACATCTTCCATGACACATCCTTGCAATAGAGATTTGGACATCAACCCGTCAAGATGTGGCCCCCTGTCTTTCCTAATTAGCCCGGGGCTGGCGGTAATACCACTGCAACTGTCCGGAGCCACTCTCTTCGTCAACATTTTCTTCGGTCATCTTCTTCTTCCCTCGGCCCGGCGGCAGAACCTCCTTGAGCTTCCACTGATTGTCCAAACGGCCAAAGGTCCAATACTCCTCGAAGGGAGTTACGTACTCTTGTTCGCTCGCAACGCGCTCCCCTTTACGGCTCACCCTCTGGGCGTGTGCGCTGATTCTAACGGTGTATTCATCCTTTGCCTGATCCGTAAAGTTCCGTGCCAGGATCAACTCGGCCTTTCGCACACAGAGGTTTCGGTATTCAACCCTCAGTCCTTCCTTTTGCCAGTGTTGAATCTGGGCGCGAAGGTGCTCTGCAATCTCCGGAAACAGATCGGCCGCAGGGACTTGCTTAGGATCACAAGATTCCTTGGCCAGGTAAACGGTCAGGAAGACCTCCCGTGCCCGTTCGATCATCTGGTTGCGGTTCCAGAGCCTGTCGGTCTGAACAAGGAAGTTCAGCATCCGATCGATGCGTGTCGCCTTTTCCTCTGCCTCCTTCTCAAGCCAGGGCCCTGCCTCTCCCTTTTTCTTCGCCGCTTCTCCATAAATCCCCTTGATCGTATCGTCGGTCAGCATTTCAGCGAAATTTTCGTCCTTGAGCACATCCGATTCCCCTGACTGCTCGATCTCCCGAAGGAGCCATTGGTCACCCGAGCGCTGGAAGGTCCAGAACTCCTGGAAGCGGGCCGGCATTCCATCCCCCCGGATGAACTTACTGTTCCGGTCATCCACGTAGTAGTCTCGTGCCGAAGCCGTAATCAGGGCCGTAAATTCCCGTTGATTCGGCTTCTCTGTGTACCGAACATTGACTAAATCGATAGGCTCCACCTTGATGTTCTCGATGCGGTTGATCTCGTGGTTACGCAACATTCCCTGAATCTGGGCGATGTGCTGATTGAAAAGGTCGGTCATCATGAGGGGTTTCATGGGCTCATAATTACGGGCCTCCCAGCACTCCTGCAACTTCCTGAACGTGGAATCGGCGAACTTCAACAATTCAACGGGGGATACCGTGGGATCCTGCTGGCTGAGGAATGCCAGCAGTTTCTCGGTTTTTCCCGCCTTCGGTCCAATCTTCTCTCGGCCATAAACGAAGTCAAGGTTCTCGCTCTTCTTACCTCCTCTACTCCTCCAAAAGGCCATAAAGATGATTAAGAAAACCGGGATAAAGATAAACAAAACCATGAACACAATCCAAAAATTATCTGATGAGCCACTTCCACTCGATCTTGAACTCGAATGGCTTGAACTGGATCTCGACCCACTGGACCCTCCGCCCCCCTTGTTGTGAACGACCATCCCTTCTGCCACAAATGTGCGCGGCTCATCCACCTGAAGGTTGAAGACCAGTCCTTCGCCTTCTATGCGGGAAACCTTCCGGACAGTCTTTGCCACCAAACGACCGTCCTTCCACCTCACGATGTGATCTCCGGGCCGGAGATCTCCTGCCCGTCTGAACCTGCCACCCCCCAGACTCACCGGATGTTCATCTGTCGCAGATAGGATCCCTCCACTGGTTTTGATCTTTAAAACCTGATTTTTACTGATAAAAATAGTCTTTACTGTGGTCCGGAGGGTAACACCTTCATGGGTGACTGCTAATACTTCATCGCCCGAGGTTAAAGTTTCAATGGCGGTCGGCCCATTCGGCGTCGCAATCTTTGTCCCGGCCGGGAAACATCCTCCTCCCCCTCCCTTGTTGTGAACTGCGATCCGACCCGCAAAAAAGGTATTGGGGTGATCGTTCTGGAGGTTATAGACCTGAACCCGCTCATGAACCCTCTGCAAGGAAACAATCCGCTGTCCGGAAAGCCATTTGCCGTCCCACGCAAAGACCGTATCCCCCTCTTTGAGTGCTTCGACCGTTTTGTAAGTCCCTTTGCCGACATAGAAAGGATGTTCCGCAGTCACCTGGAGCGTTGTCTGATCTGTTTTGAGGAGAATGTATTCATCCACCTCGTGACGGATGATGTCGCGAACCTTCGTGCGGACCATGCGCCCTAAATCGTTAAAGGCCAGAAGTTCGTCCCCCGGCCGGACGGCGCTGATCATCGATTCCGTCCCGTCTGCCCTGAGGATCTGGCTATCGGGCAGGAAACATCCTTTGTTGTGCACAACCACTCCCGCAGTAACAAACGTCCCGCCCGGGCTGACAAGCAGGTTATAAGCGGGCTGCTTTGCCTCCTTCCGACGTACAGTTACGATCGCGGCCTCCTCAAGCCATCCGGCGTGCGCCACATAAATGATATCCCCTGCCTTGAGATGACCCGCGAGGCGGTATTCACCCGGGGCTACCATCAGCGGGTGTTCGGAAGTAACCTCCAACCTCGCGTCAGCAGTCAAAACCTCCAGAACCTCCTCGGGCTGGACCCTTGTCAGCCCCTGCACCCGCGCCTCCCCCAGGTTTCCCTCTTTCACGCTCCAGACAGAGTCACCCCTCTTCAACCTCTCAATGGCAACATCTCCGTTCGGAGTCCAGACCGGCGTGCCTTCAACAATGCATCCTCCCCCGCCCCGCGCCCATGAGGAAACGGGACCGAGAAAAAGAATAAGAATCGACACCCACCCGATCACCCTTTTCATACGCACCTTCCCTTATTTGCTGCCAAAGCCAACATCCCACGAATTCACCATGAGGGACGGCCTGGACACACTTGCGTCTCAACGTGTGCGTGTATACGCATGAACGCGCAAACGCTCAATGAAGGGCTGCCATGACCCCACCCAGCACGGCTGCAGCCATCACAATACTCACCCCAAGGATCGCAGCCCCCACCAGTCTGCCAAAGTACTCGGCCACCGCGCTGTTTCCACGGGCAATCTCCTTCTGTTCATCAATGTTCGGCGTTAATCGATCGATCAACCGTGGCACGATGCAGGAGGCTGCCATCACGAGCGCCATGCCGATGAGACCGCCAACGACCGAGAATACGATCGACCAGCCAATGTTCTGAATCGTTTCCATCATAGAAACTCCTTTCTTTCAGCAAGGATCGTTTGCTGAACGATGACCCGAATGGATTTTAGAAGTCCTTTGTTTTTTCAAAACGAATCCGGTCCGATGCTGTATCTTCTGACACTCACGGTCATCAGAATTTGACCTGTGGGGCCACCCGCTCCTGGGCGGACTCAATCTGGAAGAACGGTTCCGCCTGAAAGTTGAACATACCGGCAATGATGTTGCTTGGAAACATCTCGATCCGGTTTTTATAGGTTTTAGCCGTATCATTGTAGTATTGCCGCGCAAAACCAATCTTGTTCTCGGTCGTGGCCAACTCCTCCTGGAGGGCAAGGAAGTTCTGATTGGCTTTGAGATCGGGATAGGACTCAGCCACCGCGAAGAGGGAACGCAGGGTCTGCGTCAGGACGTTTTCAACCTTTGCCCGATCCTCGACGCTGCCGGTAAAACTGATGGCCTGCTGACGGGCCTTGACCACTGCCTCCAGTGTTTGCCGCTCATGGCCCGCATAGCCTTTGACCGTTTCGACGAGGTTGGGAATCAGGTCATACCGCCGTTTGAGCGTTACGTCGATGGAACTCCAGGCGCTTTTGACCTCATTGCGACCCCGAACCAGTCCATTGTAGATGCCGACGACATAAAAGACCAAGACAGCAACAATCGCAAGCAGAATGAGGGTAGTCATCATTTTACTGTTCCTTTCTCCTTTTTTTGGGGAGTATATATAAAATGGCATTGGATGTCAACACCAAATCCCCATCAACCCTTGACAGAACCTTTGGGTGTGATATCATAACAGAAATGCCTTGTTTTTCATTATTGCATCGACTTTGGCAAATATCTCTTAACCCTATCAGAAGGAGGAAGCAACCATGGCATTCTGGAAAAAGGCTGGGCTCTTTGTTGGACTGACGGTTTCGATCTGGGTCCTCGGGCTGACCTGGGCAGACGCCCAGGACAAGTATCCTTCCCGTCAGATTGAATTCGTCGTTCCCTGGCCGCCCGGAGGGGCGACCGATATCGCGGGTAGAATCTACGGAAACGAACTAAGCAAGGTGCTCAAGGTTCCCATTGTCCCCGTCAACAAGGCCGGCGCCTCCGCGACAGTCGGAGGCACTTATGTCTTCAAGGCCAAAAGGGATGGTTATACCCTTCTATGCGGGTCCCAGGGCTTCTTCTTTGGCTCTCTGCTTCTCGATGGACTGGTTTATGATCCCCTCAAAGACTTCGTGCCCATTCTCAATGTTTCAAACACGCCTCATACGCTCTGTGTAAAAAAGGATTCCCCGTACAAGACCCTGGAGGATTTTGTCGAAAAGGCCCGAAAAAATCCTAAAATGGTTTCCGTGGGAACGGCGGGTCTCGGCAGTGACGGGTATTTCAATCTTGAGATCCTGCTCAAGGCTGCCGGAATCCAGATCAAGCACGTCCCTTACAAAGGAATTGGCGAGGTCCCTCCGGCCGTCATGGGAGGTCACGTGGAGCTCGGAATCGGCACCGGATCGGCCTTCTTCCCCTTTGTCCGGTCAGGAGACATGAGAATCCTCGGGCTGACCGGAGTGAGCCGGATGAGGGAGTTTTCCGATGTCCCGAGCTTTTCGGAAAGGGGGTTTAAGGGAAGATATTTTGACAACTGGACGGCGCCCTTTGCTCCCGCAGGACTACCCCAATCGGTTATCGATACCCTTATTGAGGCCACCGAGAAAGTGTTAAAATCCAAGGAATATGCAGAGAGCATCGAAAAATCAGGAGGAATGCTCAGGCATATGACCCATGCCGAGTTTGTGAAGGGGCTCGAAGAGGACCGGAAGGTTGTTGAGTCAATTGCAAAGGACCTCGGCCTGAAGAAATAATGGAAAAGCGGAATGTAGCGAAGATCTCCCACAGAAAGGAGGAACAAAAGATGCCTTTTTTGCAAAAAACAATCGCATTTCTGATCATCATCCTCTCAGGATGGATGATCACAGCATCCCTGACCGATGGCCAGGAGAAGTACCCTTCCCGGCAGATCGAGCTGGTCATCCCCTTCCCTGCCGGAGGCTCCACCGACATTTCAGGGCGGATCTTTGCCAACGAGTTAGGCAAGATCTTAAAGGTTGCTGTCGTTCCCGTGAACAAGACGGGGTCCTCGGGAACGATCGCAGGAACCTATGTCCATAAGGCCAAGAAGGACGGATACACGCTTCTTACGAGTTCTCAGGGATGGTTTTTCGGCTCCATCATTCATGAAAAGGCCATCGTTTACGATCCCCTGAAGGATTTTGTGCCGATTGCCAACTTTCACATCGTTCCCCACGCATTGTGCGTTAGGAAGGACTCTCCGTTTAAGACATTGGAAGATTTTATTGAGAAGGCGCGGAAAGAAACCGGGGCCGTTTCCGTAGGGACGCCAGGGGTCGGAGGAGACAGCTATTTTAATCTTCAAGTGCTTTTAAAGGCGGCCGGAGTCCAGATCAAGCACGTTCCGTATAAGGGGATTGGGGAGGTTCCACCTGCTCTTCTGGGGGGACATGTTGAAGTGGGAATTGGACCGGCCTCTGCCTGGGTTCCCTTTTCAAGGTCAGGGGACATTCGAACATTGGGAATAACGAGCCGTATGAAGGACTTCCCGGACGTCCCTTCTTTCTTGGAGCGGGGGTTCAAGGGAAGGTACTTTGACAACTGGGCAGGCGTTTCTTCACCTGCCGGGGTTCCAAAGAATGTGATCGACGTTCTTGCGGATGCCTGCGACAAGATGCTGAAGTCGAAGGAATTCGTAGAAACCACGGAGAAGACAGGATGCGTGATTCAGTATATGACGCGAGTGGAATTTCAGAAGCACCTTGAAGAGGATCGGAAGGTGGTGGATGCGATGGCCAAGGAACTGGGGATCAAAAATTAGTGAGAAAATAAAGTGTCAGTGACAGTGTCTGTGTCAGTCAAAAAACAACATAACATAAAAGAATTATAACAATTTTCATGATTCGAGCCTGACTGCCGGAGCCTTGGCGCAGATAGGGGTGCTCTCCGGGCATGGGCTATTAATGGTAAAAATGTGGTCAGAAACCAAGAAAACCAGCAGGAAGCCTCACATTTAGCAAAACTTTGAAGAGGATGTAGATTGAAACAGCCGAGGCCAAGGCGAAGGATGCAACGATATACCATTTTTTCACTTCAATCGCCCGCATCAAAAAAGCCATCAATAGGGCCGTGGAGAGCAAGGCCCCAACCCATTCAAAGATGAGGGCGTAGACAACCAGCACAAACAGGACATCTCCGACTTTCGACCAGCGGACATTCAAAATCGGACCTGGTTGACTTTCGGGTGTGCCTCTCTTTTGATCCAAATAGGTCTTCATCAGGAGCACAAGGGAGAGGATGCCCAGAGCAACCCCGCACCAGAAAAAGATAAAAGCGATCCCGGGCTCCCGGAAGGTTCCCACCCCAAGGTTGACGGAGTGAACGCAGACAGCCACTGCGATTCCGAGCCAGAAAAGACCGCTCCACCGATCCAGTCGTTCCACCGACTCCTCTCCTCCTATTCCTCTCTTTCCAAACCGGCCCCCAATCGCTTCCGCGTCAAGATTGGCAGGATTATAGTCACAATAACCAATACCAGGAAAAAAGCGGAAATGGGGCGATTCAGGAAAATGATGAAGCTTCCGTCCGACAGGACCAGCGACCTCTTGAGAGCCGTTTCCAAAAGCGG
>Ga0315286_10004290_pt1 | contig 13663 bp, 6 predicted proteins | sample YL17G10_0_MG_FD_205038 | JGI IMG/M metagenome (GOLD analysis project Ga0315286, IMG submission 205038) | Sediment microbial communities from Yellowstone Lake, YNP, Wyoming, USA - YL17G10_0 | ecosystem: Environmental > Aquatic > Freshwater > Lake > Sediment | place: USA: Wyoming | collected... | reverse complement strand
CCCGCCGCGCGAGGGGCTACAAGCAAGCGTGAACCGCTCTAGCCCGTCAGTTCTTTGCCGCCTGCGCCGCCATCGCGACGATGTCCTCCGACGTGACGACGCGCAGGTTCGCCGCTGCAAAGGCCACGAGTTCCTCGTACGCCCGCCACAGGCGCTCGCGGGCCTCGTCGGGTCGCGGCCGCGACCTGTCGGGCGCGTCGAGCGGAAACGGCGGTTCGCGCGGCGGATGCGCCTCGCCCGGGCCATAGTAGATGGCCGTCCACGACGCCGGGCCGGCCCGCGCAAAATCGTTCTCGTGAATCAGGGCCGTGACAAACGGCGGCCGCGGGCCTTTCCACGCCGCCAACTCGCTCTTCAGCCGCGCGGCCGGATTGTAGTCCGCCGCCTGGGGCGAGTCGAGCCTATTCCACCAGAAGGACTCTTCGCGCTCGCCCGGCAGCGCCCAGCGCGTGATGCTGAAGTCGCTCGGCCGCGCCAGGAGGCCCTCGACCCACTCGTACGGCCGGTCGGGCCGCGTCCCGCGCTCGTGATACTGAACGATCATGCGTGCCCCCAGATTGCGGTAGACGCCCACGGCCGCGCGGCGGATGCGCGGGTCGCCCGTCGGCGCGCCGATGGAGACGGGCTTGCCGCCGAACACCTGCGCGACGCACGAGTAGCCGCCGGGCTTGGAGCGGTCGAGACCGCCGGTCGCGGGATCGAGCCGGAACGTTTCGTAATCCTTCAGCGCCGTCGCCAGGGCCGCCTCATCCAGACCGCGCAAGGGGCTTTCAAAGCCCGCATAGACGGGGTGCGGCGGGCGCATGTGGTAACTGATTGTCTGCCGCGTGTCTTTCAGCAGTTTGACGATGTCCGGCCGCTCGGCGGCGTAGGCTTCGGCCATCGGCGCGGTGAAGTAGAACTCGCCCCGCACGCCGTACTTCGTGAAGACGCCGATGGCGCGGCGGACGGTGTCCGCGCTTTCGCCGACGTGCCGCGTGTCGTGCACGTTGACGACGAAGGTGATGTATCCTCGCGGCGAAGATGCGCCTTGCGCCGGCGCCGGCGTGGCGGCTTTCGTTTTTTCGCTTTCCATCCGGGCGGTGATGTCGCGGACGGTGCGGACCGCGGCCCCATTTTCGCGCAAAAAGGTGAGCCACTCCTCGACCTGCCCCGGACCGTAAGCGAAATCAATCTCGTGCGTCACGACACCCAGGACTTGGCCGGGCCCGGCCCGGGCAAACTCCGCCTTGATCGCCTCCAGCGTCTGAGGCTCCCGCGGGTCCATGAAGTGATGGCGGAAATGCAGCCGCGGTTTGCCGTTGAACGTGAAAGCCAGCGGCGCGGCGAGGCCGTCGCGGATACCGTCAACATCATAGAGGAGTTCGTCAGGGAAATCGGTCTCGTCCACGATGCTCGCCGCGGAGGCATCGCGCGGATACGGTATCGACGCCACGTCGATGCCGCAGCAGCCGGTCACGATCTTGTCGGGCGCCGCCAGTTTGGCCAGAAGCCCCATCATGTCGGCCACGCTGCCGCGATAGCGCGGGTCGGCCTTCCACTCCGCACGGTTCGTGTAGCCGCACCAACTTCCGTGACGAATGGTGTGGTAGTGCAGAGCGACCTCGTGCCCGGCCTTCTGCCAGGCCTTGACCGCGTCAAACCGCGACGGGTCGGCGCAGACGTACTCGGCCCACTGTGGATTGAACATGAGCGTGAGTTTGGCGCCGTAGCGGTCGGCCGTCTCGACCAGGCGCACGAGCGCCGGCCAGTACTCGGCCTGCCACTGCCCCGGCGGGAACCGGCCGCCGCCAGGCTCGCAATGGATGGCCAGGAAGGTTGCGGGCGCGGCCGGACGTGTCTTTGCGGATACCGCGGAGGCCGCAGGCGCCGCTGGCGGGGCGATCTCGCCTTCGCGCGGGTCGACGCCGGGGTTGGCCTTTTCCCACGCCGCATGCGCGTCGGCCGCCTCGGCAAAGGTCGCCCAGCGGACCTTGCCGGCCTTGACGAGCGGGTCCACGACTTCCGTGAGCCATTGCTCGATGATGCCGTACGGCTCGCGCGGGCCGCCGCGAAACTCGCCGGGGTGGACCGTGACGTGGAAAACGTTGACGCGGTCTTTGCGGGCGGCGCGGAGCGACCGTTCGAGACCCTCTGTCATGAAGTCGAAGTATCGTGCGTCGGCCTCCGGCCCGCGGCTGCGCTTCAGGCTCGCATAGTCGGCGGTCGTGTACGCCCCGACGGGCAAGTAGACGACATGGCCTTTCGGGTCGTGGCGGGCAAACGCATCGAGGTTCTCGGCCGTCGGGCCGTCCGCCGGCCGCCAGGGGGTCACCGTCATCAACCTTGGGTCGGACTGCTGCACGCGCGGGTTCTTGTGGTCGCCGAAGACGTCGAGGCCCGACGCGGAGGCCGCGCCCAGGATGCCGCCGAACAGGTTCCCGCCGCTCCAGTACCGGACCTTCTGCGCCCCGGCCTTCTTGATGTAGTCGATCTCCTCCTTCATGACGGCCGTCCACGTGGCGGCGGGAAGCCGTTCGCAATTGCGGCCCAGGTGCGCGTCTTCGTGAAAATGAAGGGCGATCTCGTGGCCGCGCTTCTCCAGGTCCGCCAGGACCGGCTCCTTAGACTCCGCGGCGACTCGCGTAAACGGCGTCTGGACCTGGATCGACAGTTTCCCCCCGCGACGCTCGACCATCCGCGCCAGGATCAGCAGGTCCTGGACCGTATGCTGAAAGTAGGGCTTATCGTTGTAGTTTGGCGGCGGCAGATTGCCTCGCGCGAGCGGCGGCGCAGGGGGAACGCCCATTTCCGCCCCGCCCCGCCCTGCCAGCGTGCTGACCCTCGCGCCTTGCGGCTCAACGTGGATGCCGATGCAGAACAGGACCGGCGCCTCGGGCGAGCCGGCGTCGGCGGCCGCCTTGCGAGAGAGTTCCGCCTTGAACTCCGGCGGCCCGCCGCCTGCGTTCTGGGCGCCGGCCGTCGGGGCGAGCCCAACGGCCAGCAGGAGCACGGCCATCGCCATCGCGCAACGTTTCATGGGTTCCTCCCGTCCGGGCCTTGGGTTCGTCGGGCGCATGCTGCGTCCCACCCGTTTGTGTGAACGGTCTGCGTCGAGGTAACGGGAAAACGCGGCCCCCATGCAGACGAAGCAATAGAAAGGCCGCGGGCGAATCGGCCGCGGCCTTGACATGATCTGCTACTCTAAGGTGACGCAGTACTTCCGGGGCCGGTTTGGCGTTGCAGAAGGTTGTCGCATACAGTACGTTTGCCTGGGACGGGTCCGGAGGGCGGGCATGAGACTGTCTGTGGCTGTCATTCTGCTGACGATCACGATGATTGCCGCGGCCGAGATACCCTCGGACAAGACGCCGGCAGGCCTCAGCGAGGAACCCCGGCTGGCTGCGGAGGCCAAAGCCCTGGCCGAGGCGGCCCAGAAACGTTACGGCCCCGGCTATACCACGGAGATTGACGGCCGGCGCCACATCGTCTATGTCTCCGCGTTGGACTCTTACGCACGGGGTCGCGCGGCGGGCATCCTGGGCGCCTATTCAGATCAGCAGCGTCAGATTCTCTTTCGCCGGCCATTGCCGTGGAACGTCACGGTGATTCTGCCGACGCTCTCGGACTATCGCAGGCCGCAGCCCATGTTCTCTTTTGCGGGCCATTACGAGCCGTCGACGCGGACGCTCGAAAGCCTCAGCCTCAGCGATGTCCTGATCCACGAATTCACCCACGCGCTGCACCACGGCGACCAGGCGCTGGCAAACCAGCGGCATCCGGTTTGGATTCACGAGGGCCTCGCCAGCCTTTTCCAGCGCTCCGTGACGCGCGAAGGCAGGCTCGAAATGCTTCCCGGCCGCGACCTGGCAAGCCTCCAGGAGGCCGTGCGGGGCCACAAGGCCCGGCCCTTTGCGGCGCTGCTGGCCATGCAGCAACAAGCGTTTATGGACGACGCCGAACTCTGCTACGCCGAGTCGCACTACATCATGTTCTACCTGAATCAGCTCGGGAAGCTGAGAGAGTTTTACGAGAGCTACAAGGCGGGCTACGCGGCCGACCCTGCCGGCGGGGCCGCGCTCGTCAAGACGCTCGGCAAGCCGCTGGACGAGATCGAGTCTGACTGGCGCGAGTGGGTCCTTCGGCAGAACGTGCCGTGGACGCCCGCGCATCCGCCGAAGGCGCGGCTGGGCATCAAGATGGAGGCCGTGCCGGAAGGCGTCAAAATCACAGGGTTTGTTCGGGGCAGTGCGGCCGAGCGCGCCGGGCAACTGAAGTTCGGCGACATCGTCCTTTCCGTGGCGGGCCAGGGCGCCGGCACGCCGGGCGACCTGACGGCCGCCGTGCAAACGTGTCAGCCCGGCCAGACGATCGATATCGAAGTGATCCGCGACGGCCAACTGACCCTCGTGAGGCAGTTGCTTGGCGTGACGTCACCGTAGTTGAAAACGCCTTACGGCTGCCGGCCGTAACGGTAGGTCGGCATGGCAGGGTCGGTCAGGACGTCCGGGCAATCGCGGACGCCGGTGAAACGGAACCGCGCAAGAAGCCAGTCCAGTTTCGCCTCGGTCTGCGCCAGTCCGACGCGATGGCGCCAGCACGCGAGGCGCCCCATTTCCAGGACGGGTTGACCCGGGTCGAGTTCCCACGGATGCAGGTAAATCATGCCGCGCTCGCCCCGGCGCTCGGCGGCCTTCAACGACCTTCCCAGGACGCCGATGGGCAGCAGTCGCAGATACCCGCCTCCGCCGACGGGCCAATTCATTCCTGCCAGGCGTGCGGTCAGGGGCGGAATCTCGACCAGGCTTCCGCCGGCCGGCCCCAGGGCACGATGGATGGACCTTGGCGCGTCGGGCACGCCGTAGCGGTCGTGACGAACGGGGAAGACGGACGAATCGTACAGAAAACCCGCGTCGGCCAGCACGTCAATCGCCCAGGCCGTGCGATGCGTGACGGAGAACGTGGGAGCGCGGTAGCCGGCCACCGGTCGCCCGGCGAGGTCTTCCAGCAGGCTGCGGCTGTCTCGAACGTCCGCGCGGAATTCCTCGGGCGAGAGGCGGTTGATCATCCAGTGCTGCATGCCGTGCGAGGCGATCTCGTGGCCGGCATCGCAAATCCGCCGCACCAGGCCGGGGTCGCGCTTGGCCACCCACCCGAGCACGAAAAAGGTTGCCGAGGCGCCGCGGGCAGCGAGCATCTCCAGGATGCGGCCGACCGGGGAGCCCAGGCGTCCCGGGAGAGAATCCCACTGTTCCCGTTTGACGCAAGCGGACGCGGCCTCGGCCTGGAAGTATTCCTCCACGTCGAAGCTGAGCAGGTGGACCGTGTCGATCGAGGGCTCAGGGTCGCCATCCGTATGGTGCGGCCGGTTCACGATTTCGGCCGTTCCAAGGCGGCCAATGCCTGGCGTGCCTGGTCGGCCGCTTCCAGGGCAGATGCCGCGGGGGTCGCGCCGTCGGCCTTGAGTTTCTCGACGAGGTTCACGGTTGCCGCAAGATGCCACCGCGCGAGGTCCACATGGTTGGCCTTGGCTTCCGCCTGGCCGAGGTGGAAATGGATCTCGGGCGAAGTGGGAAAGCCCCTGACGGCCTGGTGGAGCGACTGAATCGCCTCGTCGTTGCGGCCCTGCAGGTAAGCGACCCACCCGAGCGTGTCGCGGAAGCCCGGCACGCCCGGCGCCGCCTTGACGGCGGCTTCGGCCCATTTCTGCGCTTCAGCCAGCTTGGCCGCGTCCTTGGGATACAGGCACGAGATGATATAGGCGCCGTTGTTGCCGGCAATGGGGCTCTGGTTGGCATCCCACATCTGGCGGTAGAGGAGCAGTGCATCGGCGGGGCGTCCCGCGGATTCGAGGGCCATCGCCAGATTCACGACAAGCTCGGCATTGGTCCTGTCCGTTGCCAGGGCGGCCTGGCACAGTTCAACGGACTGGTCGTGCTGCTTCTCTTTGGCGGCCAGGGTTGCCTGCGCCGTCCGAGCGAGGAGGCAATCGGCCGGCTGGAGGATCTGGAGCATCTGCCGCACAGTCGCCGCATCGGGGGTGCTCTGCAGTATGATTGTTGCCGCCCACTGGCAGGTAGGCCGCGCCCTGAGGACCTGCATGGCCCATGTGCGCCCCAGCAACGGCATGCCTAATTCTGAGGCAAGAGACGCTTTCAGGAGGTTGGCGGCCTCCTCCGACGATTTCGGGTTCTGCTTGGACGAAGCGAGGGTTTCATCGGCCGCTTGTCGGGCAACCGAACCGCCTTTCTTTGCGGCGGCGACCTCCGCCTCCGCGTCGGCCCTGACGCCGGCCGCAAGCGCTACCAAGGTCTTGTGACCCGGTGAGATCGATTGGGGCGGGTTCATCTGCGACATGGTCTGCTGGATTTGATCCAAGCGTTTCTTCCAGGGCGCTACCGGTTGCCCTGTTTGCGAGGCGACCAGGAGCCCCAGCATCGCCTCATAAGGTCCCGCAGCGCTGATCTTGGGCAGCAGCGCCTTGGCGGACTCGGGTTTCTGGCCGAGCGCGAGCAGCACGGCGGTCTGGAGCCACCGCGGATCGCCGGTGCTCTGTGCGGCTTGCGCGGTCAGGCCCGCGGCGCCTGCCAGGTCACCCGTCATGAGCAGGGCCTGCAGGGCGGGGTTGAGGGCCTCGTCGGGCATCACGGCGGCCGGAGGCCGCCTGGCGTCGAGCTCCTTGAAGACCTTGAGGACGTCATCGGGGCGATTGGCCCGCAGGAGGATGTTCATCTCCTGAATGAAGAGGGCCGGGGAATCCGGCTTCACCTTTTGCGCCTGGCGAAGGACGGCCAGCCTCGCTTCCTCCGTGTCTTCCAGGCTCGCCAGAATCTGCCGCGCAGTGATATATTGAGACGCGTATTCCGGAATGGCGCCGAGTATCGCGCGGGCCCGGTCCTTCCCGCCCAGCTCTGCGAAAGCCTGGCCGAGGGCCAATTGCAGTTTCGGATCGGCTTCGCGGATCAGCTTGGCCGCCTGCTCGAACGATTCGACGGCCTGCGAGGGGAGCCCCCACCGCACGAACATGGAGCCTTGCTGTAAGAGGGCCTCGAGGTGCCCCGTTTGGCCGAGGCCCTCCAGTTGCTTGAGCGTGGCGAGGGCCTCAAGAGGCCGGGCCGTCGCGTCGAGGGCTCGCGCCAGAGCCGTGTACGACCTGAGATTCCCCGGCTGCCGCTCGATGGCCTGTTGATAGAACGCGATCGCCTCGTTCAACCTGCCTGCGGCCGCGAGAACGTTGGCCCGCACCAGGCAGGGTCCGGCGTCGTTGGGCAGCACTTTGTCCATCTGTTCGCACACGGCCAACGCCTTGTCGGTCTGCTTCAGGCGGCTGTAGAGCGACGTGACGCGTTCCAGCGTGGCCAGGTCTTTGTCTTTGACCGCCTGCTGCACCAGGTCGGCCAGGATGGCATCGGCTTCGCTGGAGCGGTTGGCAGTCGCCAACAAGGAGGCCTTGTCGTAGAGGGCCTGCGCGCGGACTGGCGAAGTGGCCGCCACCTGGTCCAATTCCGTTGTGGCTTGATCGAGATGCCCCGCGCTCGACAGCGATCGGGCACGGAAGATGCGCGCTAGGTTGCGGATGTCTTCCGGTGCGCCCTGGCGACTGGCCAGGTGGCCATAGATTTCCGCCGCCTCATCGAACTGGCCGCGGCGGTCGAGCAGCCAGCCCACCGCCAGGTCGACCAGATTCTGATTGGCCCCCGGGAGGGCCGCCAGGGCCTTCTCCACCGCTTCAGGCTTCAGGGTCCCGCTCATGATCCCGGCCAGTTGCAGATAGATGGGAAGTTTATCGGGCATCTGCTTCAGCACCGCCGTCCACTGTTCGATGCACTTGTCGTTCTGCCCGAGCACCTGATAGGCCTGGCCCAGAAGCAACAGGATCTCGGCATCGTTCGGCGTTTCTTTCAGTTGCGTCAGGCAGGCCTCAACGCACTGTTGCGGCCGCCCGTTGCTCAGGAGCGCCTGGGCCAGCGCACGGCCGGAAAGCGTGCCGGGGCCGGACTGTGGCAACAGGTCCTGGCCGCGGGCCAGCCGGATGAGATTGACCAGCCGGACGGCCGCGGCGTTCGACGCGCGGCGGTCCAGAATCGCCTGGCACTCTGTCAGGCATTCGTCGTGCAACCCCGATTCGTACAAGGCGGCGGCGAGGGATTCCCGATAGGAGAGGTTGCGGTCGTCCAGACTGACCGCTTTGCGGAACGGCCCGATGGCCTGGAGCAGCCGCCCGGTCACGGTGAAGAACCTGCCGAGTTCGAAGAGCACCCGGGCATCCTTGGGATTTCGCCCGGCCTCATCCGTCAGCATTCTCTCCGCTTCCGAGATGCGCCCCAGGAGGGCTGTGGCACGAGCAACGGTCAGCCGTCCCAGAACATCGTTTGCTGCAGGCGTGCATTCGGCCGCCTTCTCCAGCGTTTTCCTTGTGACCTCCGGCTTTTCGCCCAACTGACGGTATCCCTCGTAAACGGCAAGCAGAACATCGGGATTCGAGGCGTGGTCTTTCAAGGCGGCGTTCAGTGCGGTTCGAGCCAAGCCGACCTGCTTCGTCTCGTTTGCGGCCTGGACGTAGAGTCTCAGCGCCAGCGGCAGGTTTTGGACCGCCGCTTCGCTCGGATCGGAGCAGACGGCTTCGTAGAAGGCCTTCGCCTCGGTGAAGGCCTCGGCCGCAAAGCCGCTGCCGAGAAGAGATTCCGCCAGGTATCGGTGGGCCTCGGCATAGGCGGGATCGGGCCTGGGGAATTGCCTCTCGATGTCCGTCACGGCCCGCATGGCCTCTCGTGCCCGTTCCTCCTTCCCCATCTCGTGGGCGACCTTGCCATAGAAGTACTGGCCGTTGGCCCAGAGGGGGGCCTCTGTCTTCAGCGAATACAGTTCCCGTTCGGCTTCGCTCCACTTGCTCTGGGATACGAGGATCCTGGCCCGCAGGAATCTGGTGCCGAACTTCTGCTCGCCCTCCGGCTTGGAGTCGAGAATCTGCGTGCAGAGTTCGAGTGCCCGCCCCACGTCGCCCGCGCGCACCGTAACCTCGGCCTTTGCGAGTTTCGCATCGTTATCGTCGGGGTGTTTCTCAAGAATGCGATCGAGTTGGCGCGTGAGCGACTCGAGATGCTTGGCTTCTTCGGCGACCTCGCCTACGCTTCGGAATTCAGATCGTATGAGTTTGACCACCGCGGCGGGGGGCGGATCCTCCAGGGACATGATCGCCTGGCGGGCGGCCTCCAGGGCCTTCCGGTCGTTACGTTGCACGCACAGGTCGACCAAGGTGCGGGCGGCGCCGGCGCGCCCGGGGTCCTGCTTGACGACGGCTGCCAGGACGTCCGTGGCCTGCTTGAGCGACAGGCCGGCCTCGCGCCCCGCCTCTTGCGCCGCCTTCTGCTTGGTGGCGATATTTGCGGCGGTGTCTCCCTTGGTTGCAGCCAGTCGGGCCTCTTTCTCCAGGCGATCCCGAAGGCCTTGCTGGGCGCCACCAATCTGCGTCAGGTTGAGGCCGATGATCTGTTGCACGTCGAGCACGCCCGCGTTGTCCTTGGCGGTGACCCGGGAAAGATAGTCGTTGGCCTGCCGAATTCCCGCAATGGCGTCCTGGATGACCGACGGCTGGCGAAGCGCCTCCTCGGATGCCAGCGAGCGCCTGGCCGGCATCGCATAAGTGTCGGCCATGGCCAGTGGGATCGTCACCCCGGGCGGGTCATGCTTGGCGCTTTCTTCCAGCAGTTTCCGGGCCTCGTCGTACTGACCCTTGCCGCAGAGGGCCTGGGCCTGCTTGAAGTAGGCCAGCCAGTTTGCCGGTTCCTTGTCAGCGGCGGCCCCGGCCAGTTCCATCGCACGGTCGTACTGCTTGGCACGCAAGGCCAGTTCCGACCGCTGGAGCAGTTTCTCGGCCGTATTTCGGTGCAGGTACAAGAGAACGACTCCTGCCAGGCCGAGCACAACGAGAACGACGATCAGAATCAGAAAGACGCGGCGCATCGGTTCTTCCTCCTTAGACCTACGGTAATGTCGCATCCAGGAAAGGAATGGCTGCGCTGAGCATTCTCTCGCATCGCCGGCGGGCAGCCTCCTCGTCGTCTCCCATAGGGGTGGAGACGCGGATCAGGACGCCGCTGGCGTTGCGGCGCAACAAACCGTTCGCAAAAATGGTGAATTGCTGTTTCCAGAAACTCGGCGTGTATTCTCGTCCGCACTTGTATACGTACAGGTAGTACGCGCGGCGTGCGCCGGACTGGACGATGATCACGCGGCACGGCACGTTGCCGCGGCCTGCGACGTCGGGCACCACGATGTCGTGTTTGGCCACGATGTCGTTGCCGCCGCCCTCCAGGCAAAGATCGGGCGGATGCGTCCCCTTGCGGTTGTCCTGGCTGAAAATGATGCAGAAGTCCACAGGGAGAGAAGCGGGATTGGTGTAGCGGCGATACAGGTAGTCCCGCGTTTCAAGGATGGTCAACGTCTGCTCGTCCATCTCGATGTCCTGGCTCTGCCACCGGAGGCCGGCCATGTCCAGCGTCGCCGGCAGGGCCTTGTCGGCCATCTTCTGGTTCCACATGGAAGGGACCGAGCGGTTGATGGCGAGCGTCGTCCCGGCCGCCACGAGCAAGAGGATCGCGGCGGTCCATCCGGCGCGCCCGCCTACGGCGCGTGCCAGTTGCGGCCACTGCTCGTCATCCTCCGCGCCGCGGAGTTGGCCGTGGAAGAGCGGCAGCACTGCGGCGGGCCTTCCGACGAGTTTCCTCACCCAGAGCACGAGCCGCTCGGTGCCGAACATCAGCAGGAACGCGATGCCGTAAATGAGGATGCCCGACGTGTCGTGGTACCAGCCGGTGGCCGTTTTCACGTCCCAGACGTCGGCGACGACGATCAGGCTGACGATGCGGATGGAATTGCTCGCCACGGCTACTGGAACCGACATGGCGAACAGTCCGAGGCGCCACAGGCCCCGTAACTTGCACACATAGGCGTAAATGGCGCCGAAGGCCAGGAGGCTGATCAGCGTCCGCAGGCCGTTACACACGTTCGCGATGACCAGCGTCTTGTCGCCCGTGAGGAAGACCTGGTTGCCCGACCGCTCGACAATGATGCCGAGGAAGTTGGCGAGCGAGACGCCCCAATCGGCCGCCAATAACTTCAGCCGGAAGTTGAGTTGGGCGATCGAGAGTTCGGGCAGGGGAACCATGAAAAAGAGCAGGGCGATCGGGAACCACAGCCTCCTCAGGGCGGTTGCCCCCCAGAAGAAGAGCACCAGGCCGGCCAGCGCCCCGATGAGGCTGAACCCGCTGGCGAAATTCACCCGAGCGAAACAGGCCGCCAGGTGGATCAAGAGGCTTCCGATAAGCACGAGGCCGCCGATAACTCGCCTGGGCGCCACCGGGAACCGCGTGTGGCGAATGAGCAGAATGCCCATGATCAGGCTGACGAGGGGCACCAGCGGGCCGTGCGTGTAGTAGCTTTCCCCCTCGACGAGGCGGTCGTACAGGCCAAGGGCTGAGCGCTGCCATGCCGGGAACCAGCGAATCCACATCTCGGCAAAGGTGTTGGCATAGGCCGCGAGCAGTCCCGCAAGAAGCAGTATCCAGACTGCCGCTAATAGCTGTTTCTGGTGCTTCGCTGGAGGTTCGTTTCTCACAAGGTGCTCCGGACCTTGATAGACACGCAAGTGTACAATAGCACGACAATCCCATTCTGTCCACAGATTGCCTAATTTGCCAGGCCGTATTGTCCCGCGTGGCGAGGACCAGCCACCCCTGTATCGGCATTTCCGCGCCGAATACTGTTATGAGATTGATCATCTGGTTCCGCGTTTGGATTGGTCGGCATCCCAAGACCGGCGTAAGCAAGTTGCAGGTGCGGCCGGGGCACAGGCAGGGAAACTGCAATGCCCGCCGCGGGTGCAGAGAGGAAAATGGCCCGCGGCGATGCCTATACGGCCTGTAAGTTGGCCCTCCAGGGGTACGCTGACCGCGGCGATCCTGCGTGTAAGGCCTTGATTTGTATGGTCTTGCGTGGCCCGGAGCGGGCGTCGTTCCAGGCGAGGCCGCCAAGCCGTAAGATGGGTAAGATGGGCATCATGTGCCGCGCGGTGCTGGAATGCCTCCTCCGGCAGGCTCTGGAGAGGCGGGCAGGGCATGCGGCCGGAGTTGCCGGTGGATCCTAAAGTTGCGAAACATATATTATATAGCTGGTCCCGGCACAGGTTTGCTCAGCGCAAGAAGTTTTTTTGCGGACGTCACTTGACAAAACGGCAGTTTTGAGGTATATATGCTTTGCTCGCGTACTACTAAAACGGGGGGATGAGGCGGTGAATAACCGGCGGCGACAAGAGCGAGGCGGCATCTGCGGGGCAGATGGTTGGCCGTTTGGGGTCAGGACCTCCGAGAAGAGCGGGTTGCGTTGATATTTCGGGGGCCGTGTGGACGGCCTCTTTTTTTGTCGTCAGGGCGGCGGAGGAAGAATCCGCCGTCTCAGGTCATGAGGTAGGGTTTCAGGGCGTGCAGGGCTGGAGTAGTTGAAAAAAGGGGCGGATCAGCAGGACACCTTGCCCAAGGTCGCTGATCCACCCGGGACGATGCGCGTATCGCTACGCGCCTATAATTTATTATAGGCAGGCGTCGTCTCGGGAATCAAGGAAATCGCGGTGAGCCAGGCGTTGGCTGCCGCGGGAGACGACGCAATGCCGGAGCCGGTTACTATCGTTGGCGTAGGGTTGGGCTTCGTCGCCCTGACGAGCCATTTGGCTCGCAGGTATTTCGAAACCGCCAAGGAAGTGGCCGATATCGTCATCGGCTTCGTTGCCTTGGTCCTGTGTTTTCCCGTTCTTGCCGTGTGTGCCGCGATTATCAGGCTGTCCAGCGACGGCCCGGTCTTCTACAGGCAGAAGCGCGTCGGCAAAAACGGAAAGCTCTTCATGATGTACAAGTTCCGCACGATGTACACGGGCGCCGAGTTGGGAACGGGGGCGGTATGGGCTGCACGCGGCGATTCGCGCGTTGTGCCGGTATGCCGCTGGATGCGCCGCAGCCACGTGGACGAACTTCCCCAAATCATCAATGTGATCAAGGGCGAGATGTCGCTGGTCGGTCCGAGGCCCGAGAGGCCCGAGATTCTAAGCGAACTGGAGAAAACCTACCCTGACGTGAGGAAGCGGCTTGCAGTTCGTCCCGGCATCACGGGCCTGGCACAAGTCCGCAACGGTTATGATACGACCGTTGAGGCATTCCGCGCCAAACTTGAAGCGGACCTGGAGTACATCGAGCGGCGGAACTGGAGCATGGAATTCCGGATCATGGCCGCCACCGTTGGCAAATTGCACGACCGAACGGCTCATTAGCCGCACGGGCGTTGTTGTGACAGCAGAGGGGTATTATAAGGTCAGCAGCAGGGGTCTTGTAACAAGGATGCTGTTAGGAGAATCGTGATGAGGGGTAGTCTGATGAAAGCAGGGGCGCTGACGGCGGCGGTTGCCGTCGTGGCGTTGCTTCTGGCCGGGCCGGCCAGTGCAGGCGGTGTGCCGGCGCCGACGAGTTACGGCTTCCTGGAACTTACCTATTCCAATTGCAAGCCGGCCGAAGGCGCGAGGACGTATTCGTCTTACGCGGGGGTCGGCCCTTGGTACGCCGGCCAGTACAACCTGAGCGTCAACAGTGCCGCAGGCTCGCACAGCGTCGGCGACGCGGGCGGAACGCTGTGGGCCCAG
>Ga0315286_10004289_pt1 | contig 13663 bp, 14 predicted proteins | sample YL17G10_0_MG_FD_205038 | JGI IMG/M metagenome (GOLD analysis project Ga0315286, IMG submission 205038) | Sediment microbial communities from Yellowstone Lake, YNP, Wyoming, USA - YL17G10_0 | ecosystem: Environmental > Aquatic > Freshwater > Lake > Sediment | place: USA: Wyoming | collected... | reverse complement strand
TGAAGCCTATGAAAAGCATCCTTGACCCTGTCAAACAAGGCTTCTTTGCCGTGCCAATGCCAAGACTTAGCATCCTCAGTAGCAATACGATTCTTCAAAGACTCATAATCAACAGGGCTGAGCATGAGCTAATCCTTGGGCAGGGGAGTATTTAAAATTATCTGAAAACATATGCCGGCTAATTAATCAGCAACACCTTTAGGTGGCTCGTGTGCCCACTCTTTATCTTGACATTCTTCTTTAGAATTTTCCTGAAGAACTTCACGACTTCCTTGTTAGCCTTGTTCTGCTCAGCAGGAGCCTTGATTTCCACGATAAGGGCTTTACGCTCATAGTCATAACCTAGGATGTAATCCTGCTTCTTGTTAGGCTTGACTATTATTCTCAGAGTGTTATCTTTAATGTAATCAGAAGGGTCAATCATTTTCCTAGTTGTTGTCGCGCCAGGTGTGCTTGCACTTCTTGCACTTCAAGAACTTGGTCTCTGGCTCGTCTCCTGCCCTCATCTGCTGGGTCCAGTAGTAGGCTATGTCATTGCCGCACTCAGGGCACTTGGCCTCGGTCTCAGGGAGAATGTTCTCATCCTCGTTGACAACGCTGATTTTCTTCTCTTCCCTAGCTACCTTTTCCTTTATCTCTGCAGATTCAACATCCTTTGAGGTGTAGCCGCAGCTGCAAGCAAGCACCTTCTTTTTCTTCTCAGTCTTGGGCTTCAATAATGAGCCGCACTTTGGACAAAACATGGTTGCCATATTCAAAACTCATTCTCAAGGGGGCGCTTTATATATTTTGTGATTTATGCAGAAAAAAGCCTTGCTTCTAATCATGGCATTCCTGTTTACTTGATAACATAAGTTAGGCTAAGGCCTAAAACCATGTTATTCCGATGCTTCGGGTCAGGTCCTCTTATCCAGGTACGAAAAACATCAGGCCAATAATTCTCCAGGAACTCATAGTCAGGCCTCCTTCCTAAATCAGCTCCTGCCTGGATGCCTAAAAGAAGTTTCTTGCTAAGAGGATAGGAAGCAGAAGCTTGCAGCCTAACAAAAAGATTGTTCTTGTCCCCTGATGAATAGATGTACTTGGTGTGCCTACTAGATGTATTCTCTAAGCTATTTGAGCTGCTAGAAGCATTATCAATAATTATGATTGTATCGTGCATTATGATTGTATCGTGCAGATTATGATTGGATTGGGTAAGTTCTAAGCCTAGCCCTCCTCCTAGCCCAACTAGCAATGAATCTGGCTTGCCAATAAGCCAGTCTGCTGTTGCACCCAGTGATAGCTTATCAGATGAAATATCCCAGTAATAGTCATCTGGATATTGAAGAAAAGGAGCATAGTGGATGTTCTGGTTTTTCTTAGTCTCAGCAAAGAAGCCAGCCCTGAAGCCTTTGCCATTGTTTATCTTTCCAAGACTCACAGATGCCCCGTAAGTTCCTCTTAGGTCAGTGTAAGGAACGACAGTGATTATCTCTTTTTTTTCTGCTGGGCGAGTGGCTTGAGCTTCCTGCCCAGTTGCTGCTGGAGCATAGCTCATCAAGGCAAGTGGCACTGCAACGGCCAATACTTTCAGTTTATGCTTTAAAGATGGCTGAGATTTGTTCTCAGGCTTAACTATGTTTTCAAGCTCAGATGATGCCACCACAGTACACCCCCATTTGAAAAATGATTAACTCGTACAAGAGTAGTCCTGTACAAAGATTTAAATCTTTCGTAAAGAAAATGACAGGGGGTTTGGCTGAAAGCTCACACAGGATTAACATAAGAAGTCAAGCCTAGGGCATTCAACAAGTCCACAAACCATATCTTGACATAGCCTAGCCAGGGAACCCTGAGCACTGCCTTGCCTAGGAGCTGGGTCTCGAGCACCCTTGTCTCGTCAAGCTCATTATCCCTTATCTGGGCCTTGTTGTTGTCGCCTTTGGTCTGGAACACCCATAGGTTCATCTGGTCCTTGCCTATGACCCTGTGGATTATTGGGTAAGGCTTCTTGGATTGGAAGACTATCACATCTCCAACCTTGATATCATCAGGCTTCTTGCCTATAAGGAACATGATGTCTCCTCGGTTAAACCCGTTTTTAAAGGGATAGCTTTCAAAATCAGCCTTGGTTATGTTGACTGAAAGATAATAGTCCTCGTTCTTCAGCCACCAATCGTCAAGGCCCTGGTGATGCTCCATGCTGTTGCTCACAACCGCCACTATAGGAAAGTTGGTGCCAAACACCAAGCCTAAGCCCGGGTAGATTATGAACTTGATTATGAGGTAGGCCAGGATGATGTTGACTATCCAGCTGGCTGCAGAATTATCATTCCAGATGAACCACCAAGTCTTGCCATACCATGTGGTTGGCTTGGGAGGCACTTTTTCCTCCTTCTTTTCCTTATTACCCTTTTTCTTAAACATAGCAAGATATGAGGTAGGCGAGGGGTTAAAAAAGCTTGTGGTTTTTAAACCGCCTTGCACGTTTTTAAAAGCTTCCCAAAAGCTTAAAAACCCATTCATCCTACCTTTTCTGTGAAAGGGGGTTTGATATTTGTGAAAGCTATCAAAACCAAGGGTTTTGGAGCTTCATAAAATCAGGGATTTTATGAAAGCTATTAATCTTACTCTGTGTTCTTGCGACAAGTACCTTGAGAAGAGCATATGGAGGCCTTATTCTAATATTGAGAAGCTCATAGCTGACAAGGTCAAGAAGCAGATCCCCCAATCCAAGATTATCTTCAAGAGCTTTGAGATGCCAATGATCCCAAAGGAGAAAAAGGAGATTGAAGTCATTGCCAAGCTCAAGGACAAGGAGCACGTTGTCAAGGTCATTCTTAAGCTAGTCAAATGCGAGCTTTGCGCAAGAGAAGGCACCCAGTACTTTGAAGCCATCCTCCAGGTGAGAAGCCTTAGCACCATAGTGCTTGAGAAAGGCATTGACCTGCTGAAGCGAAGAGTAGAGAACCTCAGGAATAGAGGAGTGTTCATCAACAAGGTAGAGCAGGTTGGTGACGGCTTTGACCTTTTCTTGACTAACCAGAGGATTGCCCAGTCATTAGGAAGAGAACTGTATGAGAGCTTTGGCGGAGTGTTCAAAGTAAGCCCTCGCATATTCACCAGGAACAAGCAGACCAGCAAAGACCTTTACAGGATGAGCATCCTTGTTAGGCTGCCTGACTTTGAGACTGGAGACGTGCTCATCAACCATGACAAGGTGTTCAAGATTGATAAGACTGGCACCAAGATAAAATTGCTTGACATCGAGAACAGCACATATGCCACAACAGAGTACGCCAAGATGCATTACCACGTCCTCAAAGCTCACACCACCTATGTTTCCAGAGTCCATCCGTACGTAGAAGTCATCAATCCTTATGACTTCCAATCAAGCATGGTCAAGAACAAGTCCTTGCCCACACTAGAGCTCGGTCAGGAAGTGAAGGTAGTGGTGCACAATGGCATTTATATTGTGGAGTGAGAATTTTTTCTTTTGATTCAATCTTCTTTTGTCCTCTCCTTCTTGTACTCTTCAAGAATGCTCTTTAAGATATCCTTCTTTTGCAATGCCTGCTCAAGCGCTTTCTTGTCTGCTATTGCAAAATTCTTAGCCTCGATTATCAGGATGCCTTCTGGCTTTATGAACACAAACCCTTGCTCAATTTTCTTAGGGGGATTATCAGTGAGTATTATCCTTACCTTTCCCCTGATCTCATCAATCACTCTCTGGCTGAAGATATTAGGATTATCAACAAGCAATATGTCTTCTTCGCTTATCTCAAGGAATCTTTTTGCATTGAACTCATCCCGGCCTAGGTCTTTGAGCTTTTTTACCAGCAATCTGTTCTTCAATGCCACTATGAACTCGTCTCTTCGCCTCAATTCTTTTTCATAGTGCTGGATTAGCCTGTCATTATCCTTTAGCTGCTTGGTGTAATGCTTAATCCGCTTCTCCTTGTAGCCCACCAGCTCCTCGCCAGGAGTGCTTCCAAGCCTTTTTTTCAAGCGCGCCACTAGCTTCTCTTTTTCTTTCAAGAGCTTCCTTAGCTTCTTGTTCCTCTCTTCCAGCACAAGAATCTGCAATCGCAATTCTTCAAGCTTCCTTTCACTAGCATTCTTTGCCGGGGCTTGCACTATTCTTTTCTCAGGCACAGCCTTTTCTTTAGGAAGATACTTCTCCTCAGCCATCCTCAGCGCTGCCTCAAGCGGAAGCTCTTCATTGCGGGCCATTATGAGCTTGACATCTTCCTCAAGCGCCTGCTTGCATTTCTTCTCGATAAAATGCTCAATCTTCTCCAGGAACCGTTCATGCTTCTGGAGCGCATACACAGCAGATGCTAGCGCGTCCATCTCATGGGAGTTGAGCTTGGCATCAAAGCCTTTCACCAGTGCTCTTTTGTCTTCAACGAGCAAGTCTTCTGGCGGATATGATAATTTTGCTCCAAGCTTCACTGCGAGGCTTACTACAAATCCTGGCGCAGGGTTCTTGTCGCAAGCGACTATGAAAGGCTTGCCATAGCTTATTATGCTGCTGATAAGCTCACCAATGCTGAATTCCTTGCCAGAGCCGCTGGTCAGAAACTCTCCTTTGTCATTGAGTATGGCATAGCCTAATGTTGTGCCTGGGTCTACGCCGATTATTAAGAGAGCCATTTTAGTCAATCCAAAAAAAGTTGCCCGCGACAGCCCGGACGGCACGTCCCCGTCGCGTCAGCCATCAAAAAGCAGAGCTTTTTGGGGCGTCAAAAATCAAAGATTTTTGTTCGCCACCAGCCAAGTCCTCGACAAATAAATTTGTCATCGTCCTTGGCTAGGGTGACGGCTGAGGCAACTTTTTATTTGCAGCACTGGGAAAACTTTATAAGTATATTAAGTTTGCCAAAAAAACATAAGGGGTGGTATTCATGGATGCTTATACTAGGGGCAGGTTAGGCCTCATTGCTTGTGATTCTGGAAAGCCTTTTGCTGAGAAAGTGGCTGCTGAGCTAAAAGAGATAATCGCCAAGGAGGACAAGATGAATGGTGTTGACCTTCTCAAGACCAAGGAGACCAGGTTTGCCAACAGTGAGCTCAAGACTGAGATTGAGGAAAGCATCAGGAACAAGGACATCTACATCTTCCAGGACATAGCCAACCATAGCAGCGGCCTTAGTGTCAATGACAATTTCATGGTGCTAAAGACAGCTATCCAGGCAGCCAAGATGGCAGATGCGCATTACATCACCATCATCATACCTACTTTCCCTTATTCAAGGCAGGACAAGCCTAAGACAAGAGAAGGCATAACTGCTGCGATGGCAGCCAGGGAGCTGGAAGACTGCGGAGCTGCGAGGGTAATAACCCTGGACATCCATAACGAAGCCATCGCAGGCTTCTTCAGGAAAGCCAATCTTGAGAACCTTAGGGCATCCAAGAACCTCATTGATTACATAAAAGAGAAGATAGGGGTCAAAAACCTAGTGATTGTTGCGCCTGATGTAGGAGCAGCAGAGAGGGCTGTGCATTATGCAAAAAAATTAGGCACACCAGTAGCTCTCATCCACAAGGAAAGGGATTATTCCAAAGTGAGCACTGTTGAGAACATGCGCCTGGTAGGGGATGTGAAAGGCAAGGATGTGTGCATAATAGATGATATGATAGACACAGCCGGGACCCTGGCGAATGCTGCAAAAAAGCTCAAGGATGAAGGGGCAAAAGAGATTTATTTTGCTGCAAGCCTGGCTTTCTTCAATGGCCCAGCAATCGATAGGCTGGACTCAGCTTACAAGAGCAAGCTCATAACCAAGGTCATAGGCACAGATGCAGTATACAAGCCAGTTGATTTCAAGGCAAAGCACCCATGGTATGATGAGGTAAGCGTTGCCAAGTACTTTGCCAGGGTTATCTACAGCATCAACCGAGGCCATTCAATAAGCAGGCTGCTGGAGTAATCATTGCTCCAGGAACTCTTCTATTTCTTTCTTTTTTAATACGTTCAAAGAAACATGCACTTCTCCAGTTTTCATGTATTTGTTGATAAATTCAATTTTGTAAAGCTCCTCCAAGGCTTTCTTGACTTCTTTTGTTCCGCGCATGTGTGTGGGAAATCTTTTGAAAAGGTTCTTCTCCTCTGTGTGGCAGCCGTGCCATTTTGGCGGATTGTGCCTGGCTAAGGCTTTAAGAAGTGTTTTTTGGATTTCAGTTTTGTCCATCGCCTAAATTGTTATGAACTGTTTTAAATAATGCGATGGTTAATTTTCGGAATATTTCCGGTGCAAGCAAAAAACATCTGTATCATAATGATACATCAATGTCTCAAAACGAAACATTTAAATAGTTCCATATCAATCAGATGTTTATGGAAGAAGAAACTATAATGACCCATTTGCTTGGAAACAGCCCCAAGGTGAAGGTACTTGACTTGCTGACCACTGGCAAAGGCCTGGCATACTCGATAACAGACATGGCAGAAGCTGCAGGCGTTGGAAGGTCAAGCATCTATCGCATGCTGGACAGCATGCTAAAAGACAAGATACTGGTAAAGAAAGGGAAATATGGCAGAATACAGCTGTACCAAATAAACATGGAAAAACCAGAGATAAAACTGTTGGATAAATTCATTCATGAAGTCTCCAAGATAGAATCAGAAAAAGAAATAGCAAGGCAGACACTGAAAGTGAAGGTTAAGGCTAGCAAGTGATTGTTCTCAAGCCTTTGCCATCTTCCACAGGAATTCAAAGTAGTGCTTGAAGCTCTCTGCTATTCTCGTGTTCTTTACCATGAACACAAATGGCTTTTCTTCCCATACAAACATGTAAAGGTAATCTTGAAAAATATCAATTGCTGCTGGGCTGATGTAGCCTTTTGGCATATACCTTGTTTCCGTATATTTCTCTCTTTTTCTGTCTTTTCCCTGCCCTGCTTTTTCAGCTCCTTCTAGCAATACCTTTAGCTTTTGTTTTTTTTCTGCACTTTTCAGGTTCATGTTGCTAAGGAATACCTTTAGTGAGCTGTCTGCATATGGCGGCTCTGAAAATCCCAGTATATATATTGTCTCATTCTCTGGGCAGTCATCTATTATCTTCTTAAATGCTGTCTTGAAACCTTCAAATCCTTCGTATATTGCGCTCTTGGTATCTGCTGTTGCTAATTTTTGCAGTTGAGTGAGCTCTGGAACAAGCTTTGCTATCTTGTTCTTCCTTTCCTCTTCAATCTCAGCCAGTTTTTTTGGCTCTGCTGCCTGGAAATGCTTTCCATCCTTCTCTATTGTGTAGCTAACAAGCCCTTTGCTTATGAGAGTGTTAAGGGATTCATATACGCGGGAGTTGGCTATGTTCGTTTCCTTAATTATCGCTCCTGTTGTGGTCGAGCCTTTCTTCAATAGGAATAGATAGATTTTTGCTTCGTTCTTTGACAGGCCTAGCTCTCCGAGAATAGCTTCATTTGATTCCATAATCCTCATTTAGGCTTTCTCCCTTATAAACTTTTTTATCTTTCTCCCAAAAAGGAGAAATAAAGTATATAATATATAACTACCATATAATAGTTATTAAAAGCGTGGCGAGGAGCCACAGATAAAACAAACAAAAAAAGAGGTGTCACAAAATGAGGTCATTCGAAGACAAAGTGTATGATTGGGAAAGGGTAACGGCGAGAGACATCGCAAAAGGCATTGCAGTAGTGGTAAGCGTGGTAGGTTCAATAATCTTAGGAACCACTCAGGGTTACAAAGCTGCGCGTCCTAAGCATAGCACATTTTACAATCCCATCGGGCTTGAAGCTCAGGTAAATAAAGAGTATGTCAAACCTAGCCAGCTTGAGGCTCCCCAGTGGAAAGATATTGATGGAGATGGAAAGTACGAGGCCACAATAAAGGTTGATGGCAAAGACTACCTGTTTAGGTTCACAGGACAAGGAAAACCAACACTAGCACTATACACAGTAACCCCGCAAAAGGTTGAGCAGGCAAAGATAGTTGTTGAAGATTCAAAGTAATTAAAAAAAAAAGGTGATGAAAAATGGATGCGAGTGATTTAGGTGTTGCAGTAGTAGGAACAGCAATATTAACAGGCATAAGTTATCTAGTCGGATCAATGTATGGGATGGCAACATTGCGTAGCATGATTAAGGAACCACGAGGCATTGAGCAAAAGGTAAATGTTGAGTATGTAAAGCCAAGCCAAGTGCGACCTCCGCAATGGAAGGATATTGATGGTGACGGTAAGTACGAAACCGCCATAACAATTGATGGCAAAGACTACCTGTTCAGGTTCACAGGGCAAGGAAAACCGACACTAGCATTATACACAGTAACTCCGCAAAAGGTTGAGCCTGGGCAGATAGTTATAGAAAAATGAAATTATTTTTAACTATTTTTTCTTTTTATTCCTCATCATACCTCGCTATAGAAGTCTGTCCTTTTCTTTTTGTTTCCTTGACTTGCACTTTCTCTTCTCTTAAGTCTTCTCCTACTTGTTTCTTGATTGAGAGAGCAATCTGCTTTCCAACGAGTTGCGTCAAGAGTCCCAAGTCTGCTTTCTTAACATCTTCAATGCCTTTAATCTTATTGTTAAAGAGTTTTCTTGCCCTTATCCTTCCAATGTTCTTCAGCCTTAGCAATGGCAATAATTCTTCTTTTGCACCATAAGTGAGTCTCATTCTGACTTTCTCAAATTCTTTTATCATTCCATGCAATTTTATCAGCTTGCACATCTCTTCTGAAGAGTAGAGCAGCCAATCTGCAAGGCTAAGCTTGGCCCTTGTCTCTCCTGGCCTTATGCTGTACTGCTCAAGAAGATGCTCTTCATCAACCTCATTTATCCAGTCATAGAAGAAAAGAGCTGTCTTTATGCTCTTCAAGTACTCCTCGTACTCTGGCTCAAACATGCTAGGCTCAAGGCTAAGAATGGATGAGCTGAACTTGGCAACATTTTCCTCAATCCAATCAAACTCCCTTACCTTGACTGTGAGCAAAGGGCGCAGCTCAAGGGTGTATGAAACCATCTGTAGGAATGAGAAGTCCTTGATTATCTTTCCTTCAGCTCTTTTCAGGCAAGTTATCAAGTAATTTGCTGTATAAGGGTCAAGGTAGAGCTGGCTCACTCTCTCCCCAAGCAAAGTTGCATCTAATTTTGTTTTGTCCTTTTGTTCATCCACAATTATGAACTCCCATTCCTCAAGTTTCTTTAGTATCTTGTCAATGATTTTTTCCAGCTCCTTAATATTTCCGAACTGGTGGGCGTAGAATGTCTTGCTAAAGAACTCGAACAATGATTTTTTTGTATTGACAAAGCTAGTGGCAATCAAGCTGAGCACATAAGTCCTGAGCACAGGCTCAACAGCAAGCTTGGACAGGATGTCCTCTGTCTCTCCTTGGATGTAATTCTCAAATATCTGCTCTTTCTCTGACTCTGTTTCTGCCAAGCATATTGCTTCTCCGTAAGTATCATTGAAATCAGGCCTTCCTGCCCTTCCACAGAACTGCTGGAACTCAAGAACAGGAATCCAGACCATGCCCCTTGGCGAACTGAAACGTTTCAAGTCGCGCACAATCACCCTGAAAGCAGGCAGGTTCAAGCCGTAGGCAAGTGTTGGTGTTGCGCAGATGATTTTTATTGCCCCGCTCCTGAAATTATCCTCAATTAGCTCTCGCTGCTGGGAGTGCAATCCTGCGTGATGGAAAGCTACTCCGTCCTTGATGCAAAGAGCTAGCCTTTGGCATTGCTTAGTCGGCTTGTCAAGCACAGAAAGGATTTGTTGGCTAAGCTCCTCAAGCTTGGATTTGTCCTGCTCAGGAATCTTGAGCTTCCTGCTAATCCTTTCTGCCTCTGCCTCTGCACCGCTCTTGGTGTTGCAGAATACCAAGGCTTGCTTGCCAAGGGCAATTGTATCTATGCATATGTTAAGGACAGAATGATCATACTCGTGCTTCATCTTAAGGGTCTTTTTCACAATCAATCAAGAAAATCAAGGCTCTTTTAAAACTTTTCACTCAGGACTGTTTTGTTTCATTCAGACAGCTTTCTCAGCTCTTCCACTTTCTCTTTTATCAGGTCATAGCCGTGCTGCCAGAACTCCCTTGGCCTGATATCCATTCCTGCTTCTTTTTTTAGCACTTCTTCTATTGGAGCATCCCCTGCAGAATAGATGTTCATGATGTTTGGCACAAAGGCTTTGCCTTCTTTCTCGTACTTCTCATGTAATGAGAGCCCGATTATAAAGCCAAAAGGATATGAGAAGTCCTGGCCAGGAGCGCAGATGAGGTTAGGTGTGAGCATCCATTCATCCTTGAAGTATTCAGGCACATGAATCCCCTCGCCAAAGTGCTCTTTCAATCTTTTAAGGTAGAGCGTTGACAAGTCCCCTATTTCTGACCTAGGGGAGTTTATCAAGCTGTGGGCTTCTTTCTCAAAATTCACCATAAAAGCTTTTTTTGCTGTGAACACATAAGCCTGGTCAAGGAAATATATCAGGTATCTCTTTTTCAGCTCAGGGTCATCCTTGGCTTTTTCAAAGAGATTGTCAAAGAGCAGCATCTGGGAAAAGAAAGAAGTAACCTCTGCTGCTGGCTCTGAGGGATTGTAGCTGAGCACATTAGTGTTCTTGCAGCTAAGATAGTTCTGTATGGCATGGCCAAACTCATGAGCAAGCTCTATGCAGTCAGTCTCATAGCCTGTGAAATTAACTAGTATGTAAGGCAAGCTGCTTGGAGGGGTGGAGTAGCAATAAGCTCCTGACCATTTGTTCTTCTGGGGCTTGGAATGGATGTATCTCTTGTTTTCCATGTCAATTATTATGTTAGCAAAGTCAGGTGAGAAGCCTCCTAAGGATTCCAGCACCAGGTTCATGCCTGCCTCAAAGCTTATCCTCTTCTCATTCTTGCCATTAGTAGGGGCGTCTATGTCAATGCTGCTCATCGCCCCTCTTAGGCCTGCAAGCTTCTTTCTTACCTTTGAGAAATATTCCTGGCTAAAGATGTGAGTGTTCTCTTTTGATACATCAAGGCAGATGTCAACTATTGAGTCATCAAGGCTGTTCTCAAAGTTGATGGCTGAGAAAGGCGAGGAGTATTTTCTCTGGTCAGACTCTGATTGGAGCTCTGTGCTCTGCACAATGAATGAGCCGCCAACAGTATCCTTGACCTCGCCATACCTCCTGAACAATTCCTTGTAAGCCTGTTCCCTCATCTTCTTCTTAGAATGATAAAGGTAAGCTGCCAAGGGTATCTCATCAAGCACTCTTGTCCTGAGCACTTCCTTTTTCCTCTTAGAGCCTTTTTTCTTGATTTTCAAGCGCTCCTGGATAGTGAACTTCAGGTTAGAGGTTATCTCCTCATAATATTCTGAGCGCTCAACCTGGCCTAGCATGTGAAGTGAGTTAAGGATTTTCTCAATGCCCTCATCAAGCGTGTGGGGCTTGAACCTTCTCTCTTCTCTCAAGAATCGCTCATACCCTCCTGATTGCTTTGCAATCCTCTCAAAGTTCTCGTCATCAACTTCCCTGCTAATCCAAGACTCAAAGAACTGCAGCCTGTTGCTAATCCTTGCATTGAAAAGCCTGATGTCATACCTGTTCTTCTTGGCAACATCGCTCTTGCAATCCTCAGAAAAGCTAAGATAGCTGGCAGCGCAAAGCTTCTCAAGATCATCCTTTATGCCAGCATAATGATTTAGAAGCGAAAGAAAATCATGGACATCTGCAGTTGGCAAAAGCAAGCCTCTCCTGCCTTCAAACTCCCTCACTCTCCTCTCTATCTCTTTTTTCTTCTTCTCAAGAATAGGAGAAAAGTCCCTGTCATGCCTTGCGACAATCCTTTCCAGGTTCTTGCGATTCTCTGGCGTGCCGTCAGACAACAAGTGAAGCAAATCCCAAGGCTTCAGCTTAAATCTCTTCATCTACTAAGCTCCCCACACCCCTTGCAACAACTCTGGAACTTTATTATTTAATAATGTTGTGATTTAAAGCCTTATGCGTAAGCCTTTAGGGAAAAATGCGACATTCACAAGCTTCGCTTGTTCAGTCCCATTCAGGGGACTTCGGCTTTAGCCGAACGTCGCCTGCTTTTCGTTGACCTTTTCGTGCTAAAAGGTCACACTGGACATTCTTGCATAACGCTTATAAACCCTCCGAAAGTTCTCCGAAGGCATGAAAAATATCATGATAAAAGGTGCTAGGGAGCACCAACAAAAATCAGAAATTTTTGAGATGTTCTCTTACTCATCGCTGCTTTTAGAGGATTGAACATGAAGAATATAATAATAAAAGGAGCAAGAGAACATAATCTCAAGAACATAAGCGTAGAGCTTCCAAGGGACAAGTTCATAGTGATAACTGGGCTGTCTGGAAGCGGAAAAAGCACTCTTGCATTTGACACTCTCTATGCAGAAGGCCAAAGAAGATATGTAGAATCACTCTCAGCTTATGCTCGCCAGTTCCTGGGACTCATGAACAAGCCTGATGTTGACAGCATTGACGGGCTTTCACCTGCGATTTCTATTGAGCAGAAGACCACAAGCAAGAACCCAAGAAGCACAGTAGGCACAGTCACAGAAATCTACGATTACCTAAGGCTGCTCTTTGCCCGTATTGGAGTTCCTTATTGCCCCACTCATAACATCAAGATTGAAACCCAAAGCCCAGAAAAGATTGCTAATCACATAGCAGAAGAAGGCAAAGGAGAAATAATGATTCTTTCCCCAATAATACGCCAGAAAAAAGGCACTTATGAGAAACTCATAGAAGACTTGAACAAGGAAGGCTACTCGAGAGTCAGGGTTAATAAAAAGATTTACAAGAGCGATGAAAAAATCAAGCTTGCAAGGTATGAGAAGCATGACATTGATGTAGTGATTGACAGGATTAACTCAAAAGACAAGTCAAGGCTTGCAGAGGCAGTTGAGAATGCCCTCAAAAAGAGCGATGGGCTAGTTATTTCTCTTGATAATAACGGGCATGAGCATCTTTACAGCGCAAAAATGGCTTGCCCAGAGTGCGGATTGATATTTGAAGAGCTCCAGCCAAGGATGTTCTCATTCAACAGCCCATTTGGGGCTTGCGAGACATGCCATGGCCTAGGCATAAAGATGGAATTTGACCCTGACTTAATAATTCCTGACAAGAAAAAGAGCATTGCTGACGGAGCAGTTGAGCTTTACAAGAACGTGGTGGATGGCTGGAGAAGCCAATATCTTGCTGCTGTTGCAAAGCACGCAGGCTTTGACATGTTCACGCCAATCAACAAGATAACCAAGAAGCAGTTTGACATATTGATGTACGGAACAACAGATAGGATACGCTTCAACATGAGCATGAACAAGGGAGAGGACAACTGGTCCCACACAGGAGAATGGGAAGGATTGATTCCCCAGTCAGAAAGGCTCTATAAGCAGACCCAGTCAGATTACAGGAGGTCTGAGCTTGAGAAGTTCATGACCATCTCACCCTGCCCTACTTGCCACGGGAAAAGGCTAAAAGAAAAGATTCTTGCAGTCAAAGTTGGCAAAAAATCCATAATAGATGTGACTGACTTGTCAATAAAGGATTGCATACAATTCTTTGAGAACCTCTCGCTTTCTGAAAAGCAAAAAGACATTGCCAAGCAAATACTCAAAGAGATAAAGGCGAGGCTAAACTTCCTTGACAATGTAGGATTGAATTATATTTCTCTTTCAAGAGGCGCAAGCACACTTTCAGGAGGAGA
>Ga0315286_10004288_pt1 | contig 13666 bp, 6 predicted proteins | sample YL17G10_0_MG_FD_205038 | JGI IMG/M metagenome (GOLD analysis project Ga0315286, IMG submission 205038) | Sediment microbial communities from Yellowstone Lake, YNP, Wyoming, USA - YL17G10_0 | ecosystem: Environmental > Aquatic > Freshwater > Lake > Sediment | place: USA: Wyoming | collected... | reverse complement strand
TCCTATGGTATCGCCGGTGTAGTTCCAGAGGATAGGCACGCTGTTTTCTTCGCCTACGGTAATATCATCGCCGGTCCTAGGATCAGAGACATTAATATAAGGCCGGATAAAGAAGGTGTTATTGGAGCTATCATTGACATCGCTAAAGCCAGCGCGGCTATCTGAGACCCTCACCGTACAGGTTTCGCTGGAGATATTATCCCAGACCGGCCAGCTGTAGTTGTTAAGGCCGGCAGCTGCCGGATATGAGCTATTGATAATATACCATCCTGAACCATTGTTGATTTCTATTTTGACCGGACTGACTGTAGCCGTAGCAGTCCAGTTAATCTTTTTGGTATCGCCGGGACGCCAGGTCTCATTGCCGTTAGGCGCAGTAACCAGAATGGCACCCTTAATCCTAAAGTCCACCGCTGAAATAGCACTGAGATTAATTAAATCACTACTCTCGTTGGTAGCTACCTTAACCCGGGCCTGAGCAGTAATATCATCCGGAGGATCCCAGGGCACAGTTACGATATCATTATCAAGGCCGCGAGTTACACTAGTGATCGCTATCCATTCACCGGCAGTGGCATTCTTATAGTAGAGATTGATATTCTTAGTATAAGTCCCGCGGGTCTTGAATTTGATATCGTAATTAGTGCCATTAATCAAATCCACTGAGGTATCGGGTTGGATTAACTCCATACTGCCTTTAATGGCAAAGGGATTATCCGAGGTATCAAAGACCGCGAGGTTATCTTCATCAGTAACATTTACCCTCAACTCCGCACCAATGACATCAGGAATCGGCCATTCAAAAGAAGAAGTGGTGTTATTGCGGGTGATGTTGTTGGGGTAACTAGTGCCATTATTAGTCGAGTATTTCAGCCAGACCTTTTTAATCAGGCCGGCCTTTTCCCAGGTAATGGTCATCTTGGATTCGCCGCCATCATAGGTAAAGTTCAGGCCAGTGGCATTAGGATAAGTCAAATTCAGCACACCGCGTAAGCTAAAGTAATTATCCGAGGTATCATTAGTCGGCTGACTAAGACCGGAAGAGTCCGCGATTTTAATTATGCCTTGCTGATTGCTTAATTGGTAACCTGAAGTAATATTCCATTCATAGGTTTCATTGGAGGCATTTTCGCCTGCTGCCAAAGAAGTCCAGCACCCGGTGCTATTAGAATACGAGATATCTACCGTGGACATATTACCTTTTTTCGTCCAGTTGATTCTCTCTTTACTGCCTATGGTCCAGTTTTCATAGCCATTGGGCCGGCTAATAGTGATATTGCCTCTTAAATAGAAACAACCCGTACCGGTGTTATTAATCTGGGTATTATTGGCATAGGAAATACGCATCTTACATAAGTTGGATAAGACCGTGCCATTGACCGAAGACCAGCTATAAGGTGAAGTGCTGGAGACCTTATGATCACCTGTTTCCTTGACGTATTTCCATGCGCCATCAGTCTCAGTCTGATATTCCAAAAACACGCTGCTCGCACTGCTCCCCTTCTTGGTCCAGGTAATGGATAAGGGTTCCTCGGCAATGACCGGATATCCGCTCTCAGGACAAGTAAGGTCAAAGACCGGGGTAACATTAAAGGTGGTATTAGAGGTATCCGAAACCACTGAGGAATTCGCCATATCCTCTATCTTTATCAGGACTTTTTCAGAAACATCCAGGTCCTCGGGAATATCCCAGGTAATATTTTCGTATGAAGCCACAGTATTATTTTTAATCTCCACCCAGCTTCCGCCTGAGCCATTAGTTAAAGAATAAGATATGTTCACATAATCTACGGCAGTGGCGTTCCATTTGATGAGCTGACTGGTGCCCACTGGCCACATCTCCCCGCCATTGGGTTGAGTAACCTGCAGCACCGCCAGGCGAAATGGCTGCGCTGATTCAACCACCACATAAGGGTAGGTGTTACTTTTTATTTTTATTTTACCTTGCTTGGAAGCCGGGAAACTAGCGTTTATACTCCAGTTATAGGAGGTATTGATGTCATCTTCCGCAGCCGCGACCACATACGGATAGGAGCTCCCGTTATTCATGTCATAGGTAATATTCAATTTACCCAGGCTTCCATACGTCCTCCAGGAGATATTGCAATTTTTGCCTCTTATAAAGGTCTCGCCGCCAATGGGCGCGGTAAGATTAATCTCTCCTCGGATAGTAAAGTTTTCGGAGGTAGACTCTTCGCCGGTGGTAGCGTTTATCCTTATTTGTTTATTGGTCCCGATTTTGTCATCAACCGGCTCCCAAAGATAAGAGCTTTCGGTGATATTTTCCTCAATCTTAAAATTATCCGGTAAAAGAGTAACCGTAATATTGCCTAAGGTGCCATTAGTGATCCATTCTATATTATAATTATGTTCAACAGTGAGGTTTTCGTCTAGAAAGGGCTTGGTGATATTCAACCTACCGGAGATATTAAAGGCGGTAGAGAAATTAGCCGCTAATTCGGTGATATTATCATAATAACTACATACCCTAATCTTCTTACCGGTGCCAATAGAATCATTCACCTTCCAGCTATAATTTCCATCATTACCTGTCTCATTAACAATCCGACGGTCAAAACTACCGCCATTATAAAGAGAGATATTTACCTTATCTACGCTGCCATTGTAAGACCAGTTTATGGTGATGCTTTGGTTGACATGAAAATCCTTGTTGCCGGTGTTAGGAAAGGTAACTTTAAATTGAGGCACTACATATACCGGATAAGTAAAATTAGCCGTAGTATTATTTCCGCCGTAACTAACCCTGACCTTTACTTCGTCAAAACGCTTGTCTGGATCATCAAATACATACCACAAATCCGGCACCAACCACAGTTCTGAACCACCGCCCGAGGCACCTCCGGCAGGCGTAGAGTTGATATAGCCTGTCCAGTTAGTGCCATTATCAATAGAATAGTTTAGCAACACATTATCGGTCATCTTTGTGCCGGCAGTGGTCCAGTTAATATAGTGCGAGGTATTGGCCTGCCAGACCAAACCTTCGGTAGTAGGTTCGGTTATAGATAAATTTCCTCTGATGGCTAAAAGGCCATCGGAGGTATCGTTTACATTATCTTCGTCATTTGCCTGCAGGACCTTTATCCTTACCATTTCGTTAATATCTACAGTTGAAGGGATAATCCAGTTATTGGAGTAATTTCCCGGTGAGCTGCAATCAACAGATGAATTTATGCTATGATTATATTGGTCAGGCATGTTATTGATAGTATAATTTATTTTTACCTGGCCAATTGAACCGGTAACTGTCCAGTTAATCGGCACGGTATCGCCGATACGCTTAGAGGCATTAGTCAGAAGATTAGTGACGCTAATTAAACCTTTAATGGCAAAGGCAGAAGAATCATTATAAACCGAAGCATTGGTTTCCCATTCCACGCGCACCTTGGCTGAGGCTCCCGTAGTAATGGTATCGTTAACTGAAGGCCAGTTCCAAGTAAGAGTGGTGGCCGTCACATTACGCGTGAGATTATAATTGTCGTTGACAAAATCTCCGGTAGGAGAAAATTTAATCCTTACTTTATCCGCAGCTCCCAGGCCCTCAATGCTCCAGTTAATGGGCACATCAGTTTGATTTACCCTTAAAATCTGTCCACTGGTGGGTGTCTTGGCAAAAACCTTACCTCTTACGCTGATGTTTGTGGGAGCATTAGCGCTAGGCATACCCGGCGGAGGAAAATCTGTTCCGGTATAATTCGCCACGCAGATACTCACATTCTCGGCGATAAAAGTCTTATTCGTGATATTGGCATTTGTCCAGGTAAAGCTGCCATTATCACCGCCCGCATTCTTGGCAGTTATGCCGCCGCCGGGCGTGGCATTATCCCAGCCGGTGCCATTATAAAACCAGCAATGCACCTTATCAATAGTCCCATAAACCGTCCAGTTAATCACTAAGTCATCACCGGTTTTATTAATCAGCAGGGCTTTATAACCCGAAGGCGCGGTAACGGTAATATACGGAGAGATATTAAAATAATCGTTCGATTCGTCAGAAACCTGCACATCCGTAGTTTGGTTGCTGGTGACTTTAATTTTGACTAAAGTACCAATCGCATCCGGAGTGATATTTACCCACTGGAAAGTTTGATTGGTGGCATTTACGCCTGTGCCATTGCGTATGGACTGATTTTGCGCTCCTCCGGCAATGGAATAGGTAATGTTCACCTTATCCGTGGACCAGGTTCCCACCTTGGTCCAGTTAATCGTGCCATTATCCGTAGCATACCAGGTCTCTCCGCCATTAGGAGCGGTTACGGTAATATTTCCTTTGATAGTAAAATTAGCATTAGAGGTATCGTTTATGGTATCCGGCACCGCTACTACTGCGACTTTCACCCGGCGGTTACTGCCAATACTATCATTAATCTTCGGCCAGAGATAAGAACAGTTATCTGCGGTGCAAGCTGACGCTAACACTGTGCTATTAATCAGCGTGCTATAGCCTGAACCACCGTCAGTCGAAAGACTGAGGTTAAAGTTGGTGGTGGTATAATTACCCTTCTTGGTCCAGTTAATATAATGGTTAGTTTCATTGACTATCCAGGTTTCTGCGCCATTAGGAATGGTGACATTAATTTCCCCGGTGATATTAAAACTTCCGTTAGAATAATCGGTGATATTGTCCGGGTCATTGGTCACATAGACCCGAATTTTATTATTATTGCCATATAAAGGCGAGCCATCAAAGGTAAAAGGCACAGTCCAGTTTACACTGCAAGAAATATCTGAACCACTACACGCACTGGCCTCTTGGGTTAAATTAGTTAAGCCGGTGATATCCTTCCAGGTTCCCGCTCCTCCGCCACTGGTGGAAAGCTGCAGCGTAAAATTAGAATTCAGGCCGGTCTTAGAATAATTAAAATTACCCTTCCTGGTCCAGTCGATGGGGTAAGTTTCACCTACCAGCCAATCCGGCTCTCCAGCATTCGGCCGGGTTAAATCCACCTGCCCTCTAATCTGAAACTTGTTATTGGAGATATCATAATTTCTCGTGCTCATATCATTGTCAATAATCGCAATCCTTAAGGTCGCGTTAATCAAATTAAGCGTAGAAGTATCCCCGCTATTATTTATCTCCGCTGGGATAGTCCAGTTATACGTGCCATTATTATAAGACATATTGATGGCGCTAGTATTTACCGGATATACGTAATCCGCAAGGGTGGTGCTATTCGTCGAAGCAATAGCGATACTAATATTATGGGCAGCGACATTATCGGCATACTTCCAGACGATATCTTTGGCATCGCCCACTTTCCAAATCTCGCTGTCATTATAGTTCTGGGAAGCATTTCCACCATTCGGGCTCTTTAAAGTCACTGGACAAAATTCTACCACATAGGCTGTGGCAATAAAATCGCCTTGCGCATTCTTTGAGGATAAACGATTATAATAAACCTTAGTTTCATTACCCATACTGGCATTCAAGGACAAATACTCGTGTTCAGCGGCACCTGCAGCTACGCCTCCTTGAAGCGTATAAAATGGCCAGGTCAGGTTTTTATTTACTGCGATAGGAATTGTTCCATTAAACTGCTTTGTCGTACCCCCTCCATATGAGGTAGTGTTATTTTGTACTAAGCTGCAAGAGTCAGTTAATTTCACTAAATAATATCTGGTATCAAGTTTATGCTCTGTAGTTGTTCCGGCAGTATCGCGGGTAAAGCTTAAGTTTCCCAGATCGGTGAGATTTGTGCGCGTCATCAGAATTTCTTCAGTACCGTTAATATCATAGCTGCCGCTAAAAAAGGCCCAGGGAAAAGTTTTATTCATATTCTCTACCGTCACGCCGACAGTACGCGAAGCCTCAGTGGCATTAATGGTGGTATTGCTCGTCGTGATATTAGCATCGGTAAGAAACTCCACAATCTGATAGCTCATTTGCAGGGTCTTGGCTGATCCAGCAGCAGTTCCATTGGCTAATCTGGAAAAAGTAATACTTTGATTATCGGGAAATTCCGCTAGTACACTGGTGGCCTCTGTGCTTCCTGTGCCGGTAAGGGCCATTCCTACCTGAACTATAGGAAAGGCTTTATCTTTTTCAAAAGTACCCACGGAAACAGTCTTACTATTCGCCGTATCTCTTAGACTCGATAAGCCGCGGGTAACCTTTACCCCATCAGCAAACTCCAGGACATACCAGGTGACATTGGCAACCACGGTTGCGCCAGCACGGTTGATACCAATTGAGGTGGGGTCTTCAAAATAACTGTAAAAGAAATCGTTCTGCTCTCCTTTATTCGTTACCGTAACCGTAGGGGATAAATAGATCAGCGAATTGGAGGCGTTGACAGTAGTTATACTTGTGGACAGACCGACGTCATCCGCGTCAAAGTCAAGGGTACCGGTTTGGATGCTTTTTATCTGGACGGCAGAGGTGGGTTTAATAAAGAAGATAAAACCTGCTACGGCACTCATCACCAGCAGGCTAGTGAATATTCCAATTTTCTTGGCTAAACTCCTCTTACTCACTTTTTCTTTTTACTCTCCAGTCTCTTCTATTTCCGGCACCACCTCAGTTTCAGCGGGATTTTCCGAATCTAAGGCGCTGCTTTCGGGTTTCTTCTGTGGCCGGCGGCTGAAACTAATTACCTTGGCAAAACGGTTTGTTCTTTTACCTACGTTATCTTCTTCGGTAATCTCTTCATATTGCACATTCACTATATCTCCCACCAGTAGCTCGCTTAAGCTCTTGACGTGCCCTAATTTTACGTCCTTGGCAATGGGAAGCAAGATTTCATACTCTTTATTCTCCGCGTTATCATAATAATACATTACGGAAATTGTATCTTTGGTAATCCCGGTTACCTCGCCACTTACCTCTTTGGTTGCGCTATGATAAGTCTTGGCGTCTTTCTTTCCTTGGGTAAAGGCGGTTCCCACTAAACCCAAAACCAAAACCGCGACAAATCCTATTTTCCCAAACTTCTGTGTTTCCATCTCTCTCCTTTTATATACAGCCCTTCACAAAATTCTGTTTCGGGCTGTAATCATAAAATTTGATTTTTGCGAAGCACTCCTTTTATATAGGTAAGGCCTAAATTCAAAAAAAATATCCCAGACAGACTGCCTGGGATATAAAATTACCCCGTTCTTAGATTTTCGGCAACCTGCCTACCCCACACACCCAGCTTACTGGGCGTGGGGCGCACGGCTTTGCGTCCCCCGATTACTCGGGGTTTGCCTCCGCCAAAATCTGCGGCGGATTCACCATCACCGACGGTGAATTTTCGTAACCTTAACCCGATTTTCTGATTATAATACGACTGTATTAAGTATACCATATTTTTGGCAATTTTTCTATATATTTTCTCCTTTGTACCGTCTAAAAATGAAAAATTACCTTTTGCCTTTTTGGAGTGTCCCGGTTGTCGTCGGCGCAGGGGTAGTTTGCGGCTTAACCGTAGAATATTCAAAATTTTTACTTGCGCCTTTTTGGGGTTGCATGATTATCGTCCCCGAGAGAACTCCATTGGGAAACAGGGCCCCTCTGATAAAAGCTATATCTACCTCTCCGGGTAGTTCTCTGGCTTGCATGGTCTCCCAGACCACGGTGCCGTTATCCTGAACCGCCAGCCCATAATTGGACTCTGGATACCCTTGGGCTAAAAGATTCCGGGAAGTAATCTTGCCATTATTAAAAGTCAAAACATCGGTTTCAGTAGCCGCTTTTCCTTTTGCGTCCGTAGAAGTTACATATACTGCCCACTCATGCAGGCTTAAGCCCTGCTGCGCTTTTTGTATTGCCTCTGCTTTCAATTGCTCGGGTGTCTTCGCCGCCACAGGCGCAACCACCGCAGCTGGCTTCTGTGCTGCTTCTGTCACCACAACCACGCCCACCACCAAAAAAATTAACCCCATTGCTGTAACAAAGTATTTGTTTTTCATTTCTCCTCCTCTCTTTTCTTTTCATAAATGGTTATCTTTGCCTGTTCCTTCAAACCCTTAAACCAAACATTCAATCCCTCATATTTCTTCCTCCCTCTTACCTTTTCATAATAAGAATTTTTTTCTTTCGCGTATCTCAGTTCATCTGCCAGCCGCTTCTCTAAAACCAAAAACACCCCATACCCTTTGTAAATGGGCGCGGGCGGATGCACCGAGCCTTGTTTCATCCGCATCATTTTATAAACTGCCTCCCTGGGGAATTTCCACAGTTCCATCAGAAATATCAGGGAAACAAAACCCGGCCGTTTAAAGATATCCGGCTTATTCGTTTTTTCTTTCTCCCAAAATTTCTGGCCGCGCCTGACTTTCTGATAAAATTCCTCTGCCTGTTTTTGCGCGTCAAATTGCACTACTTCTACGCTTAAGGAATTATGCTCATCTAAAAAAGTCTGATGCGCTTCTTGGCCGGTAACTTCCGGATTTATGCTATCCATCACCTGTTGACGCAGTTTCTCGATTTGCAGGAGATGCCGGATTTGATTTCCAAAAAGTTCCGCGGATTCGCCGCTTTTTTCTTCCACCCACTTCTTGTAAGCCTCGGGGTTGTTTTTCCAGTCAAAATCTACTTTATATTCCTGTAATGTCTTGGTAATTCCCTGGCCTACTTCTTCCTGGCTTACAATAACATTCCGGCGAAATGCCTCGAAAGAAAGCAGCAGCTGGTCCCAGATACTGTCTTCCTGCTCCTCTAGGGTCCGGGGTGCCGCGCCCCAGCGGTTTCCGAACACTATCACCGTGCTTTTGACAAAGTAGTAGTTTTGCGCGGGGACCTGCGCGTCAAAGAACTCTCCCATAAATTCCGGCGCCGGCTCTTTTTCTTTGGCCTCTTCATTTTTTGGCTCTTCTGGCCTCAGTTCTTGGCTAAAAACCAGTTTCGCGGAAAGGGGAAAAAATATTATCAAAAAAAAATATCCCAGGCAAACTACCGCTGGGATATTCAGATTAAAAAAATACCCATTAGTCTTCGGTAACCTGCCTGCCCACACACCCAGCTTGCTGGGTGTGGGGTGCACGGCTTTGCGTCCCCCGATTTCTCGGGGTTTGCCTTTTCGGACTCCTGATTGAATGTAATCTAATAAAAAGTATAACATATCCTCAAGAATTAGTCAAGCCCACCTTTATTCCATTGGCTTCTTGCCGCCCCAAGACTCCCAGGTAAGCAGGTATTTTTTTACCCAGTCTACATCCCTATCGTCCTTTTTGGCATTCCTTAAGTAATGTTGAAAATGCTCCACTGCCTGGGGGCGGTCCACGACATATTCGGCATAAATATAGCCTAAATTAAAATGGGAATAGGCATCGTTGGGGTTTAATTCTATGGCTCTCTCAAACTCCGCAATTGCCCGGGAATATTCCTTGTGTTTGGTATAGAAAACACCCATGTTATAGTGCATATTTGCGGTCTGTTTAATGAGGATTTTATTTTGCCGGGCAATTTCCGCAAATTTCTTCGGCTCCTCGACCACCTTCTGTTCTAAGGCCTTATTCTTCTCGACGGCCAGGGCGTAGTTCTTATTCAGTTTGTCTAATTTGGAGGTTAATTCTGCTGTCTGGTCCCGGGATACATTCAGTTCTTTTTTTAATTTATCTACCTCTTCCTCTAATGTGTGTGCCTTTAACGTAACCTGCTTAAGATTATTATTTAAGGCATCGTTTTCTTTTTTTAAGTTAGCCTTCTCCTCTTCTGTCCGCCTCAAAAGCGAGGTGTCTCTTTCCTTGGCCAGTTCTGCGGCTAATTGCTCTTTTTCCTTAATGGTCTTTTCATAGAGAAGCTCGAGTTTCTTAATGGTATTTTTAAGTTCTGAATTTTGCTCTATGATTACTTGCTTCTCTTTTTTTATGGTTTCAGAGTCCTGCTTATCTTTTTCTACCGTGCCTTCAAGCTCGCGGGCGCGCGCCCTGTCCCCAAGTAAACCCTTTATCTGAATGCGCATACTCTCGCGGTCGCCAGATACGGCCTCGAAATCATTCTTTGATTTCGCGTAATCCTGCTCTATTTTAGCATATTTATTTTTAAATTCAACAGCCTCCTGAGCGGCTTTTTCATAATTCGCTTGCAGGTCTTTAATTTTAATCTGGAGCCGGGAATTCCGCGAACCAAAAGAGATAATCAAGGCATCTAAAATTATAAACATGATAATGACAATGAGAAAAATTATTTTTTTGCCGGTAATAATCTTACTGAGGCTCATATCTGGGCTCCTTTATATTCACTCCTTCGTCTTCCTCTTTAAAATCCCGATAAGGCTTAGGCTCAACTAAAGGCAGGGTCTCCTTAGAAGCCAGGGTCTTATCAGGAGTGATGGCCTGATAATCGCGATAGTCGCTGCCCGGCTCTTGAGCAAAAATCCGGTCGTCGCCGGTAGTAAGGTTCACGCCGCTAATGATATGCGGGGTAATTAAAACTAAAAGTTCTGTCCTTTCGGTCCTGCCGGATCCTGTCCTGGTAAAATGTTTGAGAAAAGGAATATTGCCTAAAAACGGCAGCTGTTCATAAGAATCCATTTTTTCCTCTTTACGCATTCCTCCGATAATAATGGTAGTGCCGTCTTTTACCATCACTGTCGTCTCGGATATAGAGGTATCAATAATCGGTATTCTATTGTTAGTCGGCGTTATCAAGACCGAACTGACGCTGGAAACCTCAGGTTTTATTTTCATGGTTACATAACCGTCATCGTTAATACTGGGTATTACCGACAATTGAATGCCCACATCCACAAATTGCACTTCTTCGGCGATAGTGCTGGTGGTCTGTCCGGTGGTGGTAGTCGTAGTCACGTAGGCCTGGCGTTCTCCGACATGAATCTTGGCTTCCTGGTTGTTCACTGCCACTAATTTAGGATTAGAAAGAACTTTAGTTTCGCCTAAGGTCTGTAAGAAATTAATCAGCAGGTCGTAGTCATTCTTATTGTTTATGGTACCATAATGTATGCCCTGGCCCGGAACTTGTTTCGTACTGGCAGCATAATTAGTGGTAGTACCGCTAAAAGGATAGGAACCGATGCTATCCCCCAAGCTTTTACGCACAGCGTCCCTGGATTTCCAGACATCGGTAGCAGACTGGACTGCGCTATAGGGATAGGAACCTAAGTATGATATTCCGTTTGCCTTGCTCATCGAAAATAAACCTTCCCACTCCACTCCCTCATCTAACTGTTTGGATAATTTTATCTTGATGATCTTGGCATCAATTAAGACCTGTTTGGTCTGTTTATCCAGATTACTGATTAAGCCGGCAATTTCCTGCATCCGCTCTGATAATGCCTGGACAATCACCTGATTATTACGCTCATCTGCTCTAATTGAACCTACTTTTTTGGCATCTAATTGACTCTTGAGTATCTCTTCCACTTCTTTTGCCTTGGCATATTTTAAGTTGAATACCTCCACCATATTCGTTTTTTCAAACTCCGCTAGCGCCTCCTGCATCTGTTCGGTACGTTCGGGGGTATCCATAATCAGAACATTGCCGGATTCCTGGTCCACCACGATACGGCCAATATCGCTTTTCAGCGCGTCCAGAAGAGTGAATGCCTGCTCAGGCACAGCGTATGTTAAGCGGAGCATCTTTACCCGGCGCATATCCGAAAAACTCTTACCGTAAAGCGCCTTGTACTCAGCTTCAGTCATAATGGTATAAATCTCCCCTTGTTTGACATAAGCCAGGCTGTTGGAACGCAGCATAATATCAAAAATATCCTTCACCGAAACATCATCCACAGTAAGTGAAACCCGTCCGGCAACGGATTTGGTAGTCACCAGATTTAAACCTATCTTGGAGGCTAAAAATCTCAAGGCTTCCACCACATCCATATCCCGCAGCTCCAAGGCGATACGCTGGTTAAAGATATCCTCCTTAGACGCAAACGGGCTTTGCTCTGTTTTAAACATCAACTTTTTATTAGGGTCTTGCGCCTCTTCAGCCACCGCCATAGCCACGGGGTAGACTAAAATCAGGGCGAGGCAAAAAAACAATAAGAATCTGGTTGTTTTATTAAATAGCTTGCTCATGGATTAAGCCTGACCTTTTCTTCTTCCCAGCTCTCCCAGGTAAGGATATATTTTTTTGCCCGGTCAACATCTTTATCGCCTTTGGGGGCAGCCATCAGGTAACGTTTAAAGTGTACTAGTGCCTTGGGCTTGTTATTCAGGTATTCGGCATATACTATACCTAAATTATAGTGCGTGGCAGCATCATTGGGATTAAGCTCCAAGACTTTGCCAAATTCAGAAATAGCTTCTTCGTATTGTTGTTTCTGGCTATAAAATACACCTAAATTATAATGCGCCACGGAATTATCCTTAAGCAATCTCTCCTTTAAAATTGAGGTCTTGGCAATTTTACCCGAGTAATCTTCTACTTTCTGCTTGAGGGCTTTATTCTCACTAAAAAGTTTTCTATTTTTTTCTTGAAGGTAATCGTTTAACTGCCAGGATTGTTTTAGTTTGGACTTGTTGTCTTGCACCTGGTTTAAGAGAATCTCTTCGCTCTGTTTTAATTCGGCTAAGGCCTTATCTCTATCCCTTAGAACAAGGGAAAATTCCTCAAACTTAACCCGCCAATCTTGCGCCTTGCCATCAAGTTCCTTAAGTTGCTTCTCTAAAGAAATCTTATAATTCTCTAAGGTAGCCTTTTCGTTTTGAAAATTGCTTCTCTCATTTTGAAAGACAGTTAATTTAGCTTCGTAATTTTTAACTGTAGTAGTAAGCTCGTCTCTGATTTTAGTTAAATCCTGTTCGCGTGTTTTTAGTTCGGTCAGGGCTTTTTCTTTTTCTTGAAGAGTGGCATTGAGCTGCTGGGCTTGGGACTGCCAGGCCTGGTCTTTGGCCTGGAAATCCTTAAGTTGTTTCTCTAAATTAGCCTTGTCATTCTGTAAAGCCGCTTTTTCATTCTGCAGGTTAGTTTTTTCGGTTTCTAAGTTGGTTTTTTCGGTAACGGAATTAGTTTTTTCCATAAGAAGGCTGGCCTTTTCACTCTGCAGTTGGTTGAGCCGGGTTTCGAGGTTCTTATTCTGCGCAGAAATTTCATTTTGTAAAGCTGCGAATTTAGTTTCCCAGTCCTTGACTTGACGTGCGAGCTCATCTCTGGCTTTAGTTAAATCCTGTTCGCGTGCTTTTAGGTCAGCGACGGTCTTATCTTTTTCTTGGCTAGCGGTATTCAGCTGCTGCAGTTGATTTTGCAATTGCTGCTGGCGGCCATTGAGGTCTACCAGGGCTTGAGCTTTTTCTTGAAGAGTAATATTGAGCTGTTGGGCCTGGGCCTGCCAGGCCTGGTCTTTGGCCTGGAAATCCTTAAGCTGTTTCTCTGAATTAGCCTTGTCATTCTGTAAAGCCGCTTTTTCATTCTGCAGGTTAGTTTTTTCGGTGAGGAGGTTAGTTTTTTCGCTGAGCAGGCTGGCCTTTTCCGTGCCAAGGTTAGCCTTTTCACTCTGCAGTTGGCTGAGCCGGGTTTCGAAATCCTTAAGTTGGTTAGTGAGTTGTTGCTTAGTTTGGTTTAGGTCAGTAATGGTTTTATCTTTATCCTGGCTAGAGACAGTAAACTGCTGCAGTTGATTTTGCAATTGCTGCTGGCGGCCATTGAGTTCAACCAGGGCTTTATCCTTTTCTTGAAGAGTAGTGTTCAACTGCTGGGCCTGGGCCTGCCAGGCCTGGTCTTTGGCCTGGAAATCCTTAAGCTGTTTCTCTGAATTAGCCT
>Ga0315286_10004287_pt1 | contig 13666 bp, 13 predicted proteins | sample YL17G10_0_MG_FD_205038 | JGI IMG/M metagenome (GOLD analysis project Ga0315286, IMG submission 205038) | Sediment microbial communities from Yellowstone Lake, YNP, Wyoming, USA - YL17G10_0 | ecosystem: Environmental > Aquatic > Freshwater > Lake > Sediment | place: USA: Wyoming | collected... | reverse complement strand
CGGATGAGATTGCGGACGTCCACAGGCACCTTCGATCTTCCGGGCCATTTCGGTCGACTCTTCCATGTCCAGTAAAGACGGAACCCTCTCCTGTGCCAGCGGATGACGGTCTCGGGTTGAACCAATGTCAACGAGTCTCGCCAATTGGCGCAGTGTCGCGACAGGAAAAGCCAGAGGACTCGGTCCCGATTCGTCAAGTGGGGCCTTTTCGTGTTTCGTTTCAGGACATCGAGCTGATGACGGAGCGCAAGGTTTTCCAGGGCCAATGCGCGGTGGGACCTCACCACAGAAAACAGTTGTGCGGAAAAGGATGAGTATCATAGGAACTATGATATAATGGCAATTGCTGCAAGTCCAACGGGTGCAAGGCGGACGAGATTTTCAGGAGGCACAACGGGTGCCTCGGTGGTAAAATGGAGGCTGCGAGGGAAAATTAGCGTTCGAATTTCCTATTCCCCGGTAGTCACCCTCCTCCACGCGTGCTATTATAATCAATACGCCTTTGTCGTTCTTTCCAGACACTCGCCACGTCGCATGGAGGTGCATCATGCGCTGCGTCCGCCTATTTGCCCTCGTGCTTTCGCTCCTGCTATGTTCAGTTTCCGCCTCGGCCGAATGGATGGAGAACGGCACGCCGATAGCCACGCTCGGCGTCGGAGAGTATGTGCCGCGGATCGTATCGAACGGCGCGGGCGGAGCGATCGTCGCATGGTACGACGACAACGCCGATATCTTCGTCCAGCGGCTCGACGCCTACGGCAAGACGCTCTGGACCGACGGCGGTGTCGCCATCTGCACGGCGAGCGGCATGCGGTGGGACGCACAGATCATATCGGACGGCGCGGGCGGCGCCATCGTCGCGTGGAAGGATTACCGAAACAGCAACTACGATATCTACGCGCAGCGTGTTAATGCGAACGGCGCGGCCCTGTGGACCGCGAACGGTATCCCCGTCTGCTCGCAGAGCGCCTCGCAGCGGAACCAGAAGATCACCTCCGACGGAGCGGGCGGCGCCATCATCGCCTGGCAGGATGATCGAAACGGCGACTACGACGTGTACGCCCAGCGCATCAATGCGAGCGGCGCGGCGCAGTGGACCGCGAACGGCGTCTTCCTCTGCGTGGCGCCGTGGGAGCAAATGGACATCCAGCTGCTTCCGAGAAGCGCCGGCGGCGCCTTCGTGGCATGGTCCGACATGCGCAACGGCTACTCCATCGACATCTATTACCAGGTCGTCTATGCAAACGGCACGACCGCCTACGGCGCCCCCGGAAATGCCTTGACGTCGACCTCTGCGAACGAGGGATCCGCGCGGCTCGCGACGGACGGTCTCGGCGGCGCCATCGTAGCCTGGGCGGACTGGAGCACCGGCTACGGCAACATCTACGCACAGAGAATCAATCAGGACGGATCCATGCTGTGGACCCCGGGCGGCGTTCCCGTATGCGCGGCTACAGGCAACCAGGTGGGAGCGCGGATCGTATCCGACGGAGCGCACGGGGCGATCGTCGGGTGGAGCGACTACCGGAATTCTTCCATGGTCAACGACTTCTATACCCAGCGCGTGAACTCGAGCGGCGCGGCGCAGTGGGCCACGAACGGCGTCCCCGTCGTCCAGAGCGGCTCGGGCGTGGATGTGCCGGAGCTCGTTTCCGACGGGAAGGGGGGCGGCATCCTCTCATGGACCGATTCCCGTTTCGGCGATCCCGATATCTTCTGTCAGAGGATCGACCCGTACGGCGGCACATACTGGGCATCGGGCGGCGCGGAAGTCTGTGTTATGAACGGATACCAGTATGGTCCGAGCCTGATCTGCGACGGAGAGGCCGGCGCCTTCCTCGCATGGTACGACTCTCGCAGCGGCTCGAACACCGACATCTACGCGCAGAGAATGGAGCGGAGCGGTTACTGGGGATACCCATCACCGGTGATCGCGGATATTCGCGACGTGCCGGGGGACCAGGGGAGCTTCGTGGATCTCGCGTGGGACGCGAGCCGCCTCGACGACTGGTACCTCCAGCTGATTAACTATTATACGATCTGGCGGGCGATCGGCCATCCGGCCGCCCTGGCGATGGCCGCCGACGGCGCTGCGCTCATCGACGATCCTTCGAAGTTCGATCCCGCTTCCAAAGCGCCCGTGATTCGGATCGAGCAGATCGGAGCGACGACCTATTACTGGAAGCTGGTCTCCACCGTGTTCGCGTACTATCTCGACGGGTACTCGGAACCCGTCGCGACCCTTTTCGATTCCACCGCGGCAAGCACCGAGTATCATTATTTCCAGGTGATCGCGCACGGCAACTACCAGGGGCAGTTCTGGGCGTCCCCGCCGGACAGCGGCTATTCCGTCGACAACCTCGCGCCAGCTCCGCCGGTCGGTCTCACCGGAGAGCAGGAGTACTCGCCTGCCGGTCTCACGCTCGTATGGGATCCGAACACGGAGATAGACCTCGGCGGTTACGCGATCTATCGCGGACTCTCGCCCGACTTCGTTCCGTCGGAGGCGAATCGCGTGGCGGCCCCCGCCGACACGCTCTGGTTCGACGGGGATTGGCAATGGAGCGACGGATTCTATTACAAGGTTTCGGCTCTGGATATTCACGGGAACGAGAGCGGCTTCGCGCTGTTGGTTCCAGATAACGTGACGGCCGTCGAGACGCCGAAGACGCCCGGGGCCGCGTATCTGCGGCAGAACCGCCCGAACCCGTTCAACCCGACGACGACGATTGCGTTCTCGATCGCAACAGACTCGGAGGTGGAACTCGCGATATACGATGTCACGGGCGCTCGAGTGAGGACGCTTGTGAGAGAGCACCGTCGCGCCAACAATTACCGCGAGCTCTGGGACGGGACGAGCGATTCGGGGGACACTGTGGCGAGCGGGGTGTACTTTTACCAGCTCATGGCGCAGAACTTCTCGCAGACGAAGAAGATGGTTCTTCTGAAGTAGGACGCGAGCTAGAAAGTCAAGAGAAAGCCCGGTCGCTGGGTCGTCAAGGTGGCCGGGCTTTTTCGCGGTCTTACGTGTCTCGAGGAAGACGTTTCCGCCCATTGTCGTCCGAGCGGATCAGGCGATCATCTCGAAGACGGCCCTGAAAGTTCTTACTTTTGACTCGTCCGGGGAGCCGGGCAGTACTCGAACCATCTCGCTCAATGGAGCACTGCCGCAACGTTAGGGAGATTCCGTCTTACACTTCTTCTTACACTAACACTGTATAATATGAGCGACTATCTGCGACTATCTGCGACAATACGCGAAAATACATACGTGAACAAAAGCGATAGGCCAGATCATGCCAGAGGCCTGAAGCCCCGGCCTTTAGGCCGGGGAGTGGTTCACTACAGTTTCGTTTTGGCGTGGCCGGACGGGGCCTTTTGACGTTTCGGTTCGCGAGATTGCCCTCACGGCGGACTGTGAAGGGTTTCACGGCTGAGGCGCAGCTGCGGCCTCGGCGTTGAGACGAAGCTGAACAGGAGTCTCTCTTCGCTCAACTGGCGGAGAAGTCTCCGTGTCACCACTTCAAAACAGAGGAGCTTTCGTAGGCGCAGCCCCCTTCCCGGGGCGTCACCATGTCTCGTCCCATTCCCGGACCGCGGCGACTGATGCGTATACAATCGAGTCATCCCGTGGCATAATCACGTTCGCCTACGCTCGGCGATGGGGGTTGTCGTGAGGTCGCTTCTGCAGTGTTTGAACTTCGTGGTGTCGTTGTTTGGCGCGGTGCGGGCTAACCTTCCGGCACAGTTGGTCTGCTATAACCACAGTGACACAGAGCACGAACAATCTCCGCGAATGAACGACGATCCGTAATGGGAGGTAATACGATGACTCGGGTACATTTATTTGCGGTGCTTAGTCTTGTGTTTTGCGTTGTCTCTCCCGCTTTTGTCACCCCTTTGCTCCAGAATGATAACGTGCTGCCGGCCTTGGCATCTGAAACGCTGGCTCAACCTTGCACGGGGGTTACCAACAATCGTGCGACACCTGGACTTGAGGCTCTCGGGGGTGGCACGTCGCTTGTCCCGTGGCACTGTGACTTCGCTCAGGGACCAATCAGCGGAGGATTGGTAGGTCAATCAACTACGCCGGCGTCTCGACTCCTCGGCGAACTGACTGAGTCGGATGGAGTGTGGTGGGAGCTCCCGCCAGCTACTCCACGCTCCAGACACGCGATGATCTATGACCCGGTGCGCGATCGCATGATCTGCTTTGGGGGGCAGGATGGGGTGCGTCGAAACGACGTCTGGACGCTTTCGCTTGAGACAAACCCGAAATGGACGTTCCTCAGGCCGTCGGGGGCTGCACCGAGTGCGCGCTGGTATCCAATAGCGATCTACGACCCGGTGCGCGACCGGATGGTAGTCTTCGGGGGGGACGATGGCTCGGCCCGAAATGACGTCTGGGCTCTCTCGCTCGGGGAAAGCCCGCAGTGGACACAGCTCACGCCGACGGGGACTCCACCGACCGCGCGCTACTTGCACACGGCCATCTATGATCCGGTGGGCGACCGAATGGTCGTGTTTGGAGGATTCTGGAATTGGAATGACGTCTGGGTGCTTGCACTCGGAGGGAGTCCGCAGTGGACGAAGCTCACACCGTCGGGGACGCCCCCGAGCGGGCGTTGCTACCATACCGCCGTCTGCGACCCGGTCGGTGGCCGGATGGTCGTTTTTGGGGGGTTTACTGGGGCACTTCTAGCAAACGACGTGTGGGCGCTTTCGCTCGGAGGGAGCCCGCAGTGGACGAAGCTCACACCGTCAGGGCCTCTGCCAGCTGCGCGAGGCTCGCACACGGCGATTTACGATCCGGTGGGCGACCGGATGGTGACTTTTGGCGGGTCGGACGAGTACTCCGGTCGCAACGACGTTTGGGCGCTTTCACTCGGGGGGAGCCCGCAGTGGACGCAGCTCACACCGTCAGGGATTCTGCCGAGCGGGCGCTACGAACACACGGCGGTTTACGACTCGGTGCGCGACCGAATGGTAGTATTCGGGGGGTACGACGGATCGTATGTAAATGACGTCTGGGCACTTTCGCTCGGCGCAAATCCGCAATGGACGGACCTCCAGGTCTCCGGGCCGCCGCCGCGTGCGCGCTACAGTCATGTCTCGATCTACGAGCCGGTGCTCGACCGCGTAGTCGTGTTTGGAGGACGATTCAGTTTTGGGGAAGTTTACGACAATAATGACGTGTGGGCGTTTTCACTAGGGGCAATCCCGGAGTGGGCGGAACTCACACCCTTGGGGACGAAACCAACAGCGCGCTCCGGCCAAGCGGCGGTCCACGACCCGGCCGGCGATCGGATGGTGACGTTTGGAGGAAACGATGGGTCTTTTCAAAACGACGTATGGGCGCTTTCGCTCGGGGGCACCCCGCAGTGGGCGCAGCTCACACCGTCGGGGACACCACCGAGTGGGCGCTGCAATCATACGGCGATCCACGACCCGGTGCGCAACCGGATGGTGGTCTTTGGAGGCACTATTGGGATCCTTAAGAACGACGTCTGGGCGCTGTCGCTCGGAGGCACCCCCACGTGGACGCAGCTCATGCCGTCGGGGACACTGCCGAGTGCACGCCGCTATCACACAGCGATCTATAACGCGGAGCGCGACCGAATGATAGTTTTTGGGGGAGATGATGGGACAGCCCGCAATGACGTCTGGGCGCTTTCGCTTGGGGAAAGCCCGCAGTGGACGCAGCTCATGCCGTCAGGGACACCGCCGAGTGCGCGCTCCTATCACACGGCAATCTACGACCCGCTGCGCGACCGGATGGTGGTCTTTGGAGGAAATGATGGGGTCGTTCGAAACGATGTCTGGGCGCTTTCGCTCGGGGAGAGCCCGCAATGGACGGAGCTTCCGCTTTCCGAATCGTTGCCGAGTGTGCGCTCCGGTCATACCGCAACTTACGATCCCGTGCGCGACCGGATGGTGGTGTTCGGAGGTCTTAGTCCAGACACGTGGGCGTTGACCTGGGGGACTCCGCCGGTATGCGATGTGTTGCCGACGGCAATCGATTTCGGCGCGGTCAATGTCGGCGAGTCCAAGGATTCTACTTTTGTTGTAAAGAATACAGGCGGCGGTACCGTCAGTGGATTGGTGTCAGAGGACTCCGAACACTACAGCGTCATTTCCGGCGAGGGGCTGTTCGAACTCAAGGCGGGAGAATCGCTCGTCGTGACGGTTCGGTTTGCGCCGACAAGTGAAGGCGCGCATGATTGTGTTGTCGCGACTGGAACGATCTGTTCTGATGTTTCATGCAGTGGTGGCGGTGTGGTCGAGACCGGGATCGGATCGTTGGGTGCCACAGTGTTCGAGCTCGATCAAAACCATCCCAATCCGTTCAATCCAACCACTCAGATTGGCTTCGGCGTGGATCGCCCCGAAGTAGTCCAACTTTCGGTGTTTGACGCGAGAGGTGGGCGGGTTCGGAGACTTGTCGACCGTCCGATGCGCCCAGGGAGGTATGTGGAAGAATGGGATGGTTGCGACGCCCGTGGGAGACAGGTGGCAAGCGGAGTGTACTTTTACCGGCTTACCGCTGGACACGGAACGCTTACGAAGAAGATGGTTTTTTTGAAGTGAATGTTCGGTGGAGCAGGGAGGCGTCCGCAGATGTTTTTCGTTGATGACGATCGTGTGGTCTAGGCATTCCCGCGGAATTGAGCCGATCGCTCGCTCAACGTACGGGTTTTGCCAGGGCGACCGAGCAGAGATTAGCACTTGCTTGATGCCCAGTGATTCGACCCGACGGTCGAAATCCTCCCCGAACACGCCATCCCGGTCGCGAAGCAAGTACGTCGGTGTTGTGTCCCACGGAAAAGCTTCCACAATCTGTTGACCTGTCCAGGCCGCAGACGGCGAGTCCGTGACGTTGAAATGAACGACTCGTCGGCGCTTGTTCGTTAGAACAATAAAAACGAGGAGTACAGGGAAGGAGGCCATCGGATTTGTGAAGAAATCCACCGAGACAATGTTCTTGGCATGGTTCGTCAGGAAAGTCCGCCAGCTTTGGGAAGGCGGTTTCCGGTGACGAACCATGTACTTCGAGACGGTGGCCTGGCTGACCGTGATGCCGAGCTTGAGCAGCTCACCGTGAACCCTCGGCGCACCCCAGAGAGGATTGTCGCGTGACATCTGGCGGATGAGATCACGGACCTCGTCGGGACCGCTCAGCCTTCCGGGCCATTTCGGCCGGCTCTTCCATGTCCAGTACAACCGAAACCCTCTCCTATGCCATCGGATGACGGTGTCGGGCTGGACTAATGTCAACGACTCTCGCCAATTGGCCCAGTGTCGCGACAGGAAAACCCAGAGGACTCGGTCCCGGTTCGTCAAGTGGGGCCTTTTCGTGTTTCGTTTCAGGACATCGAGTTGATGACGGAGCGCAAGGTTTTCGAGGGCCAATGCCCGGCGAGACCTCACCACAGAAAACAGCGTGCGGAAAAGGATGAAGATCATAGGAGCTATGATATAATGGGATAAGCGTAAATTCAAAAGGGGCAAGGCGGACGATATTTTCAGAAGCCACAAGTATGAAAATCATGGGAGCCATGATATAATGGAATCCGCATAACTACTACGATACCAATGTCGACGGAGTTTTCAGAAGGCACACCGCCCTCATCGCCGCGGCCGTGACGGACCAGATTGACCTCCAGGAGGCCATCGCATGACGCGCGTGAAAGTTCGAGCAGAGATGTTGCGCTGGGCGTGCGAGCGTGCTGGGTTCGACATCGGTGCGTTGACTCATCGCATTCCGCAGCTTCCGGCCTGGGAGCGCGGCGAAAAGCACCCGACGCTCAAGCAGCTCGAAGGCTTCGCCAAGGCCACGCATACGCCGGTTGGGTACCTCTTCCTTCCAGAACCTCCGGTCGAGCGAGTGCCGATTCCGGATTTCCGCACCATCGCAAACGAGCGCGATCACCCCAGCCCCGACCTGCTCGATACGCTGTACATTTGCCAGCAGCGCCAGGAGTGGTACCGAGACTTTGCCCGGTCCATGGGAGAGGTGCCGTTGGCGTTCGTCGGCTCTGTGCGGGCAGCGGACGACGTGGTCGGGACGGCGGTGCTGATCCGTCACGCGCTCGCGTTCGACGTCGACGAGCGCCGCCAGATGCCGACCTGGACCGACGCGCTGCGCCGGTTCATCGAGCAAGCGGACGCACTGGGTGTGCTCGTCATGGTGAGTGGAGTGGTGGGCAGCAACAATCGGCGCAAGCTTGATCCCCAGGAGTTTCGCGGGTTCGCAATGGCTGATGACCTGGCCCCGCTCGTATTTATCAACGGCGCGGACACCAAGGCGGCGCAGATGTTCACGTTGGCACACGAGCTGGTGCATGTGTGGATCGGCCAGTCCGCCCTCTCCGATGCGCAGGCCGCGTCGGTGCCCGAACACGAGGTTGAGCGCTGGTGCAACCAGGTTGCCGCCGAGCTTCTCGTGCCATTGGAGGCTCTCCGCGCCGAGCACGACCGCCGCGCCGAACTGCGCGCCGAATTGGACCGACTGGCGCGACAGTTCAAGGTGAGCACACTGGTCATCCTGCGCAGAATCCACGACGCGGGCGGGCTGAGCCGTGAGGCATTCCGGCAGGTCTACGAGGAAGAGATCGCGCGCCTGCGCGCACTCCCGAAGGGAAGCGGCGGCGATTTTTACCTGACGCTCGGCGCGAGAGCGAGCAAGCGGTTCGCTCGCGCCTTGGTGGTCAGCACGTTCGAGGGCCGGTCGTCCTTTACGGAGGCCTTCCGGCTGCTGGGATTCAAGAAGATGGCGACGTTCCGTGAGCTTGGACACAGTCTGGGGCTGAGTATCTGATGGCCTATCTGCTCGATGCCGACGTGTTCATCCGGGCCAAGAACCTGCACTATGGACTCGACTTCTGCCCGGCGTTCTGGGAATGGCTCATCCAGAGCAACGCGGTCGGCACGGTGTTCAGCGTCGAGAAGGCGGGTGACGAGGTGCAGGCAGTGGCGGACGAACTGTCGGATTGGGCCGCAGCCCGGGGTGCTGGTTTCTTTCTGCGGCCCGACGCGGCCGCGTTTCCTTCCCTGGCTGCGGTCAGCACTTGGGCGACAGGTCAGCGCTACGAACCATCGGCCGTCAGTACGTTTCTTCAGGTGGCCGACTACTACTTGGTGGCCCAGGCGCACGCCGGCAAGCACACGGTAGTCACGCACGAGATCCCTTCTGCTTCGACTCGCAAGATCAAGATTCCGGACGCTTGCATCGGCCTCGACGTCAAGTGCATGACGCCGTACGAGATGCTCAGACGTGAGCGGGCGCGCTTCGTACTGGGGCCGAAACCATGAACCGAACGAGCGAAGCGGCCTTCGAGACCGCGTAGTGTCCGAAAACACGATCGCGCTTCAGCGCAACCGCTTGCCGAACCTCTGATACACTCGCTGCATGATTGAAACCATCCATCTTCAGCTCCTACTAGCCACGTTCGCCGACTGGGTTACCCGTCAGCAATCGCACGTGATCGCATACCTGATCGAAGAAAATCGGGTTCTGAAGGAGCAGCTCGAGTCGGAAGGGAAACGTTTGCGGTTTACCGACGATCAGCGTCGCCGACTGGCTGCCAAAGGGAAGCCGCTGGGCCGGAAGGTCCTCGGTACGATTGCGACCATCGTAACGCCCGATACGATCCTCGCGTGGCACCGCAGCTCATCGCCTCAAAATGGACTTATCCGCGGAAGGGAGTCGGGCGTCCCGGTGTGCTGAAGGAAATCCGCGAGTTGATTGTCCGGATGGCGGAAGAAAACCCCAGCGTCACCAGGGCATGGGAAACGAGATGATCAGCGGGGCGACGCCTCAAAGCGAGGGGATTGTTGAGACCCGGGAACGACTGGGCGGGTTGCTCAAGTACTACTATCGGCAGGCGGCGTGAGATGGGAGACATCAATCCTATTTTCGGCCACTACGCGGGCGGCCTCAGTCCTATCTTCGGACACTACGGGACCGAGTTTTCGGACACTTCGCGGGTCAGGGACACCACAAAAAACAGTTGACACGATCCCCGACTGATGCATAGTATGTCCATGGCCTGTGGACATAGCTGTGTGTAATCGGGCAAAACTCGAATGGAAGAGATCCCCCGCATACGCCGGGAAATAACCCGGGAAGTTTTCGACTACCAGGTTCTTACGGATGCCCTGTCCGACTACAGTAAGCCACGCGACAAGATCACGAAGTTGCTTGCGAGTGGTGCCATCATTCGGATCAAGAAGGGCCTGTATTGTTTCGGGGAGGGCTTGCGCAGGCAGCCTATCAGCCGGGAGCAGGTGGCCAACCTTATCCACGGTCCATCCTATGTCAGCCTGGACTATGCTCTCAATTACCACGGTCTGATTCCGGAGCGCGTTGAGGTTGTTACCTCAGTCACGACGCGGCGCTCGCGCAACTTTGAGACGCCCCTCGGTTCTTTCTCTTACCGTATGCTGCACGAAACCTCTTACGCAACCGGTGCAATCCTCGAAACCATGGGCGAGACCACGTTTCTGATTGCGACTCCGGAGAAAGCACTGGTGGACAAAGTCTGGGCCGATAGACGGTTCAGAGGCAACCGTGTGTCCGACTTCGGAGTGTATTTGCTCGATGATCTTCGGATCGATGAGGTCGCTCTGAGCCGACTCATTGAGTCCCGCCTCGAATCGATCGCCCGTGCCTACGATTCAGCCAAGATCAACAGATTGGTGCGCTACCTCAGGCGCCTGAGGAGAATCTCTGATGCATGACGCTATCGGCAACATGCTGGAGCGGTACGAGTGTCATACCCGGGATGACTACACCAACGCGCTTAGGGAAATCCTGCAGGATGTTGCCCTGCTTGGCCTCTGGCGCAGCAAGTTCTTCGAGCATGCGGCCTTCTATGGTGGTACGGCGCTCAGACTTCTCTACGGGTCGGACAGATTTTCGGAGGATCTGGATTTTTCGCTTCTCAAGACTGACGACGCTTTTTCACTCGGGAATTACGGGGAAGCGCTGTGCCGGGAAATACGCAGTTTCGGTTTCGAGGTGGATTTTGATGATCGGAAGAAGGCGCGACCCAGCGCAGTCGAATCGGCGTTTCTTAAAGCCAACACCTACAGACAACTGGTCTTGATCGGAGTCGCCGAGGAATTTCTGCATGATCTTCATCCTGCCAAGAATCTAAAGATCAGGCTTGAGGTCGATACCGATCCGCCGGGCAATTTTGAAACAGAAACACGTTACGTATTGCGGCCTGTTCCGTTTCCGGTCCGCACTTACAGGTTGCCGGATCTCTTTGCCGGTAAATTGCATGCGATCCTGTGCCGCAAGTGGAAGACTCGAGTGAAGGGCCGAGACTGGTATGATCTGGTTCGGTATGTCGCCCAACATCCGCAGGTCCGGCTCGCACACCTCGAATCGAGGATGAGGCAATCAGGCGACTACACTGGTGATGCAGAGCTCACGCCGGAAGTCCTGCAGGCGCGGCTACGCCGAGCGGTGGACGGCCTGGATGTCGAGAAGGCGCGCCGGGAGGTTGCCCCCTTCATTAAAGATCAACGCGCTCTTGATGTGTGGTCACGGGAGTTCTTTGCAGAAGTCATTACACGCATTGTGACGATATAGTTTCCGTCTTACACTTTCACCGCATAATATGAGCGCGTGGTGTCCGAAAACTGAAACGCGCTGTGGCGTCACCCCTTGCCGGACCTCTGATACACTCGCAGCATGATCGAAACCATCTATCTGCAGCTCCTCCTGGCTACCTTCGCTGGCTGGATCGGCCGCCAGCAAGCGGCCGTGATCACCTACCTGATCGAAGAGAACCGCGTCCTGAAGCAGCAGCTTGAGTCGGGCATCGTCGAAATCAGAGAACGCCTTCCGAGACAGCGGCGGACGAGCGAATGAGTTGTTCATCAGTATGCTTAAGAAAAAACATTCGACCAGCAAACATCTGCCACGAGGGTTAGAAATACTCTACGAAGATAGAGATATCCTGGTGGTAGATAAGCCTGCAGGGCTATTGACCGTGGGGACGGAGACTAAGAAATTCAGAACGGCTTGCTACATTCTAACCGATTATGTACGCAAAGGCTTTCTTAAGTCGCGAAACCGAATTTTCGTTGTTCATAGGCTGGACCAGTGGACATCCGGCGTACTGATATTTGCAAAAAGCGAAGAAGTTAAGTTACATTTGCAGGCTCAGTGGAAAGGCACGGAAAAAACATATGTTGCGGTGGTTCATGGTCACTTGGCCCAAAAAGAGGGAATTATTACCTCATACCTGTCTGAGAACAAGGCTTATGTCGTCTATTCCACAACTGATATCACAAAAGGCAAACTGGCACATACTGCTTATAAGGTGCTTAAAGAGACCAAGCAGTTTAGTCTACTGGAGATTAATCTTTTGACCGGCAGGAAGAATCAGATACGTGTACACATGGCTGATAATGGACATCCGATCGTAGGAGATCGTAAATATGGAAAAGCCAAGGATGGGTACAGTCGTTTAGCGCTTCATTCCAAAGCGATTTCCTTCAAACACCCCACCAGCGGCGAGCAGATGACTTTTGAAAGCAAAGTGCCAAGTTATTTTAATATGCTGATTGGCAATATCCAGGATAGATTGTGATAAGGGGACCTGGGGTCAAAGCTAAACTATACACTTTACAGGCAATAGATAAAGTTGTCGGACGTAGACTTGATTACTGAATTTCAAAAGAAAATAATGAAGGCCTAACAAGTCATTCCAGCGGATGGCTTACAGCCCGTAGTGTCCGAAAACTCAATCGCACTTCAACGCAACCAGTTGTCGATGGTCTGATACAAAGGTTGCCAGTTTGCAGGGCGCCGTGCTTACGGATCGGGCAGAAGTTCGCCCGGTAACCTTTTGCAACTCCCCAACTCCTCTATTTGACCCCTCCACGACTTCTGCTAGAATGTGTCTGGTGCAGCCATCCAACCTGGGCTGACGTGTCCTCCCTCCGAGCGCGGTTTCAGAGAGGGACAAGATGATCGGCCAGACCATATCGCATTACAGAATCCTCGAAGAACTCGGCAGGGGCGGGATGGGGGTGGTCTACAAGGCCGAGGACATCAAGCTGAAACGGTTCGTCGCCCTCAAGTTCCTTCCACCCGAACTCACACGCGACAATTCCGCCAAGACCCGCTTCATCCACGAGGCCTAGGCGGCCTCAGCCCTTCAGCACAACAACATCTGCGCCATTCACGAGATCGATGAGACGAAGGACGGGCGGCTCTTTATCGCGATGGACTGCTACGACGGGGAGACGCTGAAAGAGAGAATCGCCAAAGGGCCTTTACCGGTGAAAGACGCAACCGACATTGCCATTCAAGTTGCCGAAGGGTTGTCCGAAGCCCACCGGGCGGGAATGGTCCATCGGGATGTGAAGCCGGCCAACATCATGCTCACGCGTAGCGGTGTGGCAAAGATCTTGGACTTTGGCCTCGCGAAGCTCGCCGGTATCACGAAAATGACAAAGGCCGGGACGACGGTGGGGACGGTCTCGTATATGTCACCCGAACAGGCAAGAGGGGAGGATGTAGATCGCCGGTCGGATATCTGGTCTTTGGGGGTAGTGCTCTACGAGATGATCACCGGGCGGCTGCCGTTCAAGGGAGAGCACGAGCCCGCAGTGGTCTACTCGATCATGAACGAGGAGCCCGAGCCGG
>Ga0315286_10004286_pt1 | contig 13667 bp, 22 predicted proteins | sample YL17G10_0_MG_FD_205038 | JGI IMG/M metagenome (GOLD analysis project Ga0315286, IMG submission 205038) | Sediment microbial communities from Yellowstone Lake, YNP, Wyoming, USA - YL17G10_0 | ecosystem: Environmental > Aquatic > Freshwater > Lake > Sediment | place: USA: Wyoming | collected... | reverse complement strand
ACCAATTTCATGTCCAGCATACGCAACAGACGCAGCCATCATCCCTGTCTGAATCACAGGTCCGACAACTCCTGCAACCCATCCGGTTGTGGTAGTCTTTTGTGCAACTTGAGTGAGGGAGACTTGAGGTTCGCAATTGCGATACTCAACAGAGGTCCAGAACTTGAGAACGGGGGAAACAACCTTGTCGCACAATTCCAGCCAGGAATAGCGTTCGGTTGGGGTGACAGAACCAGTGTCCACAACAGCGCGAAGTCCTAATGTTTGATTAGGAAGCGCACCCTTTGGGGCATCTTGCACAACGAGGAATCCGCTGCTACTGCATCCGATAGATGCAAGCAACAGAATCGCACACATGAATGAACCGATAGAACGCATCATAAAAACCTCCATGTTGAAAGAAAAAAACCTAATACACTACTCTATCACACTTCGTTGGTTTGCGTCAACCCCTACGCTTGGTGGGGTTGATTATGCAACTTGATTGCTTTGATAGTTGGATAATTGAATGACCTCCATTCATTTTTCTCTGTGTCAAAGGCAGTTATCAATTGCACTGGCTTCTCTTTTGCCACTTGCGGTATGATGTTCCCTTCGGCATCCTTCTTCACTTGGGGCTTCTTCTCTTCGGGTATCAGGTTCGCAAGGGTGGTGCATTGCATAACCCGCGTGTTCCCATCAGCCTTGGTGAAGGTGACCTCAACAATTCCCTCACTCAAATACTTCTTTACCATTGCGACACCCGCTGCTAACAAATCTGCATCTAGAATCATACTGTCTCCCCTTTTCTTTGTTTGCGCCCAGGATAAAACTTATCAACTTCCTCACTATCCATCCAATCTGCCCAAAAACCAAACAACTCTCGGTGCGCATCAATGGTCTGACGTATGAAAATGTCTGCTGTGGATACGGAGTATTCATTGGCACGAATCATGAATCCTGTAAACCCTGATTGAGCAATGTGAGCCGCATACGCCAGCGCATCCGTGAAGTTTGACGTGAATGGACGTTCAATTCTCACTTTTCCCTTGGAGACATGCTGAAGCAATACATGATAGGCGACACGATCAGCGGGAACATCTTTGGGTCCAGGCAATACCCCATATTTCTTTACTAGGTCATCAAAGAAGAAGTAATGCACACCACCTGTCTGTGAATCCTTTGCGAATCCAAACCCGTCATAATGCAAGGGTTGCAATTCTGTCATCTCCATCAGCGGACACCAGCGGTAGATTTGAACCAGTGATAGACATTGCGAATCTGGTCACTGAGATACACGAATGCTGCCACAGTGCCAATTATTATCGTCATTATGATTGCCAGAGCGAGCATAATGGTTGACCATGCCAGGATCATTGGCAGAAACACCACAATAATCAATATGGCACCAATAACACCAAGGATGTTTATGAACATGAAACCCTCCAATGATTGTATCAGTATAGCATGAACGAAGGGGAATGTCAAGAGAAATGTTAGGTAGGTATGCCACTGAGTTTCTTTTGTTTATTCAGTAGCTTAGTAGCGGCTATCTTAGCTCTATGTTCGGGTGTAAAGTGCCTCGGTTTGCCAAGTTTTGCCAGTGCCATCTTACGGCGATGTTCGGGAGTTTTTATATGAGCCGACATTTTAGCCTTCGTCTCTTCGGTGACCACATGCCCCATCAAAGTCTCTGAAATTTTTTCTCTGCATTGCCCTGTATGGTGAGGCTCTGGACGGTTGAGAAGTGCCTCTGTCAATTTGGCTTTGTGTTCAGGAGTGAATTCCCGCCCTCTCAGTTGACTATAAATCTTTTCTTTGTGTTCGGTGGTCCTGTTTTTTGCGTAGGCAGACATCTTTGCTTTTGCTTCGTCGCTCTGTTTCTCAACACCAGCAAATAACAGATGCCCAATGGTCTTGTTGAAATACTTTCGTTCTCCGTTGGGTAATTTAGTTCTCAGGACATCTCTGGTGTATTGATATTGACACTCTTCGTAGGTCAATTGACTGCGCCCTGCACACAGCGAGAGAATGCGAAAAGTAAAGTTATCTTTACCTTGTTGTTCTATGGATTCTTTGAGGGGTTCACAAGATGAAGTGTATTCTTTCCAATCACTCTCTTTGAACTTTGATTTGTCGGCTTTTGTTTTCTTGCGCTTGTGCCGAAAGAACTTTTTTCCAATGTAACATCGACCGGTTGCCAGTTCTTCTATCTCATAGATGAATCCAAAGAATTCATCAGGATCAAACTCTCCAAATAATGTGATGTCCCAATGCCCATACTTATCTGTCGTCATCGTCCCAGTCCCCCATCTCTGCCCCACCATCATAATCCTCTTGTGGGTCATCACCTAGCTCCTCAGAGCAATACGGGCAAAATGCAGGTGTCGCATCCATTTCATCATACGAGAGATTTATTCGTTTGCCGCACGAACAGCACGTTGTTGAATAGGTCATGGCACTATCCCCCAATCGGATTCTAGCAGGTCTGACTGGCTAGCGACCCACGGAACAACTTCTCCATTGGCTGATTTGATATCAATATGTGAACGATACGTGATCTCTGTGCCTTCGGGGTAAATCCCTAATAGTGGTGGTCTGTTGACGATGAAGGTTGACCCAGGCACCAAAAACAAAAACATATTTTTCCCATTCCAACCAGATCGTGCAACCCTGCGCCCGTTCTTGAGACAGACCAAGGCTTCACTGAAACTTTTATATTTTTTCATATTTCCTCCAAATGGTTCGTCGTTTATGGCTTCATTGCTTCGGCAAGAGTAATGAGTCCTTCAATGGCTTGGTGCACCAGTTTGTCTAACGCAGCATCCTGTGCTCCCTGAATCACCATTCTCAAGCGTTCGGCATCCACCATCAGGTCCACATATTCTGTCTGTGATACCAACTTATTCTCGATGGCATATTCAATGTCCTCAATCAATACCGCCAATTCTTTGACGTGCGGATTATTATAGGACATCAATTGTGTAATCAGTTCAATCATCATGTTCTCCTTATGTAATCTGTTCAACCGCATTGCGCCAGGCACTCAACGCCTCGCCATGTTCATCTGCTTGCCCACACCCACATGCCCACTCTGGACGATTCAACGCAGGGCAACCAAGACGATGCCCAAAGGCAGCGACAAGCTTCTGCCCCGCTTCCACCAATCGTTTTTCATTCTCACTCATTGGCTAATCTCAACGACTCCAGGGTGCGGTCAACACTTTATTTTCTCCGCTTCGTCGTGCTGCGGGGTTGCCAAAGACTCTCAATGAGTAATAGACGATATTCGCACGGAGCCAGGACATTTGATCCTCACGACAACAGCGGTAGAGTTCTTGATCGGCGATGCTACGGTAGATATTCTTATCCAGGTATTCCAAGCGAATCAATTGATACAACGCATCGTGAACCAGACTACCCCGCATGAAATTCTTAGTATCAATGGTGGGACCACTCGGACCATCCCACGCATAGCCCTTCTTCACGATCAGTGTCATCATGCTCGCGCCCCACCCAGGTCCCTCACCCAACCATAGATAATCCGTTTCCACTTCTTTGCACAGTGGGAACGTGGCACCGAATGGGTGTGTGTAAACCTCTGCGAGTTGATACTTGTAACCTGCACGATACTTCACTTTGTTTTGCTCCCCGCAACATCAGCGAGTGTGGTTGCCATTGAGGTGATCGCCCTAAGTTTCAGGTGACAATATGCGGAGTCCGGCGCAGCGAGTTTGAGAGCTTGAATTGACTTATCCATCTCAACCACCCCCTGTGCGACATGTTCATTGTTTGGTAAGTATTCGCTGTAGAACACGATATGAGTGGAGAGTTTGGCAAGCTGTGCATTCTCTTCAGGCTTGCAGCTACTCTCTGAGGCTACCACAGCAATCTCAATCAACTGTGCATACTCACTCTCATGATATGTAGGCAGCGAAATAATGGAGCAGCCATACCAGAAAGGTAGAATGAGAAGCAAGCTCAATATGGGAATGCCAATCCAATGTCTCATTTTCATAGTGTCTTATCCAATTCTACGAGCATCGCTCGCGTTTCTATAATGGCATCTTTCAACTTCCGCGCCACATCATCATACTCAGCCAAGGTGAGACTGCCAATGGCATAGTCATCATTGGCTCTTGCCAGAATCCGATCAAACTCCTTCATATGTTGGAAGTTGCGCCCCACGATTCCATGCACGATTTCATTGTTCATAATTGGCAAACTCCTGAAGGGCACTCCATCACGGCTTCCGCCCCCGTTGAATGTGATTCGCGGAATCGTTTCTTGGCTTCCTTCAATGGGATTGCGCTCAATGGCGGTTCTTGCACGTCCCCAGTCTTGGGGTCCACATAGCCCCGCGTTTTCTCCCGATAGAATGTGGTGCCTTTCAAATGAGGCAGATATTCTAACCAGAGTTTTTCCATATCCTCAATGGGATAGTCATGGGGGAGATTGATGGTCTTGGATACCGCATTGTCCACATGCTTCTGAATAATACGCTGGACCTCAAGGTGATCGCGCACACTCAAGTCATGCGAGCCAATGAAGTGATCGACGTTCTTCTTCTCAATCATGAATCGTTCAAACAATGGATGGAATACCAATTCCACTTTACGTTCATTCTTTTCCCAGTATCGTCGCTCATACGCAGGGGCAAACATCGGCTCAATTCCTGCGGAACAATTGTCACTGAGGATACTCACGGTGCCTGTTGGAGCTTGCGTCAACAGCATGCAATTTCGTATGCCATGTTCAGCAATCAATGAAATGGTTTTGCTTGGCATACGCTTGATGAATCCTGATTCAATATGCTTCAGGGGATTGCAGAGTGGGAATGCGCCCTTCTCAATGGCGAGAAGCACCGAGGCTTCATACGCAGCCTTGGAAATGAATCGGTAGAGTTTGTCAGTAAACTTGTTCCCTTCTTCAGAGCCATAGCGATGCCCTAACAGGGCTAAGGTATCCGCTAAGGCTGTGGTGCCCAATCCAATGCGCCGAAGATTACTCGCTTTGATTTTCATTTCAGGGAGTGGGTATTGATTCACCGATAGCACGTTGTCAAGGAATCGCACACCAAGACGGATGGTGTCGCCTAGCTTGGCGTAGTTGATTTCATCATTCTCCACAAATCGTGAGAGGACGATATGCCCCAAACAACAATTGCCATAGGCTTCCAGGGGAATCTCCCCACATGGATTCGTGGTGACTAACTCTTCAATGTAATAAATGTTTGATTCGTGTGCAACCAGTTCCCAATTCAAGAAACCAGGCTCCGCTGAGTCGTAGGCATTCTTGACGATGGTATCCCACAGCACCCGCGCCTTGATGAATCGCTTATACTTGCCCTTCCAGTGGAGTTCAATCTCAGTGTCATCTTTTATCGCTTTGATAAAGGCTTTCGTGTGTCTGCTGCGGACAGAGATGTTGGCATGGGTGAGTTCGCCTTTGACAAGTTTGGCACTAAGGAATTCTTCAATGTCGGGGTGGGATAGATCAAGTGAGAACATGAGGGCAACTCTCCGTTGTCCACCCGCACGAATAGGACCAGCACAATTATCTAACAACCTCATCAATTCAACTGCTCCAGGGGCGGTGCCGCGTTGCCCCGTTATGGTTGCGCCGCGCGGCCGAACATCTGAAAAATCATCACCACATCCACCCCCAGTCATGCTAGTCACAATGAGGTTGTATGCAGACTCAGCCCATCCCTCTTTTGAATCTTTCAACGGGTCCAATACAAAGCAATTCAAAAGTTGTGGATTGGGTCGCCCTGAATTATACCATATACGTCCACCCGGCACAAAGAGATTGGAGGAAAGCATGTCATAAAATCGCTCACTGTAGTATTGTTTCTTAGCTGGTTCTTCAGCGAGTGCCATTTGATCGGCAACACGAACGCACGCATCTTTCCACTCTTCTCCCTCTGTAAGCGCATAGCGATCATGAAAAATCTTTTCTGAAAATCCTGTTGGTTTGAATGTTGGTTCTTTATAGTCCCGCATGTTTCTCCTTTAGAATTGATGTTTATACCCCATGTTCTTTGAATGCCGCAACAGCATGTGGAACTATAGGTTCAATGAGTTCTAACATTGCTACGGCATAGACCCTGATCTCATACTGGGCATGGGTGTGGGTGCGAAGCGTCAAAAATCTAAACAGATTCAAAAGACTCACCGTTCCAAACATTTTTGAATAAGTGGCTACTGGCAAAACCGAGCGAGCAAGTTCTCTTGGGCATCCCAGTTCAAGCAAGCGGAGGTAGGCTTTGAAGGCACCGTTGTTCTGCGCCCTCATGATATCCTGTATCTCCTGTGCATGGGGATTCTGCACGTCTGTTCGCATTTGCTTGTTGCTGGTAGATTGTTCGGTGATGATATCAATGGCGGGAATGTAATACTCTTCGGGAAGTTCGGTGTACCTGGCGGATACCTCATTGTATGCCCAGGTGCGATGCCGATGCCATTGTCTGAATACAAATATCGGGGCTTTCACTTCAAACGTAAATGATACAGATTCAAAGGGAGTCGTGTGGCGATTCTTCACCAAGTAGTTTATCAACTTGGCATCTTTCCCCTCATCTTCTCCTGTGCGCCACTCGGCATTGTAACTGACACGCGCCGAGCGCACAATAGACAAGTCAGACCCCATATGGTCTACCAAGCGCACATACCCATGATCTAAAATCTTGATCGCCTCACTCATAACGAACTCCCTTTTGTTCAATCTTCTTCCAATGCGATAACATCGTCAACGCAGTCAACCCTTTGTATGTATGCTCCCGAATCACTTGCTGTGGCGTTCGGTTCGCTAGGTGCATGGCATTGATATCCTTCTCACAAATCCAGTCCGGCCAGATCACCACGGAATATCCCAACTTGATTGCACGCGCCATTTGCTTGATGATTTCGGGTGATCTCGGTTCGTTGTCATACACCAGCACGATCTGTGCGGTGGTCAACCTGGCAGCAGTCAACACAAGATTGGAGTCTCCAGAGGCTACCGCGTTGTCAAGGAATAAACTGTCGATTGGACCTTCTGTTATATAGACAAGTTGTGTCTGGTCAACCCGTTCCAATCCATAGATGAGCTTATTATCATCCTCCACGGTTCTTAGGGTGATATAGCGCAACTCAGAGTCTCCTAATGCCCTTCCAGAAACGGCGCAAATGCCCCCAAAACGATCATAGAAGGGTATGACGAGTCTAGGCTCATCTTTGAGCGTTTTTCCATGATTGGGTGCGATTTCGTCTAGGAAGAGATTGTAGTGTTCGGCATAGTATAACTTGTCCCAATACTTTTGAGGTATCTGCCTACCTCTGACGTATTGCCGACAGTAGTGAGCATCAGGTAGGTCGGAAATTTTCTCTGCCTGCTGGTAGATCACAGGCTCAATCATGCCAAATCGCATAGATTCGGTAACAGTGGTCACGGGCCCATTAAAAAATCCAGGTTCGTTAATCAGCCGGTTTGCCCTCGGTGCATGCGAATCTTTGAAGGTTTCAAGCAGATATTCTTTGTAGAGGGTGGGGTTCAATCGTTCAATCAACCCACCAAGCCACAAAGAAGTCTGACAATTCCAGCACTTATAGAACATACGTTGCTTATCCCTGTAGATATAGCCTCGCATTTTTGTTTTCTTAGTCTGAGAATCCCCACAGATCGGGCATCGCATGTTGAAAAGATAGGGTCCTTTACGGACGAACTTCGCAAAATGCTGTGAAATCAAATGGGTATATTTTAGGTCCACATGTAGCATACTGTATTATACACGAATGGAGGTAGGAAAGCAAGTCTTTTTATTGCCCGTGGAATGATATGAGGTTCAACAGGAATGACCAATTGAACTGTGCATGGGCAAGTAGATAGCCAATCACCACGGCGGCACCGGTGATGATATACTTCCACTTTTTGAATTCATCCAGGGCTGCGTTCACTTCCTCTTGCTTGAATCCTTTTATATTCTGTGATTCAATGGCACGTTTTGAGGTAAGGAGTTTATCAATTCTCACATTGAGGATTTTCAGTTCATCTTCAATATCATCATGGGCTTTCTCAGCACTATCATGCTTCAATTCATGTAGTGAGATCATTCGGCACAAGTTCGCGTTCATCTCCTGAATTTTCTGAACCGCTTCAGCGAGTTTATCCGCAACCTTGGCGTGTTGTATAATATCTTTTTCAATGGAGGCAACCGCAATACGCACGTCCGTAAACCCCGCAGTGCATTCAGGCAAAACTTCCAAAGGTGGCATGTGACATCCTACTTCTTACCATTGATAACGGTGGATAATTGTTCTGTCTTTGCAGCGGAGCCTGTTGAGGAACCAAAGTAATACCCCAACACCAATCCCAATGCCGCATCTAAGGTTCCCATTGAACGCATGACGAAATCGCGCATGGAGGGATCAATCACCACATTGAATACGGCAATTTGTACCCCTATGTATAATCCAACCACTAATCCCGCGAGAATACGAGGAGTCCAATCCTTTGTCGCAATCTCTCTGCCGCGAGCATTTGCCGTATCATCATAACGCATCTTCGTTACATCAACGTCCAACTTTCTGAGGTCAAGGACTAACTGGGCGTCAATTTGTTTGATCTTGAGTAGTTGTTCAGGTGTCGCGCCCGCGATGGCTTGCATGACTTGTTCATGGCTCGCATCAGGGGCAAGTCCTAGTCCATTGATAAGGGCTGTCGTTGCCATCCCGGCTAACGGACCACCCATTGCGGTTGCCACGGTTGGGGCAATGGTTGCAAGGATTCCACCGGCAGATTTCATAAAATCAGATACACTCATGGTAAGTTCCCTTTCTTTTTCGCGTCAATCTGGGCGACCAATTTTCTGCGTGCCAGTAAAGTTTTTGCGTCCACAGGAATCTTTTGTGTCGCCAATTTCTTTCGTGCCTCTATTGCGGGGTCTTTGAATTCTTCTCGCAGGGTCGCAAAGGTCTTGCGTCGAGTCATCGGTTGTAAGATTGGAAATTTCTTTTTCTTCGGATGCACCCCAGGTTCTCCCTGTGGTCCGACACCAAGACCTGCAATCGCACCGGAACCTGCGGAGTTGACGATTCCATCTTCTTTGAGATTCTTTTTCGTATACTGTGCAACAAACTGGTTCCAATCTAACCCCAACGGGTTATCATGCGTCCAAGCATGACGAACAACAGGATCATCTCTGCGAATTTTAGGAGCGGGATTGAGCATGGTGTGATATTCAGGAGTTCCTTGCCCTTTCATTTTTTTACGCAGCATCTCAATCTGCTTCTGAATTTCTTGCTGCCTTGGTGAGGAAGGAAATGCTCGCAATGCCATGTTCTGCAACTTGAGTAATTTCAAGGCATCAGAATCGGACTCTTTTATCGCTGCCTCGCCCATGTTGATTGGACCGGAAGGACGTGTAGGGTCTGCGAATACGGCACCTTGCGATTCACCTTCACTGGCATGATCGGCAACTTCAGCCTCAACGCCATACAGTTCTGGATGCAGTTTATTCCAATCGCGCATCAGCATTCCTGCCATTGCGTTCGCCTCATATTCCAATTCGTCCAACGGGAGGTCAGGTTCACCATTGAGATGTTGCACGTCATGGACAATCTCATGCGCCAGCGTGCGGAGAATGTCAGCGACATGCCGACCCCCAGTAGCCACGATAATGCTGCCATCAGCAGGACGATAGGAGCCAAATGATGTGTTGTTTGTTTTATCTACAAATGACATGTCAGGATGATTAGGCAGTCCTAACTCTGTGCAGACATGGGTGCAGAAATCTGTGAGGTATTCGCTTAGTTCTGGTGTGGCATCCTCAATGAGAAGTTCCATGTTACTTTCGTTTTCCTTTGCTGCCCATTGCCGCATCTTCTAGACGATTGATCCGGTCTTGTAGCGAACGAGACTCTTGTTCAATAAATGATTTCTCTTGGGTGTTGAGTCGTTCGGTCATTGATTTGTTCCAGCCGCTCAAGCGGGTGATATCTTCTTTCAGCCCTTCCACTTCGGAATGGAGCACCCCGATCTGAACGGCATACCCCTTCATCTGCTCATCCCGCGCAGCCTTGGCACTATTCAAGTTGTTGGAAAGGGAGATGTAGGTGCCGATGATGGAGGCAATAATGGCGACGATAGTGGCAATCGTGGCAAGAAACCCTTTCTTCTCCACGGCACTTTGGAAGGCTCGCTGTGCAAATGTTTGTCGGGGTGTGGTAGTGTCATTCATGAACGAATCCCTCTAAGCGCGTCTGCCACGATCTGGTCTATTTGTAAAGACGTTGACCGAATATCTTTTCCCCGAATGCCCGTTACCACATCAGGCATATAACTCAGAAATACCAAAAACGTCTTGAGTGCGGAGTGATCTTCTATCCGCACATGATAGAATAGCAATCGTGTGGCTGCCGGGTTACCAAAGATGTTATACAGAATCATGATATGATTCAGTAACAAGCGTTCTCTGAGTTCCCCATACTGATGATAGCGACGAAACAACCGTCTGACATAACTCAAATGTTTCAAATCTTCTTTGAGTTCCGACTTCACATAGGTCGGTTTGTCATAGCATTTGATCGCGTAAATGGCGACAGTCTCGGAGTTCAAATCAATCATAATGAAGAGTTCCCTGGTGTTTCCTTATTTCCACCCAAACATACCGGACAAGTGCCCCAACAAATCTGAATGTGGGCGGGGAAGATGGATTTCCTTATGCAGAAAAGTTCCCTTTTTGTCGTCTACGGTGATCGAGTGACCTATGTGTTGGTGGTTTGTATATTTGTTGCCAACCTTCTTCCATCCATACGAGGTCAACGCTGCGTGTGCGTCAAACTTCTTTTTGCGCTTAGGCTTGCCACTGGTCATGCCAGCAAATTTAGCTTCATTGAACAGGTTCAATATCGGTGTCCGCATCGAGAATCTCCTCTAACTCTTCAATAGTAAGTAATTCAGCGAATACCTCATACCCTTCGTCCATCTTGCAGAATGCAAAGTAAAGATATAGGAGCGTATCGTTCTCTGCGACGAGGGGGAGAATAAGCTCACCATCTTCTTCTAAAAAATCTGCCGAGTGCGCGGTGGCGGGTGGGAGATCAACTCCATGTGTCTCCAAATGCTGCCGCACTAACTCATATGTGACTTCAGGATGCACAGTGCCAGAATCGGTGATATCACCAAGATCAAAATTGATTTCGTCCCGATCACCAATGGTGTCGGGGTTCCACGCGGTTGCAGGAACCCCTTCCATACATTCTTGTAGGTGCTGCCGAAACCCGTTCATTATCCACCAACAATGGCATCATCAGTGTTCGCATCACGGCTCATGGAACCAGATGCAACCAGCGTGATATACTCTCTGCGTCCGACACGTCCGCCTGTTGTGACAACGAGGACGGCGGGGGTCGTAAACGCAACCGCGGCGTTAGCGGTTGGAGCAACATTGTAGTTGGAACCACCACCTGATTGAATGGCAGAGGCGACATTGATCGTGACGTTCGCAATACTTCCCGCTGCGTTCACTTGGAAAATCGCGTTCGCACCCGATCCCGCACCACCACCAACGAAGGTGATGAAACCTGAACCTGGGGTGTAGCCTGTTCCACCGTTCGTCACGGCGATAGACTTCACATAGCCTGTGCCTTCTCTGCGAGAGACCCAACCCGAATGGGTCATCTTAGGTCCCTCAAACGTCACGTTCGCCTTTTCATTTGTATCCACCCCAAACACCCCTTGCGAGACGTTGGCGTGCATAGCACTGATGGTGACATTCTGGTAGGCTTGACTGCCGTTTGCGGCGAAGTTAGACGTGAATACGTTGAACTTCGGGGCGCCGTTTGCTAGATCGGTCATTGTCCATAATGGCATGGTCTATTCTCCTTGTTAGTAATACCCTATTTCCTTGAGTTTCAGAATCGTTACTCTCGCACTGACATGATGAATACCTATCCCACCGGCGGCTTCAAACTCGTCGGTATTCTGTTTGTGGTCGTCGATGAGAATGTTTCGCACTGATCCTTGTCGTGCGTATTTTCGTTTATCTTGTCGTTCAACAATATGAATGTTTCGCTGAGGAATCTGTGGTAGATGCTTCCGATACCACAGTCGCTTGCCTCTATCAACCTGTTGCCAATCAAACTCCCACGGATAACTTGGAACCGCCGTGAGAATGTGGGGGTCATATTTTCTGATGAGTGCCCAATATAGTTCCAGGTCAGGCATCGGAGGCAACGTGTCCCAAAAATTCAATACTGCATTGACCCGCGCTCCGTCCTCGGCCCGTGTTTTATTATCAAAGTTGCGACCTAGGACTTTCCGTGCTCCTGCATGGAAATCGGCTATTACCCCATCACTATCGCTGTAGATTGCTGCCCTATCGTCCCTCATCATGTTATTTATGTTATCTCACTCTTCATCGGACCCCTTGTGATCCGCTCTTTGGAGCAGCCGTGTCGGGCATTGTTGTAAGTGGAGTTACGAAAGGATCACTTTGGAACTGTTCTCCACCCTTCGGGACTAGCTTCTTCGCGTTCTTAGAGGCTTCAGGTTTTGGGGCATTGTCCTTCTTTTGCTGTGCACCGGGCTGTCCCCCATCCTGTGTTTTCGGAGCATCCCCGCCCTGGGCTTGTGGTTGCGGTTCCGCTGCCGCAATCTTCTCTTTGCCAGGTTCATTCGCGCCTTCTTGACTCTGTGGCAGGTTGTCTTGCTTGCCGTTCTTCTTGTCTTTCGCGGCTTGAAAGGCTTCCTGAACTGTCTTGTTGTTGACACCCTTTTTAGGTTGTTTCTTTGGTTTGCCTGGGCAACCCTTCGCGTGACTGCTATAGCTGATGTTACCCGTTGAGCAAATGTGCGCGTTCATGTGGTCTACATCATAGTTGTCTTGTTTAGTTGCTTCTGAGACTGGGGCGCGTTCCACGTCTTTTGGGTCAGCCTTGGCAGCACCTAGATGATATTTGTTCCTGCTAACATGCACTTCAGGCTTGATATTCAAGTGCCCAGTGGGATGCACATGAATAACCGTATGCACCGTGCCCTTGTGAGGTCCGATCTTGGCTACCACTTTGTCTCCGACTTTGTAACCCTCGGAGCCGCTTTCATTGAATGCCGTGTCGTATGCCTCGTCCATTCCATAGTTTCTCTTTCTCGTCTTGAGAATTTCTCTTGCCGCATGTGCGTGTTGAACATGCTGATAGGCAGCATGGGATTTTCTGTCAAACCTGCGTAACTCGGTAGCAGAATCCGCATGATGTTTGATCGCGGCATCCAATTCATCATTGGTATACTTGTGGAACGGAAGGTCTGATCCTTCTTTCAGCCGTAGGGTCTTGTGTGCCGAAGAATCCACCCCACCTTGCGCAAGATTCTTTCTCACACTATCGTTGGTGTTGTCATGCTTGGTCAATTCCTGCTTGATTTTCTGTGCGCGATCAATAGGTGGATTTTCTTTCGGCTTCATGCGCTCTCCATGCGATAGACGTTCACGTTCGGTCATTTCTGCGGATTCTTTGAGGTCACCGCTCGCCACCCAGGAATACTCACCGTTGACACGGGAAAATATCGCTGACTTCTTCTTGGCGAGTTTGGCGGCGCCGATGGACGTTGCCCCTGAGTTGACATGACCTACCAAAGTCTTGCGGTCTGCATGATAGACCGGAACCTTATGGCTGAGTCCTTCTTTCAACCCCTTTGGCATGATATGTGTC
>Ga0315286_10004283_pt1 | contig 13672 bp, 13 predicted proteins | sample YL17G10_0_MG_FD_205038 | JGI IMG/M metagenome (GOLD analysis project Ga0315286, IMG submission 205038) | Sediment microbial communities from Yellowstone Lake, YNP, Wyoming, USA - YL17G10_0 | ecosystem: Environmental > Aquatic > Freshwater > Lake > Sediment | place: USA: Wyoming | collected... | reverse complement strand
TCTGCGGCTTGCCACCAACCTGGGCTACGGGCCCCGCTTCCTGCACTCCACGGGACAGCTCCACAAAGGCGGGCCGGACAAGGCTGTGTTCATCCAGCTCACCGTGGACGACCCCGAGGAGCTGCCCATCCCCGGCGAGACCTACGGTTTCAGCACCCTGAAGCAGGCCCAGGCCCTGGGCGACCTCGTCTCCCTCCAGAGCCGGGGACGACGGGTCGTGCGCGTGCACCTGGGGCGCGACGTGGCCGCCGGCCTGCGGCGGCTCCAGGCGCTGGTGGAGGAAGCCACCGGTTGATAGCCGAGCAAGGAGCGAGAACCATGGACCTGGGACTGATCGGCCTGGGGCGCATGGGCGCCAACATGGCCCAGCGACTGCTGGGCGGCGGCCATCGCATCGTGGCCTACGACCGCAGCCCCGAAGCCGTCCGCGAGGTGGCCAAAGCCGGCGCCGTCGGGGTCCCTTCGCTGGAGGACCTGGTGGGGAAGCTGTCGCCGCCGCGGGCGGTGTGGCTCATGGTGCCCTCCGGCGCCCCGGTGGAGGAGACCATCCACTCGCTGGCGCCTCTGCTCTCGCCCGGAGACGCCATCATTGACGGTGGCAACTCCTACTACAAGGACTCAGTGCAGCGGGCGGCATCACTCAAGAAGCATCGCCTCCACTTCCTGGACGTGGGCACCAGCGGCGGCATCTGGGGCCTGAAGATGGGCTACTGCTTGATGATCGGCGGCGAGGAGGAGGTCTTCCGGCGACTGGAGCCCATCTTTCAGACGCTGGCCCCAGAGGAAGGCTACGCCTACATGGGCTCCAGCGGCGCCGGGCACTTCGCCAAGATGGTGCACAACGGCATCGAGTACGGCCTGCTCCAGGCCTACGCTGAGGGTTTCGAGCTGGCGCACGCCTCCCCGTACGAGCTCGACCTGGCCCAACTGGCGCGGCTGTGGAACCGGGGCAGCGTCGTCCGATCCTGGCTGCTGGAGCTCACGGAGAAGGCGCTCGCCGCCGACCCCGGCCTCGCGTCCGTCAAAGGTTATGTCGAGGACTCCGGCGAGGGCCGCTGGATGGTCCTCGAGGCGGTGGAGAGAGGCGTGCCGCTGCCGGTCATCTCCCTCTCCCTCCTCACCCGCTTCCGCTCCCAGCAGGAGGACTCCTTCGGAGCCAAGGTCATCGCCGCCCTCAGACGAGAGTTCGGCGGGCACGCCGTCAAGTCGGAGTGATGCCCATGGAGACCGCCGCCGTCATCAATCCCCATTGACCTCACGCCCCAGGCAACATAGTCTGTGAAACGTCCTGATGCAGTGCGCAACCCACCCCAACGTAGAAACCGAGCTGGCCTGCGGCCGCTGCGAACGGCCCATCTGTCCCCGCTGCCTGGTGCAGACGCCGGTGGGAGCGCGCTGCCGCCAGTGCGCGGGGGTACGGCGTCTCCCCACCTTCGAAGTATCGCCCAAGTACATCGCCCGCGGCGTGGGCGCGTCGCTGGTGGCGGGCGTCGTGGTGGGCGCCGTCTGGGGCGGACTCTTTCCCCGCGCCCTCGGCTTCTACGGCTTCTTCGTCTTCTTCGTCGCCCTGGGGATCGGCTACGCCGTCGGCGAGGCGGTAAGCTGGGCCACGAACCGCAAGCGCGGCCCTGCGCTCCAAGGGATCGCCGTGGCAGGCGTGGTGGAGGCTTACCTGATCCGCAACCTCCTCGAGGGGGCGGCCGTCATTCCCTCCAACGACCTCTGGGGCTACATCCTCGTGGCGGTGGCGGCGATAGTGGCGGCGGGCCGCCTGCGCTAAGAACGACCGGCGACAGCGGCCGGTTCAGGCAGCCAGACCATCCTCCGGCCGAATACGCGGCCGAAGTGCTCTGCCACCTTCTCGGCCACCACGGGGAGCGTCGGCCGACCGCCGCCGGCCCGCTCTAGCGACGTGACGCCCTTCCCCCTGAGGCCGCAGGGCACGATGTGCCCGAACCAGTCCAGGTCGCAGGTCACGTTCAGGGCGAAGCCGTGGGTGGTCACCCAGCGGCTCACCTTCACCCCGATGGCGCCGATCTTCTCGTCACCCACCCAGACGCCGGTGTAGCCCCGCTTCCTCTCGGCGGCGAGGCCGAAGTCGGCCAGGCTGGCGATGAGCACCTCTTCCAGCGCCCGCAGATAGGCGTCGACATCTCGCCGCCACGCCGTCAAGTCGATGATGGGATAGCCCACCAGTTGGCCGGGGCCGTGGAAGGTCACGCGGCCGCCCCGGTCGACGTCATGCACCGCGGCGCCCATCGCTTCCAGGGCGGCCGGCGGCGTCAGGAAGGCGTCCTGGTCACCGCTCCGCTTCGCGGAGTCCGATCCAGTCGGACCGCGACCGACGGTGTAGGTCGGCGGGTGTTCCAGCAGGAGGAGGGTGTCGCGTCCCAGCACTCGGGCCCGCTCCTCGGCCAGCGCCTGCTGCAGGCGCCAGGCCTCCAGGTACTCCATCCGCCCCAGCCAGCGGGCGTCGCAGAGGGATTCACCCGTCATGGCCTGCGCAGGGCCTCTACCTGACCGCGGGCGTGGTAGGAGCTGCGCACCAACGGCCCCGATTCCACAGCCCGGAAGCCGAGCCCCAACGCCTCCTCCTTGAGGCGCTGGAACTCGCCCGGCGTGTAGTACTTCTCCACGGGCAGGTGGCGCTGGGCACTGGTCGGGCGCAGGTACTGGCCGATGGTAACGGCATCGCAGTCGGCGCGGCGCAGATCGGCGAGGACGCCCACGATCTCGTCCCAGGCCTCGCCCAGGCCCAGCATCAGGCCCGACTTGGTGAGCGCGGAGGGATCGATCTCCTTGGCTCGCTGGAGAAGCTCCAGCGAGCGGTAGTAGCGGGCGCTGGGTCGAACGCGGCGGTAGAGTCGGGGCACAGTCTCCACGTTGTGGTTCAGGATATCGGGGCGAGCGGCCATCACCTGCTCCAGGGCCGAGCGGGAGCCGCCGAAGTCGGGGATCAGCACCTCGACGCTGCAATCAGGCATGGTCTCTCGCAGCTTGACGATGGTCTCGGCGAAGATGGCGGCGCCGCCGTCCGCGAGGTCGTCGCGGGCCACCGAGGTCACGACGATATGGCGCAGGCCCAGCCTTCGGGCAGCGTCGGCCACGCGCTGCGGCTCCTGGCGATCCAGTCCCGCTGGCCGGCCGTTGGCGATGGCGCAGAAGGAGCAGCGACGAGTGCAAACGTCGCCCAGGATCAGGAACGTAGCGGTGCGGGCCTCGAAGCACTCGTAGATGTTGGGGCAGAGAGCCTCCTCGCAAACGCTGTGCAGACCCAGGCCGCGGAGAAGGCCCTTGAGCCGGCGGTAGTTCTCGCCCAGGGTGACACGGACCTTGAGCCACTCCGGTCGCCTGACCACCGCGGGCTGGTTGACCCTACGAGGCGAACCGTCCATGGCTAATAGAGGGACATGTCGGGGCCCATTTCCTCGAGCCGCTTCCTCATCGTCTGGAGGAAGCCACCGGCTGCGGCCCCGTCGAGCACACGATGGTCGAACGACAGGCAGAGGTTCAGGATCTGACGGATGGCGATGGCGTCGCCCACAACGACCGGCTTCTTCACGATCGCCTCCATGCTCACGATGGCCGCCTGGCCGGGATTGATGATGGGCATGCTGACCAGCGAACCGAAAGCGCCGGTGTTGTTCACGGTAAAGGTGCCCCCCTGCACATCCTCCAGCGATAGCCTGGCCGCGCGGGCACGGTCGGTGAGTTTCTGGACGGCGTGGCTCAGGCCGGAGATGCTGAGCTGGTCGGCGTCGCGGATCACCGGCACCACCAGCCCTTCCTCCACTCCCACCGCCACGCCGATGTGGATCCGCTTCTTGAGGACGATCCCCTCCTCCGACCAGGCGGAGTTAAGGATGGGGTGCTCGCGCAGGGCCTCCGTCGCCGCCTTGATCACGAAGGGCACGTAGGTCAGGTCGACCCCCTCGCGGCGGCGGAACTCCTCCTTCATGCCCTCGCGCAGCCGCACCAGCGACGAGACGTCCGCCTCCATCGAAAGCCAGGCGTGGGGCGCGCTGAAGGCGCTCTGGGCCATGCGCAGAGCGATGGTGCGGCGGACGGGCGTGAGAGGGATGACCTCCACCTCCTGCTCCGGGCCCACGGCTTCGGGGGCGGCGGGCGCGACGCGGGGTGGCTTCCACGCCGCGAGATACGCCTGCACGTCCTCCTCGGTGATGCGACCGCCAGGCCCGCTGCCGGAGACCCGCTCCAGGTCCACGCCGTGATCGCGGGCGAACTTGCGCACTCGTGGCGTCGCCCGCGCTTTGGCGGCCGCGGGCTCGCCGGTTGCCGGGGGCGCCGTCACCGGAGCGGCCTCCTTCTTCGCGCCCGCCTCCGCCTCTTCCAGCACCGCCAGCACTTCGCCCACCGCCACGGTCATGCCTTCGGACACCAGGATCTCGCGCAAGTATCCGGCCTCCGGCGCCGGGACCTCCACGTCCACCTTGTCCGTGTTGACCTCCACCACCGGCTCGTACTTGCCGACCCAGTCGCCCACCTGCTTCAGCCACCTGGTGATCGTACCTTCGGTAATCGTCTCGCCGAGCTGGGGCATGACCAGGTTCACGGCCATGGGGACGAACCTCCCTCTAATAGCCAGCCAGCTTGCGGATGGCGGCGGCGATCTTCTCCGGGTTGAGGAGGCAGTACCCCTCCAGCGGCGGGCTGTAAGGGACGGCGGGCACGTCGGGCATGGCCAGCCGCAGGACGGGGCCGTCCAGATAGTCGAACGCCTCCTCCGCGATGATGGCCGCCACCTCACCGCCGATGCCGCCCGTCAGGTTGTCTTCGTGCACGATGAGGGCCTTGCCCGTCTTGCTCACCGACGCCAGGATGGTCTCCTTGTCCAGAGGCGCCAGCGTGCGCAGGTCCACCACCTCTACGCTCACTTCATCGGCCACCGCCTCGGCCGCCTCCAGGCACTGGTGGACGGCGAGGCCGTAGGTGAGGATGCTCAGGTCCTTCCCCTGACGGACGACGTTCGCCTTGCCGATGGGCACCACGTAGTCTCCCTCCGGCACCTCACCCTTGATGAGGCGGTAGGTCTTCTTGTGCTCCAAGAAGAGGACGGGGTCGTCGTCGCGGATGGCCGCTCTCAGGAGGCCCGCCACATCGTAGGGGTTGGAAGGGGCCACCACCTTCAGGCCGGGCACGTGGGCGAAGAGAGCTTCGACGTTCTGGGAGTGATAGAGGGCGCCGTGGATGCCGCCGCCGCTGGGCGCGCGTATGACCATCGGGCAGGCGAAGGCGCCGTTGGAGCGATAGCGCATCCTGGCCGCTTCGCTCACGATCTGGTCCATGGCCGGATGGATGAAGTCGGCGAACTGGATCTCCGCCACCGGTCGCATGCCGTTGAGGGCCGCGCCGATGGCCACGCCCACGATGAGCGATTCCGCCAGAGGAGTATCGATGATCCGGCCGGGCCCGAAGTCAGCGAGAAAGCCTTCGGTGACGCGGAAGACGCCGCCCTCTTCCACGTCCTCGCCCATCACCAGCACGCGCTGGTCGCGCTGCATCTCCCCGTGGAGAGCGTCGCGCAGAGCCTCGATGACCGTCTTCGTAGCCATCGCCTAACCCTCCCTCGATCCGTATACTCGAGTCAGGGCCTCTTCCGGCTCCGGATAGGGGCTCTTCTCAGCGAAGTCGGTGGCGTCGTCCACTTCTTTGGCCACGCGCTTGTTGATCTCCTCGTTCTGCTCCGCCGTCAGCAGGCCTTGCTCCTCCAGATAGGCCTTGAACTGGGGAACGGGGTCGGCGAGCTTGCCCGCCTCTATCTCCTCCTGGCTGCGATAGCGGCGCTGGTCGTCGTCGCTGGAGTGAGGGACCAGGCGCTGAACCACAGCCTCGATGAGAGTGGGGCCTTCGCCGGCGCGGGCCCGCCGGAGCGCCTCCTTGCTGGCGGCGTACACGGCCAGCGCGTCGTTGCCGTCCACCGTCACGCCGGGGAAGCCGTAGCCGGCCGCCCGCTGTGATACCTGGGCGATGGCCATCTGCTTCTTCAGCGGCACCGAGATGGCGTAGCCATTGTTCTCGCAGAAAAAGACCACCGGCAAACGGTGCACGCCGGCAAAGTTCAGCCCCTCGTGGAAGTCGCCCTTGCTGGTGGCGCCGTCGCCGAAGTAGACGATGGTGGCATCCTTCTCGCCCCGCAGCTTGCTCGCCAGGGCGATGCCTGCGGCGTGCGGTATCTGCGTGGCCACGGGGCTGGAGCCCGAGACGATACGCAGCCCGGCGTGCCCGAAGTGGCTGGGCATCTGCCGGCCGCCGCTGGAGGGGTCCGCCGCCTTCGCCAGCAAGCCCAGCATCAGGTCGCGCGGGGTCATGCCCACCGTCAGAACTACGCCCATGTCCCGGTAGTAAGGCACCACCCAGTCCTTGCCCGGCTGAAGGTTGAAGGCGCTCGCCACCTGCGCCACCTCGTGGCCGTCGCACGTTATCGCGAAGGGCGCCTTTCCCATGCGGTTCAGGATCCACATGCGGACCGACAGGGCCCGCGAAAGAACAACGTTGTGGTACATCTCGATGAGATCGCCCTCGGTAAGGCCGAGGGCGCCGGGGGATTCCTTTGCCACAACCACAGATACCGCCTCCTTATTCCACCTTAGTGCCACCTGTTGCCAGTTGGAGCGCCTCTCCCAGAGCCTCGCTCAGGCTGGGGTGGGGCCGCACGCTGGCGGCCACCTCCCAAGCCGAGGCGTCCAGCCAGCGGGCCAACGCTCCCTGGCCGATGACCTCGTCCGCGCCCGCGCCCAGGATGTGAACGCCCAACAGGTCACCGCTTTCGGAGTCGGTCACCACCTTCACAAAACCGTCGGGTTCATCCCTGATGAGGGCCATCGCATTGTAGCGGAAGGGGAAGCGGCCGAGTTTCACCTGGCGCCCCTGGCCCTTGGCCTCCGCCTCCGTCAGGCCCACCGCCGCCACCCGCGGCCGCGTGTAGACCACGCGGGGCATACGGCTGTAGTCAATGGGCTCCGGGTTCTGGCCGGCGATGGCCTCGGCGGCCAGCGTGCCCTCGGCGGCGGCCACGTGCGCCAGCAGCAGGCCTCCCGCCACGTCGCCCACGGCGTAGACGTTGGGCTCAGCCGTCCGCATGCGCTCGTCCACCCGAACGAAGCCGCCCTCCGTCTGCACGCCGGTCTTCTCCAGCCCTAGGTCCTCCACATTCCCTCGCCGGCCGACCGCTACCAGCACCTTCTGTCCGCGCAGCGCGCTCTTCTCGCCCTCACGCTCCACCGGCACCTCCACCACGTCATCGTAGACACGGACGCCGTCCGCCAGGACGCGGGCGGCGGTGAGGACGTTGGCCCCGCGCTGGGCCAGCAGCCGGGCGATACCGGCGCCCAGGTCGGTGTCCTCCAAGGGCAAGAGATTGGGCAGCATCTCCACCAGCGCCACCCGGCAACCGAAGTCCAGATAGGCCGAGGCGAACTCCAGGCCGATAGAACCCCCGCCAATGATGACCACCGACTCGGGGAGAGACTCCAGAGCCAGGGCGTGATCGCTGGTCAAGATGTGCTGGCCGTCGCAGGTCAGCCCCGGCAGGTCCTTGGATCGCGACCCGGTGGCGATGACCACATGTCGGGCGGAGAGCCTGCGCCCGATCCCATCGACGGCGATCTCGGTGGGCGAAAGGAAGCGCCCGTGGCCGGTGATGACCTCGATGCGGTGCTTACGGATGAGGTTCTGCAGGTTCTTGTGCAGCCCTCCCACCACCTCTCGCTGGCGGCGCGCCACCAACGAAAAATCGAGGCGGATGTTCTCCGCCTCGATCCCCAGCTTGTTGCCCCGCCGTACCAGGGACAGCGCCTCGGCGCTCTCCAACATCACCTTGGTGGGGATGCAGCCCCTATGCAGGCATACACCGCCGACTTTGTCCTCCTCCACGATGGCCGCCCCCAGGCCCAACTGCGCCGCGCGGATGGCTGCTGTGTAGCCGCCGGTGCCCCCACCAAGCACCACTAAGTCGAAAGCGTCCACTACCTCCCTTTCTCCCCACCCGGTCTATTAAGGCGTTCGATTCAGCCCATGAAAGCGCCCGATTGATTCGATACGAGGCGTCTATATCTATTGTCGGCGGCCGAGCCCAGCCTGTCAACGGCTGCGCGAGCCCAGGACAGGGAAGCACAGAACTACCGAAAATGGCAGCGATTATTGCCCAATCCCTTGCTGTCTCATGGTAAAATTGACCACCCAGGCGGGAATCTAGAAGGAGGAGTCCACAATGCCCACGTACGTCGTTCTGTACCGCTTTTCTGATCAGGGATTGAAGAGCATCAAGGACACCGTCAAGCGGGCCGGAGAGATCCGCCGCCAGAACGAGCAGCGCGGCTTCAAGGTCGTCGGCACCTACTGGACCCAGGGACAGTACGACCTGGTCGCCATCGTCGACGCCCCGGACGAGCAAGCGATGGCGGCCGGCCTGCTGAACATCGCGGAGGCGGGCAACGTCCACAGCGAGACTATGCGCGCTTTCACCGACCCCGAGATGGAGAGCATACTCAAGCGGACCTAGGCTGGCGCCGCTTCCCTGGCCCTCGGTTCAAGCGGGGGGCCCTGCTTCCTCGATCTCCTTAGAGATGCGGCTGGCGTACTGCCGGAAGTTGTCGGCGAACATCACCGACAGCTTTCGGGCTTGCTTATCGTAGGCCTCGACGTCCTGCCAGGTGCTGCGCGCATCGAGGATCTCAGGAGGGATGTTGGGGCAGACGGTGGGTCTGAGCAAGCCAAAAGCCGGCTCGCGTTCATAGGGGACGCTGTCCAACACCCCCGCCAGCGCCGCGCGCAGCATGGCCCGCGTGTGCGCGATCTTGATGCGCTCGCCGACGCCGTAGGGGCCGCCGCTCCAGCCGGTATTCACCAGCCAGACCTGGGCCTGGTGCTGACTGATCTTCTGCTCCAGCATGTGGGCATAGACGATAGGGTCCAGGGCCATGAACGGCGCGCCGAAACAAGCGCTGAAGGTCGCCTGGGGCTCGGTGATGCCGCGCTCGGTGCCGGCCACCTTGGCCGTGTACCCGGCCAAGAAGTAATAGGTGGCCTGCTCCGGGGTAAGCCTGGCGATGGGCGGCAGCACCCCGAAAGCATCGGCGGTGAGCATGACGACATGCCGGGGGTGACCGCCCATGCCGGAGCGCACCACGTTGGGCAGGTAGGAGATGGGGTAAGAACCGCGCGTGTTCTCGGTCAACGAGTCGTCGTCCAGGTTGATCCGCCTCGTTTCGCTGTCAATGGCGACATTCTCTAGAATCGTCCCGAAGCGACGAGTAGTCACGTAGATCTCCGGCTCCGCCTCGGCGCTGAGACGGATCACCTTCGCATAGCAGCCGCCCTCGAAGTTGAACACGCCCTGGTCGCTCCAGCCGTGCTCGTCGTCGCCGATGAGCGCGCGATCGGAGGTGGCTGAGAGGGTCGTCTTACCGGTGCCGGAGAGGCCGAAGAAGATGGCCACGTCGCCCTGCGGCCCCTGGTTGGCCGAGCAATGCATGGGGAGCACGCCCCTCTCCGGCAGCACATAGTTCAGGATGCTGAAGACCGCTTTCTTGATCTCGCCAGCGTAGTTGGTCCCCCCGATGAAGATGCCGTTCTGGCTGAAGTCCAGGATCACGAAGGCCTCGGAGTTCGTTCCGTCCACCTCGGGACGGGAGTGGAAATGCGGCGCGGCGATGACGACGATCTGCGGCCCGTGCATCCTGGGTGCGGGCGGAGTCCCAATGATGAACATGTTACGGGCGAACAGGCTGTGCCAGGCGGCCTCGGTGATCACCCGAATGGGGATGCGATAGAGCGGGTCGGCCCCCACGAAGCAGTCCTGGACAAAGACGTCCCGCCCTTGCAGGTAAGACAGGAGCCGCTCGTGGAGGCCGTCGAACTTCACGGGGTCCATGGGGCGGTTGACGGACCCCCACCAAACGCGGCTGGCACTGGAGGCCTCGCGGATGATGAACTTATCGTTGGGTGAGCGGCCGGTGTAGTGCCCGGTGCGAACAACGAGGGGCCCCAGGTGGGCGATCATCCCTTCCCACCTGCGCACCGCCTGTTCATAGAGTCTGGGCGTCGGCAGGTTCCAGTAGACAGAGGAGACGTTCTTTAGGCCATGTCGCTCCAGTCCATGGCCGGACTGCGCTTCCGTCATCTTCGCTTTCCCTTCGGCAAAGGACACGGCCGCCCGCTGGCGGCCTTCGTGTTCGGATTATAGCGCACGGCAAAGAGCCTTGCTAGAGAAGTGCTGACCTGTTCATGGTGAGCCCATCGCACCCATGAGCAGGGCCGCCCGTCCTTCGACGGGCTCCCGCCGGAGGCGGGCAGACAGGACAAGCGGAAGGAAAACCGCCGTCCGTACTGGGACGAGTGCACCCCTGCGTGTGCCGCGGTTAACTGGACGGGGCGGCCGACGACCTCTGAGCCGTTCGATTCTGGGTCGTGTATCGCCGGCTGACTTCGTTGGTGAAAACGCGGTGTGCGTTACACCACTTGCAGACGCCTTCACTGATCGGACCGTCCGGCTTCCGGATCAGCCAGTGGTGAGCGCTACTGGAGCATTGCGCCTTGACGACGGCCGTGATCGCGGTGTCGCTCCCTAGCTCTACCATCGGCCGCCCCCACCTGATCGACCGCGCGGCCCGCCGCCACCCTCACGAGGGGGACGCGCCTCCTCGACCGTGATCGTCCTCTCTCCCAGCGTCTTTCCGTTCAGCTCGGTGATCGCCTGCCGCGCTGCGTCGTCTGTGGACATTTCGACGAACCCGAATCCCTTGGAGCGGCCCGAGAATCTGTCGGTGATGATGGTCGCCGACTCGACGGTGCCCACCTGCTCGAATAAGGTCCTGAGCTCAGCATCCGTCGTGTCAAACGAGAGGCCCCCTACGTACAGCTTGCGACCCATGGCAGACTTCGCTCCTCTCCCTGCGACGATCTCAAAGGGATCCGACGCTCGCGCGCGTGTCGACGCGCTGCTAGTGACGACGCCCGCCGGGCCGGCTGCGGCCCCGATTACTGCGCCGCTTGCCCGGAGGCTCAGACTCGACGATATCCATTGTGCGGCCGTGGAGCTGCGTCATCTTGAGCGACTCCGCCGCGGCCGCTGCCGCCGATTCGTCGGCCATCTCGACAAAGGCGAAGCCCTTTGGCCTGCCCGCCCTGTCGCTGGCGATGCGCACCGACACCAGTTCGCCAAACGGTGAGAACACCGCTCGAAGATCTGCTTCCGTTGTGCCGTAGGCCAGGTTGCCGACGTATAGGCTCTTCACTCTCAGTCCCCTAAGCTGACATTCGCGCCCGTGACCAGCGCCGCCGCCGCCAGCCCCCCGCGCTGCGTCCCGCCGGGGCGGAAACGGGTTGGACGGGCACGGCCTGGCCGGTGGGGGTCACGCGCGCCAGGCGCCGCCCCAGACCGCGCTCGATGTCGTGCCACTTGGGCAGATCAGCAGCGCTGAGCAGCGTGATAGCGCGACCAGACCTCCCCATCCGCCCCGTCCGGCCGACGCGATGGGTGAATAGGTCGGCCGTCTCCGGCAACTCGAAGTTGATGACACGCTCGATGCTCAGCACATCGAGCCCGCGGGCTGCCACATTAGTCGCCACCAGGATCGGCACCCGGCCGGAGCGAAAGCGCTCCAGAGCTCGGTCTCGCTCTTCCTGGCTGAGGTTGCCCTGGAGCACGGCCACCCTGTATCCGGCCATCTCCAGGCGGCGGCCAAGGTTGCGCACGCCATGTTTCGTGCGGCCGAAAACCAGGGTCGCACCGTCCGTCGCTTCGTCCAACAGCTGTCGCAGCACCTGGAATTTGTCGCCTTGCCAAACCTCAATCACCACGTGGTCGATATCCGGTTCTACTTCTTCAGAAACAGCAGATGTGATGACAGCGGGGTCCGCCAGGTGGCGGGCGGCGATGGTGTGCACCCACGGCGGCGTCGTTGCCGAGAAGAGCGCCGTCTGCCGGCTCCGAGGCGTCATCGCGAGGATGCGCTCGACATCCGGCGCGAACCCCATGTCGAGCATCTCGTCGGCCTCGTCCAGCACCAGCATGCGTACCTGTTCGAGGCGCAGCGTGCGCCGCCCGAGGTGATCCAGGACGCGACCGGGCGTGCCAACGACGATCTGGGCGCCCTTATTGAGCATCGCCTCTTGCGGCCCGAAGGCGCGTCCCCCGTAGATAAGCGCCACGTTCAGCCCGGCACCCGTGGCCAGCTCGGCAAGAACGCCACCCACCTGGCGGGCCAGCTCCCGCGTGGGCGTTAGGACCAGCGCCTGGACTTGACGCTGGCTCGCATCGCAGCGCTCCATGAGTGGCAAGCCGAAGGCGAGCGTCTTACCGGAGCCGGTGTACGCCTGGCCGATTACATCTCGGCCGGCGAGGAGCAGCGGAATAGCCTGCTCCTGAATGGCTGTCGGGGTGTCGATGGACATGGCGGTGAGGGCCTCGCGACTGGATACGCGGAGGCCAAAGCTATGAAAAGAAGACAACAACTTTCCTTTCGTCCCGGGGGGCGACCTTGGAGACGACCAACCGGAGATTTAGAGCGGAAGCACTTGAAATAACGATCTCACCGTTAGTTTAACCGATCCTTGCGCTCATGGCAAATCTCATTGCCCTTCGCCTTCCGGCGCCGCTGCATCCCCCGCCTCCTCCCAGAACGATTCCATCACCTGCAGGCGCGAGGGCGGCGCCAGCCCCGCGAGGCGGATGCTGACCAATATCAGCGTGTAGGCCAGCACCACCAGCAGGATGGGCGACACGATCAGCACACCCTCGACCCCAAATCGCGTGGCGACCGCGCCCGCCAGCAGAAGCGGGACGATTGCCGAGCCGTTCTTCAGCCAGCTCTGCATGGCAAATGTCCGCCCCTGGTACGAAATGGGCACGCGCCGGTTGATGTACGTCTGCACCGCAGTGGCGGTCAGCGAAACCCCGAACGCCAGCGGCATGGCTATGAACCCCGCCGTCCGTAGCCGCTCGCCCAGGTCGATCCCCACCAGGCCCACCACGCGCAGGGGGTTTATCGGATCCACAACTACGGAAACGCCCCCGACGATGCCCAGCAGGAAAAGCGCGATAGCAGTAAGCAACAGCCCGCCCAGCGCCGCCAACCGCTCGCCGCGAATCTTCATCAGAGAAGGCGCCACCACCAGGGCGAGGACAAGCCCTATGGACGACGGCGCGAAGACGTAAGCCGCGTCGGCCGGATCGACGTCTAGCACCGATTGCACATAGCGCGGCGCCAGCGTCTGCAGCACCACGTTTGCCGTGCCGGACACTACCGCGACCACGATCATCGTCGCGACGGCGGGATGGGCAGCCAACCACCGCATGGCATCGCGAACGCTCACATGAAGAAGGGAATAGCTCACTTTCGGTCGTTCCGGTCCGCGCCGGATAGGGAGGTCGAAGACACGGCTGGCCGCGAGAAGAAGAAGGACGCCCGCCAGATAGAGGACGGGCTCGACGCCCGCAGCGCGCACCAGGACCGGCGCCAGCAGCGCCGTGCCGAAGGCAATGCCGGCAGCGGAGGCCAGGTTGATCAGCGACGCCGCACTGGCCAGTTCCTCCTTCGAAGCCACCAGAGGCAGTACCGCCGATTCCGTCGGGCCGGATACCTGTCCCAGGCTGTTCACGGCCAGGAGCAGGAACAGGACATCGAAGAGCTCCGTTCCCAGCAGGATCGGC
>Ga0315286_10004282_pt1 | contig 13673 bp, 10 predicted proteins | sample YL17G10_0_MG_FD_205038 | JGI IMG/M metagenome (GOLD analysis project Ga0315286, IMG submission 205038) | Sediment microbial communities from Yellowstone Lake, YNP, Wyoming, USA - YL17G10_0 | ecosystem: Environmental > Aquatic > Freshwater > Lake > Sediment | place: USA: Wyoming | collected... | reverse complement strand
CGACCCCTTCTTCACCACGAAAGGGGTGACCAGCTCCGGACTGGGAATGAGCGTCTCTTACGGAATCATCAAGCGCCATGGAGGTGAAATCCTTGTCGAGAGCGAACCCGGCAAGGGAACCGTCTTTGTTCTCCATCTGCCCATAGGTTACGGGGAAGAGGTCAAGGAGACGGAAAAGCGGGGGGAGATGCCCCCGGGGATGATGCGATCGGCAAGAATTCTGGTGATCGACGACGAGGAGGCTGTCCGGGACATCCTCTCCCGGATGCTTAGGACTAAAGGCCATCAGGTGGAGACGGCTTCGGATGGAGAGGAGGGGATAGAACGGTTTAAGAAGCAACCATTTGATCTGGTCTTCACCGATCTCGGGATGCCAAAGCTTTCAGGCTGGGAGGTGGGAAAGGCGCTGAAGGAATTGAATCCGAAAATCCCCGTTGTCATGATTACCGGGTGGGGGATGGAACTCAGTAGAGAGAAGATGTGCCAAAACGGAATTGATCTCATGATTTCCAAGCCCTTCAACTTCGATCAGGTCACGCAGCTCATCTTTGAGGCCATGGAGTTAAAGGAGAAGATGTGACTCCGTAATTACCAAATTCCAAACACCAATAACCAAATAATAACCAATTATCAATGACCAAAATTCCTTAAAAATAGCAACCAATAGAGCCTGCCCAAGGGTATTTTTAGCATTTGTGCAACAGGCCCAATAGTAATGGTTGTTTGGATATTGGTTATTGGAATTTATTTGGAACTTGGGATTTGGTGATTGGAATTTAATTTACCACCAGCGCTAGAGGGCGATGATGGAGGTGATCAGGAAGACAAAGATCGGGTTCATATAAGCCATGAAATAAAAAACTTTTTCATGGGCGGACTTTTCCATTTTTATACCCACCGGTAGTAATTCTCCGACCACAGGCATCTGTAATATCTTCTCTTCCCCGTGAGGCGCAGTTTTAATCATTTCGGTCAGATCATTTCCTGCCGGATGTTTTTTCATATGGCTTTCATCTTCCCAGAACTTGCTTAAACTCGCATCATAGACCTTTTCTAACAGAAGGGTTGATGCTTCTTGCGCGTTCTGTCGTCCTCGTGGACAAACAAGGTATTGTTCGATATATCCAAGCGGTTCCGGAGATGACCGATCTCCCCGATACGGAAAAGGCTTTTGAGAGGGCGATAGAGTTGGTAAAATAGGGGGTGGTGCAGTTAGTTTCCAACGATTAAGAAGTTCTTAAGGGATTCGTATTTTTTATCACCGATGCCTTTCACATTTTTTAATTCTTCAACCGATCTGAATCCTTTTCTCCTTTCCCGGTAGGTGACGATCTCACGGGCTAAGGACTCTCCAATTCCGGGGATCAAGCAAAGGTCCTCCATAGAAACTCGATTGAGGTCAAGAGGGCGGGGGGGACCTCTTAATCGAAGCTTGAATTGCGGCTGTTTTAATGGGGTGGAAATTGTTGAGCTTTTCGGTTAGGCAAGCATGGCTTCTGCGCAATCTATCGAAACAGTTCCTTGATGAAGTAATCCTAGTTGAAGGGGAAGCCCATTATAGAAACATAGGGCTTCACGAATTTTAAAACCTTCTGCGAAGATGTATTTACCCCGTTAGAAAGCCCCGCCATTCATGGCGGGGATGATATAAGCGAAAGGTTTCGAGATCTCTTGCCATGCAAATGTTTTTATGTAAAAATGATATCTGAGTTGTTAGTCATGATAGGCCCTAATCTGTCGGGTCTGAAAGAGCAAATCTCTCCCGTCTTTATGGCTCAGATGATGTGGAATCACGGCCCTGAGATGTAAGAAGGGATAAGAAAGGCAAAACGGCCCTGGCAGAAAATTGACGAGAAGGAAATGGTTGATTTGATGGAGTGTCTCAACCGGGGAATGCCATAGTTGAGGCGTGCATAAAAGTAAGCGGCAAACTCGGATTGTAGATTATGGCTGCCTGCCGCAGGCAGGGATTGGAGATTTGAAGCATCCGCAATCCGAAATCGGAGGAGAAAATGATCTCGGCCAATTGGTTAAAAAAAACGGAATTGTTTGAGGGGCTGGACGAATCACAGTTAAACGACTTACTGGCATACTCCACCGTCGAATCCTTTCCGGAAGGGAGGATCGTTTTTCACCAGGAGGCGGAAGCGACTCACCTTTACATCCTGATCCAAGGTGCGGTCGACCTTAGCGTGAAGGCACAGGAAGAGATCGGCTTCCTGACCTCTCAAATTCAAAAAGAAGGGGCGATCTTTGGGGTTCCCTCTCTGATAGAACCTTTTCGTTATAATGTGACGGCAAAGTGTATCTTACCTTCAAAGGTGCTAAGCATCGAGTCCCACTATCTCAGGAAAAAGATGGAAGAGGATCCGAAGATGGGGATGCAGATGATGAAGAAACTGACCCTCATCTATTACAATCGGCTCAATGAATTGCGTAAAGGAATCGTCAACTTTTTCAAAGTTTTTAATGTGAGGACACCATGAAATCGGAGAACACGAATCGGACGGTTTCCAATCGTTTTTAGGTTCAAATCCCGGACCAGCGATGGTTCGAGGACGCTACCATGAAAAGTTTTAGGTTCGTTGGAATAGCAAAAAGAGGGAAGTCATTTTTCAGACCTTATTTGATGAAGCCAAATATGAAAACATTTACAGCATTTTTAATGGTTTCATGATTTTGTTGGTCGGATGTCAGGGTAATTTACAATTTAAGGAGGTCTAAAATGCCAAAAGGAATATCAATTGATGAAAAGGATAAGGAAATACAAAATTTGAAGAGGGGAATTGTAGAATTAGAAAGGAGAATAGAAAAATTAGACAAGGAAGTTGCATCCATTCACAATGCCTCTGAAAAATTAAACAATCACATAAAAGCCTTACACGAGTCTGCCGTGACATTAATAAAAAAGGCTCATGAATTTGAATAAAGATAATAGCCCTGACTTACCAGAAGGGCGGAATAGGAAAAACGACTTCTACCAAAAACATAGAGCAGGGCTAACCCAATGAGGGAAGCGGGTTTTACTATTAGAGTACAGTCTCGGAAAGATTTACTTGTCTCTCCTAAGCTATTGCCTTGGAAGAAAGTCCAGCTGCTTTTAGAATGTCTGGGACTACTTCCTCTCTTCCTATGGCCATAATGTGGACGCCGTCACATAGAGCTTCCTTTTTCAGAGTAGCAATCATTCGACCAGCAATTTCTATTCCTTTATTGAGTGCCCCGCCTTTAGGCGCACTTGCAAGTTCATCGATTAAGTATTGGGGCACAAAAATACCAGGCACGTTCTCCGCCATGTATTTAGCCATCTTAGCTGATGAAAGTAAGACAATCCCGGCTAGTATCTTGACTGGAAATTGACGGGCATTCTTCATGAATTTGGCAAAGTTATCCAGGTCATAAATTGCTTGGGTTTGGAAGAATTCAGCTCCGGCTTCTACCTTGTTTTCAAACTTGATTAGCTGAGGTTCAATGGGTCTTGCTTCAGGTGTGACAATAGCCCCGGCACAGAACTCTATAGTCCCATCAAGGTCGTTTCCTCCCAAGTCCTTACCCAATTCCATTTGCCGGATTGTCCTCAACAGTTGCACTGAATCGAGGTCGAAGACTCCTTTGGCTTCTTTGTGATCGCCAACTACAACTGCGTCACCAGTTAGGCAGAGGACATTTCTTATACCCCTCGTATATGCCAAAAGAAGCTCCGCTTGAAGGGCAATTCGATTGCGGTCGCGACAGGTCATCTGCAATATAGGTTCGCCACCTCGCTCTTCGATGACCTGGCATCCGCCAAGAGAAGGGAAATGCATCACAGAACTTTGATGGTCAGTAACGTTCAGGCCGTCCACCTTATCTTTGAGAAGGTCAATATGATGGAGCATCTTCTCGGTGTTTGTTCCTTTTGGTGGACTGATCTCGCTGGTTATTACAAACTTGCCGGAGTTAAGCAACTGCTTAAAATTTGACGCCATGATTCCCTCTCCTTGGTTATGATAATGGTGTTGCACGTATTTACAGCTATGTTTCGTATCCTGTTTATCAGCATCAAACGTATCAAAGATCACCTGTAAATATAGCTCTATTTCTGTGCTACACCACTAATTTAATTATCTTTGGTCTAGGCATTACCTGATAATTCTTTGGGGGATGATACTTCCGCATCAAATCGAGCCTGCCCTGATCTCTTAATCGCTGATATATAAGTGTCCAGGCGCAATCCTTCTCCTTGTCCACCTCACATTTGCCATTGTTAGTACCTCCACAGGGACCGTTTAACAAACCCTTGTGGCATGCTGTGAGAGGGCAAATGTCAGCTGTTTCTCCTAAGACACACTGACCGCACTGGGCACAGACTTCATGAAAATAGCCTGGGCTATCTTCTATACCTATGAACAAGGTATCCAGTGCCGGAATAACTGGCTTGTCAATATATAAGCTCACCCTGTATACTCCCAGAGCGCATGCCGTAACCAGGATACAGTTCACATTCCGAATGGCTCCATCAACTTCTCTGATAGCTACCTCGGTCATCTCATCACAAGCAGTAGGGATAACCGTCCACCCGGTCACTAATTTGTCCAGTTCTTCTAAACGCTTCTTCATATCCAAAACCTCTTCTTTACCGCCGGTTTTGGTCATTGTAGCGCATGTGCCACAACCTATGATATATACTCGGTCGAACCTATCTAATTGCTGCTTTATTTCATCAAAGGGCTTCTGTTTGGTAATGGTTTTCATGCTCAACCCCCTATCTTTCCAAGTCACACCTTAAGCATCGCTTAGCTTCTTGCCCGGCTTTCTCCTCTGAGAATCCCAATTCTGTCTCCTTAAAGCTGCGTTTTCTTTCCTCAATAGGAAGTCGGGTCATTTCTGGCCTAAATTGAGGCTCCCATGTCTCCTCTTCTTCCTTACTTATCACTTCCTCGATAGCGCTTGGCTTCAGGTCATATATTTCAACTCTCGAAGTATCGCCTCTGAGGTATTTTTCTATGGCAATAGCCGCTCTCCTACCGGCAGCGATGGCATCGATAACCATACCTGGTCCGCTGACAAAATCCCCTCCGGCAAAGACTCCGGGGAGATTGGTAGCTAATCTATTTTCATCAACGACCAACCTTTCCCATCTGGTGCGTTCCAGGGCACTGTCTGGTGGTAGAAACGATAGGTCTGGGGCTTGACCTACGGCAGCAATGACAGTGTCTACCTCGACAAAGAACTCGGAGCCAGGAATAGGAATAGGGCGGCGGCGTCCACTGACATCAGGCTCGGCCAGCCTCATGCGAATACATTGTAAGCCAGTTACCTTCCATTTATCGCTTACTATTCGTGTAGGACTGACGAGGAAGTTTATCCTGATGCCCTCAGCCAAAGCCTCATTATATTCCACCTCGGTAACAAGCATCTCCTCCCGTGACCGCCGGTAGAAGATATCGACTTCATCAGCGCCAAGGCGAAGGGAAGTGCGAGAAGCATCCAGAGCGACATTGCCACCTCCAATAACAGCTACGCAACGCCCAATTCTGACCGGCTTACCTACCTTTACATCCCTTAGAAATCTTAAACCATGGTAGAAGCCTTCGAGGTCCTCTATTTCTCCAGGTATGCCAATACGTTGGCTTCTTTGAGCCCCCGCAGCAATGAAGACGGCGTCAAAGCCACTCTTTCTGAGATCTTCTACAGTGAAATTTACGTTGACGGGGGTATCGAATTTTATCTCTACGCCGCATTTGATGATATACTCTATCTCCTTTTCAATGACCTCTCGTGACAAGCGAAAATCAGGTATAGCCACTGAAAGCATGCCTCCGCCTACAGGAAGAACCTCAAAGACCATAGTGGGATAGCCCATCTGAGCTAAAAAGTAGGCGCAAGACAGTCCACAGGGTCCAGCCCCTACCACAGCAATCTTTTGGCTCTTCGTTTTGGGGAAGGGAACTGGCTCAGGCAATTCACTGGCGTGGTCAAAATACCAGTCGGCAGCGAAGCGCTTCAGTGCCCTGATATCTACTGACTCGTCGAGTTCTCCACGGCGACACCTGCCTTCGCAAGGATGATGGCAGATGCGGCCGCAAATAGCGGGGAAGGGATTACGCTCCCTGATTGTCTCGATAGCCTCCAAGTATTCACACGCTGCAATATGAGCCACATATTTAGGAATATTGATGCCTACCGGGCAGGTATGCTGACAGGGTGAAATCATAAGGGCATCACAGACCGCAGCAGGGCATCTTTTTTCTTTTATGTGAACTTCATATTCGTCTCTAAAGTAATTGAGGGTAGTAAGCACCGGGTTCGGGCAAGTTTGCCCTAAGCCACAGAGTGAGCATTCCTTGACTGTCTTAGCTATATTGAGCAAGGTATCAATATCACTCTCACGTCCTTTACCCTGAGTGATTCTGGTCAGGATTTCCAACATTTGCTTAGTCCCAAGACGACAAGGGACACATTTTCCACAGGACTCGGCTTGAGTGAAGCTCAGAAAATACCTGGCTACCTCTACCATGCAGGTAGTCTCATCCAATACCACCATGCCTCCGGAGCCCATAATTGAGCCAAGCTGAGATAGGGTTTCGTATTCCACTGGGGTATCGATGAACCGGGCGGGGATGCATCCGCCTGAAGGCCCTCCCGTTTGAACTGCCTTAAATTGTTTGCCCCGGGGAATGCCGCCCCCGATATCAAAAATGATGGTGGAAAGAGGAGTGCCCATCGGCACCTCAACCAATCCGCTGTTCGCAATCTTCCCGGTAAGGGCAAAGACGGCCGCTCCCTTGCTCTTTTCGGTGCCAATGCTGGCAAACCAGTTGCCCCCTTGATCAATGATGATAGGAACCGAAGATAGAGTCTTTACATTGTTAATGATAGTAGGTTTTCCCTCGAGACCTGATTCAGCGGGGAATGGAGGACGTGGGCGAGGCATGCCCCGTCGGCTCTCGATGGAAGCCATTAAAGCTGTTTCTTCACCACAGACGAAAGCCCCGGCGCCTTCTTTGACATAGATCGTAAAATCAAAGCCTGAGCTAAGAATATCCTTTCCTAAGAAGCCTCTTTCTTGGGCTTGCTCTAAAGCGATGAGAACTCGTTTGACTGCCAAAGGATACTCTGCACGCACATAGATATAGCCCTCAGTGGCACCTATGGCATACCCCGCAATGGTTAGTCCTTCAATAACAGAGTGAGGGTCTGCCTCCAATATGGAGCGATCCATAAAAGCGCCGGGGTCGCCTTCATCGGCATTGCAGATAACATATTTCTTGTCTCCCTGAGCCTTGCGGCAGAACTCCCACTTTCGCCCAGTAGGGAAGCCAGCACCCCCCCGGCCTCGCAGCCCCGACCTATTCACCTCTTCTATGACCTGCTCGGGCGTCATTAGCAGAGCCTTTCTCAGTGCTCGATAACCTTTCTGGGCAATATAGTGGTCAATTTTCTCAGGATTGATACGCCCACAATTGTGCAGGATAATTCGCTGCTGTTTTTTGTAAAAGTTTATCTCTGAATAGTACGGTATTGCTTTGTCAGTCACCGGGTCACGGTAGAAAAGTCGTTCCACCGGCTTGCCATCCCGAAGGTGAGAACGAACAATTTCAGCTGCATCCTCAGCCTGCACATGGATATAGAAAATGCCCTCAGGTTCAACAGTTACACTAGGACCATGTTCGCAGAGACCATGACCATGGCAACCACTGATTTCTATTGCGGCGTTTCTCAATCCCTGTCGCGCTACCTCTGCCTTGAGCGTCTCATAGACAACGCCAGAGCCCATAGAAAGACACGGCGTCTCTTGACAGACAAAAATGGTGCGATGGTTTTGCATATTACTCTTTCCCTTCCTGAGCAAATCGTCATGACGGGTTCGTCACACCTGCCTGCGGCAGGCAGGCACGAACCATGAAAATTCCTAAAGAGATCCCCTCCCCCTTGATGGGGGAGGGCGAGGGTGGGGGTGGTCCTTAGACGGGCTCAGAGTGATTTATGGTTAGACTTCGGCGTGAGCTCAGTCGAACGCTTGTCGAACCATTCCCCCTCCCCTTCACCCTGTTAGATAAGGTTGTCTATTCAGCCCCGTTATTCAAGAAATCTTCTATCTAACAGGGTGAATCCCCTCCCGCCAGGGGAGGGGAGATATTATTTTGAGACTCTATTATTTTTTGAACAATTGCTCCACCTTCTTGGGATTCAGGTGACCAAAGACCCTGTCGCCAATGACCATATTGGGTGCCAGGACACAAACGCCGATGCAGGCAACCGTCTCCAAAGTGTATTCCAGGTCGGGGGTGGTTTGACCCTCTTCTATACCCAGATGATGCTTCACTAATTTCAGTATCGTCTTACCACCACGCACATGGCAGGCTGTTCCCCGACAGACCCTGACTACACGCCTCCCCCGTGGCTCAGTATAGAGCTGGCCATAGAAGGAAATAACCCCTTGCACGTGACTGGTGAAGAGCCTCAAATTTTTAGCTATGATTGGTATAGATTGGGGAGGGATATACCCGAACTCATTTTGGATTTTTTGAACCAGTGGGATCAACGCCCACTTCTGTTGGCTGTACTCGGCTACAATTTCATTTATTCGTGCCAGGCCGGGTTCTTCGTAGTTGGTTATCTTCGCTTTATCCATGAAATTCAATCCTTTCTATCCTCACATTACATGCTTTGAGTGAAGGCGTTTTTGCCTCTGGATCTAAAACGATGCTGAATAGCCTATTGACAGGGCTCTCGGTGAATGAGATGGGCATGAAGACTATGCCTTCAGGGAGTGTGTCAGTAATTCTGACCTCGGTAATCAATTCAGCCACAGGCGAAACAAGTTTGACCTTATCGGAACGACTAATTCCAAGCTTTTTGGCATCAGATTCGCCAATTTCCACAAAAGCCTGTGGGAGGAATTTCTTCGACCGCGAAGCCCTCGAGCTTCTGGCACCGGTGCCGAAATGATACAGGACAGTTCCGGTCAATAAGGTAAAAGGATAATCCTCCTTTGCTCCCTCTGCCCGCGGGATATATTCGACCGGGGAGAAGCGAGCAAATCCCCTTAAGAATTGTTCCATATAGGTGCGTCTGGTTTCCCGGGTGTCCGGCTCAGCCTGGTATAGACTCCCGGAATCAGTATACCCTTCGTATAAGGGAATCAGTTCTTCAATCTCATCCATAACCTGTTGAAGGGAAGAGAAGGGTAGCGGACATCCCATCTTATCAGCCAGTCGTAGGATTATTTCCCAGTCTGGTAAGCTTTCACCAGGGGGTTCGATTGCTTTCCGCACTCTATTTACCCTTCCCTCAAAATTAGTGAATGTACCCTCCTTCTCAGCAAAGCTTGCCGCAGGTAGAACCACATTCGCCAGTCTGGCTGTTTCAGTAAGGAATATATCCTGCACTACGAGGAAATCGAGAGAAGCAAAGGCCTCGGCAACGAGGCTTGAGTGGGGGAAGCTTAAAACGGGATTTTCTCCCACGATATATAAGCCCTTGATCTTTCCCTCTTTCGCTTGCTCTATAATCTCCACAGCGGTTAGCCCAGGGTTAGCTGGTAAGCTCACCTTCCAGTGTTCTTCAAACTTTCTCCTCGTTTGGGCATCCGCCATACTCTGGTATCCAGGGAGGAAATCGGGTAATGCTCCCATGTCACAGGCGCCCTGTCCATTATTTTCTCTTTGCAGGGCATAAATGCCGCCTCCCCTTCGCCCGATGTTCCCGGTCAATAGCGCCAGGTTCGGTATAGCCTTAACACTGTCTGTTCCACTTTCATGCTGGGTGATTCCGGTTCCATAGACAATTGTCGCCCCACTTGCCGTGGCGTATAATCGAGCGGCGGCGCGAATTTCATGATTGGGAATGCCTGTGATAGTCTCGGCATATTCCGGGGAATATCTTTCTAAGGCTTTGGTCAGTGCCTCAAAATTATCTGTTCTCCTAGCGACGAATTCCTCATCTAACAAAACTTCGTCAATAATCACCTTTGCCAAGCTATTTAGTAAAGCCACATCAGTGCCAATTTTGGGTCGCAGCCAGAGGCAGGCAAATGAAGAAAGCTTCGTTTGCCGCGGGTCTATCAAAATCAACTTAGCACTTTTATATTTGACAGCACGTTTTATAGCATACTCAACGATAGGAGCTGAGGCAGTGGGGTCAGCTCCAACAACCATTATTACCTCCGACTGTTCCAGATTGCTAAGGTAATTTGTCGTACCGGAGAAGCCAATAGAGGAGCCAAGACCTAAGCGAGTAGCAGAGCTATACAAACGACTGCCATTATCGATATTATTGATGCCCAGAACACATCTGGCGAATCTCTGCAGTAGATAGTTCTCTTCATTAGTACATTTGGAGGAGCCAAGAATAGCCAGGCTATTGGGACCATATTCATCCTTTATTCGCTTGAATTCGGTCGCTACCAATTCCAACACATGGTTCCAAGACATCTCCGCAAAACTTACCTTCACCCCGTTAGTCCCGCCGTTGCGGGATAAAAGCGGGGATAAGCCGTATTCTAAATGCCTTTCAGAAAGGGCGGTGTTTAAAGCCCCGTCATTTCTAACGGGGTTCACTTTAATGAGAGGTTTGGTTAATCTATCTGGGCTATGGATAAAATCGCAGCCATAGCTTCCCCTTACACAAAGTGTGCCATGGGTTACCACATCCCCTTCGCCTGGTGAAACTCGCACTATGTGATTATCCTTTACTTCCAAGGAAATGCAGCATCCACAGCCGCAGAAAGGACAGGTTGTCTGAACCGTGGTTTTGGTTGTCCCCCTATATGACCGTTCCTTCTCCGTCAGTGCACCTGTGGGGCACAATGCCACACAAGTTCCACAGAAGGTGCACTCAGAATCCTCCAGAGGTAAATTGTTTAGCGTTGCTGGTTTGTTAGCAAATCCTCGCTGAAAGTAGTCAATAGCTCCTTCAACGACCAATTCCTGGCATGCTCGAATACACTTAGCACATAAGATGCATTTGCTTAAATCCCTTTCAATGAATGGATTGACTTCCTCGATGGCAGCCATCTGGGGGATCCTCTGGAATTCCACCAATCCGATGCCCATATCTGAGGCAAGCTGGCGCAATTGACAGCGGTTGCCTTTGTCACACACCAGGCAGGAATCAGGATGGCTGGCAAGCAGCAGCTTAACTATGTTTTTGCGATGCTCTATCACTCGAGGGGAATGGGTATTGATGATCATTCCTGGTGCTATAGGGGTGACACACGATGCCACCAAAGCGCCGGTTTGTTCATTTTCAACCAGGCATATACGACAAGCACCAATTGAGGTTAGGTGAGGGTCGTAGCAGAGCGTAGGAATATCTATGCCTGATTCCCGGGCCAACTCCAAGATAGTCATTCCTGAATGACCGCTTACTTCCCGACCATCAAGGGTGATAGTTACCGCCTGCAAATCCATATCCTCTTTTTACAGTGAGTATAAGGGTTTCTCTAAACCCAACAATTACAGGACAACAGGACGTTTAAAGCGCTCTCCCCGGCTTACTCCTCTGATACCATCAAGGAGTTGGGAACTAGCAGCACTCTTAGGGATAAATCCATAAGCCCCTAACTGCTCAGACCTAACGATGTTCTCCTCATCAGCATACTGAGTCAGTATCAAAACCTTGGTCTGAGGGCATTCCTTGCATATGTTCTTAGTTGCCTCTAACCCGTTCATAACAGGCATGACGATGTCCATTAATACGACATCGGGCGAAAGCTGGAGAGCCTTTTCCACCGCTTCTTTTCCATTCACAGCCTCCCCTACTACTAAGATATCTTTTTGGAGAGCGAGCAAAGCACGAATACCATCCCTGACTACCGTGTGGTCATCTACTATAAGTACCTTTATTCGCTTAGTTACTTCCCCCAGCAATGTAAGGATTAGAGGCACGAGCGCCGTTGGCTCAACTGGCTTGGTAAGATACTCCACGGCATCCATTTGCTCACCCTCATCAATGCTCCACCCACTGATAAGGCGTTTTTCAAGCGGAGCATCAATCACTATAATAGGCACGTCCTTTGTTATAGCATTTTGTTTCAGCCATTTAAGCAAAGAGGATGCCTCCCTGCCAGGAGTTAGCGTCCCTAATATGACGAGATCGCGTTCTCTCATTAAGAATATTCTTTCTTGGGCCTCTGCTTTAGTCCTAGCAGGAGTAACATCCAAAGATTCAGCTTCAAGAGCCTTCTGCAAGGCGGATAAAAATTCAGGCTCATCGTCTACTACCAGAATTTTACCCCTCTTTTCCATACATACCTCCTTTCTATGCTAATCTTAATTTCGATTTGCCCTACCCATCGGCCTCTTGGTTAAATAGTGTCTCAAAATTCAATCCAAAACAGTGTTAGTCATAGGTTTGTGGTTTATATGAAATAGTAAACACATTTCAAAAAAAGAAAAGAGGTCTTTACCCTGTAAGGTGGAGGAATAACACCTCAATTTTTCATAGATTTATCCCTCATTTGTCGAAAAGTGAAAACCTCATCCGCGAGAAAAATAGAAATGGGGGGATTAGAGGTTTTGGGGGAAGTACGGAAGACGAGTAATCTTCAGACGGTGATGATGCCCTTGCGCAAGGCAAATTTAACTAAATCGGTGCGATTGTGGATATCAAGTTTAGACATAAGGTTAGTCTTATGCCCCTCTACAGTTTTAATACTGATTACTAATATATCAGCTATTTCACGAGCAGTATATCCTTCTGCTAAAAGCTTGAGTATTTCCCTTTCCCGATCTGAAAGCTGTTTATAAGGGTTTTGTTCTTTCCTTAGATTGGCTTCCAGCTGATAATCTTCAACTAAGAATTTGGCTGCAGATGGAGATAAAAAGGAGTCTCCACGGTAAATAGAGCGAATGCCGGAAACGAGCTCTGAAGAAGTGGCTGTTTTGCTAATAAAACCGCTGGCTCCAGCTTCGATAGCCCAAAATACATGCTCCTTGTCATCGTATTGTGTAAGAACCAGGATCTTTACCCCAGGGAATTCCTTGCGTATTCGGTGTGTTGCTTCCAACCCATTCATGTAGGGCATAGCTATGTCTATAAGCATTACATCGGGCATAAGTTTTCTGACCTTCTCCAATGCTTCACTTCCATTAGAAGCTTCGCCTACTACTTCTATATCTTTGGCTAACCCCAACAGTACACAAATGCCATCACGTACGATAGTGTGGTCATCCACTACCAGAACCCTTATCTTCGGCATAGCTCGTACTCCTGACTACTGGAACCTTGGCGATTGCTTTAGCCCCCTTTCCAGGTTGGGACTCAACATAAGCCTGGCCACCTACCGCTGCTGTCCTTTCTCTCACACCAAACAGACCGGCACCACGCCCATCCTTCTCAATGCGTGTGATCTCGCTGACATTGAATCCCTTTCCATCATCCTCAATACATAAAGTACACTCGTTTGTGTTGCATTCTAAGCGGATAATAGCTTTTTTCGCCTCAGAATGCCTCACAATATTGCTCATGATTTCCTGTGCAACGCGGAAAAGGGTCAGTTCAGTTTCAGCAGATAAACGACGTTGCTCCACTCCTTTAAATTCTGTAGTAACATTAATGCCTTTGGAAGCGAGATTAATCTCAGCAAGATTGCGAATAGCGGCAGGTAGTCCTAATGTATCTAATAAAGTGGGGCGGAGTTCTCTTATAAGTCTGGCTACTTCAGTATGTGCCTGAACCGCTATATT
>Ga0315286_10004280_pt1 | contig 13677 bp, 11 predicted proteins | sample YL17G10_0_MG_FD_205038 | JGI IMG/M metagenome (GOLD analysis project Ga0315286, IMG submission 205038) | Sediment microbial communities from Yellowstone Lake, YNP, Wyoming, USA - YL17G10_0 | ecosystem: Environmental > Aquatic > Freshwater > Lake > Sediment | place: USA: Wyoming | collected... | reverse complement strand
CGGCGCCCGCGCCGGCGCGGGCCGGCGCGGGGAACGCCGCCCCCGGGTCGCGCCCCGCCAGCGCGTCGGCGAAGGCGCGCGCCGCCGCCGCCGCCGCGTCGGCCCGCCCGCGCAGCATCCACGCGACCGCCTGCGCCGCGGTCAGCGCCGCGAAGCCGGCCGGCCAGGTGAGCCGCCGCCAGCCGCGCGCCTGGCGCGCGAACAGCCGCAGCCCGGCGCGCGTGCGCTGGTAGGCCTTGAACGGGTTCACCGCCCCTCCCGATGACGACGACACGAAATGCGTGAGCCGGGCCTGCGGCACGTAGCGGCAGGCGTAGCCCGCCGCGCGCGCCCGCAGGCAGAAGTCCACGTCCTCGGCGTAGAGGTAGTAGCCCTCGTCGAGCAGGCCGATCCGCTCGAAGACCTCGCGGCGCACGCCGAGGCAGCACCCCGTAAGATACCCCACGTCGCGCGCCTCCCCCCCCCGCCCGGGGTCCGGCCCGCCCAGTCCCCGATGCCAGGTCCAGCCCAGCCCCGTCAGGACGCTGCCGCCCGCGAACCAGACCCGGCCCGCCGCGTCGAGGATGAGCGGCCCGCACAGCCCGGCGCGCGGCGACTCCTCGGCCTCCGCCGCCAGCCGGCACACCAGGTCGGGATCGGCCTCGGTGTCGTTGTTGAGCACCACGACGAAGTCCGCCCCGTCGGCGAGGGCGGCGCGGATGCCGCGGTTGTTGCCCCCCGCGAAGCGCAGGTTCTCGCCGGTCGCCAGGAAGCGCGCCCACGGGAAGCGCGCGCCAAGCTCCGCCAGCGAGCCGTCGGTGGAGCCGTTGTCCACCACCAGCACGCGCAGCTCGGCGAGCGGCGGGGCGGTCAGCCGCGCCAGCGACTCGAGGCAGCGCGCCGTGTCGCGCTTGCCGTTCCAGTTGAGGACGACGACCGCGACCTGCTTCACGGGCGCCTCGTCATGGACCAGCGCGAGCGGCTCACATCGTCGGGCGGCTCGTAGAGCGGCGGCGGTTCACCGGGACCCGGCCCGAGCGGCGGGCCGAGCGGCCCCCGCGCGGCGGTGGCGGCGGCGCGCGCCAGCGACGCCCCGTCCCGCCAGGCGTAGGCGAAGCAGCCGACGGCGGCGACCCACAGCCAGAGCCAGACCGCCAGCACGAGAGCCGCCGGCAGCCCCGCGTAGACGGCGTAGGCCGCCCAGACGTCGAAGCCGTGGGTCAGCGCCCGCGCCTGGCGCTCGTCGAGGCCGAGCCGCGCGGGCGCCGGGGGTGTCGCAGCGCCCGCGAGGCTGTCCCCCGCCGCCGCTCCGGCCAGCCCGACGCGCGGCGCCGCCCCGCGCCGGTGCTCGGCGAGGTTGCGCGCCAGCATGCGCCAGTGCTCCTGGATCGGCGAATAGTACGGGTTCCAGTGGCTCTCGCTCATGAAGCGCGGGTGGTCGAGCGGCCGCGCGTAGGGGTAATCGCCCGCCTCGCGCATCTGCGCGCCATAGTAGACGGCGACCCCGCCCGCCTGCACGGCGGCCCCGGCGATGCCCAGCGCCGCCACCGCCGCCCACCACAGCCGCCGCCGCGGCGCCTCGCGCCGCGCCAGCCGTACGGCCACCGCCGCGACCAGGATCGGGATCAGCGGCACCAGGTAGCGCGGCCCCCACGAGCCGTCGCCCGCCCAGTGCTCGAAGCCGGCGTAGAGCAGCACGGTCGCCGCCACGCCCGCGGCCGCGCCGGCGGCCATCCAGCGGTCGCTCTTCCACCAGGCGACGAACCCGGCCGGCGCCAAGAGCGAGATCGGCGCGAACCACGCCAGGCCCTTGCCGCTGGAGAGCAGCAAGCCGTAGAGGCCGACGAGCAGCGGCGTGGTGAACGCCGTCGCCGAGGCCTGCCGCCCGTAGCCCGAGCCCCACGGCGAGCCCGTCCGCGCCTGGTTGTAGTAGAGCGCCAGCGCCACGCCGGCGCCGGCCGCCAGCACGAAGGTCAGCGCGCTACGCCAGCGGCGCCAGGCGGGCAGCGCCGGCAGCCAGAGCGCCACCGCCACCGGCAGCACCGCGTACTTGGTGAGCACCGCGAGGCCGAAGCCCGCGGCGGCGAGCCCCGCGCTCGCCGGCCGGCCGTCGCGCCGCCAGCGCACGACGCCGAGCAGCTCCAGCGCCAGGCAGGCGGCGAGCAGGATCTCGCCCAGGTAGAGCTTGGCGTAGACCCACAGCGGCGTGCCGAGGGCGGCCACCAGCGCCAGGCTCAGCGCCGGGCGCGGCCCGAGGCCCAGCTCGAGGAAGAGCAGCACCAGGGCGAGCGCCAGCACCGCGCCGGCGAACGGCATGGCCAGCGAGGTCGCGGCCCGCAGGTAGAAGTCGCGCAGCCGCGCCGGCACCAGCGGCGCCGTGAAGCGCCCCGCGAGGTAGAAGGGCACGCTCACCAGCGCCTGGCCGAGGCCGGCCTTGGCGTAGAGGCGGCCGTCGGGGCCGCGCTCGGCGTTGCCGTCGCCCACCGCGAAGCTCTGCCGCTCGACCAGGCTCTGGGTCAGGCGGAAGACGGTGTGCTCGTCGGAGGCCACGATGCGCCCGCCGGCGCTGGCCAGGTAGACGCACAGCACGCCGAGGGCGAACAGCGCCGCCATGGCGCGCTCGGGGCGCGCGCGCTGCCGGTCGGCCGCGGCGCTCCTTTCCAGGTGCGGGTCCGGTTCGCGGGTCACGGCCTACCCTCCGGCGCGCGCGGCGCGCAGCTCACCGACGAGATCGAGCAACGCCTCCGCCAAGGCGTCCCACGAGAAGCTCTGGGCGTGCCGGCGCACGCCTTCTGAGAAGGCCTCGCGGCCGCCGGCGGCGAAGAAGCGCAGGGCGGCGGCGGCCAGGGCCGCGGGGTCGTCGGGCGGCACGGTGAAGCCGCTCACGCCCTCGGCCACGAATTCGGGCAGCCCGCCGACGCGCGTGGCGATCACCGGGCAGCCGGCCCCGTACGCCACCTGCAGGACGCCGCTCTGCGTGGCCATGCGATACGGCAGCACGCAGACATCCACCGCGGCCAGGAGCTGGCGCGCCTCCTCGTCGGGCAGGTAGCGGTCGAGCAGGCGCACCCGCTCGCCGAGGCCGAGCTCGGCGATCCGGCGCCGGTACGGCTCGACCGGGTCGTAGAACTCGCCGGCCACCACCAGGGTGGCCTGCGGCCGCTCGCGCAGGATGGCGGGCATGGCGTCGATCAGGGTGTCGAGCCCCTTGTAGGCGCGCACGAACCCGAAGAACAGCAGCGTCTCGCCGGCCAGCCCGAGCGCGGCGCGCGCCGCGGCGCGCGGCTCGGCGGTCGCGTATTGGTCGTACACCGGGTGCAGGACGCGACGGTAGCGCGCCCCCGGCACGAGCCCGCGCAGCTCCTGTTCGACCGCGGCCGACGCCACCAGGAAACCGTCGCTGCGCGCCAGCACCAGCCCGGTGAGGAACCGGTCCAGGGGGCGCCGCTCGTGCGGCACGAGGTTGTGGGCCAGCAGGATGTTCACGGCCCCGGCGCGCCGCGCGGCGGCCATCACCGCCGCGTAGGGCGGGCCGAAGAACGGCAGCCACCAGTTGACCACCAGGGCGTCGGGCCGCCACGCCGCCACGCGCCGGCCGGCCGCCGGCCAGCGCCACGGCGCCACCGCGTCGAGCACCGGCTCGGCGGGCACGCGCAGCGGCTCGCGCGAGACGTCGTGCTGCGTCTTGCCCGGGAAGAGGAACGCCGGATACTGGCGCGAGAAGGAGAACTGCGCCACCTCGGCGCGCGGCGCCAGCGCGCGGTAGACGAAGGCCAGGAACTGGGCCATGCCGCCGCGAAACGGGTACGCCGGGCCGAGCAGCGCGATGCGCGGCCGCGGCCCGAGCGACGCCGGCCCGCCCGTCACCCCCGCCGCGCCGACCACGCGACAGCCCCGGTGGCCGAGAAGGAGACGGGGACGAGCTGCGCCCCCGCCTTGCGCAGCACCTCCGCGACCTGCTGCTTGCGGTGGGCGGCGGCGACGAAGAAGAAGTACCCGCCGCCGCCCGCGCCGGGCATCTTGCCGCCCAGCGCGCCGGCGCGCCGCGCCCGCGCGTAGAGGTCGTCCACCTCGGGCGAGGAGATGTGCTCCTCCAGGCGCCGCTTGTGCTGCCAGGCGGTGTCCAGGAGATCGGCGAACTCGTCCACCCGCCCGCGCAGCAGTGCGCTCTTCATCGCATAGGTGATGCTCTTGAGCCCCTCGAGGGCCTGCACCGTCGCCTGGCGGCCGCGCCGGTACGCCGCCGTCTGGCGCTCGATGATGTGCCCCGAGAAACGCGTCCGGCCGACGTAGCACAGCAGCAGCCGGTATTCGAGCTCGAGGGCCACGTCGGGCCGCACCCGCAACGGATTCACCACCGTCACGTCCTTGTGGAACTCGATGAAGTTGAAGCCCCCGAAGGTGGCCGCGTACTGATCCTGGCGGCCGCCGGCGATGCCCAGGTCCTGGCGCTCGATGCGGTAGGCGAGCTCGGCGACCTCGTAGTCGGTGAGCGGCCGGCGCTGCCAGTGGCCGAGCACCGTGAGCAGTGTGACGACCAGCGTCGAGGAGGCCCCCAGCCCGGAGCCCGGCGGCGCGTCGGAGTGGACGCTGAGGTCGGCGCCCAGCCGCGGGCGCACCGCCTTCACCACGCCCTTGATCAGGTCCAGGTTGCCGTCGAGACGGATGCGCCGCGGGTGGCCGTAGCGCGCGACCAGGTTGAGGTCGAGGGAGCGGATGGTGAGGCGCTGGTCGCGCCGCGGCCGCAGGGTGGCGTAGCAATACTTGTCGATGGTCGTCGACAGCACCACACCCCCCCGCTCCTCCGGGTACGGGGAGACATCCGTGCCGCCGCCGCAGAACGAGAGGCGCAGCGGCGCACGCGCGCGGTAGAGCAGGCTCATGGCCCCCCCTGCACGCCGCGCTCGCCCGGGCGCCACTCGCGCTCCGCGCGTTCCAGACCCTCCGGCGTGCCGATGTCGTAGAACCGACCCCGGCAGCGCAGGGCGCGCACCGGCCGGCCGGCGGCGAGCAGGGCCGGAAGGACGTCCGTCTCGAGGCTCGACGGCCGCCCCTTGGGGATCTCGGCGAGCACTTCCGGCTCGCAGAGGCAGACGCCGCCCGAGACCCAGGCTTTGCCCCCGCCCGCCTTCTCGCGGAAGGCGCTCACCCGGCCCTCGTCGTCCATCTCCACCCAGCCGCCCGCCGATGCGTCGCCGACCCGGTAGCAGGCGAGGGTCACCCACGCGCCGCTGGCCTCGTGCAGGTCGAGCAGGGCGACGAGATCCAGCTCCGCCAGCGTGTCGCCGTTGATCGCCAGGAAGCTGCGCCGCTCATCGCGCGCCGCCAGCGCCAGCGCGCCGCCGGTGCCCAGGGGCACGGGGTCGACGGTCCACGATACCTTGGGAATGGCCTCGGCCGCGCGCGTGCGTACCCTCGCGATCACCGGCTCGGCGCGCACGCCCAGGGCCAGGATGGCCTCGTTGACGCCGCACGCCGCCAGCCAATCGAGCTGCACGTCGAGGAAGGTCCCGTCGCCGAACGGGGCCAGCACCTTGGGCAGGATCCCGAGCCGCGAGCGCAGGCGCGTGCCCAGCCCCCCGGCCAGCACGTAGGCGCGCAGCATCACCGCCCGCCCTGCGGCTCCGGGACCGCCGCCGCATCCGCGTCCCAGTTGTGCGTGGCGCGCACCGGCCAGTCGGTCTTCGACCGCTGGCTGGCGATCATCTCGCCCAGAAGCCCCATCATGGCGAACTGCACGCCGACCATCACCAACACCGCCCCGGCCAGGAACAGCGGCCGCACGCGCAGCGGGTTGCCCAGCAGCCACAGCCCGAAGAAGTAGGCCAGGATGAGGCCGCCCGCCAGCCCGCAGACGAGCGCGATGCGCCCGAAGACGTGCAGCGGCTTGAGCGCGCTGGTCTGCATGAAGGAGACGGCCAGCAGGTCGAGGAAGCCGTTGACGAAGCGCGCCGCCCCGAACTTGCTGCGGCCGTGGGTGCGCGCCCGGTGGGCCACCGGGCACTCGCCCACCTTGAAGCCCTTCCAGTTGGCCAGCGCCGGCAGGTAGCGGTGCAGCTCGCCGTAGACCTCGAGGTGCTCCACCACCTCGCGGCGATAGAGCTTGATGCCGCAGTTCATGTCGTGCAGGCGGGTGCCGGTGACGCGTCCGGTGACCGTGTTGAAGAGCCACGACGGCCAGGTCTTGCTCCACGGGTCCTGGCGCCGCACCTTCCAGCCCGAGACCAGGTCGTAGCCTCCCTCCTGCATGACGCGCAGCAGGTTGCCCAGCTCCGCCGGGTCGTCCTGCAAGTCGGCGTCGAGGGTCATCACGTAATCGCCGCGCACCCGCGAGAAGGCGACGGCGAGCGCGGCCGACTTGCCGAAGTTGCGCCGGAACGACGCCACCCGGACGCGCCGGTCGGCGGCGGCGAGCCCGGCCAGGACGCGGTCCGAGCCGTCGCCGGAGCCGTCGTCTATGTAAAGCACCTCGAAGTCCACGCCCTGCGCCGCGGCGGCGCGCACGATCTCGGCGTGGAGGACCGGCAGGCTGGGCGCCTCGTCGAACAGGGGCACGACGAAAGAGACGACGGGCCGGCTCATGCGACCCCCTTGACGGCGGCGGCGGCGCGCTGGCTGCGCTGCCAGGCCCACTGCGCGGCCAGGCCCTCGGCCAGCGGCGTGTGCGGCGCGTAGCCCAGCTCGGCGCGGGCCCGCGCGATGTCGGCGGCGGTGTGCGGGGCGTCACCCGCCGCCGGCGCCGCGAAGGTCAGCCGCGGGGCGGCGCCCGCCAGCCGCCCGACGGCCGCCACGGCCTCGAGCAACGGCACCGGCTGGCCGCTCGCCACGTTGTACACCGTCCCGGGCCGGCCGCGCTCGGCCGCCGCCAGCGTGGCCTCCACGGCGTCGGCCACGTAGGTGAAGTCGCGGCTCTGCCGCCCGTCGCCGTAGACCTCGAACGGGCGGCCGTCGAGCGCCGCCTCGAGCAGGCGGTGGAAGGCCATGTCGGGGCGCTGGCGCGGGCCGTAGACGGTGAAGAAGCGCAGCGCGGTCGCCGGCAGGCCGCGGTTGCGCTGGTAGAGCAGGCAGAGGTGCTCGCCCGCCAGCTTGGTCACCCCGTAGGGCGAGTACGGCCGCGGCAGGTCGCTCTCCCGCGTCGGCAGGCGCTCGGCGTCGCCGTACACCGAGGACGAGGACGCGTAGACGAAGCGCCGCGGCGGCCGCGCGGCGTAGCGCTCGAGCAGCCGCTGCGTGGCCAGCACGTTGTGGCGCGCGTACTCCGCGAACCCGTCCCCCCAGGAGGGGCGCACGCCGGCCTGGGCGGCGAAGTGGAAGACCAGCTCGGCATCGGGCAGGCGGGCCGGATCGTCGGCCCCCAGGTCCAGCTCGAGCAGCCGGAAGCGCGGGTGGGCGAGTGCGGCCTCCAGGTTGCGGCGCTTGCGCCGCGGGTCGTAGAACGGCGTGAAGGCGTCCACGCCCACCACCTCGTGGCCGGCGGCGAGCAGCCGCTCGGTGAGGTGCGAGCCGAGGAACCCGGCCGCCCCCGTGACGACGCAGGCGCCCACGGCTACGGCGTGCCCGGCGGCACGCTCGACGGCGCCCCGGCGGCCGGGCCGGCCGCCCCGCCGGCCCAGCTGCCCCGCCCGGCGGTGTCGGCCAGTCCCAGGTACGCCCGGATCTCGGGGTCGTCCGGGTGCTTGCGGATCATGATCTCGAGCACGCCGTCGGCCTCCCGCCGCCGCCCCCGCTCCATGAGCAGCATGTAAGCCGCCTTGTAGGCCTGCACCTCCTGCGGGTCGAGTTCGCCGGCGCGCAGGAACTTGGCCACCGCCGAGTCGACCTGGCCGACGTAGTTGAGCGTGACGCCGTAGTAGTAGAGCAGGTCCGACGTCGGCCGCGTGCGCTCCCGGTCGCGGAAGTAGGCCAGGGCCCGCGCCGTGTCACCGGCGTCGAGGTAGAAGACGCCCAGCACGCCCTCGACCTGCGGGAACTCGGGGAACATGCGCAGCACGCGCTCGACCTCGGCGACCGCCTGCGGGTGCCGCCCCTCGCGCCGGTAGGCGTAGGCCAGCTGCATGTGCGCCGAGGCGTAGTTCTGCGTCAGGCGCCGCGAGTTGTCGTCCTTGTACGGCCGCGCCAGGAAGTTGCCGTCGGCGTCGAACAGGTTGCGGTAGCGGAACGTCTCGTAGATGTTCTGGCGCACCCGCGCCGAGTCCATCCAGCTGCGCCCGCTCGGCACGACCCCGGGCGCTCCCTGGTAGCCCTCCGGCTCGATGCGCAGCACCAGGCCCTCGAACACCATGCGCGGGTCGAGTCCGTGGTGGTCGGGCACGGTGACCGCGAAATACGGCACCCGGCGGCCCTGGTTGGCCTCCAGGATGTTGTGCACCATGCGGTGGTTCACCAGCTCCGGCTCGCCGGTCTTCGGGTTGGGCAGGTAGCCGTAGTCGCGCGCCAGCCGGGTCTCGGCGTCCGAGATGACCATCGGCACGCGCGGCGCTTCGTCGCGCAGCTGCCGGATGTACCAGTCGGTGTTGAGCAGCGACAGGTTGATGACCCGCACATCCTTGCGAAAGTTCTCGACCTGCTGGATGTACCACAGCGGGAAGGTGTCGTTGTCGCCGTTGGTGAAGATGAAGGAGTCCTTGGCCAGCGGCGCCAGCATGTTGTGGGCGTAGTCGCTGGCCACGTAGTAGCCGCGCCGGTCGTGCGTGTACCAGTGATGGACCATGGGCAGCAGCGACACCCCCACCGCCGCCAGGCAGGCGAGGCCGAGCGCCTCGCGCCGGCGCAGCAGCGCCCAGCGCTCGCGCAGCCACTCGAGCAGGAACGCCAGCCCCATGCCGATCCAGATGGCGTAGAAGTGGAAGCCCGAGCTGTAGAAGTAGTCGCGCTCGCGCACCTCGTGGTCGGTGAAGTTGAGATAGACGAGCAGGCCGATGGTGGTGAGGAAGACGGTGAGCCCCAGGTAGGCGAAGGTCTTGCGGTGGCGCAGGCCGTGCAGCACGGCCCCGAACAGCCCGATGGCCACCGGCAAGGTGCCGCCCAAGGTCCCCAGCTTGGCGTGCAGCACGTACTGCTCGAAGAAGTAGCGGAAGAACATGCCGAACTGGAAGGCCCAGGTGGTCGAGCGCGGGAGCATCGGGCGCGAGCCGTACTGGTCGCGCATCAACAGCGACTTCAGCGCCTGCCAGGTCTCCGGATCGCCCTCGTTGATCGGCGGGTTGGCGTGGGCGCGAAGGTAAAGGTAGAAGTGCACCGAGAGGCCGACCCCGGCCAGCACCACGGCCCACGCCAGGTTGCGCGGCGACAGGAGCGAGCGCCAGTTCACCATCAGCACCAGCAGCACCAGCGACGGCATCACCAGGAAGGTGCCGAGGTGGATGCTGACGCACAGGAAGCACAGGTACCAGGCGACCAGCAGGCGGTTGTCGCCCTCGCCGCGCTCGAGGCCCTCCCACCACTTGACGCCCAGGTAGAGGATGAACACCTGCATCCACGAGGACAGGGCGTAGACCTCGGCCTCGATGGCGCTTTCCCAGAAGGTGTTGCTGAAGGCGACGAAGAACGCCGCACAGGCCCCGCCCGTCCAGGCGATGACCTCGTCGGCGCCCGTGCGCTCCCCGCCCTGCGTGTAGCGCAGCAGGCGCACCGTGAGCAGGAAGGTGAAGAGCACGGCCAGCGCCGACGCCAGCGCCGACAGCCAGTTGACGCGCACCGCCACGGTGGCCACCGGCACCATGGCGAAGAGCCGGCCGATGAGCACGTAGAGGGGCGTGCCCGGCGGGTGCGGGATGCCGAGGACCTGGGAGGTGGCGATGAACTCGCCCGAGTCCCAGAAGGGGCAGCTCGGCGTGAGGGTGATCGTGTACACGGCGAGCGTCGTGAGGAAGACGGCCGCGCCCACGGCGCGGTAGCCCCACGTCGCGACCGGTGCGACTGGCGAAGTGACGTTCACGCGGTCCTCTGTCGCGCAGCCGGGGTCTCGTCGCCCCGCTGCGGTTCACGGTTCCAGTCCCCGGCCGGCGCGGCGGCGGGGTCGGGCAGCGGCAACCCCCGCGCCGCCGCGCTCGCTACCGTCCAAGCCTCGTCCGAACAGCGCTCCCAGGTGAAGCGCGCCGCCCAGGCGAGCCCGCCGGCGCGCAGACGCTCGCGCAGCGCGGCGTCGTCCAGCACGCCCGCCAGCGTACGGGCGAGCGCGCCGGCGTCGCCGTGCGGCACCAGCAGACCCGACTCGCCGTCGCGCACCGAGTCCACCAGCCCGGGCGAGCGGCTGGCCACCACCGGCGTTCCGCAGGCGTTCGACTCCACGACGGTGAGCCCCCAGCCCTCCTTCGGCGACGGCAGCGCACTCACCCACGCGGAGCCGAGACGGCGCACCTTCTCCTCCAGCGGCACGAAGCCGGTGAACTCCACCGCGTCCCCCAGCCCGAGGCGCCGCGCCTTCTCCTCGAGGACGCGGCGATGCGGCCCGTCCCCCAGGACGGTCAAGCGGGCCGCGGGCAGGTCGGGCCGTAGCCGGCGGAACGCCTCCAACAAGGTATCCACTCCCTTGTACCGCCTCAACCGCCCCACGAACAGCACCGAGGGGTGGGGTGTCTTCTCCGGGCCCGGGCGGTAGCGGCCGTGGTCAAGGCCGCAGTGCGACACCGCGATCTGCGCGCGGTCGAGGCCGCGGGCCACGAGGTCGTGCCGGGTGCTCTCGGAGATGGCCAGGAACGGGCGGCCGCGGTAGACGGCCGGGACCAGCAGCTCGTGCGCCCACACGCCGACGGCGACCGGCCAGGAGGCCTCGGCGAAGACCGTGGTGCCGAACAGGTGCGGGACGATGACCAGCACCGGCGCCGGCGCCCACAGCGGCGAGTAGTACGGCAGCTTGTTGAGGTCCTCGATGACCAGGTCGAACCTCTCGCCCGCCAGCTCGCGCCGCACGCAGGCCGCCGCCGCCCAGTTGCCGTTCCACCACGTGCCGCGGCGCAGGATCCGGATCCCGTCGAGGGTCTCCTCGGGGGCCATGCCGGGCAGGCTCGACGCCAGGTAGGTGATCTCGGCGCCGCGCGGCAGCCAGCGGGTGAGGATCTCCCACAGGTGCACCTCCGCGCCGCCGGCCTCGATGTGGCGCGGATCCCGCCAGTTGAGGGCGAGGATCCTCACGCGACGCCCCCGGGGAGGGGCGCGCCGCCGGGCCGCGCCGCCGCCGCGCCCCGGTTGCCGGGGGGGGCCGCGCTGTCGCTGCCGCCCGCTCCCGGCTTGCGCGCCACCACGCCGATGACGAAGCACGTGTAGAGTGCCCAGCGCCTCTCCTTGAGCCACGCGCGCCACGCCTCCCAGCCGCGGTCCCACCACGCGGGTCCGTGCGGGTACATCGGCAGCCCCCGCACCCCCGCCTTGGCGAGCAGCACGCGCGCGGCGCGATACGGCAGCCCGGGCACCATCCACTCCCCGTAGGTGCGGCTCACCTCGAGCTGCCCGCGGCGCACCAGGCGCTCCAGCTCGGCCGGGCTGAACTGCGTCTCCCAGCCGGCGAACCAGCGGTCCAGGGCGATGAGGATCTGCTTGAGGACGGTCCAGGCGTGGTAGCGCTGCGGCACGTCGATGAGCGCCACCCCGCCGCTCTCCAGCACGCGGCGGTTCTCGGACAGGATGAGCGCCGGATCGCGGAAGTGCTCGAGCAGGCCTTGGTGGAAGACGAGGCCGAAAGCGCCGTCGCGAAACGGCAGCGCGCGCGCGTCGGCGCACACCATGTGGACCGGGACGCCGGAGCGGCGGGAGGCCTCGCGCGCCAGCTCCAAGGCCGCGAAGGTGTAGTCCACCACGAAACCGACCGCCCCGCGCTCGACCAGGGCGACGGTGTCCCGCCCGGTGCCGGCCCCGACCTCGAGGGCGCGGCAGCCCCGCACGTCGCGGGCCCGCAACGCTTCGGCCAGCAAGCGCTCCTGGTTCGAGTAGACGTCCTCCAGCGGACGTCCGTCCGACCAGAACCGCTGCCAGTGCTCTGGGGTCGATTCCCGGGGCGGTCCCATGAGGCTGTAACGATAAGTGGGAACGGAGGCTCCGTCAATCCGAGCCCCCGTCACCTCCCGCGCTGCAGACGCTGGGCCAGGAAGTCGGGGAGCCCGGCGTCCAGGATCTTCTGCGCGGCCCGGTCGATGTCGTACTCCAACCGCCGCCGGACCAACTCCCGGCCCTCGGTGTCGTACAGCAGATAGGCGGCCCGCGAGTCGCCGTCGCGGGGCTGGCCGACGCTGCCCACGTTCACCAGGTAACGGCGCCCGGCCACCAGCGGCACGCGCTCGTCCTGCAGGTAGCGCAGGCCCGTGCCGTCGCTCTCGTAGACCGCCGGGAAGTGCGAGTGGCCGATGAAGCAGAGCGTCTCCTGGTAGGACTCCAGCTCGGCCTCGGCGTCGGGCGAGGAGAGCACGTACTGCCAGCCGGCCGGGTCGGAAGGCGTGGCGTGCACCAGGCGCGCCTCGCCCTCGATGCGCAGGAGCGGCAGAGCGGCGAGCCACTCGCGGCTTGGGTCGGAGAGCTGCTCGGCCGTCCAGTCGATGGCCACCGCCGCCGCCGAGTTGAAGTAGCCGATCTTCATCTTGCCGACCGCGGCCCAGTCGTGGTTGCCGGCGATGGCCAGATCCGCCTGCGCGGCGATGCGGTCGCAGACCGGATTCGGGTCGGCCCCGTAGCCCACCACGTCGCCCAGGCACCACAGGCGCTCGGCACCCTGCCGCCGGACGTCCTCGAGCACCGTCTGGAGGGCCTCCAGGTTGGCGTGCACGTCGCTGATGATGGCGATGATCAAGAGCCTCTCCTCTTCGCCGGCCGGTCGCCTCCCGCCGCCTCCCCCAGCTCGCCCGGCCGCAGCTGGCGCGCCAGCCGGTCGAGCAGGCCGTTGACGAACGGCCCCGACTCGGCGCCCCCGAACTTCTGCGCGATCGCCACCGCCTCGTCGAGGACGACGCGCGCCGGCGTGCCGCGCATGGCCACCAGCTCGGCCGCCGCCAGGCGCAGCACCGAGCGGTCGATGGCCCCCAGGCGCTCGAACGACCAGTGCTCGAGGTGGCGCCGCACGGCCGCGTCCACCTCGGCGCCGCGCTCCTGCACCGCGCGGCAGACGTCGGTCGCGTAGGCCAGCGCCTCCGACGGCAGGCGCTCCTCGGCGACGGCCGCCTCCCAGGTGACGGCCAGCGCGTCGCCGCAGACGTCGGCCTGGTAGAGGGCGCGCAGCAGCGTCTCGCGGCCGCGGCGGCGCGCCGCCCCGGGCCGCTCGCGCGGCTCACCCGCGGTCCGGGGCATGCCGGCGCACCTCCGCCAGGGCGTGGACCATCTCCACCGCCGCGCGCGCCGCCTCCGCGCCGCGGTCGAGCGGGGCGCGCGTGCGCGCCTCGGCCTGCTCGGGGGTGGCGGCCGTGATCACCCCGAAGCTCACCGGCACGCCGGTGGCGAGCGACGCTTCCATCAGTCCGCGCGCCGCCTCTCCCGCCACGAAGTCGAAGTGCGGGGTCTCCCCGCGGATCACCGCCCCCAGGGCGACGATGCAGTCCGGCCGCCGCGCGCGCGCCACCTCGCGCGCCAAGAGCGGCAGCTCGAAGGCGCCCGGGCAACGGTACACGGCCACGCGCTCGCGCGCGAGGCCGAGCTCCTCCAGGGCGGCCAGGGCGCCGGCCAGCAGCCGCTCGACGTAGGCGCCGTTGAAGCGGCTGGCGACCACCGCCACGGCCA
>Ga0315286_10004279_pt1 | contig 13680 bp, 9 predicted proteins | sample YL17G10_0_MG_FD_205038 | JGI IMG/M metagenome (GOLD analysis project Ga0315286, IMG submission 205038) | Sediment microbial communities from Yellowstone Lake, YNP, Wyoming, USA - YL17G10_0 | ecosystem: Environmental > Aquatic > Freshwater > Lake > Sediment | place: USA: Wyoming | collected... | reverse complement strand
TGCCGGTCATCTACGCCGGCAACAAGGACGCACGCGATCTGGTCGCCGGACGCCTGCAGGAGAAGACCGCGTTCACCATCTGCGACAACATCCGTCCCACCATGGAGCGCGAGAACCTGATGCCGGCGCGGCACGCGATCCACGATCTCTTCATGGAGCACGTGATGGCGCACGCGCCGGGCTACCGGAAGCTGATGAGCTGGTCGCCGGTGCCGATCATGCCCACCCCGGGGGCGGTCGGCTCGATCATTCACACCATTGCCAAGCGCGAAAAGATCCAGGTGATCGGGGTCGACATCGGCGGCGCAACTACCGATGTATTCAGCGTTTTCCAGGAAGTGTTCAACCGAACTGTGAGCGCCAACCTGGGCATGAGCTACTCGGTTTCGAACGTCCTGGCGGAGGCCGGACTGGCGAACGTGATGCGGTGGGTGCCGTTCGCCATGGACGACGGGGAGATCCGGAATCGAATCAAGAACAAGATGATCCGCCCGACGACCGTGCCCCAGACGTTGCAGGAGCTGATCATCGAGCAGGGCCTGGCGCGCGAGGCGCTGCGTCTGGCGTTCGAGCAGCACAAGTCACTCGCGGTCGGGCTGAAGGGCATCCAGCAGGAGCGGACGATCTCCGACACCTTCGAACAGACCTCGACCGGCGAGACACTGATCAGCCTGATGAGCCTCGATCTGCTGGTCGGCAGCGGCGGGGTGCTCTCGCACGCCCCGCGTCGCGTGCAGGCGGCGATGATGATGCTCGACGCCTTCGTGCCCGAGGGCGTGACCGAGCTGGCGGTCGACTCGATCTTCATGATGCCGCAGCTCGGCGTGCTCGCCGAAGTGGACAACCAGATGGCGAAGAAGGCCGCGACCGATGTCTTCATCAACGATTGCCTGATTCGCCTTGGCTCCGCCGTCGCCGCGGTCGGCGAGGGGAAGGACGGGGCGCGGTGCCTGAAGGTGCAGATCGCGTTCCCGGGTGGAAAGAGCGAAGCGTTCGAGCTGCCCTTCGGTTCGATCCGTCGCGTCCCGCTGGGCGAGGATGAGAAGGCGGAGGTGACCGTGGAGCCGGCGGGCGGCTTCGACGTCGGTGCGGGGAAGGGCAAGATGCTCAAGCGCACGCTGGGGGGCGGCATCGTCGGGTTGGTCTTCGACGCCCGCGGGCGCCCGTTCCGGCTGCCGGAGGACCCGGCGCGGCGGATCGAGAAGCTCTCGGCGTGGTCGGTCGCCATGGACCTGTACGCGGTCGATCCGAAGACGCTCGCGTAGGAAGACGGGCCGGCCGGCCCGCTAGAGGAGGGGATGCAAGGTGGCGCATGCCTATACGCCCGGGTTGAGGGTATCGCCGTGGGCTACGATCCTCAAGGAGCGGCGGCTGCCGCTGGCGGGTGAGGTGCTGGCGAAGAAGGGAGATCGCGTCACGGCGGAGCAGATCGTGGCGCGCACCGAGCTGCCCGGCAATGTGCAGCCGATCAAGGCGGCCAGCATCCTGGGCCAGCACCAGCAGGACCTGCTCGACTACATGCTCAAGAAAGAGGGCGACCCGGTCGTCAAGGGCGAGCCGATCGCCACCGCCAAGAGCTTCTTCGGCCTCTTTAAGACGCACTGCCTGGCGCCGTGCGACGGCACGATCGAGAGCATCTCCACCGTGACCGGCCAGGTGATCCTGCGCGAGGCGCCGATTCCGGTGCAGGTCGACGCCTACATCTCCGGCACGGTGGTCGATGTAATCCCGCAGCAGGGGGTGATCGTCGAGACCCTGGGCGCCTTCATCCAGGGGATCTTCGGCATCGGCGGCGAGGTCTTCGGCACGGTGCAGATGGCGTGTGCCGCGCCCGAGGAGGAGCTTACCGAGCGCCACCTCGAGGGTGACGTCTCGGGCAAGGTCTTGATCGGCGGTTCGTTCGTCACCGAGGCGGTGCTGCGCGCGGCCGCGTCCCGGGGCGTGCGCGCCATCGTGGTCGGCGGTTTCGACGCGGCCGACCTGCAGCGCTTCCTGGGCTACGACCTGGGCGTCGCGATTACCGGCAGCGAACGGCTCGGCATCACCCTGGTCGTGACCGAGGGTTTCGGACGCATGGCGATGGCGGGGCGCACCTTCGAACTGCTGCGGCTCCACGCGGGCCGCCGCTGCTCGGTCAACGGCGCTACCCAGATCCGCGCCGGCGTGATGCGCCCTGAGATCGTGATCTCGCTCACCGAGGAAGAGGCCGGCGTGGGCCGGGAAAAGGCCTTCGACATGACCCAGGGCCTGCAGAGCGGCAGCCCGGTGCGCGTCATCCGCGCCCCCTTCTTCGGTCGCCTGGGGGAGGTGGTCGATCTGCCGCCGGCGTTGGAAGCGGTGGAGTCGGGGGCGAAGGTGCGCGTCTTGCGCGTTCGATTCGAGGACGGCCAGGAGGCGACGGTTCCCCGCGCCAATGTCGAGATGATCGAGCGCTGATTCTGCTGAACCTCGCCTCGACCCCCGCCGATTCCTGTACGGAGAGCCATCCGACAGGGGGGGCACGATGCTTGAGCGGGGTCAGGTCAAGTGGTTCAACAACCGCGCCGGCTGGGGGTTCATCTCCCGCGCGCAGGGTCCGGATGTCTTCGTGCGTCATGACCGGATCGCCGGCGACGGCTACAAGCTGCTCCGTCCGGGGGACCGGGTCGAGTTCACGATACGCAAAGGTCGTCGCGGGCCGTACGCACTGGCGGTGAATATCGTCGAACTCGCCTCGAAGGCGGATTCCGGCCACCCGGAGCTGGCGGAGGCCGAGACACCGGCCCAGGCCTCCTAGGAAACGCTCGCACCTTCCGCTTCGCGTCCTCGGCACGCCGCGGCGCCGGTCAAGCCCCCGGGCCTCCAGGCCGATACACCGTTTGGAGTTCCCTTGCTTCAGGATCACCAACGGCCACCCAGGAGGTCCGCCGTGTCGACTCGATCTTGGCTCATGCATCGCGGGATCTGGATCACCCTCTGCCTCGGTCTGTTCTTCGTCGTTGCTTGCGACGAGGAAGGTCCGAACACGACCAACCCCGGTAGCGCGAATCTGCGTCTCGAGACGCTGACCGTCAGCGCGGCCCTGCTGCATCCGGGCGACTCGACCCGGGTCAGCGCGCGCGTCGTCACCGGTGGCGACACGCCGCGGCCGGTGGCGGGCGTGCTGGTGCGCTTCGGGGAAGCGGGCCATGTCGCGCAGGGGGTCTTCGACCCGAGCGCGGCCCTGACCGACGAGCAGGGGTGGGCGCACGCGTCCTACCGGCCTCAGGTGAGCGACAGCGCCCGCGTCGACCTCAAGGCGACCGCGGGGACCCAGGTGCGCTATATCACTCTCGTGATCCGGCCCGTCGCCTCGGAGGACGCGAGCCTGAGCGTCGCGCTCACCGCAACCGAGACCGCGCTCCCGGCCGACGGTCGTTCGGTGACCGATCTGCGGATCGCGGTGACGGGCGGCGGCCGGGCTTTGGCGGGAAAAAGCGTACGCCTGGTCGCCGGCGAGCTATTCGAGGATCGGGACCGCGACGGCCGCTTCTCGGAAGGGGACGCGTTGTTGCTCGACGCGAACCAGAACGACCTCTGGGATGCGATCGGTCAGGTGGTGAGCCCGGTCGTGACCGATGCGAGCGGCATCGCCCTCGCCACCTACACCGCCGGCACGGTGCCGGGCGACGTGTACGTCAAGGCGACCGTCGACACGGTCGGGAACGACCTCGCGCTGCGTCTCCACACCGAGCAGTCGAGCGTTGCGGTGCAAGTCGATCCAATCGAGGCGTGGGCCGACGGCCTGACCCCGGTCACGATCCGAGCGCGGGTCACCGACAGCCGCGATCTTCCCCTCGCGGGCAAGCTGGTGCGCTTCACGGCGGGCGAGCCGTTCGAGGACGTCGACGGGGACGGCTACTTCACGACGGGGACCGACGAATTCAGCGACACCGACGGCAACGGCATCTGGGATGCGCTCGGCACGCTGCCCTCTGCCGCCACGACCGGACCCGACGGCACGGCGAGCGTCACCTTCGTGCCCGGGCACCGCGCCGGGACGGCCACGGTCTACGCCTCCACCCGGGAGGGCCGGGGCAGCTTCGCACTGAGACTGATCGATCTGCCCCGCGTCGTCCGCGCGGATTGGGAGTGGAGCTCCGGCTGGCTCTATGCGAACGGTTCAAGCGCCGCGACCCTCACGCTTCAGGTCTACGACGCGAACGGGAGCCCGATCCCCGGCAAGGGCGTGAATCTGGTGGCGGGCGAGCCGTTCGAGGACGTCAACCGAAACGGCGTCTTCGACCCGGGCACCGACAGCCTGGGTCCGGAGGTGATCGCCAACGGCGCGTGGGACGCCCTGGGCGAGATCGCCGGGCGGGTCTACGCCGACGCGACCGGAACGCTCCAGGTGCCGTATACCGCGCCGCTCATCGCGGGCAACGCGCAGGTGAAGGTCTCCGCCGACGGCTGGGCGATCGACGCATCGATCGAACTCCGCCCGCTGCCCGATCTGCTCACGATCGAGCTGGCGCTGGACCGCGAGGAGATCTGTCTGCTCGGCTCGGGTGGTGAGGATCGCGCCACCGTCACGGCGCGCGGCGTCACGCTCGAGGGCGAGCCGGCGCCGACCGGGGTGCCGCTCGATTTCGAGATCGTCTCCGGGCCTTCCGGCGGCGAGGTCTTCGAGGGGGCCGGCGCGCGGGCCGCGACCGCGATGACCGACGCGGCCGGGGAGGCCCGGGCGGTGGTTCGTGCCGGATCGCTGCCCGGCCTGGTCACGGTGCGCGTGAGTCGGGGCTCGGTCACCCGTTCGATCGAGGTCGCGATCTCCGTCGGTCCGGCGACGCACCTGGTGGCGCGTGCCCAGGATGACGAGCTCAATTCCTGGGAGCAGACGGTGATCGAGGTGAGCGCGTCCGACGTGTTCAACAACCCGGTCAAGGACGGTACGCTGATCTACTTCGAGGTGGATGAGGGGCTGGTGCAGGGGACCGGCGGCGCGGCGACCAGCCGCACGGTGGGGGGCCGCGCGCAGGCGACCTACTACTCGCTCGGCCCGGAGGCGGACGGGGACGGTCAGGCCGAGATCGAGGTTCGCGCTCAGCCCTCGGGCGTGGTGGCGAAGGTGACGGTGCGCATACCGGTCGCGGTCCCGACGGTGCGCGTGATCGACGTGCAGGCTTCGGTGACGGAACTCATCGTGCGCGGCATGGGCACGAAGGACCGCGCGCTGCTCACCGCGACCTGCTACAGCCAGCCCGGAATCCCGGCGCCCGCGGGTCTTCCGGTCACCTTCACGATCATCCGCAGCCCCGGCGAGGAGACGATCAACGACGAGCGCGGCGCAATCGTCGTCGAGACCAACGGCGCCGGGATCGCCACGGCGTTGCTCAAGAGCGGAACCCGCTCCGGTCCGCTCCACGTGTCGGTCGGCTCCGGATCGGTTGCGAGGGAGCTCTACCTCGGCATTTCAGCCGGACCGCCGGCGGGGGTCTTCTGCTGGGTCGAAGGGCCGCTGGAGGATTCCGAGTGCGACCCGTTCCCCAGCTACCTGGTCACGGCTGTCGTCGACGACGCCTACAACAACCCGGTCCCGGACGGAACCGTCGTCTACTTCGGCACTGACGTGGGTTTCATCTTCACCCCCGATGGCACCGGCACAGCGCCGACGGACGCCGGCGTGGCGAAGGGGACCTACTGCGCCCTGCTGCCGGACACGAATACCGCCACCCAAGCGATCGTCGCGTGCCGCGTCGAAGGCAGCGTGGCGTGCGAGACGGCAATCGCGCTTCCCGTGGACCAGGACCCGGACCTGCCGGGCGCCGTGGCGCGCATCGAACTGGTGCCCTCGCGCACCGAGATCGCGGTGCGCGGCACGGGCTGGACCGAGCAGTGCGCCATTCTGGCGACGGCCTACGACAACCGGAGTCGACCGGTCGGCAGCGGGCGCACGATCACGTTCGAGATCCTGGCCGGGCCCGGCGGGGGCGAGGAGATCGAGAGCGCGGGGTACGGTCCGTTCGAGGCGACCACCGACGGCAACGGCCAGGCGCGCGTGGCGCTGAACAGCGGGACGGTCTCGGGCACGGTGCGTCTCGAGGCGAGAACTCCCGGGCTGGTGACCCGCTCGGCGCTGGTCAGCATCGCGGCGGGGCCGCCGGTACGGATCTCGCTCGGCATCGACCCGCTCAACATCCGCGGCTGGGACGCGGTCGGGGTCGAGGCCGACGTGGTCGCCATCGTCTCGGATGCCTACAACAACCCGGTCAGTAACGGTACGACGATCTACTTCACCTGCGACGAGGGGATCATCCGCGGCTCGGATGGGAACCTGGGAAGCGCGGTGACTGCCGGCGGCCTGGCCCGGGCGACGTATCTGAGCGGCCTCCCGCGTCAGGACGGCCGGGTCACGGTGACCGCAACCACCGCGGGGGGCTCGGTGCTCGGCAGCACCGGCCTGATCTCTTCCGGTCCGCCGGTCTCGATCGAGTTCGTGGCGCCGACCCCGCCGGTCGCAATCCCGGCGGACGGCGAGAGCGAGGTTCAGGTGACGGTCGAAGTGCTGGACGCGAACGGCAACTTCGTTTTGAGCGGCACCTCGGTCGGCTTCCGCGCGACGCAGGGTTCGATCGAGGAGTCGGCCACGACCTCCGACGGCGTTTACGGCAGCATCGCCCAGGCGAACCTGAGGAGCGACACGCTCGACCGTGACTTCTCCTGGTCCGTCCCCGACGACGGAATCGGCGCGTGGGTCCGGGTGACCGCGGAGGCGGGTCTCGGTGGCGCGGTGAGCGACGCGCTGGAGGTCGCCTTCGGGACCGGATCGGCGTACCGCGGCAACTCGCGGATCGATCTCTCGTCCAGCGTGACCCCGGGCAGTGCGACCCCGTTCGAGATCCAGGTGCGCGACCGTTACGGCAACCCGCTCGGCGGGCACGTGATCGAGCTGAGCGTGAGCGGGGGAGGCAGCGTCACCGCCACCGGCACCACGGACACGTGGGGGACCGCCGGCCCGCTGGTATTCACCGCCCCTGCGTCGGACACCACCTGCGTCATCACCGCGGTCGACACCGATCCGGGCTACGGCGGATTGACCCTCACCTCCCCGGTCACCGTGCAATGAGGCGGCGGAATCGGGATTGACGAGACGCACCTCGCGCGTCTAGCATGCGTTGGCCGACCGATGGGGCGGGCTGCGCTGGATGCCAGCGAGGCGGGCGCATGAACAAAAAGGACTTGATCCGGGAGGTCTCGGCGCAAACGCAGGTGCCGCGAGCGACGACCGGTAGGATCATCGAAGGGTTCCTGGACGTGATGCGCCGGGCGCTCTCCGATGGCCGGCGGGTCGAGCTGCGGCGCTTCGGCGCGTTCGACTTCCGCCGCCGACGGGCGCGGACGCTGCGCAATCCGCGCAACGGGAAGGATTATCGGGTGCCGGCCAAGGTGGTGCCCGTCTTCCACGCGGCGAAGGCGCTGAGCCAGGTCGTACGGCGACCGGCGGAACCTTCCGGGATGCACGATTCGGGGTGAGGCATGGGGAGCGGAAAGAAGCGGAAACGGCAGAAGATCGCGACGCACAAGCGCAAGAAGCGCCTGCGCAAGAACCGGCACAAGAAGCGCAAGGTCTAGACCGGCTGGCGCGGTGAACCGCGGTGCTCGCAGACGACGGCAGGGGCGCAGGCGCTCCCTGCCGTTTCTGTTTGCGCGCGCCGCGGCCGCGGAAGACCCATGAGCGATAGGGGCGGAATCGGGTTTTTCCAATCGACCCGCGAGGGTTTCGGCTTCGTACGGCCCGAGGGGGGTGGGGCCGAGCTCTTCGTCCCGATCGGCGCCACGTATCGCGCGCTGCACCGCGATCGCGTCGAGTATCGCGTGACCCGCGAGGCCCGCGGCCGGTGGCGCGCCGAGGCCGAAGTGACGCGCGTCGTTGAGCGCGGCTTCCGTCGCTTCACCGGCGTGGTCGCCGGGCCGGCGCGCCGGCCCTACCTCGTCCCCGATTACCCGAAGCTCCCGGCGAAGCTGCGACTGCTCGGTTCGCTCGCCGGGATCGAGACCGGCCAGCGCCTCCTCTGCGAGCTGCACGACGCGGGGGGCCGCGCCGGTCCGGCGGCGCGGGCGGTCCGGGTGCTGGGGGATGCGAGCGACCCGACGCTGGATGCCGCCATCGTCGAAGCCGAGTTCGGTCTTCCCGGGGCGTATCCCGAGGCGGCGGTCGCCGAGGCGGAGGCGGTTCAACGCCAGCTCGCCGGCACAGCCGGCGGCGAGCGGCGGGGATTCGAGCGCGATCAGGTCTGCACCATCGATCCGGTCGATGCGGGCGACTTCGACGACGCGGTGAGCGTGCGGCGCGAACCGTCGGGGACGTGGCTCCTGCGGGTGCATATCGCCGACGTCGCGGAGGGTGTGCCGCGCGGGGGAGCGCTCGACCTCGAGGCGCGGCGGCGCGGGAACAGCACCTACCTGCCGGGTCGGATGATCCCGATGTTGCCCGAGTCGCTGGCGACGGATCGGATGAGCCTCGCGCCGGGCGTGCCGCGGAACGTGTTGACCGTCTCCCTCCGTTTGAGCGCGGCGGGGGCCGTGATCGGAACGCGGATCGAAGAGGGCCGAATCGTCAGCCGCCACCGACTCGACTACGACCGCGTCCAGGCGGTGCTGGACGGCCGCGGAACCTGTGAGATGGACCTGGACCGCTCGCTGCGCGAGATGGACGCGTTGGCGCAGTTGCTGCGGGGACGCCGCCTCGAGCGCGGCGCGTTCGATCTCGAGGTGCCGGAGACCGAGATCGTGCTCGACCCCCAGGGCGTGCCGAGCGAGATTCGTCGCCGGAAGCACGAGCGCAGCCATCAGTTGATCGAGGAGTTCATGATTCTGGCGAACCGCGTCGCCTGCGCGTGGGCGCGCCGGCGCGGGCATCCCTACCTCTTCCGCGTTCACGATCCCCCGAGCCCGCTGGCGCTCGACGCCTTTGTCGAGGCGGTGCGTGCCCTCGCGCCCGAGGTGCGCGGGCTCGACCTCCTCGATCTGCCGGCCCTGCGTGGCTGGCTGGCCGGGTTGCCCCACGAGCCGCGCACCTGGCGCATCCACGCGCTCTTCCTGCGCGCGATGAAACGCGCTGTGTATGCGCCCGTCGATCGCGGGCACTTCGGTCTCGGCCTCCGCGGCTACGGGCATTTCACGTCTCCGATCCGCCGCTACCCGGACCTCTTCAACCACCGGGTTATCAAGTGGTCGCTGCGCCACGGGACGCGTCCGCTCCCCGCGGAGTGGCACGCCGAGGCGAGCGAAATCGCGCTCACCGGTTCCGGAACCGAGGAGCGTTCCGAACGCGCCGAGCGGGAGCTGGTGCGCATCAAGTGCCTGCGCTGGGCGGAACGCCGCCTGGGGGAGTGCTTCCGCGCGACGGTGCTCGGCGTCGAGCGCCCCGGCTACTTCGTGGAGCTCGATGCGGTTCCGGTCGAGGGTTTCGTGCCCCGGGGAGAGGCCCTGGCCGCCAGCGCGGGGGAGCGGCGCGGCCGGCGAGCGGGGCCGGGCCGCGGGGATCTGGAGCTGGGGGACCCGCTCATCGTGCAGATCGCGCGCGTAAGCCTGCGCGAGCGCAGCCTCCTGCTGGCGATCCGAGCGGCGGGACGCCGGGCGCTCGAGATCGATCCGGCCTCGCTCGAAGCGCTGGTCGACCCCTGGGTCCGACCGCCGCGTCCCTCCCGGGCGCGGCAGAAGCGGGAGCCTCGAGGCCGGCGTGTGCGCGCCCTGGGGCAGGGCCGTGGGGGATCCAGGAACCGCAAAGGCCGATAAGGACCGGGCCGGCTCCTGCCGATTCTTTTTCTAGACCTCGTCGATGACGGGCGAATCGGGTCACGGGAGCGGCGAAGGAGGCGTGCATGAGCTGGGACGGGATCACGGAGCGGCGCAGGTTCCGCCGGGCGCGTATCGATCTGCAGGTCGAGTTCGCGGACCGAGGGGGGAAGCGGTCGACACTGCAGCTCCGGACGCTCAACCTGAGCGCCGGAGGTTTCTACTGCCGGGTGAACCGGCGGATCGAGCCTCTCACGCGCCTCGAACTGGGTTTCGTCTTCCCGCCCTTCGGCCGCGACGAGACCCAGGCCCGTTCCATCGAGTGCTCGGCGATCGTCGTCCGCTGCGAACCCGAGGCGGACGCCGGCGAAGGCTACCGTTTGGGCGTCTGTTTCACGCAGATGGGGGCGGAGGACCGCGGCTACGTCGATCGATACGTCGCCTGGCACGCGGAGGTCTTCGGCACGGGCGAGATGGATGGAGCGGGCACCGAGGATGAGAGGCGGGAGATCGCCTGACGGTCACCGCTGAGCGGCGAGGCCTGGTTTTGGCCCGGCGGCACGCCGGGCCTTTTTCTTGCCGCCGGAACGCACCGCGCAAGCGGGGGTAGCAATGGGCGGGAGTCGGGTGCATTGACGGCCCGGGGGCGTGCTGCTACTGTCTCATCCTTGGTTTCGAGCTGCGGCAGGAGAGGAAGGCCGATGCAGGGAACGCGGGTGATGCGGGACGATCACGGGCGTCCGGCGGCGGGCCGGGAAGCGCGATGGGCGATCCTGAGCTTCGCGCTCTTCCTCGGATTGGCCCTGACGCCGGCCCAGGGCGCCAAGTACGCCGCCGAGTTCCTCCGCATCGGTGCCGGGGCGCGCGCCCTGGGGATGGGAGGCGCGGTCACGGGGCAGATCGACGACGCCAGCGCGGTCTACTGGAATCCCGCGGCGATGATCGACGTGCCGCGCGCCGAAGTGGTCCTGATGCACTCGGAGCAGTTCTCCAACCTTGCCGACTACGACTTCGCCGCCTACGTGCAGAAACTCCCCGGCACGGGATCCGTCGGGTTGGGGGTCGTGCGCTTCGGGGTCTCGGACATCCAGATCACCAAGGACGCCTACGAAGACACCAACGGCAACCACCAGTACGACTGGGGCGAACCCATAGACCCGAGCCGGTTCTACTACGACAGCGACACCGAGTACGGGCTCTTCTTTGCGTTTGCGCGCCCGGTGAGCACCCGACTCGCGCTGGGCGGCACGCTCAAGTTCGTGCGCCAGGACCTTCCGGGGCACGCCAGTTTCGGCGTGGGAACGGACCTGGGGGCTCTCTGGTCACCGCACCCTGCCTTGCGCGTCGGGGCGCGACTAAGCGACGCCACGACAACCCAGCTCTACTGGGACACGGGACGCCGCGAGACGGTCACTCCCTCGCTCTACCTGGGCGCGGCCTGGCGGCATCATCTGCCCGCCCAGCACCTCGAGTTCGCCCTCGCCTATGATCTGGCGCTCACCTTCGACGGTCGGAAGACGGCGAGCACGTTCGCGCTCGGTCCGTCCGTGGGGGGTGACCCGCGCGTCGGTCTCGAGGCCGGCTATCGCCGGCTCTTCGCGGCGCGGGTCGGGTGGCAGGAGAGCGGAATGACTGCCGGGGCCGGCTTCCGCGTGTTCGGCGCGGGCGTCGACTACGCCTTTGTCCCGCACGAGGACCTGGGCTCGAGTCACCGCGTCTCCGTATCCTACGCTTTCTAGCCGGCGCCTCAGGGAATCGACGCTCCCGGCCGATCTATCCCTATCGGAACCAGGTATTCGCGGCGCGGGGCGACTCCGCTCCGGGCGATGCACGGCATGGGGAGGAGATCACGTGACGGCACCGGATTTCGCGATTCAGGCGCGCGTCAGGCGGACCCTGGCGCGACGCTGGATCCAGGCGGAAGGACTCGATGTCGGAACGACCGACGGGGTGGTCTTCGTCAAGGGCTGGCTCGAAGTCGAGCCGGGCCATCCGGTCCCCTTCGACCGCGAGCGCCTGATCCGGGGCATTCGCTCGGATCTGTCGGCGATCGCCGGAGTGGTCGATGTGGTCCTCGAATTCCACCGTGAGCCAGGGGAGTCGGAACGATGACGACGAACGGGATCGCATCGGCTCAGGCGAAGGCGTCGGACGGTCCGTGCGTCGGACTCTGGCTCGATGGGGAACGGGTCGCGGTGCGCGCGCTCGAGGAACAGGCGCAACGCTACCCGCAGCACGCCGACATCCGCTTCCGTCTCGGCTTGCTGTGCCTGGCGCGCGCCGAGTACGCCGGCGCCGGCGCCGAATTCGAGGAGGCGCTGGGCATCCACCCCGGGTACCGTGCGGCACTCTATGCCCTGCGCTTGACTGGGCTCATGCAAGGCACGGTCGCCCGGGACCCGCTCCCGGAGGCTCCGGAGTCGGTCGGGACGCGCGATGAGGCGCTCTGGGCGAGAGCCGATCGGGCATACCGGGCTCAGGTGGAGGGGGGCGACCCGGTCGATGCGCTCTTCGATCCCGAGGGCACGGATCCGATCTTTTACCATCACTACGCCGCGGTCTTCGCCACGCGAAAGGGCGACTTCGCGGCCGCGCGGCGCCATTGGAACGCGGCCGCGGCGTTGAGCGATACCTCGCGAGCGGTCCTGGAACGACTCGGAGTCCTTCCCTGGACCGAAGCGAGCCCCGCGGCGGGCGCATGCATCGCCGGGTGGCTCTGGTCCCCCCTGGCCGTCGGTCTCTACGAGTACCTGGGCCGAATCTACTCGCGGAACGGTCTGATCGACGAGGCGCGGGACTGCTTCGTCCAGGCGTATCTTATTCTGCCGCGGGAAGCGTCACACGCGATGCACCTGGCCGACCTGGCGCTCGCGGCGGGGGAGGAAGAGCGCGCGATCCTGCTCCTGAACCGAGCGGTCGAGGCCGAGCCGACCCTGGTCGAGGCGCGCATCGCCCTGGGTCTGGAATGCGCGGCACAGGATCGCGCGGAGGAGGCGCGGGTCCAATTCGAGGCCGCGGCCAGCCTCGCCCCGGGATTCGCGGACGTCCGCTACAACCTCGGTCTGCTCAGTGACGGCGCGGGAAACGCCGAGGCCGCCGCCGTGCAGTTCCGGCGGGCCCTGCAGATCAACCCCGGATACCTCCCGGCGCGGCAAAGCCTCGCGGCGCTTTTCTGCCGTACCGGCCGTCCCGAAGAGGGCCTGCTGGAGTACGAGCGTGTCCTGCGCCAGGGATTCCAATCGGCGGACATGCTGGTCAAGATGGGCCGCGCGGCGCTCGAACTGAACCGGACGGAGGAGGCGCTCCAGTACCTGGAGCGGGCCAGTTTCGTCAACCCGGAGTACGCCCCCAGTTACTTCTACCTGGGCCAGGCGTACAAGGCGAAGGGCCTGCGGAACAAGGCCCGCGCGGCGTGGCGGAAGCACCTGGAGCGGCAGGGAGGCGGGAACACGCTGCGCCACGGACTTACGAAACCCCTCGACGCCGCCTGATCATCCGGGTCCGGCGCGCCGGACCCGGCATTTGACACCACCCCCCCGATGGTCTTATCCTTGTTGTGGCGGATAATGGCCAAGCAATGCGGGTGTGCTTCCGGCGAGGGAAGCGGTATGGAGTGGTGCAGGCGCATCGGCCGGTGGGTTCTGCCGGTGTTCTCGTGCGGCGTGCTGATGGCGGCCGGGCGGTACGCATCTGCGGATGGGCCGGACGGCAACACGCAGCGCGCCGATCTCCTGATCGCCCAGGCGAGCGCCATGCTCTCTCATGTGGAGCCGATCGGACTCGGTTTGCGCGACTACGTCCCCCCGGGAAGATCGCTCACCAGCCTGCTGAACGAGATCAAGGTCCTCAACGATCGGGTCGGGCCGCTTGCCTTGAGCAACGTGGGACCGTTCCTCTCTCGTCCGACGGGTTTGATCGCGGAAT